>ENA-UPTB01000043-UPTB01000043.1-human-gut-metagenome-genome-assembly--contig:-NODE-43-length-109346-cov-17.857727_pt1 | contig 109346 bp, 78 predicted proteins | sample MGYA00250046_ERZ773369 | MGnify/ENA primary metagenome ERZ773369 (study PRJEB29103, sample SAMN06111938) | human gut metagenome | biome: human gut; feature: ankylosing spondylitis patient; material... | reverse complement strand
AGCAGAGATTCTGACAGAGACACTTGATATGGAATTGGTGCTGAAAATTGCCTGGGAAGCAAAAGAAATGGAGTATCATCCGGTGAAGGCAAAACAGGAAGCAGCCGGACGAAAAGTGCGTATCGGCGTAGCGCGTGACTTGGCCTTTTGTTTCTATTATAAGGATAATATGGAGCTTTTAAAAGAGCTTGGATGTGAGATTATTCCGTTTAGTCCTTTGGAGGATACAAGGCTTCCGGAACATTTAGACGGACTTTTATTTGGTGGTGGATATCCGGAACTTTGTGCGAAACATCTGGCAGAAAACAGAGCTATGCGAAAAGATGTAAGAAAGCAGATTGAAAATGGAATTCCATGTATTGCGGAATGTGGAGGATTTTTATATTTGACAGAAGAGCTGGAAGGGGAAGATGGAAAGCACTATCCGATGGTGGGGGCACTTCCGGGAAAAGGGATCAAAAAAGGGCGACTTACCAGATTCGGATACATTGAGCTGACTGCGGAAATGAACGGAGTGTATATGAAAAAGGGAGAGAAGATCCGGGCGCATGAGTTCCATTATTGGGATTCTACGGAAAACGGAGAGAATACACTTGCCGTAAAGCCGGATGGTGTGAGGAAATGGCAGGCTGTTCATATGAAGGGGAATTTGTTTGCGGGATTTCCGCATTTATACTTTTATTCCAACCCCAAAGTGGCCAAACGCTTTGTAGAAGCGTGTAGAACCTACAGAAGCAAGTAAAAAGCTGACAAAGACAAATCGAAAAGACAGGAGATTAGACTTACAGATGGAAGAGACCAGATGGAAAGAGAAAATAAAACCACTATATGCCTTATTATAAATATACCCAAGGTAGAGGCGCGTTGCACCTCTGCCCTGGGCTTGGAAATCGCACATCCTACAGGGTTGCTGTAGGAATGTGGCCGGCATGTGATAACTGGCTCTATGAGAGCCGTGACGGTTGCGGAGTTTTGGGCTGCATCATGCGCCGTGCTGGCGTACGCCCATGCGGGCTTCGACTACGTTGACGATGTAGTCGCCCAGCTTCTCGCATTCCTGGATGATATCCATATACATGGTACCACAAGCGTAGGAGTAGGCGTGTTCGTTGACATCGTTGATGTTCTGGGTCTTGAGCTGTCCGCGATAGTTGTTGATTTCGGTCTCAAGGTTGAATGAGGTGTTGGGGTCGAAGTTCTCCTTGTGGCGCTTGAACATGGTGTTCATCTGGGTAAGTGCCGAGTCGATGAGTCCAAACATCTGATGTGTGTGGTCGTACTGCTTCTCGGTGAAGTCTTCCTTGCTCTTGAACTTGCGGTTGAGGGTGCGCGCAATGTTGTAACAGCTGTCGCCGATAGACTCTATTTCGCTTATCTCGCGCAGCATGGCGCGTATCTTGGCCTTGGTCTCGTCGCTGAGGTGCGAGTCGCTGACGTTGTCGAGGTAGTTGCCTATCTCAATCTCCATGTGGTCTGATATGCCTTCATACTTCTCGATGCGCGAGAAGAGCTTGATGAACTTATCGCTATCCTTCTCGTAGAGCAACTCATTGACCATGCCAAACATGCGCTGTATACGCTCCGAGTAGCTCTGTATTTCTTTCTGCGCCTCAAGCACTGAGAGCTCGGGGGTCTTCATGATACCGCTCTGGATGAACCGCAGCCGGAAGTCTTCGTCCTCGGCATTGGGTTTCGGCTTGATGAGTCGGCACACGAGTCGCTCTATCTGCGGGATGAACCACACGAGGATAGAGGTGTTGGCGAGGTTGAAGGTGGTGTGGAAGGCAGCGAGCACGAAGCTGAGCTTGGCGGCGTTGGCGAGGAAGCCGGGGTCGCCCTGGTGGAGCGACTCGTCGTAGCCCACAAATCCGCAGACCATGTCGACAAACGGGCGGAACACGAGCAGTATCCAGCACACGCCGAAGAGGTTGAACACCATGTGGGCCAAGGCTGCACGGCGGGCCTGGGCGTTGGCGGTGAGCGCAGCCACATTGGAGGTGACAGTGGTACCGATATTCTCACCCATCACCAAGGCTATACCCTGATAGATGGGCAGCACGCCGGTAGAGCAGAGTATCATGGTGATGGCCATGATGGCTGCCGAGCTCTGCACACACATGGTGAGCAGACTGCCGATGATGAGGAAGGTCACGGTGGTGAGCAGGCTGTTGGGGTCGAAGCTCTGGAAGAAGTCGAGTACAGCCTGGTTGTGGGAGAGGTCCATGTCGATACCCGTCTGGCGCAGGGTGCCCAGTCCGAGGAACATGAAGGAGATACCGAAAATGAAATCGCCGACCATCTTCCGCTTCTTGGAATAAATCAAGATGATAGCGATGAAGAAAGCCGGCCATACGAAGTCGGTAATGTTGAAAGAGAAACCCGCGCTCATAATCCATGCCGTAAGCGTGGTGCCGATATTGGCTCCCATGATGACGGAGATGGCTTGGGCCAAAGTGAGCAAACCGGCATTGACAAACGATACCGTCATCACGGTAGTGGCGGTAGACGACTGTACCGCGGCTGTAATAAACGTACCGGTAAGGATGCCCATTAAACGGTTGGTTGTCATGGCGCCAAGGATATGGCGCAGCTGTGGTCCTGCCATCTTCTGCAGGCTGTCGCTCATCGTTTTCATACCAAACATAAGCAAGGCTAATGAACCGATAAGCTTAAAAAAAATCCAAATCGACATATTTTTGATAAAAAGTTTGTAAGAAGTCGATAATAATTACTAATTTAGCCCTGTCAATCAAAAGAATCTATCCAATGATGAAACAGATGTTACTTATACGTTGCAAAAATAATAAAAAAGTTTTAAAAGTCAACGTTGGAAGTACACTTTCTGAAGTTTTTTCTGCTTCGGAGCTTAAAATGGACCATGGTCCGGTGTGCGCAAGGGTAAACAATAAGGTGCAAGGCATGCACTACCGGCTCTACAACGACAAGGATGTGGAGTTTCTGGATATGCGGTCGGGCTCGGGGTCACGCACGTACACGCGTACCTTATTTTTTATATGTTGCAAGGCCATCAACGACCTCTACGGCAATGTGGAGGTGCGTATAGACATACCGGTGTCTAAGGGTTACTATGTACACGTCAAGCTGGGAAGAGACATTACCGCCGACGATGTGGCACGTATACGCTGCCGCATGCAGGAGATAATAGACGCCGACACGCCCATACGCCGCCGCATGGTGACTGCCGAGGAAGCCATACGCCTCTTCAGCGAGAAGGGCGACATGTCGAAGGTGAAGCTGCTCAAAGGCCAGGGCAAGCTCTATACGGTGTACTACCAGATAGACGACTTTATCGACTACTTCTACGGTGCCCTGCTGACCAGCACCAGTGAGGTCTATCTCTTTGACCTCGTGGCCTACAGCGATGGAATGCTGCTGCGCGTCCCCTCGCGCGAAGATCCCGGCCAGTTGTGCCCAATGCCCCGCCAGCAGAAGATGTTTGATGTGTTCAAGGAGCACCACGAGTGGCAGAACATCATCGGTCTGCGCACCGTGGGCGACCTCAACGACGCCGTGGACAAGGGGTTTGCCACAGACATCATCAATGTGAACGAGGCTCTGCAGGAGAAGAAGATAGCCCGCATCGCCGACCAGATAGCCGCGCGCCACGATGTGAAGCTGGTGCTGCTGGCCGGTCCGTCGTCGTCGGGAAAGACCACAACCTGCAAGCGACTGAGCATACAGCTGCTCACCTGCGGACTCAAGCCACTCCAGATATCGCTCGACGACTACTTCATAGACCGCGACAAGACTCCGCTCGACGCCAATGGCGAGTATGATTATGAGAGCATACACGCCCTCAACATAGCCCTCATCAACGAGCAGTTTAATGCCCTCTTCAAGGGCGAGGAGATAGAGTTGCCCAGATACAACTTCCAGGCGGGCAAGAGCGAGAAGAGCGGCAAGCGGCTGAAGCTGGGCCCCAACGACATAGTGGTGGTCGAAGGCATACACGCCCTCAACCCCGAGCTTACCGCCCAGATTCCCGAGCAGCAGAAGTTCCGCGTATATGTGTCGGCGCTCACCACCATCCTGCTAGACGAGCACAACTATATCCCCACGACCGACAACCGGTTGCTGCGCCGCATCATACGCGACTACAAGTATCGTGGCGTAAGCGCCCAGGAGAGCATACACCGCTGGCCCAGCGTGCGCGCCGGCGAGGAACGGTGGATATTCCCCTACCAGGAGAATGCCGACGCCATGTTCAACAGTGCCATGCTCTACGAACTGGCCGTCATCAAGCAGCAGGCTGAACCGCTGCTCGAGCAGGTGCCCGAAAACTGCGAGGAATATGCCGAGGCACACCGCCTGCTCAAGTTCCTGCGCTATTTCCATGCTATCTCTTACCGTCAACTGGCTCCCACCAGTCTGCTGCGCGAGTTCCTTGGCGGTAGTTCATTCAAATACTAAAACTAAAACAGTTATTCATTTTACCTTGACATCCTGTTATGGAAGAAGACATCGTGATCAAAGAGTTGGACCAGGTTGTAGTAAGATTCTCTGGCGACTCCGGTGACGGCATGCAATTGGCCGGCAACATCTTTTCTACCATTTCTGCCACCGTGGGCAACGACATCAGTACCTTCCCCGATTATCCTGCCGACATCCGTGCCCCGCAAGGCTCGCTTACGGGTGTTTCCGGATTCCAGGTGCACATCGGCGACGGCACGGTATATACTCCCGGTGACCGTTGTGACGTGCTGGTGGCGATGAATGCCGCTGCGCTGAAGACCCAGTACAAGTATACGAGGCCCCAGGCCACCATCATCATCGACACCGACAGCTTCGGTCCCAACGACCTGCGCAAGGCCGATTTCCTCACCGACGACTATCTGGGCGAACTGGGCATAGACCCCGACTGCGTGGTGGCTTGCCCAATCACCACGATGGTGAAACACTGTCTGGAAGACTCGGGTATGGACAACAAGAGCATCCTCAAGTGTCGCAACATGTTTGCCCTGGGAATGGTGTGCTGGTTGTTTGACCGCAATCTTGAACTCGCCGAAGAGTTCTTGCACCATAAGTTTGGCAAGAAGCCCCAGGTGGCTGAGGCCAACATACGCGTGGTGCATGCCGGCTACGACTATGCCCACAACACCCATGCCGGCGTGCCCGCCACCTATCGCATAGAGACCCACTCCAAGGTGCCCGGACGCTATATGGACATCACCGGCAACAAGGCTACCGCCTACGGACTGATAGCCGCCGCCGAAAAGGCAGGACTGAAGTTGTATCTGGGTTCATACCCCATCACTCCCGCCACCGACATACTGCACGAACTGTCCAAGCACAAGTCGTGTGGCGTCATCACGGTGCAGTGTGAAGACGAGATATCGGCTTGCGCCAGCGCCATAGGTGCCTCGTTTGCCGGAGCACTGGCAGCCACCTCTACCTCGGGTCCCGGCATCTGTCTGAAGAGCGAGGCCATCAACCTGGCTGTCATCGACGAGTTGCCTCTGGTCATCATCGACGTTCAGCGTGGTGGTCCCTCGACCGGTCTGCCCACCAAGAGCGAGCAGACCGACCTGCTGCAGGTGCTCTACGGCCGCAACGGAGAGAGTCCCATGCCCGTAATCGCTGCCACCAGCCCCACCGACTGCTTCTCGGCAGCCTACATGGCAGCCAAGATTGCCCTGGAGCATCTCACCCCCGTGGTGCTGCTCACCGACGCCTTCATCGCCAACGGTTCGGCGGCATGGCGTCTGCCCAAGATGGAGGAGCTGCCCGAGATACATCCCCACTATGCCACCAGCGACCAGCGCTACAGGTATACCCCCTATCAGCGTGACCCCGAAACCTGTGTGCGCTACTGGGCTATACCCGGACAGGAAGGCTATACACACATTCTGGGCGGACTGGAGAAGGACGGCAAGACCGGCAGCATATCGACCGAGCCCGAGAACCACGACCTGATGGACCATCTGCGCTCGCGCAAGGTGGCTCGCATCGAAGTGCCCGACCTCGAAGTGCTGGGCGACAAGGACGACGCCGAACTGCTCATCGTGGGATTTGGTTCGACCTACGGCCATCTGCTCTCCACGCTCAAGGAACTGCGTGGCAAGGGTTACAAGGTGGCACTGGCACAGTTCAAGTATGTCAACCCGCTGCCTCACAATACTGTCGAGGTGCTCAACCGCTATCCCAAGGTGGTGGTGGCCGAACAGAATCTGGGTCAGCTGGCTGCGCTGCTGCGTATACGCATCAACAACTTCTCGCCCTACCAATATAATAAGGTGAAAGGCCAGCCCTTTGTGGTCAGCGAGCTCACCGAAGAGTTTGAGAAGATACTGCTTGCGCCCAACCGCACCAAGACCGGCCTCACCTATGAGGACAACATCATCGCTTAACCCTTAACAGAAGTCATTATGAACGAATATACAGCCAACGATTACAAGAAAGGGCAGCCACGATGGTGCCCTGGATGTGGCGACCATTTCTTCCTGTCCAGTCTGCACAAAGCCATGGCCGAACTGGGCGTTCCTCCCTATCAGACGGCAGTAATCAGCGGCATAGGCTGCTCCAGCCGTCTGCCCTATTACGTCAACACCTATGCCATGCAGACCATCCACGGACGTGCGGCAGCCATTGCTACCGGTACCAAGATAGTGAACCCCGACCTCGCCGTATGGCAGATTAGCGGCGACGGCGACGGACTGGCCATCGGAGGCAACCACTTCATCCACGCCATGCGCCGCAATATCGACCTCAACATGATACTGCTCAACAACCGTATCTACGGACTCACCAAGGGTCAGTACAGTCCTACATCGCCACGCGGTTTCGTCTCCAAGTCTTCGCCCTATGGTACGGTGGAAGACCCCTTCCGCCCCGCCGAACTCTGCTTTGGCGCCCGCGGACGCTTCTTCGCCCGAGCTGTGGCCAACGACGGTGCCGGCACTGTGGAAATCCTCAAGCGTGCCTACCAGCACAAGGGAGCCTCGGTGTGCGAGATTCTGCAGAACTGCATGATATTCAACAATGGTTGCTATGCTCCCATCTATACCCGCGAAGGTCGTAGCCGCAACGCCATCTACGTGGAAGACGGCAAGCCGCTGGTTTTCGGCGAAAACCATGAATATGGACTCGTGCAGGAAGGCTTCGGACTCAAGGTGGTCGAGATTGGACGCGACGGATATACCCTCGACGACATCCTCGTACACGACAGCCACTGCGAGGACAACACCCTGCAGCTCAAGCTCGCCATGATGGACAATGAGCACGGTTTCCCCGTGGCTCTCGGCGTGATACGCGATGTTGAGGCACCTACCTACGACAGCTGCGTCAACCAGCAGGTGGAAGAAGTCAAGGCCCAGAAGCCTTATCACAACTTTGAGGAACTGCTTGAGACCAACGACATCTGGGAGGTGAAGTAGCAACGTCATCCCCGCACCATCCACCCTTACCTCCGCCGGTGCCGAGATACTCTCCTTCGGCCCCGAGATGGTGAAATATAAGGCATCTTGGTGAAAAACAAGCGAAAACATTTGCAAAGTTGGGAAAATATGCGTAACTTTGCATCGTTCAGTGGAATGAGGGACTCCAACCGGAGTTCCTCATTTTTTAATAATAACCGTATGATAGATAAAAACGTTGTAAAAAGCGTAGTAGAGGAATGGCTTAAGGATAAGGAGTATTTCCTCGTGGATGTAGAGATTAGTACAGACAACCGTATCGTAGTCGAAATCGACCATGCCGATGGCGTGTGGATTGAAGACTGCGTAGAGCTGAGCAGGTTTATCGAAGACCATCTGAGCCGTGATGAAGAAGACTTCGAGCTTGAGGTGGGTTCAGCCGGCCTGGGCCAGCCTTTCAAGGTTCCCCAGCAATACATCAACTTCATTGGCGAAGAGGTCGAGGTGCTCGATGCCGACGGTATCAAGGTGCGCGGCACGCTGAAGAGCGTTGACGGCAACGACTTTGTGGTCAGCGTGAGCGAGAAGGTAAAGGTAGAGGGCAAGAAGCGCCCCCAGCTCATGGATGTCGACCACCACTATCAGATGGATAAGGTGAAATATACTAAATACTTAATAAGTTTCAAATAAGCTATGGCAGCAAAGAAAACAAACGAGGTGACAATCAGTATGATTGATACCTTCAAGGAGTTTAAGGATACTAAGAACATAGACCGCACCACACTGGTGAGCGTGCTTGAAGAGAGCTTCCGCAACGTGTTGGCCAAGATTTACGGCAGCGACGAGAACTTCGACGTGATTGTCAACCCCGACAAGGGCGACTTCGAAATCTATCGCAACCGCGTGGTCGTTAACGACGGTGAGGTGCAGGACGAGAATAAGGAAATCAGCCTGACCGACGCCCGCAAGATTGAGCCCGACTACGAGGTGGGCGAGGACGTTTCGGAGAGCGTGAACTTTGCCAAGTTCGGCCGCCGCGCCATCCTTACCCTCCGCCAGACCCTGGCGTCCAAGATCCTGGAGCTGGAGCACGACTCGCTCTATAATAAATATAAGGACCGTGAGGGCCAGGTTATCTCTGCCGAAGTATACCAGATATGGAAGCGTGAGGTACTTCTTGTCGATGACGAGAACAACGAGCTCATCCTGCCCAAAGCAGAGCAGATACCCTCCGATGTGTACCGCAAGGGCGAGACCATTCGTGCCGTGATAGAGCGCGTGACCAATGACAACAACAACCCCAAGATCATCCTGAGCCGTACCAGCCCCAAGTTCCTGGAGCGATTGCTCGAGGCCGAGGTGCCCGAGATAGCCGATGGTCTGATTGTCATCAAGAAGATTGCCCGCATGCCCGGCGAGCGCGCCAAGGTTGCCGTTGAGAGCTTCGACGACCGCATCGACCCCGTAGGAGCCTGCGTGGGAGTCAAGGGAAGCCGCGTGCATGGCATCGTGCATGAGTTGGGCAACGAGAACATCGACGTCATCAACTGGACCGCCAATACCAAGCTTTATATCCAGCGTGCGCTGAGTCCTGCACGTATCAACAGCATCAGCGTGAACGAGGAAGAGCACAAGGCCGAGGTCTATCTCCAGCCCGAGGAGGTCAGCCTGGCTATCGGTCGTGGCGGTATGAACATCAAGCTGGCTTCGCTGCTCACCGAGTACACCATCGACGTATTCCGTGACGTTACAGGCAACGAGGTCGAGGAAGACATCTATCTGGACGAGTTCTCCGACGAGATCGACCAGTGGGTTATCGACGCTGTCAAGGCGCTCGGACTCGACACAGCCAAGCAGGTAATCTCGGCTCCACGCGAGATGCTTATCGAGAAGGCCGACCTCGAAGAAGAGACCGTCGACCACATGCTCGATGTGCTGCGTGCTGAATTTGAACAATAATAGTAAACAATTAAGAGAAAGGAAGAGGTAATTAATGAGTATCAGATTAAATAAAGCATTAAGAGAACTGAACATCGGACTCCAGACGGCAGTGGAGTTCTTGGAGAAGAGAAAAGAACTGGGCGAAGTGAAGTCAGAGCCCAGCTTCAAGCTGAACGACGAGCAGTACGATGCTCTTCTCGAAGCGTTCAAGCAAGATGCTGATGTAAGAAACAAGGCAGAGCTGATGTCCCATAAGAAGCAACAGGACAAGAAGCAGGCTGCCGAAGAGAAGAAGCAGGCTGCCGAGGACAAGAAGCAGACCGCCGAAGCACAGCCGAAGACCAAGTCGCAGACCTTTAATGTGATTGGCAAGATAGACCTTGACAGCCTCAATAAGAAGCCAAAGTCACCCGCGCCAGCTGCTACTCCTGCCTCCGACAATACCGAGAGTAAGACCGCTGCCGTAAGTCAGAAACCGGAAGAGAAGAAAGCCGAACCCAAGGTGGAAGCACCCAAGGAGGAAAAGCCCGTAGCCAAGGAGACCCCCAAGGCCGAGAAGCCTGTGGCTGCACCCGTGGCAGAGAAGAAGGAAGAGAAGCCCTCCGCAGCCCCCGTGGCCGAGAAGGCTCCCGAGGCTCCTGCCCAGGAAAAGGCTCCCGCCGAGAAGGCTCCTGCTACAGCCGGAGTCTTCAAGCTCCCCACCGAAGCCAAGAACCCCAATGCCCCCAAGGTCAATGTGCTGGGCAAGATAGACCTTGACGCCATCAACCAGAGCACCCGACCCAAGAAGAAGACCAAGGAGGAAAAGCGAAAGGAGCGTGAGGAAAAGGCACAGGCCAAGAACGGCGAGAAGAAGAAGCGCCAGCGCATAGGAAAGGAGCGCGTGGACATCAACGCCGAGGCTGAGAGCAACAACGGCCGCAACAAGAAGAAGAACGGTAACGGCAACAACAATAACCCCAATGCCAACAACGCCAATAATGCCAACAACGGTGGCAACGGCAAGAATGGCAAGAACCGCAAGCGCAACCAGAAGCCTCTCGAGGTAGACGACGAAGCTGTAGCACGCCAGGTGAAAGAGACGCTTGCCCGCCTTACCAACAAGAACCAGAACAAGAAGGGCGCCAAGTACCGCAAGGAGAAGCGAGAGGCCGTCCAGGAGAAGCTCTCCCAGGAGGCAAAGGCCGAGCGCAAGGAGAGCAAGACGCTCAAGCTCACCGAGTTTGTTACCGTGAGCGAGCTCGCCACGATGATGGACGTGAGCGTCACCCAGGTCATCTCTACCCTCATGGGCGTAGGCATCATGGTGTCTATCAACCAGCGCCTCGACGCCGAGACCATCAATCTGGTGGCCGAGGAGTTCGGCTTCAAGACCGAGTATGTGAGTGCTGAGGTTCAGGAAGCCGTGAGCGTAGAGGAAGACGACGAAGCCGACCTCGTGTCGCGTGCGCCAATCGTTACCGTGATGGGCCACGTAGACCACGGTAAGACCTCGCTGCTCGACCATATCCGCAATACCAACGTGATAGCCGGCGAGGCCGGAGGTATCACCCAGCACATCGGCGCCTATAGCGTGACGATGAAGAACGGCCGCAAGGTGACCTTCCTCGATACCCCTGGCCACGAGGCGTTTACCGCCATGCGTGCCCGTGGTGCCCAGGTTACCGATATCGCCATCATCATCATCGCTGCCGACGACTCTGTGATGCCCACCACCAAGGAGGCCATCGCCCATGCCCAGGCTGCCGGCGTGCCCATGGTGTTTGCCATCAACAAGATAGACAAGCCCGGAGCCAACCCCGACAAGATACGCGAGGACCTCGCTAACATGAACCTGCTGGTCGAAGAGTGGGGTGGCAAGTATCAGTGCCAGGAGATTAGTGCCAAGAAGGGCATCGGTGTCGACGAACTGATGGAGAAGGTGCTGCTCGAGGCCGATATGCTCGACCTCAAGGCCAACCCCAACCGCAAGGCTGTGGGCACCATCATCGAGTCGTCGCTCGACAAGGGCCGCGGCTATGTCAGCACCGTGCTGATTGGCAACGGTACCCTCAAGGTGGGCGACTACGTGATAGCCGGTACCAGCTGGGGACGCATCAAGGCCATGTTCAATGAGCGCAACCAGCGCATCGACAGCGCCAAGCCCGCCGAGCCCGCCATCATCCTGGGTCTCAACGGAGCGCCCACTGCCGGCGATGCCTTCCACGTGCTCGATACCGAGCAGGAGGTGCGCGAGATAGCCAACAAGCGCGAGCAGCTGCAGCGCGAGCAGGGTCTGCGCACCCAGAAGCGACTCTCCCTCGACGACATCTCCCACCGCATCGCCCTCGGCTCGTTCAAGGAGCTCAACATCATCGTCAAGGGTGATACCGACGGTAGTATCGAGGCTCTCAGCGACTCGTTCATCAAGCTCTCTACAGAGAAGATCAATGTCAACGTCATCCACAAGGCTGTGGGCCAGATTTCGGAGAGCGATGTTACCCTCGCCGACGCGTCCGACGCCATCATCGTGGGCTTCCAGGTACGTCCTTCGGCTGCCGCGCGCAAGCTCGCCGACCAGGAAGGCGTAGAAATCAATACCTACTCCGTCATCTACGACGCCATCGACGACGTAACCTCTGCCATGGAGGGTATGCTCGACAAGGTGAAGAAGGAAATCATCACCGGACAGGTAGAGGTGCGCCAGGTCTACAAGATTTCCAAGGTGGGTGCCGTTGCCGGATGTCTCGTTACCGAAGGCAAGGTACACAGCAAGGACAAGGCGCGCGTCATCCGCGACGGTATCGTGGTCAAGACCGCTCCTATCGACTCGCTCAAGCGCTATAAGGACGATGTGAAGGAGGTACCCACAGGTATGGAGTGTGGTATCAGTCTGGTCAACTACAACGACATCCTCGAGGGCGACATCCTCGAGACCTTCACCGAGATAGAGGTAGAGCAGAAGCTCTAAGTCCGGCAGGATAGCCATACTATTGACTTAATAAGGCTATAAGCGGAAATATAGGTAGTGGCATCCTGTTCGTAGAAGAGGGTGTCACTATCATGGTTAATACGACAGAGTGTATCGGGGAGATGTGTATCCAGCCCGTTCGCTCATATGTCATGACACATTAAATCAATGGCAGACAAAGAGAAAAATGAGTTTGTAAGACAGGTGGCCGACCAGAAGTACGAGTTCGGGTTTACCACCAATGTGCATACAGATATTATCGATAAGGGACTCAACGAGGATGTGGTGCGCCTTATCTCGCAGAAGAAGGGAGAGCCCGAGTGGCTGCTCGACTTCCGCCTGAAGGCATTCCGCTACTGGCTCACCCAGCCCCAGCCCACGTGGGGCCACGTGCATTTGCCGGAGATAGACTACCAGGCCATCTCCTATTATGCCGACCCGCTCGCCAAGAAGCCCAAGGACAACAAGATAGACCCCGAGCTCGAGAAGACCTTCGACAAGCTCGGCATACCCCTCGAAGAGCGGCTCGCGCTCAGCGGCACCGCTGTCGACGCCATCATGGACTCCGTGTCGGTGAAGACCACCTTCAAGGAGCAGCTCCGCGAGAAGGGAGTCATCTTCTGCAGCATCGGCGAAGCCGTCAAGGAGCATCCCCAGTTGGTGCGCGAGTACCTGGGCTCGGTCGTTCCCTACCGCGACAATTTCTTTGCAGCACTCAACAGTGCCGTCTTCAGCGACGGCTCGTTCGTCTATATCCCCAAGGGCGTGCGCTGCCCGATGGAGCTGAGCAGCTACTTCCGCATCAACGCCCGCAACACGGGCCAGTTTGAGCGCACGCTCATCGTAGCCGAAGACGACAGCTACGTGTCCTACCTCGAGGGCTGCACCGCACCCATGCGCGACGAGAACCAGCTCCATGCTGCCATCGTCGAGATTATCGTCAAGGACAACGCCGAGGTCAAATACTCCACCGTGCAGAACTGGTACCCCGGCGACGAGCACGGCAAGGGCGGCGTGCTCAACCTTGTGACCAAGCGAGGCGACCTGCGAGGCAACAACTCCAAGCTCAGCTGGACCCAGGTCGAGACTGGCTCGGCCATCACATGGAAATATCCTTCCTGCGTCCTCCGTGGCGACGGTTCTCAGGCCGAGTTCTATTCGGTTGCCGTCACCAACCACTATCAGGAGGCCGACACCGGTACCAAGATGATACACATGGGCAAGAACACCAAGAGCACCATCATCTCCAAGGGTATCTCTGCCGGACACAGCCAGAACTCCTACCGCGGACTGGTGCGCGCTACCAGCAATGCAGACAACGCCCGCAACTACAGTTCCTGCGACTCGTTGCTGCTGGGTTCCGACTGCGGAGCCCACACCTTCCCCTATATGGATATCCACAACGACACAGCCATCGTGGAGCACGAGGCTACCACCTCCAAGATTTCGGAAGACCAGTTGTTCTACTGCAATCAGCGAGGCATACCCACCGAGCAGGCCGTAGGTCTCATCGTCAACGGCTATGCCAAGGAGGTGCTCAACAAGCTGCCCATGGAGTTTGCCGTTGAGGCTCAGAAACTACTCAGTGTATCACTCGAAGGAACCGTAGGTTAGACCGTTATGCGACAGATTGTTACCCTATTGATGCTGGTCATGGCTGCCTCGGTGCAGGCCCAGGACGACGACAGCCCCCGTTGGTCTGTCGACGCCCACATTGGTGGCAACGCCCTTGTCAGTGGCTCCGCCTCGGGCGGCGATGTGCCCCTCTATCGTTCGGGCTCCACTTCCCAGTCGGGTCTGGTCACCCGGCTTCATGTCGAGTACCTTCTGCCCATCTATTTTCCCCTCAGCGTCAAGGCCGGATATGAGCACGAAGAGATTACGATGCTCAAGGGCGACGCCTCCTACGACCTCAGCCAGCTCTCCCTTGGTGCCCGCTGGCGCCCGGCTTCGCCCCTGTGGCACGTGCAGCCCTATGCCGGCTTCGATGTGCTCTGGGCACCGTCGGCAGAGCGCGGCGGCATGGATATGGAGACCCGGATCGGCTCTCTCAACTATTCCTACCGCGCCCGAGGCGTGGTGCGCATGCCCCGATTCAGCATGGGCCCCGTCGTAGGCGCCGACATCTATCTTTTTTCCCACATAGCTCTCCAGGCAGAGTACAGCTACCGCCTGGGACTTGGCTCCCATTATCATGTCGATTACTCCGACAGCCGTTCCCACACCGTTTCAGCCTACTGTCATGGACAGCCCCATCGTCATGTGTTGACCGTGGGACGCAAGCTCGACTTCCCCTTCCGTTTCGACAGCGACGATGTGCGCGGACTGTTGCAGGGGCTGTTAGATTTGTATTAATTCACCATAAACCATTACATATATGTTAGAGGTAAGAAATCTGCATGCTACCATAGCAGGCAAAGAGATATTAAGAGGCATCAATCTCACCATCGGCGACGGTGAGATCCATGCCATCATGGGCCCCAACGGTTCGGGCAAGTCCACGCTCAGCGCCGTCCTTACCGGCAACCCGCTCTACACCGTTACCGAGGGCGAAGCCATCTTCAACGGCAAGAACCTCCTGGACATGAAGCCCGAAGACCGCGCCCGCGAGGGACTCTTCCTCTCCTTCCAGTATCCCGTCGAGATACCCGGCGTGTCGATGACCAACTTCATGAAGGCCGCCGTCAATGCCAAGCGCGAGTACCAGGGTCTGGAGCCGCTCAACGCCAGTGAGTTTATCAAGCTCATGCGCGAGAAGCGACAGATAGTAGAGCTCGACAGCAAGCTCTCCCACCGCAGCGTCAACGAGGGCTTCTCCGGCGGCGAGAAGAAGCGCAACGAGATCTTCCAGATGGCTATGCTCGAGCCACGGCTGAGCATCCTCGACGAGACCGACTCCGGTCTCGATGTCGACGCCATGCGTATCGTGGCCGACGGTGTCAACAAGATGCACACCCCCGAGACCTCCGCCATCGTCATCACCCACTACGAGCGTCTGCTCGATATGATCAAGCCCAGCGTGGTCCATGTGCTCTACCGCGGACGCATCGTCAAGACCGCCGGACCCGAACTCGCCAAGGAGATAGAGCAGCGCGGCTACGACTGGATTAAGGCCGAGGCCAACGAGTAAGCCTCCGCTCCACCTTATTATATATATAGATATGAATAGCGAACAACAGTATATCGATCTCTATACCCAGAGCTCGGGTATCATCAACGCCCACTCGGCACCGGTGATGAACGCATTGCGCGAGCAGGCCTTCGCCGACTTCAGGCGTATGGGCTTCCCCACGCGCAAGGTAGAGCGATATAAGTATACCGACGTGGCCAAGCTCTTCGAGCCCGACTACGGGCTCAACCTCAACCGCCTCGACATCCCCGTCAACCCCTACGACGCCTTCCGCTGCGATGTGCCCAATCTCAGCACCTCGCTCTACTTCGTGGTCAACGACAGCTTCTACACCCGCCAGCTGCCCCAGGCCCATCTGCCCGAGGGAGTCATCGTCGACAGCCTCTGCCGGGTGGCAGCCACGCAGCCCCAGCTCGTAGAGCCCTACTACGGACGCCTCGCCCAGACCGGAGCCGACGCCCTCGTGGCGCTCAACACCATGCTTGCCCAGGACGGACTCTTCATCTACGTGCCACGCCATGTGCGCATGGACCGCACCGTGCAGATTATCAACATCCTGCGCTCCGATGTCGACCTCATGGTCAACCGCCGCGTGCTCATCGTCGTAGAGCAGGGCGCCGAGGCACGGTTCCTCTTCTGCGACCACGCAGCCGACGACCGCCGCTTCCTCGCCACCCAGGTCATCGAGGCATACGTGGGCGACAACGCCAGCCTCGACCTCTACTGCATGGAAGAGACCCACATACGCAACACCCGCACCAGCAACGTCTTCATCGAGCAGCAGGCCAACAGCCGCGTCAACCACAACGTCATCACCCTCCACAACGGCACCACCGTCAACCGCCTCGACCTCACCTTCAGAGGCGAGGGAGCCGAGTGCTGCTGCAACGGATGCGTTATCGCCGACAAGACACAGCGCGTAGACAACAATACGCTCATAGACCACCAGGTGCCCCACTGCACCAGCAACGAGCTCTACAAGTACGTGCTCGACGGCGACGCCGTGGGAGCCTTCGCCGGACGCGTGCTCGTGCGCCACGGAGCCCAGAAGACCTCCTCGCAGGAGACCAACCAGAACCTCTGCGCCTCGCGTACCGCCCGCATGTACACCCAGCCCATGCTCGAAATCTATGCCGACGATGTCAAGTGCGCCCATGGCAGCACCGTCGGCCAGCTCAACGATGCAGCCCTCTTCTATATGCGCCAGCGCGGCATCAGCCTCGACGAGGCACGGCTGTTGCTCGAGTTTGCCTTTATCAATGAGGTTATCGACACCATCCGCCTCGAACCCCTCAAGGACCGGCTGCACTACCTCGTAGAGAAGCGCTTCCGCGGCGAACTCAACAAGTGTGAGGGATGTAAACTTTGTCATTAAGCCTATGTATGATATCCATCAGGTGCGCGCCGATTTCCCCATCCTCTCGCGCACCATCTACGACAAACCCCTGATTTATCTCGACAACGGCGCCACCACCCAGAAGCCGCTGTGCGTGCTCGACGCCATGCGCGACGAGTATCTCAATGTCAATTCCAACGTACATCGAGGCGTACACTGGCTCTCCCAGCAGGCCACCGAACTCCACGAGGCAGCCCGCGAGACCGTGCGCCGCTTCATCAACGCCCGCTCCACCTCAGAGATAGTCTTCACCCGAGGCACCACCGAGGGCCTCAATCTCGTGGCATCATCCTTCGCTGAAGCCTGCATGACCGAGGGCGACGAGGTCATCGTCTCCGTCATGGAGCACCACTCCAACATCGTGCCCTGGCAGCTTCAGGCACGCAAGCGCGGCATCGTGGTCAAGGTGATACCCATCAACGAGCGCGGCGAGCTGCTCCTCGATGAGTATGAGCGCCTCTTCACCCCGCGCACACGCATCGTCAGCATCTGCCATGTCAGCAATGTGCTGGGCACCGTCAATCCCGTAGAGCAGATGGTAAGCATCGCCCACGCCCACAACGTGCCCGTGATGGTCGACGGCGCCCAGAGCGCACCCCACATCCCCGTCGATGTGCAGCAGATAGACTGCGACTTCTTCGCCTTCAGCGGCCACAAGATGTACGGCCCCACCGGCGTCGGCGTGCTCTATGGCAAGGAAGAGTGGCTCGACCGCCTGCCTCCCTATCAGGGCGGTGGCGAGATGATAGAGCACGTCAGCTTCGAGCATACCACCTTCGAGCGCCCGCCCCTCAAGTTTGAGGCAGGCACCCCCGACTATATCGCCACCCACGGTCTGGCCACAGCCATCGACTACATCGAGCGGCTGGGCATGGACAACATCAGCGCCCACGAGCACCGCCTCACCAGCTACGCCATGGACCGTCTCGGCGCCATACCCGGCATGCGCATCTTCGGAACCTCCGACCGCAAGGACGCCGTCATCAGCTTCCTCGTCGGCGACATCCACCCCATGGACATGGGCACCCTGCTCGACCGTCTGGGTATCGCCGTGCGCACCGGCCACCACTGCGCCCAGCCCCTCATCGACCACCTGGGCATCCTCGGCACCGTCCGCGCCTCCTTCGGCCTCTACAACACCTGTGAAGAGATAGACCGTCTGGCAGAGAGCATCGAGCGCGTCGCGCGCATGTTCTAATCCCCGCCCTCTCATGGCAGAGCCCCGGCCCCAGCAGCACCCTATGCGTCCTGCTGGGTCCGTGGCTCTGCCGTTTCTTGCCCATCGCCGTCCCGCGAGTCCCAGCCGCCGTCCCCATTAGTCCTCTCAGCAGCCGCGAGTCCCCTCTGTTCTCCCATTAGTCCCCTCCGTTCTCCCACGACTCCCCTCCGCCGCCGCGCAGACCATCATTGCCCATGCGCAGACCACCATTGTCCATGCGCCGGCCACCATTGCCGCCGCGTATCGTAAGTCACGTGCCCACGTATCGTACGATACGTGCTCTCGTGCCGACCGACGCGCGCTCCCGTTTCAACCGTTACGAGCCCGCCATGACCATCGCCACAGCAGCCAAAGTGGTCACGCCAACCCCCAAGACGGTCACGCCAACCCCCAAGACGGTCACGCCAACCCCCAATACGGTCATGCCGTTTCCCGAACGCGTCATAATCATTACCATGGCAGTCATCAATATTGCAGAGTTGGATATACATGTAGCAGAGTTGCCCATAGACAATGCAGAGTTGGCCACAAGTAATGCAAAGCACAAACTGTCTTTTAAGGTGGCAGTAGAGATGTAATGGTGGCTGTCGGTGTGACAGAAGCCCCATGTCGGTTTTCGCCTTGGCTGCCTTCCGTGGTCGGCAGCAGCCCTCTGCTACTGATAAATGACCATTGGCAGTCACTTTTTCTGATTGTCATTTGTTGTTATCCTTGTTATATTCTAATTTTGTAGGCAAAAGCCAGAGACAATGATAGCTATCAATGACAAGCTCGACGAACGGCTGCGCCAACAGATGGACGGCTGTCTGGATGAAGATGAGGAACTGCAGTTCCGCTTCATCGCCAAATCGTATGCGATGTGCGAAAACTCGATTGCCGTATTGAGCAATCTCCGCACCGACAAGAGCCATATATACTATGGCAAGACCAGCGATATCCTGGGCTTCGAGCCTGCGGGCAGCTATGAGAAGATAGACACCATCTGGGAAGAGAAGATACTGAGCCGCATCCACCCCGACGACCAGCGCCGCCGCCATCTGCTGGAACTGGTCTACTATCAGTTTGTGAGCACCTCTCACTCGGACCGGGCCTTCGACTGGTATCTCGAAAACACCATGCGCATGTGCGACAGTCACGGCAGATATCTCCCCACCCGCCACCGCATATTCTACTTCAAGGGCCATGGTCAGCGTGGCGTGTGCTATGCCATCTGTCTCTTCAACCTTGCCCCCAAGACCAGCCATCTTGCCCTGATGCGCAACTCTCTCAGCGGCGAGGAACGGCAGATAGACATCGACGAGAAGCAACTGCTCAGCGAGAGAGAGATTACCATCATGCATCTGGTCAATGAGGGACGCTCGAGCAAGGCCATCAGCGCCTGTCTGGATATCAGCAAGAACACGGTAGACCGTCACCGCCAGAACATCATCAACAAGCTGCAGGCATCTAATATGGTCGAGGCTTGCCACAAGGCCAAACAACTGGGATTACTGGATTGATACAACAACAAATGATATGAAAAAACTATTGGCAATCACCGCGTTTGCTGTTATGGCTATGACAGCTGGCGCACAGAGTCTGAACAAGATGACATGGTTCAACGAACCAGCAAGTTATGACATCAAGGGCAACACCCTGGTCATGGATGTACCCGGTCATTGCGACTATTGGCGCATTTCGCATTATGGATTCACCGTCGATGACGCACCGTTCTATTATGCCACCTATGGGGGTGAGTTTGAGGCCAAGGTCAAGATATCCGGCGACTACAAGGTACGCTTTGACCAGGCTGGTCTGATGATTCGCATCGACAAGGAAAACTGGCTCAAGGCCGGTATCGAGTATGTCGACGGCAAGTACAATCTCAGCACTGTCGTCACCCATCACACCAGCGACTGGAGCGTCATCGCCCTCGACCGCTCCGTCGACCACGTGTGGATCAAGGCCGTGCGCCGTCTCGACGCCATTGAGATATTCTATTCCTTTGACGACAAGACCTACACCATGATGCGCAACTGCTGGATGCAGGACAACACGCCGGTACAGGTGGGTCTTGCCACCGCCTGCCCCGACGGCGAAGGATTCAAGGCCAAGTTTGAAGGCTTCCAGGTAAAGCACCTGCCCGACCAGCGTCGCCTCGAGTGGCTCAAGGCCCACGCCGACAATTGATATTGTACCTCCCCCAGTGTTAAGATGCGCAGCGTCTCTACCCTATGTATACATAAAAGAAATGCAACGCTGTAAGTGTTGCGTTTAGCCGTAGGCGTTATGTGTCTCATGCGCTTCGATATTCTCTGGATATACTCGCATAAGAAGCTACAAAAAGATTTGTGGCTTTTCAGGGCTTCGCCCTGTGCGTCCGTGTGTGTCGTGTAATATCTCGAGAGCGAGCTCTCGGCTATTCCCCGCCACCCCCAGCCGCGCCTGCCTGATGGCAGGCTGAAAAGCCGCAAATACAAAAAGTCCGCCGTTGGCGGTAAAAAAAAGTCCGGCTTGCGCCGGTACAAAAAGTGATTAGCTTTTTTTCCTATCGGCAGGTGTCAATCAGATGGAATAACACAAGCAACTGTTTTTTTACCGCCAACGGCGGATTTTTTGAACGGCCAACGGCCGCTTTTTTTTACCGTGGCTGCTGTTGTCGCCATGCAGCGCATGGCGTTGGGGATGGTGGTGATGACAAGGAGGAAAACTCGTTTTCCGACTGGCGTCGCTACCGTCACCAAAAAGGCGAAGCCGACAACAGCCGTCATGGCTTTTTGTGTTTATATCATCCTATATTATATCCTGCTGTGGGTAACGCCTACGGCTAAACGCAACACTTACAGCGTTGCTATGTTAGCGGGTGTCTTACCCAGGGTAGCGGGCCATGCCCGCAATCCTGGGCTGTGGAATCGCAACTCTTACAGAGTTGCAGTTGGGTGCGTACCATCCACGATGGATTTCCCACATATTGCCATTGGGTGCGTACCGTCAACGATGTACTTTGGGTTAAAGCTTCATACGGAGAACCTTATAATAATACCTCATGGCATGCCATGGGGTATTATCGTTCTTATCCTCATGACACCAGCCTTGCCGTGTTTGTTGTTTCCTCTCATATAATTTACAAACCACGGAATTAAAATCCATATTTTACGGAATTTTAATCCACATTTTACGGAAAAATGCTTGTTTTATGTTCTTTTAGAGTTGCCGTTGTGGGCGTGCCATCCACGATGGATTTGCTGTATGTTACCGTCGAGTGCGTGCCGGCATCGGTGGATTTCCCAGCTCGTTTGTCCTTGGCAACTCTGTAGGAGTTGCGATTTCCCAGCCCAGGGTTGAGGTGCGCAGCGCCTCTACCCTGGGTAAGCATACATAAAAGAAATGCAACGCTGTAAGTATTGCGATTAGCCGAAGGCGTTACCCGCAGCAGGTTAATGGGCAGAAATGGGTTGGCGGAAATAAGAAGATTGAGTATAACGCCTACGGCTAAACGCAACTCTTACAGAGTAGCAATATTAGTGGGGCAGCTACCCAGGGTAGCGGGCCATGCCCGCAACCCTGGGCTGTGTAATCGCAACTCCTACAGAGCTGCCGCTGCAGATGGGTGGCCCCTCCCCGGCCCTCCCTTGGGGAAGGCTGGGATGGGGCTTCTATGTTGGCTGGTACGCACCCCCGACAACTCTAACGGAGTTGCGTTTACATAGTCCAGAGCTGCGGTTGCCCTCTCCCCTTGGGGAGAGTTGGAGAGGGGCTTCGGCGTTCTATCTCCTGTCCCACTACACAAAGCGAGGGGCCACCCGCCGCTTTCCTCCTATTTGGTGTGGACTGCTGGCGAGGGCCCCTCGGTGTTCATTGTATTAGATTATGGGCATCCTGTTTGACTGGTATGCCATTATGGATTGGGAGAGATAAAGATAATTGCTACGTATAGGGTTATCCCGCTTCTATTGTGACAAGATGAGATTGGCGGGATAGCCCTACGAGGTATATCATAGATTAGTTGGTAAGTATGTTGCGACATTTCTTGACGGCATGCCATAGCCATGCGGCGCAGAGGGCACGAAGAACGAGCGGGCCGTCGACGGGAAAAACGGCGAAGACAAAGGCTGTCTGCGCATTGAGAAGCATGAGGGTCTGGCGGATGTTGATTTCGCGCTCCAGAACCATCGAATAATAGCGACTCAGTGCCACCAGCGGCATGCGTACCGCTGCGGCTATTCTACTGCTGATGCTCTTGAACTCAACTGCTGGCTGTGCCGAGGAGATAACCATTTCTCTTTTCATATTGTAATGCTTTAGGTGTTGTTTCTACACGCAAAAGTATTGCAATAGTTTGCACAAAAGGTTCAAAAGCACAACTTTGTTAGTTAAATGTTATCTCGCTATAACAATTGTTAACTAAAACGCGCCTATAATCCACACTTACGCAGCAGTTTGGCTGCGCGGTCGTCGTGCTGGCGATAGGCTCCGCGCATCATTTCGACGCCGTCGTTGTAGGAGTATCTCCTGTTGTCGCATCGGCCCTGGACTATCATGTAGCCATAGAGAGCGTCGGCGTCGGCGTGTGGATAGCCGTGGTAGTCGCGCACTATCTCGAGCAGCTGTTGCGCCTTGCGGTCGTAGGCGTACGAGTTTAGCCCGATGTAGATGTCTGCCAGATTGACACAGGCCATGGACGTCCTGACCGTGAGGGTGCCGTTACCCTCTATATCGAGTTCTTCGACCATGTCTTCATAGTATTCGCGTGCCTGTTGATAGTCTTGGCGGCCGTATTTTGGGTCAAAATGCATCAGACCCAATAAGGCGAGCGCCCTGGGCTGATACTCCTGACACCGGCAGAGCAGCTCGTAGGCCTTGTCGTAATCCTCCGCCACCGGCGAGCCATAGATGAGCGCCACCGCCTGGTGGAACATGGCATAATAATACCCATGCTCTGCCGCTATGGCAAAATAGTGGTATGCCCGTCGGTTGTACCAATCTTGGCTGAAGTGCTCTTCCAGCTGTCCAATCTCATAGTCCTCGTAGTTGGCGAAGCACTCGTCGAAGATATTAGCAAGCCTGAACTCAGCCTTGCCCCTGTCGCTGCCCCTGTAATCATTGCTGATGAGTATCGCGATGTCGTGGGCTGCGCGGGTGTTGTAATAGGGCGCGTTGTAGTCGTCGTCGCCTTTGCCGTCCATGAAGTAAACCCACGCCAGCTGCACGAGCACGTCTTCGTAGAGGTCGCTGCCGCCCACGTTGTTGGCTATGGTCGAGACGCAGCGCCTGAGCAGCGTGCGCGCAGTATCATACTCCTCGTGGTCTATCAGCTCGTCGGCCAGTTTCCTGACATTGACATCGTCGAAGCGGAAGTCCAGGTCGATACACATCTTCATGTTGTCTATCATGTACTGCGCCATCCTCTTGCGAGCCGCTACGGGACAGAGTTTGGTCATCATCTTGCCCGCCCTGGGGTGAAATCTGTGGAACGCCTTATCCCACCAGTCCATGGCACGCCCCTTGTCCTGCTCGCATCCCAGGCCTTTGGCGTAGCATCGTCCAAGGATGCCCATGCAGTCGATATTGCCCTGGTCGGCACCTTCACGATAGGCGGCGAAAGCCTGGTCGTGGAGCCCCTGCAGAGTCAGTGCCCTGCCTCGGTAGACCCATGCGTCGTCGTAGCCATTGCGGGCGGCGCGGTCGAACCACAACGCAGCCACCCTGAGGTTGCGCGCCTCGCCGTCGCGGCCCTTCATGAGCGTCCATCCCCGTCTTACCATCTGGTAGGGAGTCATGCCCTCGGCCTGGCGTGCCACCTCGTCTTCGGGGAAGTAGCCAGCCATTATCTCGTCGATGCCCTCGTAGCCATGGCTCTTTGCCATGAGCAGAAACTGTCGGGCTCCGGCTTCGTCCTTTGCCCATCCTCTGCCGTAGAAGAGGTTGTTGGCGAGGTTTACCATAGCTATCTTGTTGCCCAGGTTGGCAGCCTTGAGATACGCCTCATTGGCCTCGCTCATCCGGTCTTGCTCTGCCAGTATCCAACCGATGTTGCACCAGGCGCCATCGTAGTCGCGGCTGGCGGCGGCATAGTAGCAGCGCAGCGCCAGTACGTAGTTCTGGTTGTAGCCGTTGGTGCCGTTGGTCCAGTTGCAGCCTCTGTTGAACATATCTATGGTCGTCATGCCTTGCCACTCTTCTTCGGTCATCGGTCCGAACCATTCGGCCATCAGCCGCTGCGCCTTCTCGTGGCCATTGTCGGCTGCTGCCTTGAGGTTGCGGTAGCAGAAATGGAGCAGCGGGGGATTGGCTTGCGCCTCGGCGTGCTGCTTGACGGCGAGGGTGTAGCGGGCAGGGATGTAGCCCTTGTTGGCAGCCTGCTCCAGCCAGTAGCGGGCATTCTTCGGGTTGGCTTCACATCCGAAGCCCGAGCTGTAGAACGAAGCCAGGTTGTACATAGACTGCGCATCGTTCATCCGCGCGGCGTGGAACGTCAGGTCGTGACACCGCATAGCGTTCTTCGCCGTACCCCAACCGTGGTAGTAGCAGAGTGCAAGATTGTGGAAAGTGCCCGCATAGGGGTCTTTCTGCCACGCCTGCTCATAGAGCCTTACGGCCTCGGCATAGTCCTTGAGGCCGTACTTCTGGTAGCACTGGTGTAGAGTCGCTTGGCGGCGTCGGCATTGGTCTCGTTGTAGGGGTTGGTAAAGTCGGAAGTGCCCATATATATAATAAGGTAGGAAATAGTTATTTTGACAAAGATAGATATAAATTCCCAACCCGTGGGGATGATGTATGTTAAATATCAATAAAAGGCCCACGCCGATGCTCCTCATTGCGGGGCTGTCGGCGTGGGCCTCTATGCGTGGTGGGGTAATGGACCTATCGGCGATAGGTCTTCAGACCCTGCTGCAGATAGTCGATATAGGCGGCCACATCCTCCTTGAAACCATAGGCATGGTTGAGCGGACGGCCGTCGTTGTCGATGGCGATGTAGTAGGGTTGGGCGTTGGCGCCAAACTTGCTTGCCTGCAGATAGCTCCACTTGTCGCCGACGGTGCGCAGGGTTCGCTGCTGTCCGTTGAGGCTCACCTCGACGGGTTCTGCCAGCGGCGTCTTGTCATCTACATAGAGCGAGATGAGCACGTACTGGTTGTTGAGCATATCTGCCACGGTGGGGTCGGTCCATACGGCAGCCTCCATCTTGCGGCAGTTGACGCAGCCGAAGCCGGTAAAGTCGATGAGCACCGGCTTACCCTGTGCCTTGGCAGCTGCCATTCCCTCTTCATAGGAGTGGTAATGGGCTTCTACGGTCTTGGTGTTGAGGTTGAAGTCCTGGGTGTTGATGGGTGGCGCAAAGGCGCTGATGGCCTTGCAGGGCGCTCCCCAGAGTCCGGGCACCATATAGATGGCGAAGGCTATGGCGCAGAGTCCTGCCATGATGCAGGGCACGGGCATGGGCTTGTCTATCTCGCCGCCCACAGCGTCTTCCTGGAACTTCAGCTTGCCGATGAGGTAGAGGCCCATGGCTCCGAAGATGACAATCCACAGCGAGAGAAACACCTCGCGGTCGAGCAGATGCCAGCCGTAGGCCAGGTCGGCGACGGAGAGGAACTTCAGCGAGAAGGCGAGTTCGACAAATCCCAACACGACCTTGATGGTGGTCATCCACGAGCCCGACCTCGGTGCCGACTTGAGCCATGAGGGGAACAGTGCAAAGAGTGTGAAGGGCAGAGCCAATGCCAAGGCGAAGCCCAGCATGCCTATGGTGGGTGCCAGCCAGTCGCCGGTGGTGACAGTCTGCACCAGCAGCAGACCTATGATGGGCGCGGTGCAGGAGAATGATACCAGCACGAGCGTGAATGCCATGAGGAATATCGAGATGAGACCTGTGGTGCTGCTGGCCTTGCTGTCTACGGCGTTGGCCCAACGGTCGGGCAGCTTGATTTCAAACCAGCCGAAGAAGGAGAAGGCGAAGACGAGCAGCAGCAGAAACAGAATGACGTTGAACACGGCGCTGGTGCTGAGCTCGTTGAGCTTGCTCGGGCCGAAGATGGCGGTGATGAGCAGGCCCAGACCCAGATAGATGACGACGATAGACAGACCGTAGGTCATGGCGTCCTTGATGCCCTTGCGGCGGTCGTCCTTGGCACGCTTGAGGAAGAAGCTGATGGTCATCGGGATGATGGGCCAGATGCAGGGCATGACGAGGGCGAGGAGTCCGCCGATAAATCCTACGATGAAGATGTACCACAGCGAGTGGTTGGCTATGTTGGCCTCGCTGTCTAACGCCTCGAGCTGCTCGGTCACGGGCTGCCACCAGAGGGTCTCGGTGCTGGCGGTGACGGGAGCCACGGCGCTGTCGGCAGGAGCCACTGTGCTGTCGGCCACGACTGGGGCTGCCGCCTCGGCCACTTCGGCAGCTGCGGGCTCGGTGGCAGCAGCCACGGCGGGCGACTTGCCACTCTTCTTGAGCGCTACCTCACCCGGCGGCAGACAGTTCTCGTCGCTGCACACGCCATACTCCAGGTAGGCGTCGATGGTGTAGGTCGGCTTGGTAAACCGTATCTTCTGGACAAACTGTGCGGTGCCTTCAAAGTAGCGCACGTTCATGCCAAACATCTGGTCGAAGTGGCTCTTCTCCTTGCCGCGGGGCATGAGCTTGCCTACGAGTTCTATACCGTCGGCCTTGTTGACATGGAACGAAGCCTCGGTGGGTCCGTTGCTGCCCAGATCGGTCGAGTAGATATGCCAGCCGGCCTCGATGCGCCCGCTGAACACTATCTCTGCCTCTGCGGTCTTGCCGGTCTTGATTTCGGCGCTAAACTTTACGGGGTCTTCCATTTGGGCCATGGCTGTGAGTACCATCAGGAGCATGGCGCCCATTGCTATTATTCTCTTCATTTCTTGTAAGTGGTTGTTGCTTATTGGTGTTGGATATCTATGAATACTGGAACTACGGTGGCGGTGCTCTCAGCCTTGAACCCTATCTGCCCGGGGGTGTAGGTGATGGCCGAGGCTGCTACGGCGCGCGAGCCCAGAGCCTGTCGCACGCGCTGGCTGAAGGTGCCTGCCGACCTCTCTGCCTGTGCCATCAGCGCCTTGATGTCTATGGGCTTGGCCGAGTAGATGACGCACACGTGGTCGGTGCCTCGGGTGTCGTCCATCTCGATATACCACTTCTCGTCGGGTATGGCTATGTTGCTCGAGCTGTAGAGTAGGGCGGGGCTGATATTGTCGGTCGGCGGGAACACACGCGTCACCTTGTTGGTGATGTCCGAGCCGATGATGTAGACATAGGCGGGGGCGCTGTTGGTGACATACAGGCGGTAGCGGGTACCGGAGATGTATGCCGACTTCATGCGGTAGATGCCAGCGTTGAGCGTGGCTGCCATAGTCTCGCCCGTGGAGAGCTGGAAGCGCAGAGAGCCTGCCAGCTTGTAGGTGGGTACGACCGGCTGGGGGCGTGGCTGCGGTTTGGGCTGTGGCTGCGGCTTGGGCTGGGGTTGAGGCTGCGGTTTAGGTTGTGGCTGCGGCTTGGGCCTCTTGGCCACATACATCTCAAAGGCATAACGGGTGTTGTCGGCAAAGTCACGATACTTCACCCAGGTATAACCGTTGTTGCCCCATGCGGTGCCCCAGCTGTTGAGGATGAGGAAGGCGCCGCCGTACTTGTAGTCGTCGTAAGCCACCACACACATGGCGTGGCCGCCGCCGTCATTGTTGGGCTCGGTCTTGACCCACATGTCCTTGCACTTGAAGAACGAGTTGGGCACCGACATACCGATGATGACCGGCATGTCTTGCGACAGCGCCTTCTTGACCGTCCTCACCTTCTCATCGTAGGTGTCGAAGGGGTAGAAGAGGGTGTTGTAGTCGTCTATAGTGTGGTTCCGCGCCTTGTCGAAGAGCGCTGCGGGGATGTAGTCGGCACAGAGCACGTTGAAGTCTCTGAACTTGGGCGCGCCCTTCTCGGTGAGCAGGTCCAGGGCGTCCTGTATGGATGTGCCGTCGCTGCATCCGGGCTTGTTGCTGCCCTTGATTTGCTTGTAGACGAATATGGGCGAGAACGCCTCGCGGTCTATCACTATCTGCGATGTCCACCCGTTGCGTATGGCGTCGGCTATTGTGCGTGCAGCGTATGATGTGGCCCAGCTGGTGCAGGTTCCAAACTGTCCCTGGTTGCGGGCGACGGGGCAGAAGCGCCTCAGAGAGTAGGCCTTGGGCAGCACGGTATAGTCGCGGGTAAGCAGGGTGGCTTGGCGCGGTATGCGGGCGTAGGCGTCGTCGTCGAAGACCAGTCCGGTGCCGTATTCGCTCTGCGCCATCATGCCGGTGGCACAGAGCAGGGTTATGAGGAGTGATGTAATTCTCATGTCTGTCTACTTGTTGTTGAAGATAAAGTCTCCCTGGAACAGCGAGCTGGAGTACCAGGGCGTCTGCTGACGGTTGGTGGCGGTGAACACGCTGGCGGCGACACGCTTGAACACCGTCTCGATAGACAGTCCGGGCGTGTCGAGCGTCTGCAGCAGTGCTGTTGTGTATGGACTGTTGCGGTTCTGGCCGTCGGCAGCCACGCTACCTGGGCTTGTGGCGTAGGAGATGAATGTTCCCACGGGCGCATTGACAGCCGAGAGACCCCTGTCGGCGCTTCCGCGATACCAGCTGCGCTCAAAGGGGTTGTTGCGGCAGGCGTCGAGAGCGATAATCTTCATCTTGCAGCCCGACTCGTCGAGCTTGTCGAGCACGCGGCCCAAGTCGGTACACTCATACTCCACATCGCTCGCCGAGTGCATATTGGCGTTGATGGGGATGAGGTAGTTGGCGCCCTTGTACTGTATGCCGTGACCGGCGTAGTAGAACATGGCGGCGTCGTAGCCCTGTGCACGCTGTCCCAGCTGGTTGATGGCGTCGTCCATCTGCCGTTTGGTGCCGTTCTGAAGCAGGATAACCTCGAAGCCCAGCGTCTTGAGCTTGGCAGCCATATCTGCGGCGTCGTTCTGCGGGTTGGTGAGCCGCTGGGCAGGGTATGCCGAGTTGCCTATGACGAGGGCGATGCGCTTGCCCTGGGTCGCCGTCACCGGCTTGGTGGTCTGGCGCACTACGGTGCGCTCGGAGGTGGCGGTGCCGTCGGCATTGGTGGCGCTCACCTTGATGATGTTGCTACCCTCGACGAGGGGCACGGTTTGCTCGATGCGCATATCCGAGCCATCGTTGGTCACCGCCTTGATGCCACGATACATCTGACCGTTGACATAGACATGCGTGGCGGTAATCTGGCTCTTTGAGCGTATGCCCACCGATATCTTCACGCTGGTCAGCGTGGTGGTGGCGGGGAGGGTGGTCCAGGTGAATGTGGGCACAGCCTTGACGGTCACCACGGGAGCGGGCTTGGGTTGGGGTTGTGGCTTGGGTGCGGGCTGGGGAGCCGGCTGCGGGGCGGGGGTGCGGTCGTCGTAGACGGGGCGTACAAGGATGCCGCGCGCGGGGAAGTCGCATGTGTCGATGCGGGGCTCTATCTTGCCTTTGGGGTTGTTGTTACACCAGAAGGAGATAATCTCGGCGGGGCCATAGCCATAGTTCATGACCTCGCTCGACCAATAGTAGCTCACCTTGCCTATATAGTATTTCTTCAGCTTGTTGTTGTCGCTATCCAGCCATCCGCCGTTGGTGAGGAAGATGTGGTTGCCGTTGGGGCCGGTCACCTTGATACACTTCCTGCCATTGACTCTGTCCCACTCAAACTTGCACTTCTCTATAAGTTCGGTCCAGTCTGCCTTGTTGGGCATGCGCCAGTGGCTGCGCAGAATGACTCTGGCGGCATCGTATTGGGGCAGAAGGATGTTGTCTTTGCCCACTCGCTCGGCCAGTTGGCTACTTATCTGGCTTCTGTATATGGTCTTGTTGGGGTCCAGTTTGGCTTGGATGGCAGGGGGATAGGCAGAGGCCTTGTAATCCTGCATCCATACTCCCTTGGGCTCACCCCATTGGAAGTAGTACTTGCTCTCCCCGTCGGCGCTGCCAAGGTCGGCATCGGCCCACTTGACCGACAGACCCAGGTCTACGGCCTTGATGTTCTGCGCCTGCAGCGCGATGGCTACCAGGGCAAGAAGTGTGGTGATGATGTATCTCTTCATCGTTGTGCGGATAGTGGATAGTTACTTTTGGGTTGGTATACAGTCTCTCCGGAGCAGCAACTGGAGCACCGGGGCGGCGGCTGACGGCTGGCGGGGTGAACACACTGGCGGCTGGCAGGGCTGACAGGGCGGGGCTGATCGGCGCTGGGGCTCTGCTCATGACCCGTCTGCTCGCGCCAGGGTAAGCGAAAAGCCTCATGAGCCTTAGACTTCCCGAGGGAATGGAAGGCACATGAGGCTCTACAGTCTATATTTATCCTACCTGGCTTCCAGGCTTGACATCCTTTGATGTGGTGGTCACAGAGAGTGTGCCGTCGTAGTTGACAGCCGAGAGTATCATGCCCTGGCTTTCCTCGCCCATCATCTTGCGTGGCGCGAAGTTGGCTACAAACAACACCTGCTTGCCCACGAGCTCCTGTGGGTCTTCATAATAGGCAGCGATGCCGCTGAGGATGGTGCGGCCGTCCTTGGTGCCGTCGTCGATGTGGAACTTGAGCAGCTTCTTCGACTTCTTCACCTTTTCGCACGAGGTGACGAGGCCCACGCGGATGTCCAGCTTCTCAAAGGTGTCGAAGTCCACGTTCTCCTTGATAGGCTCGGGCTCATAGTTGGCAGCCTCGTTGGCCTTCTTGGTGTTCTCGAGCTTGAGCAGCTGAGCGTCGATGACGCTGTCTTCCAGCTTCTCGAAGAGCAGCGACGCCTCTCCCAGCTGAGTGCCGGCGGCGAGGATGTCCATGCTGCCCAGCTGTTCCCACTCGAAGCTGTCCATATTGAGCATGGCGCGCAGCTTCTTGGAAGAGAACGGCAGGAAAGGCTCGAAGGCGATGGCGAGGTTGGCGCAGAGCTGCAAGCACACGTAGAGGATGGTCTCCACACGCTTGGGGTCGGTCTTCCACACCTTCCAGGGCTCACACTCGGTGATATAGCGGTTGCCGATACGCGCCAGGTTCATGGCCTCTTTCTGCGCGTCGCGGAACTTGAAGCCGTCGAGCAGCTCCTCGACCTTGGCCTTGACGTCCTTGAACTCGGCGATAGTCTGGCGGTCAACCTCGGTCAGCTCGCCACAGGCGGGAACCACGCCGCCCCAGTATTTCTTGGTGAGCTGCAGCGCGCGGTTGACAAAGTTGCCATAGATGGCCACCAGCTCAGAGTTGTTGCGCTCCTGGAAGTCCTTCCAGGTGAAGTTGTTGTCCTTGGTCTCGGGAGCATTGGCTGTGAGGACATAGCGGAGCACGTCCTGCTTGCCGGGGAAATCGACGAGATACTCGTGGAGCCACACCGCCCAGTTGCGCGAGGTGGAAATCTTGTCGTTCTCCAGGTTGAGGAACTCATTGGCAGGCACGTTGTCGGGCAGGATATATCCGCCGTGGGCCTTGAGCATGGTGGGGAAGATGAGGCAGTGGAACACGATGTTGTCCTTGCCGATGAAGTGGATGAGGCGGGTATCGTCGTCCTTCCACCACTTCTCCCAGTTGCCCCAGCGGGCCGGGTCGCTGTCGCAGAGCTCCTTGGTGTTGGAGATATAGCCGATGGGCGCGTCGAACCACACATAGAGCACCTTGCCATCGGCACCCTCTACGGGCACGGGGATACCCCAGTCCAGGTCGCGGGTCATCGCGCGTGGCTGCAAGTCCATATCGAGCCACGACTTACACTGTCCATACACGTTGGGACGCCACTCCTTGTGTCCCTCCAGTATCCAGTCCTTGAGCCACTGCTGATAGTCGCCCAACGGGAGATACCAGTTCTTGGTGGGACGCTTCACGAGGCCGTGGCCAGGGTTGTTCTTGTTGGTGGGGTTGATAAGCTCCTCGGGCGAGAGCGTGGCTCCGCACTTCTCGCACTGGTCACCGTAGGCACCCTCGGCACCACAGCGCGGACAGGTGCCCACGATATTGCGGTCGGTGAGGAACTCGCCGGTCACCTCGTCACAGTACTGCTCCTCGGTGATCTCTTCGAGCTTGCCGTCGTCATAGAGCTTGCGGAAGAAGTCGGATGCAAACTTGTGGTGTATCTTGCTGGTGGTGCGGCTGTAGATGTCGAACGAGATGCCGAACTCTGCAAACGAGTCCTTGATGAGCTTGTGATAGCGGTCTACCACCTCCTGCACGCTGATGCCCTCCTTGCGGGCACGTATGGTCACGGGTACGCCGTGCTCGTCGCTTCCGCCGATGAATATCACATCCTTTTTCTTCAGTCTGAGATATCTTACATAGATGTCGGCAGGCACATATACGCCGGCGAGATGGCCGATATGCACACCGCCGTTGGCGTAAGGAAGCGCCGCAGTCACGGTAGTACGCTTGAAATTCTTCTCCATATTTGTTGTGATTGTATTTATTTTGGTGCAAAGTTACAAAATTATTATTAAGTAATGTGTTTGTTTACAAACAATTGCACCCCGCCGCTTCAATTATTTGCGCTGTCGCCACCCTCACGATTGCCCCCGACGCCGCCCCCATCCCCATTCCATCGCCCATGACTCCGACCAAGATAGCCCCCGCTGGCAATATGCCCGAGTCCGCTGGCAATACGCCCGAGTCCGCTGCCGCCATGCCCATACCCGCAGTCGTCATGCCAGAGGCCACAGCCATCTCGTCAGCGACCATCCCCATCTCGCTCGAGTCCATCCCCATCTCGTCCGAGCCCCATCTCATCTCGTCCGAGCCCAAGCCCATCTCGCCCGAGCCCCATCTCATCCCGTCGGAGCCCACAGTAAAGTTGGGTTCGTGGCACGAAATAGTGATTGCCAAGCCCGCAATAATGACTGCAAACCCCGCAATCACTATTTCCCACCCCGCATTCAGAATAATCACCATCTCCACCCATACAGCAAGGGTCTCAGCCTTTGCTGCATGGGTGGAGAAGGTGATGAAGGTAATGGCTGTGGCACCGCTATCGGCTTATGTATATCCTTTGTCTTAACAAATTCGAGCTATCTTTACAATATCGTTGCATAGAAATCGTTAGTTAAAGAAAGGAGTATTGAATAACTGTGACAGATGTGGCAGCTATGCTTTGTAGACGCCGTAATATAGAATGATGAACAAATAACGATACATATATGACCAAAGAAGAGTTGATGGATTGGGGCAAGGCGACCATTAAAGTTTATAATGGCATTGCTGACGAGTTGGGCAGAAATAATGTCCCTGCTTTCTATTCACAATCGGACCTAAACAATATTGTTGGCACCGACTCCGTTGATGTTTTGATAGCCGGCATCAATCCTGGCTCTGGTGGTAATTATGAAGACATGATAGCCAATCCCAACTGGGGCATTGACCCTCAACGTGGAATGACCGCCGAGCAATTGGTATCGGGTAATTTCTGTAAGAACCCTAAACATGGGAATTGCACAAGCTGGAGTCTGCATCACACATGGAATTATTTCAGAAATCTTAAAATCTATTTCAGTGGTTTAGGTCATCCCAATGTTCTGGATGATGAAAGCAGATTTGTTATGGCTAATGCTACATTCTTCAATACAGCAACAGCTGCAGAATTAAACCGATCTTTATTGACCCAGACCTTTCCTCAGACATTGGAACTGATAAGACTATGCAATCCCAAGATGATTGTATTTCTAAGTGGAAAAGATGCCTTTAGCCGATTGGCTTCTATAAATGTTGCCGGCTTTTCGTTTAGATACGACAAGGACAATAATCCCGTTTTGGGTCGCATCCTTATGGGTGAGTTTAATGACATCCCCTGTTATGGCGTCCCTCATCCTGCCGCTTACTTGACCAAGGAAGAAAAGGCACTAATAGCCAGGTTCTTTGCGTATGTATATAAAAAAGACATAGACCATATCAATATCGGCGAATTAAGAGACTTTTGTGCTAAAGAAAATCAGGCATATCACAATAAGCATGAGGTTAAACGTGAAAGAAAGGACAAATTGGATTACTGCCAGATAGAGCAAGCTGTCCTTGGCAAACTATCGTCTTATATCTATGCGCATGGAACGAGAATCAGAAAGAACGAAAATGCGCAATACGGTATAACTATAGCCAAAAGCCATTTGTACATACGCCAGGCTTATGAAGACAAATATAAGACGCCTCAATATAATCCCAATGATGACAAGGTTGCAGGTATGTTGGGAGAGAGAGGTTACGCAAAAGACCATGTCTGGCTTGGAAAGAAGCACCTTTCTGAATTTGGCAAATCAGAAGAGGAGATAATACATAATGTAATCGTCGAGATAGTAACTCTTTTCGATTTACTTGACCACTCTGCATCATTTTAATACCCTATTAAAACGATGCAAAACGCATTAAAACGAACTGACATTGAATGAGTTTTTTTTGAATAGTATGCAGAGATAGCACGTTGACAAGGATCATGCCGGCGGCGACAATGGTGAGGCTGTCTGCGGCGGCTAACGGTGGCGCAGCCTACGCCTTGCCAGTCGCAGCCTTACTAAAATGTATCGTTTCATCATCATGCCGCAAAATTACCACTTCCGCGCAAGCACAGGAAACAATCACAATTAGAACCCTATCATCCAGCATTAAAGATTTCTATTCGACGGCAGGCAACGAGATGCCAGACAGCCAACTCTTCACCATCTCCATGCCTCCTGGGCGGGTGGGGGACGACCGGTAGACAGCCATGTGGCAGCCCTTATATATAATAATAGGTGTAAGAGTGAATGAGGTGAAGATGGCGGAGGTGATGTAGGATATGTCTTAGTGCCGCAGTGGCAATGAGGAAAAGAGAAAGGGCTGGAGTCCTCTTGCGAGAATTCCAGCCCTAATTATGGTTATGTCCGCGACGGTCAGGCGGCCGATGTCAATCTGCTATTTTTCTTTATTTCCACATAATCTTGCGACTTGTACCGTCGGAATAGCGCACGATGTAAATCTGGTGGCTTTCGGGAGTGGTCACCTGTTGGCCGCAGAGGTTATAGATGGCCTTTATTTCATGCTTGGTGGTGCTGGGGGCTACGGTATTGTCGATGCCGTTGGCTACAGATGTGTAGTTGACCACCGGGCCCATCGCCATAGAGCAATAGCCCGAGACGTTGGCTATCCATCGGTCTGAATACTGTGCCAGATCCCATGTGGCGCAGAGTCCTCCTTGTTTGCGGGTCACGCAGTAGAGGGCTATCTGGTCCTCATAGCTGCTGACACCCTGATAAGGGAATGGGCCAATGGCCACGAAGAAAGGCTTGCCCTTTGCGAGGGCTACAGGTTCGGCAAACTCGAAGGTGGTCTGTACGTATTCGGAGGCATTGCTCTTGAGCTCGCTTGCTTTGAGCGATGTCTTGGCGAGCACCTTGCCAGGTCCGCCGTCGGCAGCCATATCGTATATCGCCAGCTCGATGGCGGCGTCGGGTTCACGAGTCTTGGTTGAGGCGAAGTAGGCGTCGACGGTTTTCACTGTAGCATCGGCCAATGGTGCAGGATATTTCTCGGCAAAGCGGTCGAGGCCGAACATATTGCTGCCGGCATAGAAACCAAAGCTGTCGTAGCTGATGGGCTTAAGATTGTCAATCTCCTGCTCGGTGATGTTCCATATCATCATTTCGCCGCCAACCTGCAGACACTCCGCCTTGTATGCCTGATTGGAGCCCATGGCATTGGTAGTGGTGAGAGTCACATCATAGCGACCTTCCTTGGTAAAGGTAACGGTGGGGTTCTGCTCGGTGCTGGTCAAGGTCTCGCTGTCGCTGGTGAACTTCCATTCCCAAGCGGTGGGCGTCCCCTCGCTCTTGTCGGCGAACTGTACGGGTACTCCGGCGGGAACAAATGCCATGTCGGCTGCAGTGGTGTAGGTGTCGGAGGTGATGGCAAAGGCTGAGGAGGGTGCCTTACCGATGATTTCGACAAACTGCTTGATTTCCTTCACATCCTTCTCGCTCTTGCGACTTATGGTAAGGGTGACGTCGTAGATGCCCTCTTTGGGGTAAGTCACTGTGACGCTGTTGCCGGCATACTCGTTGTTCTCGCTGCCAGGGAGCGTCCATATCGTCTTGGTGGGCTCGCCCTGACAACGGCTGATGAAGGTGATAGGCTCGTCGACGGAGGCTGTGATGCGTGTGGCAGCCTCGGGGTTGTCGCGTACCAGACGGAAGGCGTCGATGGCCAGGTTCTCACCGTCAAAGTTGTAGTTGAGCACTATCTGCACTTTGTGTCAAGCATAGGCGGCGAGGTCTATGTCTATCTTCTTCCACTGCATGATGTCGTCGGAGACAAAGTTGTTTTCCAACGTCCAGCGATAGATGTTAAACAGGGTGGTTGTCTGTCCTGTGGTAAAATCGGTAACGTCAATCGTCCATGGCGCCCAGTTCAAATTTTTGGTCTTGAAGTAAGCGTAGAATTCCAGACGTTGCCCCTCTTTGATGTCGAAAACGGGCGAGGTGAGCGGTGCGGCGCCGTCTCCGGCTGCGTAGGTAATGGCGATAGATTTCTTGTCGCCGTCTCTGACCTCGTCGAACTTCATATCGTCTATGTGCCACTCGCTGGGCACCGTCCAGTCGGCGAAATCCTTGCTGGACTCGAAATACTGGGCGTAGTCTGCCGTCACCGACTTGTCGGTAGTGAAGTCGGCCTTGAGCGGCATGCTGATGGTGAAGTCGGCTTCTATCACGGGACTCTTGGTGCCTCTGCCGCGCGTCATCACGTAGAGCTTGCATGAGCGGTCGATACGGATGGTTCCGGTTTGTCCAGTTATCATGTAACTGGTGTTGGTGTCGCTGTTCTTGAACTCTTCGGCGCTCTTGGCCACGGTGGAGTACCATATCTCCGTGGCGGCAGCGTCATCGGTGGTGACCTGTACCTCTACGGCGTGGTCAAAGGTGCCGCCCATAGGAGTCATCTTGGGAGTCTTGAGCGGAGAGCGGGGAATGATGCCTACCTCGAGGGTGGCTGTACCGGGGCGGTATTCGTCGTTGCCGGCAAACGAGGCGGTCACAGTCACCGTGGTGGTGGTCTCGACGAGTGCCGTGCTTATCTTACCACTCTCATCCACCTGGCAGATGGACTTGTCTGATGAGGTGTAGACTATGGGCATCAGTCCGTGGGGGTTACGCAATGGGGCTTCGAGAGCCGTGCCGGCGAGGATGCCGACAGAAGAACTATAGAACGAGAGCTCGGGGTCTTTGCGTGTGTCTTCATCGGCAAATGCAGAAAGGCCTGTGAAGAGAAAGGCCAAGAGGAGTAAGAGGGTCTGTTTTATAATTGTTGTTGAGTTAAAGTGAAAAAGGATGCGCCACAACTTGAGTGACGCATCCTTTGATGTATTGTTGGTTGGTTTATCTCTTGACAAACTTCATGCTTACACCGTTCTTTCTTACGATGTAGATGCCAGGAGCCAGATTGCTTTCAGACACCTTGACACCGTTCAGGGTGTAGATGCCGTCGGCAACCTTGGATGTATGTCCTGCTTCGATATTGCCGATGCCATCAACGGTGCCTTCTACGATATTGGTGAATTTCTCCCAGTAGGACGCGCCCGTGTAGTTGTCGACTGAGCCAGCAGGAACATGCACTGTACATGTGGGATAGATGCCGTCTTCGAAAGTACCATAGTTGGCTGTTGGTGCCTTTTCTCTCTTGGCGAAGATGTGGGCCAGCTTCTTGCAGCCTTTGAATACGTCGCCGTCGATGTAGGTCACTGTTGTGGGGAGGGTCACCTTGGTAAGTTCGAAGCAGTCTCTGAAGGCGTTGGTTCTGATACGGGTCACACCTTCGGGGATGACGATGTCCTTCAGGGCATGGCAGCCAGAGAATACATTGGATCCGAGCTCTGGCTTGGAGAAGCTCTCATACTTCAGAGCGGCAGGCAGCACGACGTGCTCAAGAGACACGCAAGCCTCGAAAGCATAGTTACCGATGCGGGTGATGTTGTCGGGGATAGTCAGAGTGCCCTTGAGGTTGTAGCAAGAACCGAATGCTCCACCCTCGATGGCTGTAGCTGTAGCGGGGAATACGAAAGACTCCAGCTTGCAGTGGTCAAACATATACTCGCTGATGATATTGGCGGTAGTGGTGAACTCGAGATTGGTGGTAGAGTTTTTGTAGTAGCTGTCTCCACCTGCCACAATGTTGGCACCAGAGAGGTCGAGGCTGACGAGCTTGCCCGATGTCTCAACATTCATCTTGTCACGTCCAGCCATCTCGCGGAGGCAGAGAATGTCGGAACTGTTGATGTCGCCAGTAACCTTGATTTCGGTCAGGTTGAACTTGTCTGCGCCTACGAGAGTAGACAGGGTGCCGGCGGTCTTGACATCGATGGTCTTGACACCAGTCTCGGGAGTGGAGGTGCCGCCCTCTTCCTTGATTTCCTTGAAGAGACTCCAGTCGGTATCGGCCTTATACATATCTGCACAGCCTGCGGGCACATAGAGAGTGATGTTTCGCTGGTCGATGCCGTCAAATGGCTTGTAGCCCTTGTTGGGCAGAGTGGTAGCAGCGATATGTATCTCGGTAACTGATGAACAGCCGCTGAACATGCCGTAGCTCAGTTCGGTAACAGTAGCGGGGATGGTTATCTTGGTCAGTGCAGTACAGTTGGCGAGTACTGAGCCGGCAATCTTTGTTACTTTGGGGAAGTCGAAAGTGACGAGTGACGAGCAGCCTTCGAATGCGTTGTCGCCCACCTCGGTAACCTCTTCGGGTATGGTGATGGCGGTCAGCTTGTTGGATTGCTTGAACGACTCGCTCTTGATGGCGCGCAGCGACTTGGGCAGCTTGATTTCCTTCAGTGTGGTCATTTCAAAGCAGTGGCTCTGCACGGTGTTCTCTGCAGCGGCAGCTTTGTTCCACTTGTCTTTCTCATAGAAGTTGCCACCTCCGGCTACGAAGTTGGCGTCGGTCAGGTCGAGTATTTCGAGCTTGCCGCTGGTGGGGTCGCTCTTGATGTCGCGGCCAGCCATCTCGCGGATGTAGAGCAGGTCGTCACCGTTGATGTCGCCCTTGATGGTAAGCGAAGTGATGGTGAGTTTCTCAGCTGCATCGATGGTCGTAGAGAGTGTGCCAGCTGCGGTGAGTTCTACAGAGCGTACTACCTCGGTAGTACCGGGCTCTCCAGGATTGACGGTGGGGTCATACTCTGACTCCTTCTTTACTTCCTTGAACGATTTGCAGGCATAGTCGTCCTGATACTTCTTCAGACTCTCGTCGGGTACATACAGGGTGATGTCACTCTGGGTGATGCCGCTGAAGGTAGAATAACCTATCGAGGGAACGTTGGCAGCAGCGATGTGAATCTCGGTGAGAGCAGAGCAGTTCTTGAAGATGTAGCCCTTGAGGTCGGTCACGGTCTCGGGGATGACAACCTTGGTCAGAGCGGTACAGCCAGAAAGAACGTAGGCAGAAACTATCTTGACCTTGGGGAACTCGAATGATTTGAGTGAGGTGCATCCGCTGAAAGCGCTGGCGCCAACCTCTGTCACATCCTTGGAGAAGGTAACACTGGTAAGAGCGGCGCACTTCTCGAAGGCACTGTCCTTAATCTTGGTAACAGAGTTGGGCAGTTTTACCTCTTTTAATATGGTACCGGCAAAGCAGTAGGAGCCTACAGTGGCATCGGCGGGTGAGCCCTTCTCGGTTAAGCTCTTGTTGTAGTAGTCTCCGCCGCCAGCCACAAAGTTGGCTTCGGTCAGGTCGAGCACTTCGAGTTTGCCTTCGGTGGCTACGCCCTTCTTGTCACTGCCAGCCATCTCGCGGAGAAACAGTATGTCGGCTCCGTTGAGGTCGCCCTTGACGACAAGTGAGGTTGTGGTAAACTTCTGGTCAGAGGTGACCAGTGTGTTGAGGGTTCCAGCAGTAGTCACATTGACGGTTACTGGAGTCTGTTCGCCTGCTTTGGCCTGGGCAAACGCATCGGTAGGTGCAACAGCGAGAATGCTGGCTGCCACCATACCCAAAAGGTGTGAATTGTGTTGCATAAGCATGTATTATGTAAGTTAATTATCTCTCTCCGTGGTTAACATACCTCTTAGTCAGGGTGCATAGCATAGATACAGGATGGCTCAGAAGGCGTGTTGTCGCATTAATTTGCCACAATGGTAATGGATATTTTTATATTGTGTATCGTTTTTTCCTTATTTTTTTTGAGTGGCGCAATATTTTTCATGATTTTTCCAACGTTTACGCATTATTTGTGTATCTTTACGCTGAAAAATGCCCGTTTTTGGGCACTTGCCTGCAACAAAGATGCAAGATTATTCATTAAAACTCATCTATATGAAAAAACATCTACTTACGTTGGTATTAATCACATTGGTATCATTGACAGCCAATGCGCAGACCGTCTACGAGTCGCTCAAGGGGCAGCCCGTGCATGTCGTTTCGGGCAACGGGACGATTGACCATTCTCTATCTGCAACTCAGACTTCTGTGGCGGCACCTATGTGCAAGGCTGAGGGCGAGGGCGGTACAAAGGTTCCGTTGGAGTAGCTCTTCGTCAATGGCGCCGATGTTCCCTTTGGCGCCGACGGCTTCCCCGAAGCTCCTGGCTCTAATGCGGTCTTTGGTCGTATCACCGCCGATAAACTCAAACCCTATGCCGATTATAGCATTGTGGGTATCGCATTTATAGTGACTTCAGACTTGGGCTCCGTTCCCAGTATCATAGCGATGGAGCGCCGTACTGATGGATAACATACTGTAGCTGGTGGAAACATCGAGAGTTATGATGTGACCAATGCTACCAATGGCATCGTGCTCAATGAGGTGGGATGTACACAGACTTATGTCATTCCCAAGGAGCCCAAGGACATTCTCTTCGGATATGGTTATACCCAGTCGGCCACTGGTACTAATGCCGACAAACCTATCTTCCTGGGCAAGACCACTGATACGGCCAACGGATATCTGGTACTGGGTACCCTCAATGCAGCCTATGGTCGTGGCATCTATACGGTGAGTAGCGCCAAGTTCCCTTATGCCGCTTGCGTGCAACTCATCCTCTCTAATGGCAGCACGACAGAAATCGTGGGTGTTGACGGCAAGCGCGACGTCAAAGTTGTAGAACGCTATACTCCCGACGGGCGGCGAGTCTCTGCCCCTGTGAACGGCATCAATATAGAAAAACTAAGCGACGGCACTACGCGTAAGGTGTTTGTGCAGAAGTAAAGCTATACGGATAAAGGCCCCGAAGAACGCGACACTGATGGTCGTATCTTCGGGGTTTATTGTGTCCATACTTGTTCTCCATGTCTTTCTGTTGATGTCATCGGAAGGTCGGCAGACAGCCATGTGGTCACCCCTATATATAATAATAGGTGTGAAGGTGATGGGTGGTCGTACATGGCGCATCGCTTTCTCCATATTTCTTTGGAGGGTCGCGATAAATCTCATAATTTTACCGATGTTTACACATTATTTGTGTACCTTTGCGCCGTCAAAAGTGTGTTTTGGGGTATGTTTATGCGACAACCATGCACAAGTATACATAAAAAGTTAGTCTATATGAAAAGAAATTTACTCACGTTAGTATTCATTACATTGGTATCGTTGACAGCCGGCGCGCAGGCCGTTTGCAAGTCGCACAAAGAGCTGCCCAAAAGGATTGATTCGGAGATAGTGGACATCGACCCCGCGCTATTTAAGACTCAGCGTATCCAGTCGGCACCAGTATGCAAGGCTATGGATGATGATAGCTATCTGTCCAAGCAGAAACATCTCTTTGTCAAGGGTGCCGACTCTCCCTATATGAAAATATGCATCGGAAATAACTTGGATGCCCGGGTCTTGGGACACCTCACTCCCGAGATGCTCAAGCCCTATGCCGGTTACAAAATAGTGGGTATATCATTCGCGGTGTGTTCGACCTTGGGTAATTCCCCCCTACGTCGTAGCCTATGAATCATACGGATATGGGTACGAATTGATAGGAGAATCAATTGTCAAGGACTATATGACAGAACCTCTGTCCTACGTGTTCAACGAGGTGGAATGTACATGGAATTATGTCATTCCTAAGGAGCCCGGACATATAATCTTCGGATATACGTTTAAGCCGATAAATTTTAGTCCTATTGAAAATAATCCTACTAATGATAACGATGTCACAGTGGGTCTTACCGTTGATACGGCCAACGGCTTTCTGGTTTGGGGTGAGTTGATAAAAGACGAAGGCTATAAGCTATATCGGTTAAGCTCTAACGAGGTTCCATATGCCGCTTGCGTGCAACTCATTCTCTCCAATGGCAGCTCGACAGAAATCGTGGGCGTCGACGGCAAGCGCGACGTCAAAGTCGTAGAGTGCTATACGCCCGACGGGCAGCGCGTCTCTGCTCCTGTGAGTGGCATCAATATAGAAAAACTAAGCGACGGCACTACGCGCAAGGTGTTTGTGCAGAAGTAAAGCCATACGGATAAAGGCCCCGAAGAACGCGACACTGATAGTCGTATCTTCGGGGTTTATTGTGTCTATCCTTGTGCTTCCCGTCTTTAGGTTGGTGTCATCGGATGAGGTCTCCTGTCAGCCCCTATATATAATAATAGGTGTAATGGTGGCCCAGATGGGGGTGAAAGCGGTCGTGACGGCGGTGGAGATGGCGACGGGCTCGGAAGGGTTGTGCTACAGGGTGTTAGAGATGACTGCGGCGATGGCGTTAACTAAAGTTGGCAGGAATGGCGGTGGCTGTTAACAGAATTTTGCAGGTTATGGCGTGCGCAGATTTGGTATCGACGAAGTGCGTGACTACCTTTGCATTGTCAAAAGTACCGGAACGGATGACAACAAGCGAACACACAAACACAATGTCAAACTAACAAAAATCAATCATTATGTTGAAGTACAAATTGTATCAAGACAATCGCAGCAATGCGCAGCACAAGGGCAACTGGTATGCCCACATGAATCTCGACGGCACTATGGGCCTTGACGAATTGGCCGCTCACATGTCTGACCATGGCACCCCTTACTCCAAAGGTGTAATCTGCGGTGTGCTGAACGATATGGTGGGATGTATCAAGGAACTTGTGCTCGAGGGCAATGCCGTGAAGCTCGACAACCTTGCCATCTTCTCGGTAGGAATTGAGAGCAAGCCTGCCAACACCAAGGAGGAATTTAATGCCCGCACCCATATCACCGGTTACAAGTTGCGGGCGCGAGCCACTGGTGGCAGTATCAATGCCCGATTGAGCCAACTTGCATCCATCAATCAGATGGGCGAGTACAGCCATGACGAGGCAGAGACGGCAGAGAACAGCCAGGACGCCAATAACGGCGAATGATGACACAGGAGGCGACGCTGCCGGTCAGGCATCATGGATGACATAGGAAGAGAGGCAGACTAACCTCACTGAGACCCAAGAGTCCCCGAGGAAGGCGAAGGATGAGAATCCTACCCTGACTCGGGGATTTTTGTTGTCCTCCCTTACCGTCGCCGCGACAAGCCGGCTGATGGCGATGAGAGTCTGGGAAGGAATGGCGACCAGAGATGGGCGCAGCAGGATGATGGCTGCCGTTGGCGCGACTTTTTGCAGCCGGACAGCAAATTATAACACAATTTTTTTGAGACTTCGGATAAATATCACTACTTTTGCGGTCATGATGAAGATGTATCGTATCATAGGTATGGTGTGCCTGATGGTGGCGGCGATAACTGCTGACGCTCAGACCGCTAAGCGGGCGGGCATAAATCCTGAAGACCGACAGGTGGACATGGACAACCCCACCTTTGTGCCTATGGTCAAGGTGGGCAAGGTGCTGCTGGGCCGCGACTCGGTGCAGTATGTCGAGCTCAATAACATCTATGTATATCCCAAGCCCGTCTTCAAGAACGAGCGGCAGATGATGGCGTACAACAGACTGGTCTATAACGTGAAAAAGGTGCTGCCTATAGCCAAGGAATGTCGTGGCATCATCCTCGAGACCTATGACTATCTGCAGACATTGCCCAACAAGGAAGCGCGCGACCGCCACCTGAAACTCGTGGAGAAGGGCATCAAGGCCGAGTATACTCCCCGCATGAAGCGGCTTACCTACCAGCAGGGCAAACTGCTCATCAAACTGATTTACCGTGAGTGCAACTCGTCGTCCTACAATCTTATCCAGTCGTTCTTTGGTCCCACCCGCGCTGGCGTCTATCAGGCCTTTGCCTGGGTCTTCGGAGCCAGTCTGCGCAAGGGCTACGAGCCTGAGGGAGTAGACCGTTTCACCGAGCGCATCGTGCGCCAGGTAGAGAGCGGGCAAATCTGACGCCGCCACGCATTGCTTCAGAAAATCTTATGCTATCAATAATGCCATGGGCACCATCTTGACGGATGGTGCCCATGGCGTTTTATCGCTTGATGTGGCCCTGCAGCGTGGTATAGAACTGGTCGACTATTTCGAGCATATCTGCGGGCAGGTATTCATAGGCTTTGGTAATCATCTCTTCGGGTATCTCGTAGTAGGCTTCGGCTATGCTGCCGCAGATGGCACCCTTGGTGTCGGTGTCGCCCTGGGCGAGGATGGCTGTGCGTATGGCGTCTTCGAAGTTGTTGCTGTCGAGAAAACAGCTGATGGCCGCCGGCACCGTCTCCTGGCAGGTGGCGTCGAAGTGGCCCTCGTTGCCGAGTCTGTAGACCTCCTTGAGGTCGGGGATGTCGTAGCCGAAAGTCTGCTTGACGGTGCCTATCACCTCATCTTTGGTGATGCGCACCGTGCGCAGCCAGTAGATGAGCGTAGCCACACACTGTGCTCCGCGTATGCCTTCCCTGTGGCAGTGGCTGGGCAGCGCCGTCTTCATCGCCTCGTCCTGCATCTGGTGGAAGTCGTCGTAGAGCCATCCTATCGGGCTCACCCGCATCGCCGAACCGTTGCCATACGAGGCCTGGGGCAGATGGTCGGCGCTCTGCAGCCACTTCAGGAACCTCCCTCCATAGCCTCCCATGGGGTCGGGATAGCGGCTGCACCAGTCTACCAGTGCGTCCTTGTACTCCCGATGGTTCATCGCCGCATCGGCTATGGCGATGGTGCAGATGGTGTCATCGGTGTAGCTGCAGTCGGGGCTGAAGAGCTTGAAGCCCGGTGTAGCCACATTTTCAAACTCGAATCGCGACCCTACGATGTCGCCAATGATAGCTCCTAACATAATGGATAGATTTAGGTGGATGATAGTTTACTCTTCGGTGTAGATGACCTGAATCATCGTCTGTCCCACGGCTTTGAGGGTGTTGCGGCTGATGTGCTCCATGTTGTCGTTCAGCGTGTGCCACGTGGGTCCGAAACTGCTCTGGGCGCAGTCGGGGTAGAAGGGGATGATGTCTATCGTGGGTATACGTGCCGTCTGGTTGAGTGGGATGTGGTCGTCGGTGACCATACCTCCCTCCTGACGGGGGAAGAAGTTGCCATAGCCGGCCTTGCGGGCTGCCCGCCATACCTTCTTGACTATCTCCGGCGCAAACTGCATTGACATTCCCTCCTTGTAGAAGCGTGCTCCCTCGCCGCCTACCATGTCGAGCAGGATGGCGTAGCGCACCTCGAAGCCGTCGGGGAGATGGCTGGCGAAGTGCTGGGCACCCAGCGCCCATGTACTCTCGCTGTCGCCGCTGTTGATCCACTGCGGGGTGCCCCAGTCTTCGGCGTCGAAGCACACGAAGTCTACTCCGATGTTGAGGGTGGTGTCGCGGTGGATGAGGCGAGCCACCTCGAGCATCACAGCCACACCGCTGGCGGCGTCGTTGGCAGCCAGGATGGGCTTGCGCCAATTGGTGGAGTCGGGGTCATTGTCTGCCCACGGACGGCTGTCCCAGTGGGCGCAGAGCATGATGCGTGTGGAGCGCTCGGGATGCGACCGGGCTATGATGTTGCGGCATTTGAGCGTGGTGCCGTCATATCCCGTCACGTCGGCTTGCTGTATCTCCAGCTGGCAGCCATACTCTTCAAACTTCTTCTCTATCCACTGCGCGCAGCGGTCATGCCCCTCGGTGTTCATGGCTCTTGGGCCAAAGTCACACTGGGCCTGGGTGAAGGCGTAGGCACTGTCGGCGCTGAACGCGGGACCCACGGGGTCTATCTTGTCCATACTTTCTTCCATGTCTATGCTGTCGGCATGTCCCCATCCGGTGTTCATGCCGACGGCAGCGATGGCAACCACCACGGCGGCGGTCGCTCCTCCTATTATCATCTTCATTTTTCTGGTCATCATTGTCCTTTGTTGTATTGTTGTACTTGGTTCATCACGCGCAGCCAGTTGCCGCCCCATATCTTGGTGATGTCTTCGCGGCTGAAGCGCTTGGCGAGCAGCTGCTCGGTGAAGAGTATCGCCTCTGAGGCATCGGCTATGCCTCTCACTCCACCGTCGCCGTCGAAGTCGGTGCCTATGCCCACGTGGTCTATGCCCATCACGTCGATGGCGTGTTGCAGATGGGCTACGGCGTCGGTGATGGTGGCTTCGGCGTCGTTGCGCAGAAATCCGTGGTACAGCGTAATCTGTGCCACGCCACCCTTGCGGGCGAGGGCACGCAGCTGGTCATCGGTCAGGTTGCGCGGCACGTCGCAGAGGGCCTTGCAGTTGCTGTGGCTGCACACGATAGGCGTGGCGCTGAGGTCGAGGGCGTCGTAGAAGCTGGTCTCGGCAGCGTGGGAGAGGTCGACCATAAGCCCCAGGCGGTTCATCTCGGCTATCACCTCTGCTCCCCAGGGGCTCACGCCGCCGTGGGTGGCTGTGCCGCGGGCAGAGTCGCAGATGTCGTTGTCGCCGTTGTGGCAGAGGGTGACATAGACGATGCCACGGTGGGCAAAGTGGCGCAGATGGCTGAGGTCGTGCTCGATGGCGAGACCGTTTTCAATGCCCGTCATGATAGATTTCACCCCGTCTTGCTTGTTCTGCCACAGTTCTTGTGGGTTTCTGGCGCGGCGTACGGCGTCGGGATGGGCGCCGAGGATTTCGTCTATGCGGTCGAATATCATGTCGGCATACTCATGGGGCGAACCGGCAGGCAGCGGGGCTATCTCGGCAAAACTCTGTCCAGGCTTGGGTTGGGGCAGATAAGCCGCCATGGTGGTGGCGTCGAGCCGTCCGTCGGTCATCTTGTGCAGGTCTACGAGGATGCGAGGGTCGCGGGTGCCGAAATCCACCCCTTGCGGGAAGAACATGGGCGTGTCGCAGTGGGAGTCGAGGGTGAGGGTGCATCGGTGTACGCTCTTGGCTTCGGCGAAGAGGCTTGCCCGGCAGGTGAGCCATTGGAATAGCGGCAGCCCGTCGGCTCCGAGCCATTCGGGATGCCACTGCACGCCGATGATAGCTTTCTGCTCGCTGCTCTCTATGGCCTCTACCACTCCGTCGGCCGCTGTCGCCGTGACGGTCATGTGGGGTCCGCCGGCTGTCACCGCCTGGTGGTGGAACGAGTTGACGTATATACGCTCTTCAGAGTAGATGGCGCTGAGCATCGAGCCCCTCCCGATGGTCACCGAGTGGGTGGGCTCCTGTCGGTCGGCGTCTTGCGAGTGCTTGAGCTGCATCTCGGCATGCTGCGCTACACTTCCGCCGAGGGCGATGGCGAGTGTCTGCATGCCGCGGCAGATGCCGAGCATGGGTAGCTGGCGGTTGAACGCCAGGCGGGTGATGAGCAGTTCGGGCAGGTCGCGCTCGGCGTTGATGTTGCCCAGCTGCGGCTGCGGCTCTTCGCCCGTCCAGAGCGGGTTGTAGTCTCCGCCACCCGTGAGCAGCAGTCCGTCGATGCGGTCCAGCGTTCCCGCGAGGATATGGCGGTCGGCGATGGGCGGGATGATGACGGGAATGCCGCCGGCAGCCTCTACCTGGCGGTAGTAGCGGTCGCGCAGCGTGGCGTCGCCCTGACTATAATTTGCAGTAATGCCTATCACCGGACGGTTTTCACCCTCGGGATAGGCAGTATATATCTTCTGGAGATGGGCCTCCAAATCGAAATGTTCCATTATTATCAGATAGGCATAAACAAATACTTACTGTGGCTGTGGCACCACTGTCTGGACTGTCGGATCAGACCTCGTCGGGCTGGATGGTTATCTCGCGCTTGATGCTCTGCTCGAGCGAGATGAGGGTCTCTGTCGACACCACGCCGGGGATGGTCTGCAGCTTGTTGTTGAGCAGGTCCATGAGCTGCTCGTTGTCGCGGGCGTAGAGTTTCAGCAACATGGTGTATGAGCCAGTGGTGAAGTGACACTCCACAATCTCGGGTATGCACAGCAGGCGCGACACTACCTCCTTGTACATGCTTCCGCGCTCGAGGTTGATGCCCACGTAGGTGCAGGTGGTATAGCCCAGACTCTTGGGGTTGACATAGAAACCGCTGCCGGTAATCACTCCGTTGTCTATCAGATGCTGTACGCGCTGGTGAACGGCTGCACGCGACACGCCGCACTCGGCTGCCACATCCTTGAAGGGCATACGGGCGTTGGTGGATAAGATACCCAGTATCTTTTTATCCAGTTTATCTACTTTCTCCATATCTTGTAAAAGTGTTGGTTACGATTAACTCAACAAAATTACGCTTTTCTATTGATACTGGCAAACAAAATGCACGATATTTTACCCAATATCGTGCATTTTGTCAGTAATTGGCCTCTCCGAGGGGCTAATCATCGAAAGGTAGGGGCAGTTCCTGCCCGGTGAGGTTGTAACTGCGACGGTGATAGGGGGTGATGCCGTGCTGGCGTATGGCCTCGCGGTGCTCGCGGGTGGGGTAGCCCTTGTTGCGTCGCCAGCCATACTGCGGACACTCGTCGTCGAGGGCGTCCATATAGTCGTCGCGGAAGGTCTTGGCCAGGATGCTGGCGGCGGCGATGGCCTGGTATTTGCCGTCGCCCTTGACGATGGTGGTGTAGGGCAGGTTGCCGTAGGGCTTGAAGCGGTTGCCGTCGACGATGACGGCTTCGGGTCTCACGCCGAGCTGGTCCAGGGCGCGGTGCATAGCCAGGATGCTGGCGTTGAGGATGTTGATTTGGTCTATTTCCTCCGGGGTGACCACGCCCACAGCCCAGGCCACGGCGTCGTCCATAATCTGCTGGCGCAGTGCATACCTACGGCTGTGGCTCATCTGCTTCGAGTCGTTGAGGTCGGGATTGTCATAGTCGGCAGGCAGTATCACCGCAGCGGCATAGACACTGCCGGCAAGGCAGCCACGGCCAGCCTCGTCGCAGCCCGCTTCGATGCAGTCTTTATAATAATGTGGGAGGAGTGGATGGCGTTTGCTCATAGGATAATCTGTTCTTGCTACAGGCTGCAAAATTACAAAAAAAAAGTGATTATCGTTTTGATACTCATTATTTTTTAGTAGCTTTGTGGTGATTAAAGATTAAGGAGGACTTGATTATGTACAATCGCAGATTTACCCCACATTTCATTACCCGACTTGCAGATAATGAGATTTTTGTTTTTGGCAGCAATCTTTCTGGTTTTCATGGCGGAGGCGCAGCCCGCACCGCCCTCGACGCCTTCGGAGCCGTATGGGGCCAGGGCGTAGGCCTGCAGGGACAGAGCTATGCCATACCCACCATGCAGGGAGGTGCCGAGACCATCAAGCCTTATGTAGACCAGTTTATTGCCTTTGCCGCCGAGCACAGCGAGCTTACCTTCCTGGTCACCCGCATAGCCTGTGGCATAGCCGGACTCCCCGTCAGCGAGATAGCGCCCCTCTTTGCCGCAGCCATAGACAAGGAGAACGTGATACTGCCCAAGGACTTTGTAGACGTCATCCACGCCACCTGCACTCCCGACCACGGATGGCAGGCCGAGACCGACTTCCTCCAGTCTTACCGCCACCTCAAGGGGTGTATGAAGAACGGCGACCGTGAGGCATACTACCAGATTAAGGGTCTGCGCACCAAGGTCTATCGCAACACCATCGACCTGGTGACCCAGGGCCACTACACCACCGAGGACGGCAAGCGCGTGGAGCTTGGCGACGGAGCGGAGATGATGAATGCCACGGTCTACTATGACCACGAGATAGAGACCGATGCGCCCACTGCTGACGAGACCTGCATCGAGGTGGTCAACGACGACTGCCTCGCCGTGGCCATGCGCCTCAAGGCCGACGGCTATACCCCCGCCGTGCTCAATATGGCCAACCGCCACCATCCCGGCGGTGGGGTAGACAATGGTGCCGCTGCCCAGGAGGAGACGCTCTTCCGCCGTACCGACATCTATCGTTCGCTCTACCGTTTCTCGCCGCTTGCCAAGGTCTATGGCCTGCCGCCTTCGTCCCATCACTATCCCCTCGACAGTCACTTTGGCGGCATCTATACTCCCGGTGCCACCATCTTCCGTGAGAGCGAAGACCAGGGCTACCGCCTCATGGCAGAGCCTGTGAGCATGGACTTCATCTCTGTAGCAGGCAAAAACCGCCCCGACCTCACCCCCGACGGACTGATAGCGCCCCACCATGTGTCTGCCATCTGCGACAAGATACGTACCATCCTGCGCATAGGACTTGCGCATCATCACGATGCCCTTGTGCTGGGCGCTTTGGGCTGCGGAGCCTTCTGCAATCCGCCTGCCCACGTGGCGCGACTCTTCCACGAGGTGCTCTCAGAACCAGAGTTCTACCAGAAGTTCCGCTACATCACCTTTGCCATCATCGACGACCACAACGCCCACCGTCCCCACAATCCCGAGGGCAACTACCGTCCCTTCTTCGCTGAGTTCAAGGACGGAGCAAGTGCCTTGCCTCTTTGACGGTCCAGCTGCGGCTGCGGGCGAGCCCTCGCGGCATAGCCCCCGGCTGTCGGCACCGATACGTATAGCCAACGGCAACACCAGAGCCTCCAGAGCTACTGGTGTTGCCGTTGATGCTTTATCCCTGTTGACCCAACAAAAAAATACGGCATCTGCCATGGAGACAGATGCCGTAAACCTTGAAGATTATAAGTGTCTTGTATTACAAGATGCTCTTGTAGAGGGCCACAATGTCGTCGCGTGTCACCTCGCGGGGGTTGCCCGGAGTACATACGTCGGCGATAGCCTGGTCGGCGAGTGCGTCGATGTCGGCCTCGGTGATACCCAGATCAGACAGATGGGCGGGGATGCCCACGCGGCGGCTCAGGTTCTCAATCTCGGTGCATGCAGCGTCGGCAGCCTCTTCCTTGGTCATACCCGGAGTGTACACCTCGAGCGCCTTGGCGATGTCTACATACTTGTCGAGAGCGGCAGGAGCGTTGAAACGCATTACTGTAGGCAACAGGATGGCACAAGCCACACCGTGGGGCACATCGTGCAGAGCCGACATGGGGTGAGCCATGCCGTGGTCTACACCCAGACCTACGTTAGAGAAAGCCATACCAGCCACATACTGGGCTACGGCCATACCGTTGCGGCCCTCGGGGTTGGTGGGGTCTTCTACGGCTACGGGCAGGTAGCGGTGAATCATATTGATGGCTTTGATTTCAAACATATCGCTCAGTTCCCAGGCCCCCTTGGTGATCAGACCTTCGATGGCGTGGGTCATGGCGTCCATACCGGTAGCGGCGGTGAGGCTCTTGGGGAGCGAGTACATCAGCTCGGCATCAACGATAGCCACACAGGGAATGTCGTTGGGGTCTACGCAGACCATCTTCTTCTGCTTGGTTTCGTCGATGATTACGTAGTTGATGGTCGTCTCGGCAGCAGTACCTGCTGTGGTGGGCAGGGCGATGATAGGCACGGTCTTCTTCTTGGTGTCGGCCACGCCTTCGAGCGATACCACGTCGGCAAATTCGGGGTTGTTGCTTACAATACCGATACCCTTAGCGGTGTCCATGGCACTACCGCCACCGATAGCCACGATGAAATCGGCCTGGGCAGCCTTGAGGGCTTCTACACCCATCTTCACGTTGGTCACAGTGGGGTTGGGTTTTACGTCGTCATACACAGCGTAAGGAATGTTAGCCTCGTCGAGCACGTCGAGCACCATCTTGGCAACGCCAAACTTCATCAGACCCTTGTCTGTTACTACCAATGCTTTGGTGAAACCCAGTCGGGCAACTACTCCAGGCAGCTCCTTGCGAGCACCGGGACCGAAGTAAGACACTTCGTTAAGGATAAATCTACTTACCATAAGTGTTTTTGTTGATAAATTGGTTAATGTTATATATATAATAATGTGTACTGGTACAGGTATCGGTAGAGACACGAGGCGGAGGGCAAAGCAACAAACTTGTTTTTTGATTTATGCTTCCTGCCCGTAGCCTATCTTTTGCAAAGATAGTGCAAACCCGAGTGCCATAAGCTCGCTTAATGGCCGAGGTGCCGCCTATCTTATGCAAAGATAGTGCAAGTCGAAGACAATGCCAAGAAAAACACGAAGTTTTTTTCAATTGGCATTGTTGAGGCGCCGCCTATCTTATGGAAAGATAGTGCAAGTCGAAGACAATGCCAAGAAAAACACGAAGTGATAAATAAGAGGTCAAAAGAAACATAGATTATGGCTATACGCACGTTAAATAACTCAAAAACACATGATATACACCCTGTTTCTGTTAAATGTTACAAACAGGAAGTGGAGGGTATTGATTTTTTAGATACATTTACAGCACCTAATATAAGGAAGGATACTACTATGGTAAGTCTAACACTCAGAAACACAGTCTATGCACTACGCTGTATGGCGCTCACCCTAATGGTGACCATGCTGGCTACGATGCAGACAATGGCGCAGGACACCAAGTCGCCCACGTGCCAGGTGACCGGAACCATACGCGACAAGACTACCCACGAGCCCGAGCTGGCAGCCACCATCATCGTGGCAAAGCAGTCGCAGCCTAAAGTGGCGTTCAAGAAAGGCGTGACCGACACGGGCGGAGTCTTCTCGCTGACGCTCCCTGCCACCGACGCCCGATACATCCTCACCGCCTCGGTACTGGGCAAGAAGGCGGCACAGGTGAAACTTACCATGACGCCTGCCGACACGCTTATCGACCTGGGCGATATTCTGCTCGCAGACGACGCCCGGCTGCTCGACGAGGTACAGGTGCTCGCCCAGAAACCCCTCGTGACCATGGATGTGGACAAGCTGACATACGATGTGGCTTCCGACCCTGACGCCAAATACATGATGACCTCGGAGATACTCAACAAGGTGCCTCTGCTCGATGTCGACGGCATGGGAAACATCAAGATGAATGGCACCACCAACTTCCTCATCCTGCAAAACGGGCGCCGCACCGCCGTGACACGCCACCCCAAGGAAATCCTGCGCTCGCTGCCCGCCGAACTCATCAAGAGCATAGAGGTCATCACCTCGCCGGGAGCCAAATACGACGCCGAGGGAATAGGCGGCATCATCAACATCGTGATGCAGCGCCGCTACGAAGGCCACCTTACCAACCTCAACGGGGCAGTCAACAACATGGGCTTCGTCACCGGACTCTCGACCACTACCAAGATAGGCCGTTTCTCGATAGACGGATATATGAACTATAACCGCATACTCACACCCACCGGAAGCAACGCCAGCCATACCTACAACTACGCCTCGGACTCTCGCGCTTACCAGCAGACCGCCAGCAGGCACAAGAGCAGAGGCAGCACGGAGTTTGCCAACATCAATGCCAGTTACGAGATAGATACTCTCCAACTGCTCACCCTCTCGCTGTCGGGGATGGGAAGCCAGCAGCGGCTGCCCGTATGGGGCAGCACCGAGATGTGGAACCGCGACCGCTCGCAGCTCGCCTACTCATATCTGCGCAGCAGCTTGGCGAAGGAGTCGTTTCTCAATGGAACGGCGGGCATAGACTACCAGCGTACGGGGCGATACAACAAGCAGCGACTTACCACGCTGTCATACCAGATCAGCACCAATCCACAGTGGATCAAGGACAACACCCAGTACGATGAGATAGTCTACAATACGCCTTCTAACATAATAGAGGAACTGCAGCTCTATGCCAACCGCACCGACGCCGACAACAAGAGCGTAGAGCACACCCTCCAGGCCGACTATACCACGCCCATAGACAAACACAACACCATAGAGACCGGACTCAAATACATTGTGCGCAACAACGAGAGCACCAATGACATCTACGATGCCCGCATTGTTGTCGGCGACTTTGCCTACAACGACCAGCGCAGCAACCACTACAAGAACCGCAACGACATTCTGGCTGCCTATCTCAGTTATACTTACCACAGCGCGGCTGTCTCCCTCATGCCCGGTCTGCGCTACGAATACACTTACCAGGACATACGCTACCTCTCGGGAGCTATGGGTGCCGATGCCGATTATAGCGGACACTATGCCTATTTGGTGCCCTCGATGAAGGTCAACTTCAAGGTAGGACCCCACCAGTCGCTGCGCCTCGAATACGGCATGCGCCTGTCGCGCCCCAGCATCTATTATCTGAACCCCTACTTCAACGACCTCAACCCGCAGCGCATCACCCAGGGCAACGGACAGCTCGAGGCCGAGCGCAGCCACAACTTCGGAATCTCCTATGGCAACTTCACCCGCCGGCTGAACCTCAACATGTCGCTCGGATACCGTCGTCTCGACAACGGCATCGAGCAGGTGAGCCGTATCATAGGCGACGGGGGCGAATACTTTGACGACGGCAAGCACTATGCAGCCCCGGGCGCGCTCTACAGCACCTATATGAATATAGGCCGCACCCAGCGCACGGCGCTCGACGTGTATCTGCGATGGAATATGACCAACCGTATCAGCTGGACCATCAATTCCAACGTGTCTTACCTGGACCTCTCTGATCCCGCGCGCCAACTGCGCAACCACGGATGGCAGACCTCGCTCAGCGGCAGCACCTCGGTGAGACTGCCTGGTGACCTGAGGCTCATGGGCAGAGTGGCATACAGCAGCCGCAGTGTGATGTTGCAGGGCAACAACAATTCGCTGTTGACCTATAACATCGGACTTACCCGCTCGTTCCTCAAAGACAAGAGGCTCACCTTGTCGCTCATGGCGACCGAGTTTGCCCGCAGTTGGATGACACGTAGCACCACCACCTACGGCACCAACTTCTACACGCAAAGGGATAACCAGGTGAAGCGCCAGTATTTCGGTCTGACAGCTATGTACCGCTTTGGCACGCTCCGCCAGTCGGCTACCAAGCGTGCAAGTCACGGTATACACAACGATGACCTCAAGGGGGGAGACCGCTGAAGGGATATTGGAATCTTTGTGTTAATTATTATCTGGGTCACAAACCGCATAAAAGCAAATCCTAATCGGGTTGGATTCCTCTCTTGGTATCCAACCCGATTAGGATTTGTTCAATATAGATTCTGATGATAGAAAATAATGATTATCAGGTCGTAATTAGAGCGTATGTATATGTTCTGGAGATTGCTGCTATTTATGACATTCCTTTTCTGATGGCAAAATCACGTTTCCTGTTTTACCATCCAGTTGAAGGAGTGTGCTTCGTCAAGTTGAAGTATAGACTAATAGCTATGATTACTCTCCCAGTAAAATTCCTTTTGTATGTTTTGTCTTTTATAGACGATAATTTTATGCCGATAATGTCGTTTATAAAAGATAAAATAGGTATCTATTGCAATAGTTTTTGTTTTAGCATGAAAAGGATGTGACCAAAGATTATCCCCGAACAGGGGGCTATAATACCATTCTTGAATTGATGGAAAATCTCTTGAACACAAAGTTTTTTGTCATTCCCAAACCAATGAAGCATAAGTGCCTATGCTTTAATTTCACAGGCTGACAAATTAATGAGTGACTCCATGTCTTTACGAGCCATATCCATTAAAAGCAAATAGACATCTGGAGAATTTCGTGCAATAATGGTGCGCAAGATATTTGGTGTACGTAATACGCTATCTTCTTTTGTACCTAACCCTTCATCAACCTTATTCAGAATGTTTTCCAAGCGATTTCCATTATATAGAAACATTTTCCAGAGCCTTCTTTGTTGACAATATCTGACAGCATGAAAGAACCGAAGGGAAAGCCTCTGAGAATGGAATCCCAGAGAAGTTCAACCTGACGAGGTTTCCACACAAGACCTCTCTGAAGTGCGGGGATTAGGACCTCAGATTCGTCTGAAGTCCATGATGCAATTTGCCAAAGTGTATGAGATAAATTCTTCATTTCCTATTGGTTGTCTTTATTGATTAGATTCACCACCACTTTCACCATCACATCTTTCTCTTCTGTGCGGCTTTCGGCAATCATCAGCGTGAGGGCGACGAGGGTGTTGTCTGCTATTCGTTTATGCCCGTCCAGACCATATAGTATGCCATTCTTCTCCATGAACCAAAGGAAGAGCATGGCAGCAATACGTTTGTTGCCATCGCTGAAAGAATGGTTCTTCACCACAAGATATAGCAACATGGCTGCCTTTTCTTCTACCGATGGATAGAGGTCTTCACCGCCAAAAGTCTGATATATCTGTCCTATGCTGCTTTTGAAAGAATCATCTTTCTCATTTGCAAACCATCGGCTTTCGCCAAACTTCATTTTCAAGGTGTTGATGGCATCCATGGCATTCTCGTAGGTGGCGTGGAAAATTTCCTCCTTGGTTGTCTTCTCCACGCCCAAAACCTGATAATCGTAGCGATCGAGCGTGTCGAGGGCATAGACATAATCGGTGATAACACAAAATAGTCCTGAGTATTCTCCTTCCGAAACCTTGTCTTGCAGGGTGAGAGCTCGCGACATCAAACGGACCACATCCTTCAACTCATCATAGTGGTCAAGGCGACGTTGGTCTATGGTATAGCCTCTTATGAGGTACTGTTTCAATATGCTGTTAGCCCATATTCTGAATTTGGTTCCGTTTATACTCTTTACCCTATAACCGACAGATATAATCACATCCAGGTTATATATCTTGGTTTCATAGGTTTGATCTTGGTCAGCACCCATATGTGCAAATTTTGCACATGTGATATTTTCATCCAATTCACCTTCCTTGAAAATGTTTCTTATATGGCGCATTATTACCGTACGATCTCTTCCGAATAATTCAGCCATTTGGTTTTGTGTAAGCCACACGGTATCCTTTTCCAACTTTACTTCAAGTTGGGTATTGCCATCATCAGTCGTATATAGGACGATGGACGAACCATTATTTGCAACAATTTTATTCTCTGTCATATTCATCCTTGTTCCTTATATTGATTCCACATCCTCTGTATCTTACCAGCAATCTATTACGTCTTTACGTACATAATTACGTTGATAAAAGATAGAAGCTTAATACAGAATAATTCAGTAACTTATTTTTGGCTTAGAAAAATACTTTCTATCGCTTCTCTTTCACGGGGCGCTTGCGCCAGTCGTCCTTGACATAGCTGTCGGGATAGACGGTGACGTTCTGGCGGTCGCCCTTGAGGGTGCGTATCCAGGTGTCAAAGCGGCGCTGGCCCTCGTAGAGCACGATGACGCGTGCGCCCACGGGCAGATGGTTGTACTCGGTGTTGCCGCCCGAGAAGCGGCCGTAGCCCAACAGAATGTCGTGGTAGAGGGTGGTGTAGTCGTTGTCGTGGTCGTGACCGCAGAAGATGCCCATCACGTCGCCTCCCTCGCGCATGGCGCAGAACATGCCGCTATTGAGCAGCGGGGGGCACGATTTCTCCATACGGGTGCCTATCAGCACGTTGGCCTCGGTGGCGGCGGCTTGGGCAAACTCGGGCAGAGGGATGTGGAAGAAGGAGAGGGCTGGGAGCGGGCGCCCGCCGTTGGCTGCGGTGTAGGCACGGCTGCGCTCGCGATACCACTGCACCTGGTCGAGCGTGAGCCAGGCGTAGGTGCCGAGGCGCTTGGTGGCGGGGTAGCTGTGGGAGTCGAGGCAGTAGAGTAGGGCAGCGGGGGCGGTGCTCTTGCTGCCGGCAATCTCGAGCACATAGTCGGGCGACTCTACGCTGCCACGGTCGGGCTGTAGACAGTGGCGTCCGCGCCGGATGATGTCGTAGAGCTGGGCGCGGGTCATGCCCTGCTCGTGGTCGTGGTTGCCGAAGAGGATGACGTATGGCACGCCGTGGCGCTCGATGCGGTCTACGATGTGCGTCATGGCGGTGTCGGCAGGACGCGCGTAGATGTTGTCGCCGGTGAAGACCACCAGGTCGGGACGCTCGGCGCCGACCACGGCGTCGATGCACTCCAAGGCGGTGGCAGAGCGTGGGTTGTGGCTCTGGTAGTGGAGGTCGGTAAACTGGACTATCTTGAACTCGCCACGGGCGTCAAACTTCAGGGTCTGGGCGGTGGCATCGGTGCCGGCGGCGAGGGTAAGGAGCGCGGCGGCAGTAAGCTGCATGATACGTTTTAGCATGATCGGGTATGGTTTTGGGGGTTACAGTTGTCGTTGGAGTTGGTTGAGCAGACGGCGGCAGCCCTGCTCGATGAGGTCGAGTGCCAGTTCGAAGTCGCGGTCGCCGCCATAGTAGGGGTCGGGCACGGAGTCGTAGCCGCAGTCGGCGTCGAGGTAGTCGCTCATGCGCAGGATGCGGTCGGCCTGGGCCTGGGTGCGCGCCTTGGCGCTGATGGCGCGGTAGTTGCCCTCGTCCATCACGATGATATAGTCGAAGCGGTCGAAGTCGGCTGCCGAGAACTGGCGGGCATGATGGTCTACACGGTAGCCGCGGCGGGCTCCGTGGCGGCGCATACGGCTGTCGGGCAGCTGGCCCACATGCCAGTCGCCGACGCCACACGAGTCGACCTCAATCTGGTCGTTCAGACCGGCTTCGGCTACCATCGCTTCCATTACGGCATGGGCGGCGGGCGAACGGCAGATGTTGCCGAGACATACGAAGAGAAGCCTCTTGGGCTTGGGGGCGTCAACAGATGCTGGTGTCATAGTCTATATATATAATAATGTATATAGATATAACGCCAGCAGTGTGGTTTTATTGCCATAGGGTGGTCATAAATCGCATGGCAGCCGCTGTTGCAGCCCTTGTTGCTAAGTTGGCGCATCGTCGCTGCGCTCTTGCGCCGTGTTAGATGTGTTTGATAAGGTCGAGTTGTAATACGCATAGTATCAATGAGTTCAGCGGAGCTGTTGTGGCGTCGTTGGCGGGAGGTCTCTTTGCTGATCATGAGGAAAGCAACTAAATAGAATATGAAAAAAATGATATTCGTACGCATTTTTATTATATTTCCAGCCTTTGTGGGCGCCAAGAGAAAAAACGAGATAGGCGCGCGTGAAAAAGTCTTGGCAGTGGGCGCGACAGTCTGTAATTTTGCAATCGCTGAGGTCGAAAGCCCAGCAAGAAAAGTATCAGACATAAAGAGAAAAATCAAGCAAAACAGGGTAGGAACCCACTTTAAGGAAATGTATTCTAAATTTGATAATCTGGACATTACAGTCGACTCGTCGATTAAGAAGATTACACGTAAGGCGTGCATGTACCTTTCTGAGGCCATCGAGAATGGCATCATGCTGTCGGAGAATCCAACTGCCAACATCGTAATCTACGACGACCGCATTGATTTTGGTATGTGCCTCAATCCCACCATGGATATGATGAACGCCGCTTACTTCCCCAACTTCTATGAGGAGAACGGCAATATCGTATACCGCTTCGCTGGCAATGCCTGTTGCGAGGTCGAAGACCAAACCATCAACTATGTAGGTCACACAGACCCCATCACTGCAGATGATAACAAGGTTTTTAATATGATTTATTCGAAATACGCATAAGCAGATAGATATTCTTTACACATTCTCAACAAAAATCATACACATTAATACAATAACTTAGTAATTTTTTTGAAGCAAGAGCACGAACCCGAGGAATCTGGATGAAGACCCCCTCACGGTTCGTGTTTTTATTATCCTCACATTGGGCGTCATAATCCTCGGTTTGTGCTTTGCTTTTCTCGTGTCGTTCTTTGCCACATTCGGTTCATGCTTTGCCATCCTCGAATTGTGCTTCGCCATCAAGTTAACCCACTCCCCAAGTTTTTTCCATATCCCCACAACCTCCGCAGGCACGTGCGCCAGCGCTGGGCAGACGGCAGCATATCCCGTCATTGCTGCCGCCAGTCCCGCCATTATAAATAATGTAGTGGTGATTGTGGTTGCTGGCTCGTACCTTTTGATACGTGGGCTCGTATCATAAGTCACGCGGCCACGTATCATAAGTTACGAGCCCTCGTATCTAATGACACGAACCAGTAGGGTTGGTCACGACATGGCGGAACATGCTGAATTACATAGTTATAGTTGATTCCCCCTTCGTTGACAATACTTTCCTGCGGTGGATATGCAATGAAAGCAGATTGAGCATAACGCCTTCGGCTAATCGCAACTCTTACAGAGTAGCTAAGTAGGGTGGTGTTCATACCCAGGGTAGAGGTGCTTCGCCCCTCAACCCTGGGCTGTGTAATCGCAACTCCTTCAGAGTTGCTGCTGCTTGTGGGCCATAATTCATCGTTGATGATGCGCCTCCCATGGCTATGCATGATTAGTCCGTTGGCGATGATGTGCGCCTTTACCGCCATGTATGTTTATCCCATCGTGGATGAAGTGCTCCCCAAAAGTTATGCATTATTAGTCCGCTGTCGATGAAGTGCGCCCCTACAACCATGTATGGCTATCCCATCGTGGACGGTACGCACCCCTGGCAACTCTGTAGGAGTTGCGTTTTCCCAGCCCAGGGTTGCGGGCGAAGCTCGCTACCCTGGGTAAGCGACACACTAATCAGGCAACTCTGTCGGAGTTGCGCTTAGCCGTAGGCGTTAATCCTTTGTCGAGGTATATACGACCTACAACTGTCCATGCACTGCTGTCCAGGCTACGGATAACCTAATGCAACGCCCTCTCCAAACAAAAAATGGCGACTCCGGATGGAGCCACCATTGATGATAAAAATCTTTTACAATATTATTACTTCACAGCGTTAGCAAGCTCTGCGCCAGCCTTGAATTTTACCACCTTCTTGGCAGCAATAGCGAGCTTCTCGCCTGTTCTGGGGTTGACACCTTCGCGAGCGGGACGCTCGGTAACAGAGTATGTGCCAAAGCCAACGAGCTGTACGTTATCACCTGCTACGAGAGCTTCCTTAACAGCCTCTACAGTAGCGTCGAGAGCCTTCTTTGCATCTGCTTTGCTCAGACCGGCAACTTCTGCGATCTTTGCAACCAATTCAGTCTTGTTCATAATGTGGATATTAAATGGTTAAAAATTATAAGAAATAATCGTTTTTACGTGACAAATATAGAGTAAAGTTTTCAATCAACAAACAAAAAAAGCAGAAAAGTGAACTTTTTCCATAAAAAAACACGTTTAAGGCCCGTTTTTGAAGCCATAACAGATATTTTTCGTAATTTTGTGACGCTAAAGAGCACTATATTCACAATTATATATAATAGAAAGCGAAACAGTATGATACGCAATATTCCGCTGATTACAAAGAACTTGTTAATCATCAACCTCATAGCCTTCCTGGCTATGCTCGGGCTTAAGGGTTGGGGCATTGACCTCAACGATGTGCTGGGCCTTCACTTCTTCCTTGCAGGCAATTTCCACGTGTACCAGCTCTTTACCTATATGTTTATGCACGGAGGTTGGGAGCACATCCTCTTTAATATGTTCGCCCTATGGATGTTCGGCTCAGCTGTCGAATACAGATGGGGAGCCAAACGTTTCTTGTTTTTTTACATTTTCTGTGGCGTCGGAGCTGGTCTGCTGCAGGAAATGGCGCAGCTCGGGCGCTTCTATATGATGGCTTATGACCAGATACCCCAGTTCTCGCTGAGCGACACGATGGCCTTGGCTTACAACAGCCGCGACTATCTGAACTTGTTGACCACGGTGGGTGCCTCGGGAGCCATCTATGCGGTGATGCTCGCCTTTGGCATGACGTTCCCCAACGAGCGCATTTTCATCTTCCCCATTCCTTTCCCCATCAAGAGCAAGTGGTTTGTGGTAATCTGCGTTGCCATCGAGCTGATTTCATCCATCGCTTCGTCTAACGACGGCGTGGCGCATCTCGCCCACCTCGGCGGTATGCTCTTCGGCTATATCCTCATACGCTACTGGCGTCGCCGCCCCTATGTCAACCCGCGCGGATTTACCGGTCATGAGATGTTTGACAACATGCGCCGCAAGTGGAGCCGCGACAGGAGCCACTATCAGCGTCGGCCCAAGAACCAGGCGAGCCGCGAGACCGACTGGGAATACAACGCGCGGCAGAAAGCCAACCAGGCAGAGATAGACCGCATCCTTGACAAAATCAGGAAGAGCGGCTATGAGAGTCTCACCGCCGAAGAGAAGCACCGCCTCTTCGACTTAGGCAAATAACTATGGCGAAGACGGTAACCAAGATAATGCTGCAGATGATTGCCGGCGCCAATGTGGCAACCATCGTAGCGATGCTGGCCACGGGATATTCGGGGTATATCAACCCCGCGGTGTCGCCGTGGCTTGCCAATGCAGCGCTGGTCTTCCCCGTCTTCCTCTTTCTCAATTTCGCTTTCCTCATATTCTGGCTGTTCTTCAAGCCCCTCTACGCCATCATCCCCTTTGTGGGAATTGTGATAGGCTTCACGCCCATACGCACCTACTGCCCCTTCAACATCCCCAGCGCGGCACCCGAGGGCGCCATCAAGGTGATGTCGTACAACGTGTGGGGCTACGGCACCGACAAGAATGTGGACGGCACCAATATCGTGGTGCAGTATATCGCCGACAGCGATGCCGACATCGTGTGCTTGCAAGAGGCCAACGCCTCGGCTGAAGTGCAGGCGCAGATAGACTCGCTGCTCTACACCAAGTATGCCTATCACGACACCCTGCAGCGCAAGGACAAGGGTGGGCTGGCCATACTCAGCCGCTTCCCGATACGCCACAAGGAGGTCATCGACTATCCCTCGGTGGGCAATCTCTCGGGTGCCTTCCTACTTGACATCGACGGCGACGACGTGGTGGTTATCTGCAACCACCTGGAAACGACGGGGCTCACGCTGGAAGAGCGCGAGAACTTCAAGGACATGCTCAAGGGCAATCTGGAAAGCCACACCGTCAAGACCGAGTCCAAGCGGCTCATAGACCAGCTGGGCGAGTCGGCACGTACGCGCGCTCCGCAGGCACAGGCTGTGGCGCGCTATATCCGCAAGCACGCCTATCAGAGCATCATCTGCATGGGCGACTTCAACGACAGTCCGCTCTCCTATGCCCACCACACGATAGACAAGGAGCTCACCGACTGCTATGTGGCGTCGGGCAACGGCCCTGGCATCAGCTACCATCTCTCGGGATTTTACGTGAGGATAGACAACATCTTCTGCTCTGACGACTGGGAGCCATACGGTTGCACCGTAGACCGCAGCATCAAGGCCAGCGACCATTATCCCATCATGGGATGGCTGAAGAAAAAGGGCGGAAATAACCCCGAAAACCACTGAAAAACCAACAGCGTCAACGGGAACAAGCCTTTATCCCACCTTTTTATATAAAAAGTCGTTTATTCTCTTTAATAATGTAAAAAAAATAACTATCTTTGCAAGGTGATAGGCTGCGCTTAGGTGCAGCAAGGATGAGTGGGGCTATCGGCTAACGCCGTGGAGACCAGAAGAACAAGATTACAATTTAAAAATCAAATAAAAATGCAAAACAAAGGAATCGTAATTTTTACGGCCGTCATGCTGACACTTGCCAGCATTTTCTACCTGTCATTCTCAGGAGCTACACGCTACTATGACGCACAGGCAGCAAAGCTCGACGACCCAATTGCCCAGCAAGATTACAAGGACTCTGTCAAGTACCTCGGCATCTACTCTTACCAGAAGTGCCTCGAGACTCAGATTGGCCTTGGTCTTGACTTGAAGGGAGGTATGAACGTAATCCTCGAGATTTCAGTACCTGACGTGGTAGACAACCTGGCTGACCACAAGACAGACGCAGCCTACACCAAGTCAATGAAGGAAGCTCGGACAGAGGAAGAAACCAGTCAGTCAGACTTCATCACTCTCTTCATCAAGGCTTATCACAAGAACGCCCCCGGTCATCATCTGGCCGAAATCTTCGCTACACAGCAGCTCCAGGGCAAAGTAAGTCCGCAGAGCAGCGACTCAGAGGTAGAGAAGGTACTGCGCAGCGAGGTGCAGTTGGCTATCGACAACTCATTCAACGTAGTGCGCAACCGTATCGACAAGTTCGGCGTAGTACAGCCCAACATCCAGAAGCTGGAAGGTCAGGCTGGCCGCATCATGGTGGAAATGCCTGGTGTGAAGGAGCCCGAGCGTATGCGCAAGCTGTTGCAGGGTAGCGCCAACCTGGAGTTCTGGGAGACTTACAACTCTGACGAGATTGTGCCCTACCTCATCCAGATAGACCAGCACCTGGCCAACAATGGCGCCGATACCACCGCTGTGAAGGAAAAGAAGGCCGCTGCCGACAAGGCTGCTGCCAAGGCTGCTGCCGACAAACCCAAGTTCCAGCTCAAGGACAACGACGCCAAGAAGCCTGCCAAGCTCAACGATGAGGCACAGGTTGAGGCTCTCAAGAAGCAGCACCCCCTCACCGCCATGCTTCAGACTACCGGCAACGGCCAGCTGAGCCTTGTTGGTTTCGCCAGCGTGCGCGATACCGCAGCCATCGACAAGATTATCTACTCTGCTGCAGCCAAGCAGATACTTCCCTCAGACGTGAAACTGCTGTGGAGTGCTACTCCTACAGATATGTACGGCGAGCAGGTGAAGAACGTATTTGAGCTCCACGCCATCAAGGTGACATCTACCAGTGGTCGCGCTCCTCTCGAGGGTGACGTGGTAACCGACGCCAGCGACGAGTTCAACCACATGACCGGTGCTCCTGAGGTGAGCATGAAGATGAACCCCGAAGGCGCACGCCGTTGGGCAGCGCTCACCAAGGCCAACGTAGGCAAGGCCATTGCCATCGTGCTTGACAACGCCGTCTATTCAGCTCCCCGCGTAAACTCTGAAATCGACGGTGGCCAGTCTTCAATCTCAGGTAACTTCACCGTAGAGATGACCAAGGACTTGGCCAATACACTGAAGTCTGGTCGTATGCCCGCTCCCGCCCGCATCGTGCAGGAAGAGGTGGTAGGTCCTACACTGGGTGCCCAGTCTATCCAGCAGGGTATCATCTCATTCGTAATCGCCTTCGTGCTGCTGATTGTCTACATGGTGATGATGTACAACCTCATCCCCGGTATGATTGCCAACTGCGCGCTGGTCATCAACGTATTCTTCACCCTCGGTATCCTTACCTCGTTCCAGGCTGCGCTCACCATGAGCGGTATCGCCGGTATGGTATTGTCACTGGGTACTGCCGTCGACGCCAACGTGCTCATCTATGAGCGTATCAAGGAAGAGCTGCGCGCCGGCAAGATGATGAAGGAAGCCATCAAGGCAGGTTACAGCAACGCCTTCAGCGCTATCTTCGACTCTAACTTGACTTCATTGATTACCGGTGTCATCCTGCTGGCCTTCGGTACAGGTCCTATCCAGGGCTTCGCCACCACATGGATTATCGGTATCTTCTGCTCGTTCTTCACCGCTGTCTTCCTGACACGTCTGGTTTACGAGCGTCAGCTCAACCACGACAAGTGGACAAGCCTCAAGTTCTGGACTCCCATCTCCAAGAACCTCGTGCAGGGCACCAACTTCAAGTTCATGTCTATGTACAAGCTCACCTTCATCATCGCTGGTGCAGCAGTGGTAATCTTTGGTGCCAGCCTTGGTGTACGCGGTCTCGACAAGAGCATCGACTTCACCGGTGGTCGCAACTACGTGGTACAGTTTGAGAAGTCTATCGAGCCCGAGCAGGTTCGCGAAATCCTCGACCAGGCCTTCCCTGGCTGCACCAACAGCGCCCTCTCTCTGGGTACCGACAACAAGACTATCCGTATCTCTACCAACTATAAGATAGAGTCTAACAGCCCCACCGTGGACGACGAGGCTGAGACCATGCTCTACAAGACTCTGAAGGCTAACGGTCTGGTAAGCCAGACTTCTGTCAAGGACTTCAAGAACCCAGATATCCGTCAGGGTGGTTCTATCATCAGTTCTTCTAAGGTAGGTCCTTCGGTGGCCAAGGATGTTACCAATGGCGCTTTCATCAGCGTGGGTATCGCCCTTGTTGCTATCTTCCTCTACATCCTGCTCCGCTTCCGCAACCTCGCCTTCTCTGTAGGTTCTACCGTTGCGCTGGCGTTCGACGCCCTCACCGTTATCGGCCTGTTCTCTGTGCTCAAGGGGATGCTGCCCTTCTCGCTCGAGGTCGACCAGACCTTCATCGGTGCTGTGCTTACGGTTATCGGTTACTCTATCAACGATAAGGTGGTAGTATTCGACCGTATCCGTGAGAACCTGAAGCTGCACCCCAAGCAGGACTATCAGATACTGTTCAACAACTCTATCAACCAGACTCTGGCCCGTACCATCAACACCTCTGTTTCTACACTGATTGTGTTGCTGTGTATCCTGTTCCTCGGCGGTAAGAGCATTCAGCCCTTCGCCTTCGCCATGACTCTGGGTGTCGTATTCGGAACTCTGTCGTCTATCTTCATCGCATCACCTATCGCTTTCACACTGGGACGCAAGATTCGTGACCGCCGCATTGAGGCAGACCCTGAATAAAGCATAATCACCAATCTCTATACGAGCCGCAACACTTACCAACAGGTGTTGCGGTTTTTTCTTTGTCCGCCGCCAAGCCCCGCCCGCCCCTCGCGGGTCGCAGACGGGGCTCAGCCACCTCCCTCCACCCCCTCGCGCACGCACGCGTATATATATATAAAGGTGGAGTAGGGGACTTTTGCCGATGCCTTTAGCCCCCTCCCATGTCCTTGGCGACGCCCTGCGCTGCCTCCGTGTGCGGTCACATCGGTGGCGCGACAGCCCCTGTGGGTCCAAAAGTATGTGGAAAGATTATTTTTGCGGCAAAAACGCATTTTTTAGACCATTCATAGCCATTACATCGTTTTTTTTGACTAATTTTGAATAGGTTTAGCCGTTTCCTATGGATATCATTACCTCCACGGTGACAGCGACGGTCAAGCCATAAAGCCCAAATACGACAACAACCATACGACAATATGAAATACTACCACTATCTGATTGCGTTGATAGGCATGATGTGCCTCGTCACGGGATGCAAGAAGACGCCCCAGCAAATCTTCAGCGAGCAGAAGTCGGGCGTATTGCTCATCTGCAATAAGTTCTACTACGAGATTACGCTCAACGACACCCATTTCTACTTCTCTGGCCTCGACGAGGATGGCGATTTCAGCAACCTCACCGCCGACCTCAGCGAGATAAGGCAGAACGCCGGCGTGCTCAACGGCACCGGGTTCTTCATCGACAACAAGGGCAGCATCCTGACCAACCGCCACGTGGTGGCGCCCGAGGTCGACAAGGCTACCGTGCGCAAGAACATGAACGCCATCATCATGGGCTATGCCCAGTATATCGAGGTGCTTCAAGACTCGATGAACCAGCGTTACCAGGCGCTCCAGGCCTACGCCCAGGACCAGGTCTACACCGACTACGACGGCAACAGCTACACCAGCATGAGCCAGGAAGAGTATTTCACCATCAACTCCGAGCTCGAGAGCCTCAAGGAGCAGTACCGGCAGGCACAGGAAATCAAGCAGCAGCTCCAGGAGAATATCCTGAACTACAACTTCGATGTCAAGCTCCACTCCCAGTTCGGCATTGCCTATGACGGCAGCAGCGTGGCTTCGTGGGACGACTTCATGAAGACGCCCTGCACCCTGAAGCGCGTCTCCCAAGACGCCAACTCCGACCTCGCTCTGCTCCAGCTCGACCGCGGCGTCACCCCCGATGGGAAGTACATTTTCACCATCGACGAGACCAACATCAAGGTGGGCGACAAGCTCGAAATCAACCAACCCCTCTACATGATAGGCTACAACCGTGGCGTGACCCTTGCCCAGACCACCAGCGGCATCAGTGCCCAGTTTACCAGCGGCACCGTCACCCAGCAGCCCGATGGCAACCGCGTGATGTACAGCATCCCCGCCATGCAGGGCTCCAGCGGCTCACCCGTTGTCGATGACCACGGCCGCGTGGTAGCCGTCAATTTCGCCGGCACCAATGGCAGCGACAACTTCAACTTCGGCATCCCCGTGCTGCGCGTGGCCACATTCCTGAAATAACAATAACCCAATACAAGTTTTTTAATACAACTATGGCAACAGTTGACGACAAGAAGATTATTTTCTCTATGGTGGGAGTATCCAAGATTATCCCACAAAACCGAAAGCAAATCCTCAAGGACATTTACCTTTCATTCTTCTATGGTGCCAAGATAGGTATCATCGGTCTGAATGGCGCCGGTAAATCTACCCTGATGAAGATTATCGCCGGACTGGAACAGCCCACACAGGGCGAGGTGGTATGGAGCCCCGGCTACAGCGTGGGCTATCTGCCACAGGACCCACCACTCGACGAGACCAAGACTGTCAAGCAAAACGTGATGGAAGGCGTGCAGCAGGTCTATGACGCGCTCGCCGAATACGAAGAAATCAACCGCAAGTTTGGCGAAGAGGAGTACTACAGCGACGCCGACAAGATGGACAAACTCATGCAGCGTCAGGCCGAGGTCCAGGACATCATCGACGCCACCGACGCATGGAATATGGACTCCAAGCTCGACCGCGCCATGGCAGCCCTGCGCTGTCCGGCTGGCGACCTGCCCGTCACCAACCTCTCTGGTGGTGAGCGCCGCCGCGTGGCTCTCTGCCGCCTGCTCCTTCAGAAACCCGATGTGTTGCTCCTCGACGAGCCCACCAACCACCTCGACGCCGAGAGCATCGACTGGCTCGAGCAGCATCTGCAGCAGTATGAAGGCACAGTCATCGCCGTGACCCACGACCGCTACTTCCTCGACGACGTGAGCGAGTGGATACTCGAGCTCGACCGTGGCGAGGGCATCCCATGGCACGGCAACTACTCTTCATGGCTCGACCAGAAGACCAAGCGTATGATGCAGGAAGAGAAGCAGGCCTCCAAGCGACGCAAGGCTCTCGAGCGCGAGCTCGAATGGGCACACATGGCTCCCAAGGCGCGCCAGGCCAAGGGTAAGGCCCGTCTCAACGCCTACGAGCAGATGCTGGGCGAAGAGCAGAAGGAGCGCGAGGAGAAACTCGAAATCTTCATCCCCAACGGACCCCGCCTCGGCAACAAGGTCATCGAGGCACAGCATGTCAGCAAGGCCTTTGGCGACAAGGTGCTCTTCTCCGACCTCAACTTCATGCTGCCTCCTAACGGCATCGTGGGCGTCATCGGCCCCAACGGCGCCGGCAAGACCACCCTCTTCCGTCTCATCATGGGACTGGAGCAGGTCGACAGCGGTACCTTTGAGGTGGGCGAGACCGTCAAGCTCGCCTACGTAGACCAGCAGCACAAGGACATCGACCCCAACAAGAGCGTGTACGACACTATAGCCCAGGGCAACGAGACCATCCGTATGGGAGGCCGTGATGTCAACGCCCGTGCCTATATCTCGCGCTTCAACTTCTCCGGAACCGACCAGAGCAAGCTCTGCGGAACCCTCTCCGGCGGTGAGCGCAACCGTCTGCAGCTCGCTATGGCGCTCAAGCAGGAGGGCAACGTGCTGCTCCTCGACGAGCCTACCAATGACATCGATGTCAACACCCTGCGTGCCCTCGAGGAAGGTCTCGAGAGTTTCGCCGGTTGCGCCGTGGTCATCAGCCACGACCGCTGGTTCCTCGACCGTATCTGTACCCACATCCTCGCTTTCGAGGGCAATGGCGAAGTGTTCTACTTCGAGGGCAGCTACTCCGATTACGAGATCAACAAGGCACGCCGTCTCGGCAACGAGGAAATCAAGAAGGGCCGCTATCGCAAGCTGATGGAGGACTAATCCTCCCTCCTTGCGCCGTCGCGACCCCTATGGCGAGAGACGCGCCATCCCCGTCGCCCCTTGCCGTATAGACCACCATAGATTACGCCCTGAATGGGAAGAGAGCAGTCTCTGTCACTGCCTTCCCCCATTCAGGGCGTAGCTTTTGTTTGTTTGCCAGTGCTGTTTGTGGTCTATCCCGAAGAGCAGACTGGCTGCGCCTCCTTATAGTCCGCTGTTTGTAAATCGCCAGCCATCGGCTGGCGATTTTTCATTCCCCGCAGTTGCTCTTTTCGGTCTACTGGCCAGCTGCTGTTTATGGCTGCGGGCCACAAGAGCCGCCCTGCGGCATCGGGCATTGCGACCGATGCCGCAGGCGGCCTATTTCTTCTTGTAGACCACGATGCCGTAGACGCGGCTTTTCACGTTGTCTTGCGGGTTTACGCGGCGCAGCGTGATGGTGTGGTCGCCGTCCTCGAGGTCAAAGTTGCAGTAGATTTCGTTGGCACGACTGTGCTTCGAGGCAGGCATCTTGACGGTCTTCACTACCTTGCCGTCGAGCGTCACTTCGACCAGACCCACATAGTCCTGGTCGTCGGCAGTGAGTTCGCCACGCACCACCACGCCGTTGCCGTTGAAGCGTATGGCGCCCACACGGTCGATGGGCTTGTTGCCCAGTCCGCGCTTGCCCACAGCCTGCATGCCCTCAAACGATTGCTCCAGACGCACGGGCTTCACCCCTTGGGTCTTTATCTTCACCGTCTTGGCGGTCGTTTTGCCCCCGTTGAGGGCTATCACCTTTAGCGCATGGCGGGTCGAGAGTTCGGTGGCGCGTCGCAGCGAGATGTCGGTGTACTCGAACGGACGGTCTTCGACGAGGTCTATGCAGCGTTTCCAGTAGTCGGGGATATTGCTGTAGCCCAGCATGGTACCCAGGATGCCGCCGGCGGTCGAGGGGTTGCAGTCAGAGTCCTGTCCGCAGCGGGTAGATATGTCGATAGTTCGCCCGAAGTCGCCCTTGCCGTAGAGCAGACCCATGATGACGTATGCGCTGTTTACGGTGGCGTCTATGCTGGCCTTGCCCCTGTAGTTGTCGGGGCAAGCCTTGTGGCGGCCATACGTGTTTTCTATCTCGCGCCATGTGTCGCGCCAGTCGGCGTTGGTCCTGCAGAGTCTTATCACGTCGCTCATGAACTTGTGGTAGTACGACTGCTCGGGGATGGCCTTGAGCGCCTCGGTCACGATGTAGTCTACATCGTTGGAGATGAATGCCAGCGAAAACATCGTTGCCACATACACGCCGCCATACCATCCGTCGCCGTAGCTCATGATGTGCCCTATGCTGTCGGTGTAGTAGGCGGCAGCCTGGGGCATGCCCGGCGCCATCAGTCCGGCATAGTCGGCCTCGATCTGGAAGTCTATGTCGTCGGCATGGGGATTGTTCTTCCAGTAGCCCGTAGCCGGAGGCTCCATACCCTGCAGGATGTTGTAGCGTGCGCCCTGGTTGGCAGCCCAGAGGGGATAGCCCGCATGGGCGAAGGCATGGGCAAACGCCGAGGTGGGCGCGTTGAGCCCCAGCCGTTCATAGACCTCCACAAAGGTCAGGTCCATGTAGATGTCGTCATACAGTCCGGGGAAGGTGTCGAAGTAGTGGCGCACCAGGGTGTCGTTCCAGGCTATGGCCACCGAGTCGGGAATCATGCGGCCGGGATATTTGAACTCTGTGGGTCCGCCATAGGCTACGCCGATGGTCTTGCCAGCCCATCCGCCCCTGATTTTGTCTGTCAGGGCCGAGCGGCTCAGCGTCACGGTCTTGGCTCCTGCCCCCACGGCCACAGCCGTCATCAGGGCGATGAGCGCTATTCTCATTCTGTTTGTCATAATTGGTGCTATTAAGGATGTCGTCTGAAATGAAAAGACGGAATGTAACGCCCCTCTCATCAGGATAGAGCATCACACCCCGTCTTTGGGAAATATTAAGATAAAAACTACTTAGCCTTCTTCTTGAAAGTGAGATAGCTGTATACATTGCTCTCCACGTTGTCTTCGGGGTTGAGACGCTTCATGGTGAGCACGTGGTCGCCGTCCTCAAGGTCAAAGTTCCAGTAGAGGTCGTTAGAGCGTGCGTGGTTGTTGCCAGGCAGCTTGACGATAGGCATCTTCTTGCCGTCGATGGTTATCTCCACCTCGCCCACGTAGTTGGGGTCCTTGGTGCGCAGATGACCGCGGATGACGATGCCACAGCCGTTGAACTTGATGGCGCCTACCTTGTCGATGCCCTTGTTGCCGAGTCCTATCTTGCGTACAAACTCCATGCCCTCAAACGACTGCTCCAAGCGTACGGTCTTGATGGGCTGTGCCTTGATCTTCACAGCTTTGGCTGTCACCTTGCCGCCATTCTTGGCTATCACCTGGAGCGCGTGCTTCATGCCCAGCTCATACACCTTGTTCAGTGAGATGTCGGTGTAGATGAAGGGGATGTCCTCTACAGACTTGAGAGAGTTTTTCCAGTAGTCGGGGATGTTGCTGTAGCCCAGCATGGTGCCCAGGATGCCGCCTGCGGTCGAGGGGTTGCAGTCTGAGTCCTGTCCGCAGCGTGTCGACACTTCCATAGTCTTGGTATAGTCACCGCCGCCATAGAGCAGACCCATGATGACATAGGCGCAGTTGATCTTGGCGTCGATGTTGAAGGTGGCCTTGACACCGTCGGGGCAGAGGTCGGTGGTTCCCCACTTCTTCTGCATCTCGTGCCAGAGGGTCTTCCAGTCCTTGCCAGCCTTGAAACCGGCGATGACGTCGGCCTGGCACTGGTAGAAGGTAGACTGCTCGGGGATAGACTTGAGGGCTTCGGTCACGATGTAGTTGACATCGTTGGAGAGAAACGCCAGCGAGTACATGGTAGCTACATAGACACCGCCGTACCAGCCGTCGCCATAGCACATCATGTGGCCGATGGCGTCGCTGTAGTGTGCGGCTGCCTGGGGCATACCGGGAGCCATCAGACCGGCATAGTCGGCCTCAATCTGGAAGTCGATGTCGTCGGCATGAGGATTGTTCTTCCAGTGGCCCGAGGCGGGAGACTCCATACCCTGCAGGATATTGTAGCGGGCGCTCTGGTTGGCGTGCCATAAGGGGTATTTGGCATTGGCGAAGGCGTGGGCAAACTCGCTGATGGGAGCGTCCAGCCCTTTCTTCTCAAATACCTCTACGAAGGTGAGGTCCATGTAGATGTCGTCATACAGACCGGGGAACGTGTCGTAGTAGTGTTTCACCCGGGTGTCGTCCCATACTATCTTGGTCTCGTCGGGGATTATCTTTCCGTTGTACTTGAACTCAGTCGGACCACCAAAGGCGCAGCCTATGGTCTGTCCTGCCCAGCCACCCTTGATTTTGTCCTGCAGGGTGGCACGGGTCATGGTTACGGTCTTTGCCGAGGCTGCGACAGCGAGAAGCGACGCAAATGCGAGGGTGCAGACTTTCATTGTTTTCATGCGTTATATATTAATGTGTTTAGTTTATGACTTGGCTACGGCTATCATGCCCAGACCCACGATGAAGAGCACGAACATGAGAGAGAGCAGGATGTTGACGATGCTCTTGCTGCCCTTGAACTCCTTCCAGATAAATACGCCCCAGAGAGCGGCAATCATAGGAGCGCCCTGGCCGAGAGCGTAAGAGATAGAGGCACCTATCTTGCCACTGGCGATATAGCTGAGCACAGTACCCAGGCCCCAAACGCAACCGCCGAGCACACCTACCATGTGGGTCGACAGCTTACCCTTGAAGTAGGTGTCATAACCTACAGGCTCGCCCTCGAAAGGCTTCTTCATCACGATGGTGTTGAAGAGGAAGTTGCTCACAAAGATACCCACTGCGAAGAGGAAGAAGGCGGTATAGGGAGTAGCCAGACCCTCGGCGGGGTTCTCAAAGTTGGTCACGTCCATAGCGCGGGCCACGAGTGCATAGAAGGTAGACATCAGCACACCGGCGATGATGGCGAGCACCACACCCTTCTTGGCTGTCGAAGCCGCATTGCCAGTCTCCTTGGATGCTTCGCCGTTGCCCTTCTTGGCAGCAGCTACGCCGTTGAGTATCAGGGCTACCATAACGAGAGCCACACCCGAGAAGATGAGCACGGGGTCGCCCTGGTCACCACCTACGAAGAGGTAGTTGTTGACTACACCCAGCACCAGAGCCAGACCGCAACCCACGGGGAAGGCGATAGACAGGCCGGCAAGCGAGGTAGAAGCCGAGAGAAGGATATTGGACAGGTTGAAGATGATACCACCGGCAACGGCAGAGAGCACGCTGGCCGAAGATACCTGCTTCAGGTCGTCGACAAAGCTGCGGCCACCCTCACCAAAGCTACCCAGAGTGAAGCCGATAAGGAGAGAGAAGAGCAGAATACCGATGACATAGTCCCAGTAGAAGAGTTCGTAACGCCAGGTCTTGCCGGCAAGTTTCTGGGTGTTACCCCACGAGCCCCAACAGAGCATCGTAACGACGCAGAGCACCAGGGCTACTGCATAACTGCTTACTATAAACATATTTGTATAAGATTTAGATTGTTAATAATTGCGCGATTGACTGATTAGAGTTCCACTTCGTCGAGATGGGGCATAGACATCTGGGCGCCACGACGGGTCACAGAGATGGATGCGGCCTTGTTGCCGAAGAGGATGGCATCGGGCAGCGACTTACCCTGCGACAGAGCCACACAGAGCGCACCACAGAAGGTGTCGCCGGCAGCGGTGGTGTCGACAGCCTTCACCTTGAAGGCAGGCACACGGATGAGCTCGCCGTCGAGACGGGCACACACGCCCTTGCTGCCCACGGTGATGATGACGTCCTTGACGCCCAGCTTCTGTATCTCGTCCATAGCGGCGGGGATGTCATCTTCGCCCTTGACCTCGATGCCCGCGATGTAAGAGGCTTCGGTCTCGTTGGGGATGAGCAGGTCCACATTCTTCAGCAGAGCCTCGGGCAGCGGTTCCTTGGGAGCCGGAGCCGGATTGAGCACCACATAGGCTCCCGCCTTCTTGCCCAGCGCGGCAGCCTCGACGAGCGCCTCGACAGGGGTCTCCAGCTGCATCAGCACGATGCTGGCATCGGCAAACAGCGCCTCGGCCTCGCGCACATCAGCAGCGGTCAGACAGGCATTGGCGCCCGAGTCGAGCACAATGTTGTTTTCACCTGAGTCGATGGTGGTGATGATGGCCACTCCCGAGGGTGCCTCGGCAGTCACCTTGAGTGCCGATACGTCGATGCCCTCGCCTCGCAGCATGTCAATGGTGGAGTTGCCAAACTGGTCGTCGCCGACCTTACCTATAAATGCGGTATCTCCACCCAAGCGGACTGCGGCTACAGCCTGGTTGGCACCTTTACCGCCATGATTGGTCATAAATCCATGGCCAAACATAGTCTCGCCAGGTAGTGGGAAGTGGTCGGCTGAAATCACTAAGTCCGTGTTGGCACTGCCCACGACGAGAATCTTTTTGTTTTCTTTCATTATCATGGTAAACCTGGTTATAATTTGCAAATTGACAGTGCTAAAGTAAAAAAAAATTAACCAAGCGCAAAATAATTATGGCTATTTTTTCGCAAGAGGCAAAAAAAGCGTATCTTTGGGCAGTCAAAACCACAACGTCTATAAGGCTCATGAAAAAAGAAACATTGGAAGACCTGTCCCGGATAACCGGCTACTCGAAAACCACTATTTCTCGGGTACTCAACGGAAAAGGCAAGGAATTCCGCATCAATGACGAGACGTGCCAGCAGATAATTCAGGCTGCCAAGGAGCTCAATTATCGGCCAAATCTCGTTGCGCAATTTTTGCGCAAGTCCGAGGGCCGAACGCTCGGAATTGCCGTGCCGTTTCTCAGCAATCCCTTCTTTGCCCAACTGGTGTCGACCATCACCATCGAGGCCAAGAAGAACAACTATAGCGTCATGCTCTTTGACACCCAGGAAGACGCCAACATCGAGAAGAAGTGCATCTCGGCGATGGTAGAGTACGAGGTCAACGGCATCATCATCGCCCCATGCTCCGAGACGCCCGACCTGCTCGAAATCATCAGCAAGAACATACCCGTAATCCTCATCGACCGATATTTCAGAGACTCCTTCCTGCCCTATGTCTCGACCAACAACTACAAGGGTGCCTACGACGCCATGATGACGTTCCTCAACGCCGGCCACCGTGACATCCTCTGCATACGCGGTCCAGAGACAGCCGTGACTACCCAGGAGAGAGTCAAGGGATGTCGCAAGGCGGTGATAGACTTCGGACAGCCCGTGCGCCTGCAGATGCTGGGCAACGAGTTTTCCATCCAGAACGGATATACCGAGACCAAGGTGGCGCTCATAGGTCCCCGCGTGCCCACAGCCATCTTTGCCATGAGCACCAATATCCTGTTGGGCACCATCAAGGCGCTCCGCGAGCAGAACATGGACATCCCCAACGACATCTCGGTAATCTCCTTCGACGACAGCGTCTTCCTCGACTACTTGAACCCGCCCATCACGCGCGTGGCACAGCCCACTGAGCACATGGCGCTGGCTGCCGTCAAGATGATGATCAACTGCATCAACGAGGGGAAGCAGTTGCAGTCGCGCATATTCATGGCGCCCACCGTCATCGCCAAGGAGTCGGTCAAAATCATCAACCCCCTTGTCGTCCCCACCGACAACAGAGAGAAATAACCCCAAGACTGGCCGGAAATGGTTCCGGTCAGAACCCTTAAAACTATAATGAATATGGACAAGTATGTATGTGATGTCTGCGGATACATCTACGACCCCGCCGTAGGCGATCCCGACAATGGCATCGAACCAGGTACAGCATTTGAAGACCTGCCCGAAGACTGGCTCTGCCCTCTCTGCGGTGTAGGCAAAGACGAATTCAGCAAGGTGGATTGACTCCGCCTCTCTATCGGATCAAGACCGACGGCCGGCGACCCTATATACAGGGCTGCCGACCGTCGGTCTTTCTGTTGCGGTATGCGTATTGTTCAATATGGATTACTCCAGCACTCTGCTGATGACCTCCAGCAATTTTCTGACCATCTCCAGCACTCTGCTGATGACCTCCAGCAATTTTCTGACCATCTCCAGCACTCTGCTGATTATCATCGTCGGCTCGTGCCTATTGATACGAGCCCTCGTGCCTATTGTTACGTGGCTTCGTGCCTATTGATACGTGGTCTCGTGACTTCCGTTACGAGCCGCCGACGATGCCTCCGGTGTCGCCAAATGTGGTGACGGCGAGCGCTGTGGCCCACACTGGCCTTGGCTTCGTGCCCGCGTCAGAAACGGATGCCCATTCCTATCGACACGGGATAGCACTTGGGGGCGTTGGCGGTCTTGAGCAGCGGGGTGAGCGCCGTGCGGGTGTAGACGACTATGGCTCCGTAGCCGGCGCGCAGGTCGAGGCTCAGTCCCACGGGATTGAGATTGATGTCTGAAGCCGATGTGCGCTTGTCGCCATTGACCACATAGCGCGACCGCTCGTGCCAGCGCAGTTCGAGCGATGGTCCCACGGCCACGAAGGCATTAAGACCGAGCCGCTTCTGCCATTCCAGCATCACGGGCAACCGCACAAAGTCGTACATGAGATAACTCTTCTCCACGTTTTCGTCATCGGGGCGGGTGGCAAACGAGGTCTTGCCGTCGCTGGTGGCAAGCACGGTGTTGCCCTTGAGGTGGTTGAAGACTTGTCCCACTGACAGCGACGAGGTCAAAGCCAGGTTCTGGTGCACGCGGAAGCCTACGCTGGTGAGCGTGATGCCCCATTCCCACGACTTGGCGTCGCGTGTGGGCAGATTGTCGCCACTGCTCAGCGACATGGCGCTGCTGCCCAGGAGATTGTAGCCGAAGTAGAGCCACGGGTAGTTGTTGACGATGCGCCCCTTCTTCTTGCCCAGCGACGAGGGGATAAACGGCGAGGTCACGTAGACCTGCTCGATGTCCTGGCCGTCGACAAAGCGGGTCTCCGACACCTTCTTCATCTCCTTCTGGTCTTTGCCGTAGACGGTGACGGTGGTGTTGGCGTCGGTGCCGCTTACTACGATTTGTCTGTTGCCCACCACGATGGTGGTGTCTTTCTGTTGTGCTGCGGCATAGTGGGGCATAGCCATGAGCGCCACAGCCGCGATGATGTGCTTGATATTCATTGTCGTGTGTATTTATGTCTTATTTTCTTCTGGAGTAGCACAGCGTCATGATATCGTCGGGCGAGAGGCGCCCCTCGATGTAGATGACCGTGCCGCGCTGCCCTGCGCCGTTGCTGAAGAGTATGTAGCGGTTCAGACCTTCGGCTGTGGGCTGCATCATGTAGTATCCGCCGGTGACGAGTCCGTCTTCGACCACCTCGCGTATCTTCCTGGCGCGCTTGCGGTCGGCCTGCAGATAGGGTGCCACGTCGTCGGCAAGGTGCTTGTACACCAGACTCTTGTATATGTTGAGCTTGTAGCCCTTCAGGGTGGCGTTGCGCATGGATACCATCTTGCATCCCTTGGCGTGGCCGTACCTCGTAAAGACCTCGTTGACGCTCAGCCCCGTCTGGGCGATGGCTGCGAGGTGCATCATCAGCGCAAGCGCCACCGCCATGAGGGTGCGCCGGGCTGTAGTCGTTATGTGATATTGTGCCATAGTCGTATTGTTTGTTCTCTATTGTCTTTCCATCATGCCGAGAGCCGCAAAGGCATCGTCGTCGTCCTCGAGCTGTATGGTCTGCAGGGCGCTGAGCGCCTCGGCTCTCACCTCGCTGCGGTCGGTGCATACCTTGCCGTCGATGACGGCATAGGTAGAGGCGCTGGGGCGTGGCCATACCATCACTGCCACCGCCACGACGGCTGCCGCCGCTGCAGCCCCTATCCACAGGCGGCGCACCATCGGCGTCGGGCGCCGGGCGGTGTGTCGGGGCGCGGTGGGGGCAGCCGAGAGAGAGTGGGCTGTCTCCATCCGTTGGCCATCGACGTAGCCGAAGAGCGCCTTGTATATCGCCCATTCGGCGGGGATGTCGCCGGCTGTGGCGAAGTAGGCGCGCAAACGGGCTTCCTCGTCGTTGGTGGTGGCGCCTGCCATGTAGCGGTCTATCAGCCGGGTTATGTCTTGATGATTGTTCATATATTGTTACCTCCTTGTCGTGTGATATGGATAAACTGGGTGCGGATGGCGATACGTGCCCGAGAGAGGTTCTTGCGCAGATTGGCTGCCGAGCATCCCGTGATGCGCATAATCTCTTCGGCGGTGTAGCCTTCAATCTCCTTCATACGGAAGAGTCGCTGCTGCAGCGGCGGCAGATGGTCGATGATGTCGCTCACCAGACCTATCTGGTCGCGCGCCTCGACTCGCAGGTCTTCGTGCCCCATGTCGTCAGCGGCAGAGAGCCGTCGGCTGTGGCTGGCGTGGCGCTGCTGGTCGTAGAACCTGTTGCGCAGCATGGTCACGGCCATCGCCCTGAGGTTGTCGCCGGCATCGAGACGCTCGCGCATGTCCCAGAGCCGCAGCAGGGTCTCCTGGGCCAGGTCGTCGGCGTCGTCGCTGCTGGCCGTCAGACTGACGGCGTATCGCAACAGGTCGTCGCGCAGCGGTATGATCGTATGATAGAAGTCTTCTGTAGTCATATCCTTTCACACTAATAACGTATGAAAAGCCAAAATAGGACATAACAAGCGTGAAAAAAACTGAAAAAAGCGGGAAAATCGTCGCCGCCATGCAATCTTTCGTCACCTTATACATTATATATATAATAAAACGAACAAAGATGAATAAGACAATCAATGTAATAGCCGCCGCCGTCATGGTGATGACCGGCCTCGGCTCGTGTGCCACCAGCAAGCAGCCCGCTGCCAAAGACGCAGACATGAACGCAAGTAAGATCGTGGAAATAGAAAAACTCGACAGCGAGTATCTCGTACTCTCCGACGCCCAGCAGTCGGCTCTGCGGAGCATCAACGGCATGGCGTTCGACCTGATGCGTACCCAGGCGGGCATGGACTCCAAGGTGGTTTCGCCCATCAGCGTGTCGTATCTCATGGCGATGCTCGCCAACGGCGCCAACGGCGCTACCCGTGCCGAAATCATGAAGACCCTCGGTGTAGGCGACAGTCAGATGGATGCACTCAACGAGGTCTGCAAGTCTCTCATTGACAAGGCGTCGCGTCTGGACAGCCAGACCCGCATCAATGTGGCCAACTGCATCGCCGTAGACCAGCAGGCGAGTCTCAACCCCGACTATGTGGCCAAGATGAAGAACTTCTACGATGCCGAGGTGACCAGCCGCGACTTTGGCAAGGCTTCGACGGTAGACTATCTCAACGGCTGGTGTCAGCGACAGACCCACGGCATGATACCGCGCATCATCGACCAGCTCAGCGCCGATGATGTGGCTGTGCTGATGAATGCCATCTACTTCAACGGTACCTGGGCCGACAAGTTTGATAAAGCCGACACCCGCGTAGAGCCTTTCCACGGTTATACCCGCGACATCAAGCGGGCGCCGATGATGCACCGAGAGGGCAGGATGTACTATGCACGCATGCAGGGATATGGTGCAGTGGTGCTGCCCTATGGCAACGGCAACTTCACGATGACCGTAATGCTGCCCTATGAGGGCAAGTCGGTGACCGAGGTGATGAACTCTCTCGACGCCAGCGTCATGGACAGCATCTGGCGCGCCGCCGAAGAGTGCAGGGTAGACCTGAAGCTGCCACGCTTCACCATAGCCACCGAGACCCGGCTCAACGAGCCTATGGCACAGCTCGGCGCCGCCACCATGTTTACCCCCGGCCAGGCAGACTTCAGCCAGATGACCGCCCAGCCCATATACATCTCGGGCATGCTGCAGAAAGCCAAAATCGAGGTGAGCGAAGAGGGTACCAAGGCTGCCGCCGTGACCTCGGTGATGGTGCGCACCACCGCGCTGGAGCCTCAGGAGCCCTGGTACGTCAACTTCCACGCCGACCGCCCCTTCATCTACATGATTACCCATCGCCCCACGGGAGCCATCTTCTTCGTGGGCCAGTACACAGGCGACGACCTATAACCTTCGTCATACCCAATGTAGTCTCTGGGCTTGTCTCCGCGTAGGAGGCAAGCCTTTTTTCGTTCCCGTCGACCCGTGCAAAAACCGAGAGGTTGGCCCAAAAAACCATAAAAAATGCTCTGCGCCTTTTTTTTGTCCATTCCGATACGGCCTATCTTGATAATTATCAGTATCTTTGTGGCAGAAACAATCACAATGCTACAAATCATGAAAAAACTGTTTATCTTCCTGCTGTTGCTGACAGCCATCCCCATGATGGCGCAGAACACCACCGAGTACGAGGTAAAGCTGAAGAACAAGATGCACATGAACGTACAGGTATGTACGGACGGCATCTTCCGCGTACGCTTCTCGCCTCGTGACAAGTATGCCGAAAATCTCATGCTGCGCTACAATGTGCAGAAGAAAGACTGGAAGCGCGTCGACTGCAATACCACCGACAAGGGTGGAGTGATGACTATCACCACCGGACTCTACTCCCTGACCATCGACAAGAAGGACGGCTCTATCAGCGTGGCCGACAAGTCGGGCAAGAAGATAGTGGACCGCGTCAACTACCTCAAGGGCACCGACCCGCTGCTCGCTTCGCTGGGCAAAGACATCAATGTGAAGTTTGCCGACATGAAGGTGGCAAAGAACAATGGTATTATCGGCGACGTCAAGACCTCGGCTGCCGCCAAGGATACTGCCGAGACCGGCGAATACAAGAAGTGCAGCATCATCAACTTCACCCTGCGTGAGGGAGAGCGCTTCTACGGCGGTGGCAGCACCAGCCGCGAGCACATCCAGCACCGAGGAGAGTTGCTGCGTATGTGGACAACATACCAGCACACCGAGATACCACAGCCCATGCTCATCAGCAGCAACGGCTGGGGCGTCTTCAACAACACCACACTGAAGCACTTCTTCGACATCGGCCGTCACCAGAAGGACATCATGTCGGTCTACAACACCACCGACGAAGCCGACTTCTACCTGATGCTTGGCAAGGATATGCCCGCCATCATCGACGCCTACACCCTCATCACCGGCCGTCCTTACCTGCAGCCCAAGTGGGCCTACGGTCTCTGCTTCGGTCCCAACATGCTCGAAAACCAGTTTGACATCCTGCGCGACGCCGTCGAGTTCCGTCGTATGGAGGTGCCTTGCGACCTGCTCTGGCTCGAACCCCAGTGGATGGAGAAGCGATACGACTTCTCTACGAAGAAGAAGTGGAACTACAAGCTCTTCTCGGCAGAGGCTTACTGGGACTCATGCAAATACCCGAAGAAGGAAAACCATCGCCTGCTCGTCGGACGCCTCAAGAACATGGGCTTCAAGCTCGGCCTCTGGCTCTGTGAGGAATACGACCTGAGTATCGCCGAAGAGGACGCGCTGGCAAAGGCTGCCGGCAAGCCCGAAAGCGGCAAGGAGCACTGGATGGACCACCTGCGCAACTTTGTAGACAATGGTGTGCGCGGCTTCAAGATGGATCCCGCCCGTACTATCGATGAGCATCCCACACGCGACTACTACAACGGTTACACTGATAAGGTGATGCACAACCTCAACCAGATACTGCTGCCCAAGCAGATGGAGGTGATGATGCGCGACCATACCGGCCGACGCAACTGGCATCACTACACCGCCGGATGGGCTGGTACACAGCACTGGGGTGCATCGACCAGCGGCGACAATGGTGGCGGCAAGACTGCGCTCTTCGACCAGCTCAACCTGGGTATGAGCGGCTTCCTCAACACATCGTGCGACGTGATGTCAGTGCCCAAGGAGCAGGAGATGCAGAGTCTGCACTTCGGTCTCTTCCTCCCCTGGGTACAGATAAATAGTTGGTACTCGCTCCTGCAGCCCTTCTACTTCTCTACCCATGACAAGGCTATCTACAAGTATTATGTGCAGCTGCGCTACCGTCTGCTGCCTTACATCTACACTGCCGCCATCGAGGGTGCGCAGACTGGTATGCCTATTGTAAGGTCGATGCCGCTCGAGTTCCCTGCCGACCGCAATGTCGACGATGCCTGCTATCAGTATATGTTTGGCAAGAACTTCCTCGTAGGAATATTCAGCAATGAGGTTTATCTGCCCAAGGGCGAATGGACCGACTTCTGGAATGGTGAACGCGTACAGGGTGGACGCACCGTGAAGCGCGACATCCCTGAAGGTCGTGCCGGTCTGCTCTTCGTGCGTGAGGGCTCTATCATCCCTATGCAGCGCGACATGAACTTCGTGGGCGAATATCCCATCGATACCCTCACCGTCAAGGTATTCCCCAAGGGCAAGTCTTCTTACACCCTCATGGAAGACGATGGCGAGAGCTATGACTACGAGAAGGGTGCCGTGGCTCGTACCACTTTCGACTGCGCCCAGAACGGTCAGCGCGTCGACTTCACCGTACAGCCCGTCAAGGGTCAGTACAAGGGTATGTACACCAGCCGTACCTATAAGCTCGAGGTCTATACCCACCGCCGTCCTACCGCTGTCAAGGTCAATGGTGTGGCTACCAAGGACTTCACCTATAGCCCCGAGGGCATCGTCAGCGTTACCCTCCATCAGAAGGACGTGCATGCCAAGGCTACTGTAAGCATCCAGTAAGTCTGCCGGCATAGCCCATATCTCCGTAGGGATACCCGCCTCTGGCGCAGAGTCAGAGGCGATGCCCTCCGGAACACCGATTATCCATATACACTACGCCCTGAAGGGACCGAAGCAGCCGTTTGGCTCTGCTCTCATCCCTTCAGGGCGTAGTGTGTATCATGGCGTGAGTCGCCTAATCCTCCAGATACCCCTTGGTGAAAAGGTCGTAGGAGATAGCTTCAAGTTCGGCTACGCTCCGCTGGCTCAGCGCGCGCTCTATCTTGTCTATGAGTTCGCGGCGCCGCATCTCGTCGTCGCCGTCCAGCCGTCGTGTATATCTATTGGTCATGGAGTTTCAGGAGTGAATGGTTATGGTAAATGCGATAGTCATTGTTGCCTGTCTATCGGTCATTAATTTTCAGGAGTGAATGGTTATGGTAAATGCGATAGTCATTGTTGCCATACATGCGGTTGGTGTTGAGCCGTGCCGTGGCTGGCACCTGTGGTGCCTTGGTGCCTTCGCCTACCACCGCAGTACCCGTCTCTACTCGCAGTTCATCCCAGAGGTCGCGGTCTATGAATGACTTGAGCGTAGAGGCACCCCCTTCCACGATGAGGCTCTGCCGCTGCTCGGTGTAGAGACGCTCCAGAATAGCGTCGATAGTCGTGCTGTGGCTCAAGACAATCCGCTCGGGCGCCGGGCCAACCCAGTGGCGCACATTGAGCTGTGGCTTGTCGCGCTCGGCAGTCACCCTGCCCACGAGGATGGCGTCGCTCTCTGCCCGCAGACGGTGCGAGACCATCTGGGTCATGGCGTTGGATATCATCGTGGGCTGGTAGTGGTCGTCGAGGAAGCCATCGGCAGTCTGCGCCCACTTCAGGATGATGTAGGGACGATGATGGGTGTGCATAGTGATAAAGCGACGGTTGAGCCAACGACATTCGCGCTCGAGCACACCCACTCTGACCTCGATACCGGCGTCGCGGAGACGCTGGATGCCACGTCCGCTCACACGGGCGAAAGGGTCGATGCAGCCCACCACAACGCGCTTGACGCCCTTGGCCACGATGAGGTCGGCGCAGGGAGGAGTACGCCCGTAGTGGGAGCATGGCTCCAGGCTGACATAGAGTGTGGCGCGGCCGAGGAGCCCTTCGTCTTCGGGCTTGACCGATGCAAAGCAGTTGACTTCGGCATGGCCCTCGCCGCAACGCACGTGGTAACCTTCGCCGATGATGCGGTCGTCGGCCACGAGCACCGCGCCCACCATGGGGTTAGGCTTGGCGTTCTGTTGTCCACACGCTGCCAGTTGCAGACAGCGTTTCATGTATCTTTCGTCTATATCCAGTGTTGTCATCATTGTCTTATTTATGCCAGTATTTCACTTCCACCTTCTTGCCATGCTTGTCCTTGACGGTGAGTCTCAAGTCGCCGCCGTTGTGGTCAAAGTAAGTGGCGCGTAGGGGGTGCAGACCAGCCTTCATGGCGTGTTGGCCAGTCACTTCCATAATGTCGTGCATGCCATCGCTGTCTACCACCATCTTGTCGTCGATGATGAGTTGGCTGCCGTCATCCGAGTAGAGCGCGAAGGAGTAGATGCCGTCGTGGGGCACCTCGATATACCCCGTGATGACCAGTCCTATATTCTCACGGGCCTCGCGAGGAATGACCACGCCATCGGTGACATATTCGCCCTTAATCTGAGCTTTCTCGATGCCGGCACAGTTGTCGCCGCCATAGTCATACCACACGTTGCGCAGCCCAGGCAGCAGTTCGCCGTCCACGCCTACCGCCTCTGCCATAGTCGTCTTGACCAGCGAGGTGCTCACGGCGTCGCCTTTGCGTCCGTCGGCGCCAAAGGGCCTGAAGATGAAGTGCGTGGTCTGGCTCACCGCAATCGGACCGGTATATTTGGGCGACGATACCTGTGGCATGGTGCCGTCGGTGGTATAGTGTATGCTCACCGAGGGGTCTATGCAAGCCACGCTCACCGTGTCGCTGTCGGTGAAGACGGCGGTGCGGATGAGTCCGGTCACATCGGGCAACCTGTACTGTATGCCCATCGCCTCCAGACGGGGCAGATGCTTGAGCATACGACGGCTGAAGTCTTCGTAGTCCATACGTTCAGGACGGCTCCAGGCGCGCTCTGCCACCGCCATAAACCGTGGAAAGAGCTGGTACCACATGCGTTCGGCGCTTGCTATACGCTCTCCCCACAGACAGGAGTGGATGCCACGCACGCGCTGACTCTCTTCGGCGTTGAGGGTGGCGTATGGGTCAAAGCGGTAGATACCTTCCATCTTGCTGGGGTCATCGCGGCCACTGAGATAGAAGTAGGAGACGGGCACGTCGATAAGGTCGTTGCCGTGGCTGGTAGCCCGCTTGGGCCCCTTGGGCAGCCACGAGCGCCACCACATCACGGTGGTGTAGGGCGAGAGACCTCCGTCGATGACGTCGTCCCAAGCAATCATCTTGCGACCATGTGCGCGGAAGAAGTCTTCCATATAGTGGTTGAACCAGGTCTGCAGTTGAGGCTCCGAACTAAGTCCGTTGTCCTTCATGCGACGCTGGCAGTCGGCGCAGGCACGCCAGTTCTTCATATCCACCTCGTCGCCACCGATGTGTACGTATTCATAGGGGAAGAGACCAAAGACCTCGGTCCATACGTTTTTGCAGAACTCCAGCATGGTGTCCTTGCCGGGACACATGGGCGTCGAGAAGAGTCGTCCCCATCGCGTATCTTCCGAGCAGGAGAGGCCGCCCACACACTGGATGGCAGCCAGACTGTGGCCGGGCATGTCCAACTCGGGTATCACGTCGATGCCACGCTCGGCGGCATAAGCCACGACGCGTCTCACGTCGTCCTGGGTGTAGTAGCCGCCATACTCGCGCGAGCCGTCGTCAGCGGTGCGCATCTTCTCTTCGGGCAGCAGCAGATTGGGCATATCCTCCTGCTCCGCGCGCTTGAGGCAGAGCGAGTCCTGGCCGTTGAGCCGGCGCCAGCCACCCTTGAGCGTGAGCGCGGGATAACGCTTGATTTCGATACGCCAGCCCTGGTCGTCGGTGAGATGCCAGTGGAAGCGGTTCATCTTGTAGTATGCCATCATGTCGACCACCCGCTCTATCTCGCCCACCGTGTAGAAGTGGCGCGAGCAGTCTATCATGAAGCCTCTCCAGCCAAACTGCGGCGCGTCGCTTACCTTCACGCCAGCCACCGTCGCTCCTGTGCCCGGCGCAGCAGGCATCAGTTGGCGCAGAGTGGCTATGCCGTTGACCACTCCGGCATAGTCGCCGCCCTCGATGGTGGCTCCCTTGGCGCCGACGCTCAGTCTGTAGGCTCCGCTGCCGAGACTGCGGTCGAGCCCCAGCCTTATGTCGCCCTTCTTGCCGCCAGTCCTTACCTTGCGACCCGTCTGCTGTGTCAGGGCATCAGCCAGATATGTCGCGGCGTGGCCGAGAGCCTTGTCGGTGGTGCCTACGGTGAGCGTGGCGGGCAGAGTCCACGTGGTGCCCACGGTCTCCATCTCTACGGGTTGCGGGATGATGGCCGTCTGCTGTGCCCGGGCGCTGCCGGCGAGCCACAATGCGGTTGCCGCGACCCACATTCGGCCCGCGATAGTGGCTATTCTGCCGCCTGCTGATTTTTTATAACCCTCTTTCCGTTTCATATCCATATTTTTTTATAACTTTGTGCGTATGACATACAATGAGTTGTGCCGAAGGCTTTCGCCTCTGTATGGCGAAGGCGAGGCTCGCGCCATCGTGCGCATGGTGGTCGAAGACGAGTTCGGCCTTTCGCCCACCGATATATATATGGGCAAAGTTAACCAATTATCCGCAGACGAGCGAGCAAATCTGGAGGAAATTGTGGCAAGGATAGCCAACTACGAGCCCGTCCAGTATGTGCTGGGCCATGCCGACTTCAGCGGACGCCGCTTTGCCGTGGCGCCGGGAGTGCTTATTCCCCGACCCGAGACGGCTCTGCTCATCCCCATGATAGGCAGCGCCGCCGCCCGCCCCTTCACCCTGCTCGACATCGGTACCGGTTCGGGCTGCATCGCCATCACCGCCGCGCTCGACTATCCCGACGCCACGGTCACGGCGTGGGACATCTCCGACGACGCGCTTCGCATAGCCCGCGCCAATGCCACCCGCCTGGGTGCCCAGGTGTGCTTTGAGCGACAGGATGCCCTGGCGCCGCCCGCCGACACCGCCCTTTGGGATGTCATCGTGAGCAATCCGCCCTATATCTGCATGAGCGAGCGAGCCGAGATGAGCCCCCATGTGCTCGACCACGAACCTGCCACGGCGCTCTTTGTGCCCGACAGTGACCCGCTGCTCTTCTATCGCGCCATAGCCCGCTATGCCACCCGCGCGCTCAAGCCCGGCGGCACCCTGCTTTTCGAGATCAACGCCCTCTACGCCTCCGAGACCAGCGCCATGCTCCACGCACTGGGCTTTGCCGCCTCCGTAGAGCGCGACCAGTACGACCGTCCACGTTTTATCATCGCCCGACTATGAAACCACTGTCCGAAGAACAGGCGCTCAACTGCCTCGCCGCCCTGTGTTCCCAAGCCGAATACTGCCAGGGCGACATGATGAAGAAGATGGAGCAGTGGGGACTCGCCGACGATGCCTGCAGCCGCATCATCGACTATCTCGTCGACAACCGCTATGTAGACGACAGCCGCTACTGCCGCTGTTTTGTCGAAGACAAGATAAGGTACAACGGCTGGGGACGACGCAAGATAGAACAGGCACTGTATGCCAAGCAGGTATCTGCCAGCATCTATCGCCCCATCCTCGATGAGGTGCCCGCCGAGACCTATGTCGACATCCTGCGGCCTATGCTCACCCAGAAGTGGCGCACCATTACCGGTCGCAATGACTACGAACGCAGTCAGAAACTCATCCGTTTTGCTCTTGGCCGTGGCTTCGACTATGACATCATCCGTCGTTGCATCGACGGCATCACCTCTCTGCCCGATGATTGACCTCTCCGCCCGACTCCACGACCTGCTCTGCACGCGCCACTGCGCCATGTGTGGCGAGCGACTCTCTTCCGGCGAGCACGCGCTCTGCTCGGTCTGCAACGCCTGCCTGCCCCGTACGGGCTACGACGCCTCTCCCGCCGACAATGATATGGCCCACATGTTCTGGGGCCGCATCCCCATCGAGCGCTGTGGCGCCCTGTTCTTCTACAAGGGCGGCAGCGGAGCCAGCCAGTTGGTCTACGACCTCAAGTACAACGACTCGCCCGACACCGCCGAAGCCCTTGGCGCCATGCTTGCCACCGAGTATGGTGCAGCGTCCTTCTTCGACGGCATCGATGTCATCGTGCCCGTTCCCCTGAGCCGCGACCGCATCCGCGAGCGTGGCTACAACCAGAGCGTCGAGATTGCCCGCGGCATAAGCCATGTCACGGGCATCGCCGTCGATGCCGGTGCCGTGGGGCGCATGCACTTTGAGTCGAGCCAGACCCACAAGCAGCGCTGGGACCGCAACGACAACGTAGCCCATGTCTTCCGCACCATTCACCCCGAGCGCCTCAGCCACCGCCACATACTCCTCGTCGACGACGTGGCCACCACCGGCGCCACCCTTTGCGCCTGCGCCCAGGAGATAGAGAAGGCGGGCGATGTTACCTTCTCCATCCTCACCTTGGGCTTTGTCAAGGTCTGACCAGCCACCGTCTCCGCTTCTGCGCCATCGGTCTGCAGAAGCGCCCCCATACCCTTACCTTATTATATAGTCATCTCTCTGCCGCCAAAATCATTATTTTTGGGTATTGTGCAGTCCTCTGAACCTCGCTAACTTTGTAGCGGTGATACAATCATCGACTACAGACTCATTATTATCAATTCAAAAACCAAGAAGATTATGAAGAAAACAGTGATTATCTACGGCTCAAGCACCGGCACCTGCGAGGAACTCGCCGGCAGAATAGGCGCCCGACTGGGGGTAGACGATGTCATCGGCGTCGGCGACCTCGACGACAGCGTCATAGCCTCCAACGACAACCTCATCCTGGGTACGTCTACGTGGGGTGCCGGCGAGATGCAGGACGACTGGTACGACGGCGTGCGCACCCTCCGCGGTGCCGACCTCTCGGGCAAGACCGTGGCCCTCTTTGGCTGCGGCGACTCCGAGTCTTATCCCGACACCTTTGCGGGTGGTATGGGCGAACTCTACCAGGCTGTCGTCGGTGCCGGAGCCCACGTGGTGGGAGCGGTGCCAGTCGACGGCTACACCTTTGATGCCTCCGACGCCGTGGTCGACGGCCACTTTGTGGGCCTTGCCCTCGACGAGGTCAACGAGTCCGACAAGACCGACGCGCGCATCGACGCCTGGGCAGCCGCCATCACCCCCAGTCTCTGACCAGACCATCCCCGTTTCGCCATTCTCCACATTAAAAGTCACAATCATGCAGCAAACCACGCTATTACCCGTAGATATGAAGGTACTGATGAACCATATCTACGAATACAAGAAGGGAGTGCGCCGTATGGTGCTCTTCACGTTCAACAAGAAGTATGAGGAATTTGCCCGGCGCCGTCTGGAGAGCCAGCACATCCACTACATCATCCAGCCCGTGGGCAACGACCGCCTCAATCTTTACTTCGGGCGCGAGGAGTGTCTCAACGCCATACGCATGATGGTGACGCGCTCGCTCAATCTGCTCACCCCCGAAGAGGACTTCATGCTCGGCGCCATGCTGGGTTATGATATCTGCACCCAGTGTGAGCGCTACTGCGAGCGCAAGGGCCGCTGCGCGCAGGGCGATGCCCATTGCGCTAAAGGCGATACCTTCTGCGCCCGTGGCGATGCCCTCCAGTCGTGTGGCTGATGCCTTGGCTGGCTCGTAACGTAAGTCACGAGGGCTCGTATCAATAGGCACGGGCTTACGTATCAAATGTCACGAGGGCTCGTATCAATAGGCACGAGCCGCTGGAGGTCATCAGCAGGTTGCTGGAGGTCATCATAATTCTGCTGGAGGTCATCATAATTCTGCTGGAGGTCATCAGCAGATTGGTGGAGATGGTTGCGGGATATACCACAAGAGAGAGCGTAATGCCCATGACGGGCTTTACGCTCTCTCTCGTTGTTGTATTATGCTCTCTTGCCGCAGCCTTGCGTCCTATAGCCGCATCCTTGCGCTCTTTTGTCGTCGCGGGCGCAGCGGCGGGCGGCTACTTGATTATTATCTTCTTGTCGCGGGTGATGTAGACACCGGGCTTGAGTCCGCTGAGCGACTCGCCGGGCTGTCTCACCATCACTCCGTTGAGGTCGTAGACGGCGTTGCGGCTGTCGGTGATGCTCACGGGTGGGATGATGCCGGTGGCGCTGCCTATACCCAGTGATATGGGCGACGCTGAGCCGTTGTCGGCATGGAAATAGCCACGGAAGCGGGTGGTATTGACACTCGCGGCGGCGTCGACATAGTAGAACTTGTCGCTGCTGATGTAGTAGTTGCCGTCGTCGGTGGCTATGGGATAGACGCTATAGGCGCCTATGAAGCTGTAGCCGTCCTTGCTGTCGGCGGGCACGCCCCGCTCGGGTGTCTGGGTAGTGGTGACGCCCAGGTCGTAGAGCATGGTGGGGTTCTCGTCATGGGCATACGCCGGGCTGTTGATCTTGGTGGGCTTGATGAGGTAGGGCGTGTTGGCCTCCATCGTGTTGACGGGGGCAAACATGAGTGTGGTGCCACTCACGCCAGTCATCTGTGCCACCAGGGTGCCCTGTCCGAACACTGCCTCTGGGTTGTCTACCGCGCAGGGCAGACAGATGGTGTTCCATGTGCCCTTATGGAATGAGCGGTAGAGGCTCACCTTAGCTGCCTCGACATCTTCGGGGGTGTAGTCGGCACCCTCGTTGAGCAGCACGTTGACGGGCGTCATGTCGCGATAGACCACCTCGACCTCGGTGGGCCCCTCGACGGTGAGGGTGTAGGGCGTCATCTCCTTAAGGGTACCGTTGATGCGATAGCCCACCAACCGGAAGTTGTCCTTCGCCCTGGCGTCGAGCACCAGCTTGGTGTTGTAGTCGTAGTAGCCGGTCGAGGCGTCGATGTCGCCCTCTGCGCTGTTGCAGTTTACATCGACCTTGTACGACTCGGCCTGGAATACCGCTGCGAAGTCCTTGGTGCTGCGCGCCTCGGTGGTGAATACCTCGTCGGTCGATACTATCTGGTCGTCGGCATTGCTCTTCCAGTGTACAAACTTATATCCCGTGTTGGGCGTGGCGGTGAAGGTCATCGTGCGTCCATAGGGCGCCGTGCTGGCTATGGCTGCGGTGCCCGCCTTGAGCGGTGCCTTGCGCGTGGTGACCTTGCGGCCCTCCTCGCCCTCGATGACGCAGTCAACGTTGCCACACTCGGGCAGCGGCAGCACCTTGACATTGAAGTGCACCAGACCGTCCTTGAAGAGCATCCATCTCACCTGCTTGCCCTCGGCCCCCATGAAGCCTTCGGCGTCGCGTATGTTCTCGCTCTTGACCTGCAGCGCGTAGAAGCCGTTGTCGGTTAGGGCTGCAGTGTTGATCTTGAACTCGCGCTTGTTGTCGGCGGTGGCTGGGGTGATGGGCAGCGCTGTGGTCTGGGGCTTGCCCTCGAGTCGCAGCACGATGTCGTCGCGGGTGAAGGTCTGGGTGTCTATGTCCTTGTTGAACTTGACCGTAAGCTCGGTGATGGGTTTTTCGGCTATCTGGTCGTCTTCGGGCACGGTCTCGATGCTTACCACATCGAGTCGCAGCTCGGGCATCGGCTCAAACTCCACTATGTACTTCACTGCACCGGGTCCGCTGCTCAGGTCGGCTATGTGCAGACGGTAGTCGAGCAGTGGGTCTATGCCGTCCTGCAGCGTGTAGTCGGTGGTCCAGAAGTTGTCGGCATCGAGGGTCTCGCCCGTGGTCTCGTTCTTGATGCTCAGTATCTTGGCATACTTGCCCGCCGGATTGGCCACCGAGGTGTAGAACCACTGCCTCTGCGCCACATCGACGGTGATGCGGTACTTGCTGTCGCCGAGCGCCTCTATCCTGGTGGCATCGCGCAGCGCCACGAGGTCTTCGTCGGTGCCGTTGGCGAAGTAGATATGGTCTGGGTCGTCGAACGCGTCGGGATAGTCGTTGGTTATCCATGCGCGGTAGGTCTTCTCGCCTATCCTGGCATTGATGCTGTGTATCAGCTCGTGTATGGATACGCGGTCAAGGAGCGAGAGGTCGGGGTTGCCATAGTCTGTGACGTGGGTCACGCTCACATCGTACTGGGTGAAGTGGCCGAGCAGCGACGAGGTGAGCTCCCATGTGGCATACGACGCCTCGCCCGCCTTGATGGTGCCAAACTGTGTGGCGACATCGCTGGAGAGCGCCATGGTCTTCTCGCCTCCGTTGAGGCTCGAGCTGAGTATGGCAAAGTCTATCATGAGTCCCTTCTGGTTGTCCACGATTTGTGGCTGCTGGGTAATCATGCGCACGTTGTTGGCGTCGCCGTTGCCCTTATTGTGTATGAGCACGGAGAACTCGGCTGGCACCACGGGCTCTATGACGTCCTCGGTAAGCGGGTTGTCGCCATAGATGTCGCGCTGCATGAAATACGTGAGGTCGAGGTCGGGCGATGGCTTCACCTGCAGGCTCACGGGGAAGAGCGAGCGGGTCTGGTCGGTGGCGCCGTCGTTGAATGCGAGCGTTCCGCCAAAGCTGTAGGTGGTCACATTCTCGGGTGCGGCATACTTGGTGGGAATGAAGAGGAATGTGGCTACACCCTTCTTGCCTGCGGGCAGGGTCCACTCGCCGTCCTTTTCGCCTCCGAAGCCTTCTATCTTCTCTACCTGTATTTCCATCTCGTGTCGGGTGGCTATAGCTCCGGTCTCCATGTTGGTGGCGTTGACATTGACCATGATGTGGCTCATGTCAGAGTTGGAGCCGTTGTCGATGGTCAGCGTGCCGCGGAATGCCTGTCGGGTGAGCACCAGCTTCTGCTTGATTTCGAGCTTCACCTCGGCGCAGGTGTTCTGCGAGGCAGTCTCCTGGTAGAGCAGCCAGTCCTTGCGGGCGCTGTTCATCAGGTCGTCGAGGGTGGCAAAGCCCATGTCGACCATCTGTGCCACGATGTTGTCTCTCTCGCGTACTATGCGGGCGAGCTTGTCTTCGTCGGGATGGTTGTCGCTGTCGTAGTCCATGCCTTCGAGCTTGCGCCACTTGTTGCGGATGCGCTCCACATAACTGCGCAGCGAGAAGTCGGCCACGTTGGCGCGCTTGTTGGGCATGAGCGAGGTGAGGTAGGCACCCAGTCCCTGTGACTTGTCGTCGACAGTGGTGGTGGCGGGTATCGTGGAGAGGTCGAAGTCCCAGAGGTCGCCGTCGGCCTGCATCTTCTTCAGGGCGAAGTCGATGTCGGCGAGTGCGCTCACGAGTTCGTCGTAGAAGCCCTCGGTGGCGAGTGCCTTGCGGGCACCGGTGAGCTCGGCATTGTAGTTGAAGAACGACTCATAGTAACGCCAGTACATCACCTGCTTTCTGCCCGACGACTCGAGCAGGGCGGGCAGCACGGTGGGCTTGGAGTCGTCGTCGGCAGGAGCCTTTGCCATCGGCGCCTTGTCGGGGTCGAAGGGCTTGACCAGACACGACAGTTTGCCGGCGGGGCCGAGCGCCATACCTACAGCCCACTGCACGAGCTCATTGCCACAGCCCTTGGCGCCCTGGACGCCGTCCCATGAACCTTGGGCAACCATGATGCCGCTGGTGGCGCAGGGCAGCCATGCCACGGGGTCTACGCATACGCAGTTGCAGACCTCGCACATGAGCGTGATGACGGCTTTTGCCACAGCCTCGCCACCGGGATTGATGGTGACGGTGGCATTGTGGCCGGGGCCGCCCGGTCCGCCTGGGCGTCCCATCTGCGTGGGTGGAGTCCATTCTACGCCTTCGTTGGTGGTGTTCTTACAGTCGCTGTCGTTGCCGTAAGCCCACTGGATGGGCTTCTCCAGATACGAGTACTTGCTTCCGGCGCCGCAGGGCCACTTGTAGTCGGTGCCCATCTTGCCCTTGCAGTTCTTCTCCGACGACGGTGCGCGTCGTGGCATCAGTCGCTTCACGTGGGGCGCAAACTGCGGGTTGTCGAAGTCTTCGGTGTGCATCACCAGGACGGGTATCACGTAGCTCTGTTCGGGCGCCAGGGTCAGTCCGGTGTGCTCGACCATCGGCATGAAGGTAAACCCGTGGGCGGTGGGGGGATAGTAGTTTACATCCTGGGCGGCTATGAGTCCGCGGTTGCGCAGCACCACGTTCATGAGCGTGGTGGTGCCGGGCTGGATGTCCTTCAGAATGAGCATGTCGGGCGCGGTGATGTCTACCACGGGCACCGGCACGTAGGTCTCAAAGGTCACCTTGGTCACCACCTCGTACTCGTCTTCCACCTCAGTCTCCTCGACATCCCAGTTGACGGTGATGGCCTGATAGCTGATGGTGGCGAGATGGGTGGTCACATCGCCGGGGCTTACCAGTACGTTCTGGCTGTAGGAGTCGTGCTTCTCGGCGGTCACATTGAGATGATAATATCCCTCGTTGAGATGCTCGAAGAGCACGTAGCCGTCGTCGCCCGTCACGTCGCTCATCACCAGCGCGCCGGTGTTGTAGTCGGTGAGTCTGACGGTGGCTCCGCTCACATAGGGCCGCTCTCCGTTCTTGTTGCCGTAGATGGTGTTTTCGTCCTGTACACGCACCTTGAGGCTGCCCTTGTCTTCGCTTACCACCTTGACATTGAAGAAGACCTGCTTGCCGTCTCCCTTCTCGCAGTTGATGGCTATGCTGCCCTTCTGGATGATGTTGACATCGAAGTCGGCGGCATTGAACCTCAGCATCACCGTGGCGCTGTCGCCGGTGGCCATCGACGGCATGGTGGCAGGCGTGGCGAGGCTGATGAACTTAGACAGAGCCTTGGGCAGGTCTACGGTAATCTTGCCCGTGGGCGCCAGTCCGGTGTTGGTGATGACGAGCGGGTAGAGGCGGGTCTTGTTCTTGGTCACCGTGGTGTTGATGCTGTTGGTCTCGACCACCAGCGTGGGCGTGTGCTCATTGGTGTAGTTGTAGGTGGTCACATCGAGGCGTGCGCCCTCATCGGTGGTGATGGCGAAGACCAGCTTGTCCCAGTCCTTGGTCTTGGACAGCGCCGTGGAGAGCAGGGTATAGGTAATCTCGGCTGTACCGTTGCCCGGCAATACAGCCACCGTGTTGAAGCTGACGGTGTAGGCACCGGCATCGGCACAGGCCACGCGGACATTGTGCAGGTCGAGGTCGGACATGTTCTTCAGCATGATTTTGCCCACAAAGGGCTCGCCCACGAAGAGCTTGTTGGTGATATAGTCGGTGGTGGTACGGCTGAAGCCATAGACCTTGAAGTTGCCCTTCTCGGTGGCGAGGTTCTCGCCGGGGGTGCATACGCCGAAGCCGAACTCTCCGCCCATGCCCGCGGGTATGGTATAGTCGATGGAGAAGTTGCCGGCGGCGTCGCTCACGGCTGCCAGTCGGGTGCGCGAACGTGCGTAGACGATGTAGGGCTCTACCTCTATGCCGGCAGCGGCTGTGCCGTCGGTGCGCTTGACACTACCGGTGAGCACCACCTTGTCGCCGAAGAGATACTTGTCCTTGGCTGCGGCGATGGTGAAGGTATAGGCAGCCACCACCTTGACGTCTATCGTGCTGCTGTTGTTCATCGTCTGCAGCTCGGTCACTTTGCCGTCGGGGTTGATGTGGGCTGTCACGCGGTAGGTTCCGGGCACAGCGGGTGCCTTGACCTCTGCCCACGTGTCATAAGTCTGTCCCGGTGCGATGGGCTTGTCGGTCTGTAGGGTCGTGGTGGCGTCGGCCAGAGTCACGGTGATGGGTGTGGACTGAGGCATGGCTATGGCGCCCACGTTCTTGATGTGGAGCATCACCTTGACCTGTGAGCCTGCCTCGACACCGGCTGCCACTTCGGGCTTTTGCATCTCGGCGTCGGGCAGCGTCTGGTCGGAGATGAGCAGCCACACGGTGCCGGGGCTATAGCCCTCGCTGCTCGCCATGACCGAGATGGTGCGGTTGCCCTCGGTGGTCGAGTTGCTCAGCGCCACAAACGGGGTGGTGACGCTCTCCTTGCCGGCGGGTATGGTGACGGTCTGGGCAAAGTCGAGGTCGTTGCCTTTGGCAGAGAGCGCCACGGTGAGCGGCTGGGAGGTGTCGTCGTTGCGGCTTATGGTGAGCTGTGCGCCGGTGGCGTCGCCCTCGAGAATGGTGGTCTTGTCTGAGGTGATGTTCAGCGTGGGACCGTCATTGTCGGTGATGGTGATGGTCTCTGTCACGGTGGTCTGCTTGTTGCCTATGGCCGAGCAGCCACAGTCGGTGATGTAGACGGCAGCGGTGAACTTGACCGTGCGTGTGCCGTCGACCTTCTGGTTGTCCTTGACGCCGATGGGGAAGGTCACCTCTTCCACGCCCTCGTTCATGGTGATGGTCTGGGTGTAGTAGAGTTCGTTGTTGCTGTCGTCGCTCAGTTTCAGCGTAATCTTGCTGTTCACCGCGCTGTTGCGGGTTATGGTGGCGTAGACGGCATTGTATCCCGCCGCCTCGCTTACCGTGGTGGGCTGCAGCGTCATGCTGATGGCTGGCACGTCGTCATCGTGGAGGATGAAGAGCGTGCTGGCCGTGAGATGGTGGTCGGCAGAGGCGATAATCTTGATGGTCTCGTCGTTGGCAGGCAGATTGTCCTGGACGATGGGAATGTCTATCACCGCCTCGGTGGCACCGGCGGGGAAGGTGAAGGTCTGTGGCAGTCGGAAGCGGCGTGGCTTCTCTATGCTCAGGCTCACGGTCAGTTCCTCGCCCTCGATACGATAGGGCACGCTCACTCTGAGCTTGATGGACTCGCCCTCGTTGTACTCGCTCTTGTCGAGCTGCAGGCTGAGGGGCAGCAGCTCGTTGTCCTCGATGTCAAAGTTTACCGTCACGTCGGCGGGATAGCCGTGGGCCTTGGTCACCGTCACGCTGGCAGCCTTGTAGGAGTTGACGTAGTCATTGTCGGGTACCGTCACGTCGAAGGTGGCTGTAGACTGTCCGGCTCTTATCGTCACCTGGGTAGTCACGCTCACGTGGTCGGGCAGCGAGGTGGCCACGCTGTAGGTCTCGTCGGTAGCGCGGTTACCACTGCGCTTCAGCTGGAGACGCATGCTCTGGCCTTCCTTCAACCGGGTGGCTGGGGCGGTCAGGAAGAGCAGCTTCCCGACCGTTGCCTTGCCTCCGATGGCGGTGTTGTTGAGCCTGTCGGTGGCATACTCGCCCGTGTTGCTGTTGGGCTCGACCACCACCTTGGCAGCCACTTCACCGTCGACACCCACCGTCTGTGAGAGCACAAACTCGGCGCTGCGCGCGGTGTGTCCGCCCTGCAGCATGGTGTTGTTGAAGTACACATTGCCAATGTATACAGCCTCCTCGGTCTCGGTGTTGACGAGGTAAACCTTCTCGGTCCATCCGCTGCGCGTGTCGGCATTGCCCACGTTGCTCACCTTCCAGCTGACGCTGATCCTCTCGCCCGGCGTGAGCGTGGTCTGCCTGATGGCTACATCGCTCACTTCGAGGTCGGGGCTCGGCGCGCGCTGGATGGTATAACTACCATTGGTAGAGCCAGTCTGGATATTGTCGCCGTTGCGGTTGGTTATCACCACATCGCTCAGCGTGATGGCGTGGACGCTCTCGGGATCGAGCCCCGTGGGCACCGTCATGGGGAAGTTGAGCAGCACGCCGCCGCTTCCGGCGATGGGCTTGTTGCTCATATTCACGATTACCACCCTATAGCGGTTGCTGCCCATGCCCCTCACCGATACGGTGTGGCCGTTGGTGTTGCGGTTGGTCAGCGTGGGCTGCTTGCCCGAGGTCTTGGCGAAGGGCAGCTGCAGGTCGAACTGCAGTGCCACCACGTCCTCGTTGTTGTCCATGCTTATGGGTATCATCACATCCTTGCCCTGTCCGCCCGTGAGGTGGGCCACAGAGATGGTGTTCTGTGCCTTGGCGCCTAAGGTCATGGCCACCAGCAACAGCAGGATATATATTGCTTTTTCTTTCATCTTCATGGTCTTCAGTTTCACTTACAAATCATTTTCTTTCCGTTTACGATATAAATGCCGTGGCCTTGGGTCTGCTCGAGCTTGCGGCCCTGGATGTCGTAGAGCTTGCGGTCGTGGCTGTCGGCATCGATGGTGTCTATGCCGGTGGCGGTACCGTCGCCTATCTCCACAGCTATGGGCTGGGCATCAGTGTCGGCAGCCGCTACGCGGGCGACACGTGCCGGGCGGGTGGTCCTGAGCAGACAGCGGTGTCCGCTCATGCTGTCGCCCGTGGGGCTGATGATGACTATGCGCACTCCGTCGCGGGTGTTGCGGGTCACCATCTGGTAGCGCATCGAGCCGAGTGCCAGTTTGACATCGGTGGCAGCGACACCCTTGAGCGTGATGTCGATGGCGCCCACATTGTCGGCGGCATCTATCCACAGCTCGCCGTCGGCCATAGCCAGCCTGTTGGCGGTAGCCGCTCCGCGGGCCTTGATGCGTGACATGCGCACAGCCATAGCCTCGCTGCTCTCTTCGGTGCCTATAAACAGGTTGATGGTAGCCACCACGTCCTGCACATTGATAGAGTTGCTGGCGTAGGTGTCGGCAGCCATGAAGTTGAATGAGCCACTCTGCGTACCCATAATATAGTTGAGCGTGTGCTGGGCATCGAGCACATCGATGCCGCCGTCGGCATTGGCGTCGCCCTTGGCCCAAGCCAGCGTCGCCCTCATGCGGGTTCCGGCCGCCGGACAGTACTGCGGGCGTACGACAAACTCGGTGCCGCTCGGCTGGCGGTAGTCTCCGCCCAAGTCGTAGCGGTAAGCGCCGTCGCGGTAGACCATCTCGCCCACATAGTTCTCGCCCTTCACGGTGTAGAAGCGCAGCGTGGGACGGCCGTTGAAGTGCTGCCCGGCGTGGCTGTATGCCAACAGCGAGTTGAGAGTCACCCCCGCGCCCTGGTCACCTACGGTCCACGCCTGTAGAGGTATGGTCTGCAGACTCTTGCCTTCGTTCTGATAACTCAGGTCGACCGATGTGATGGTGGCGGGAAGCAGGTCGGTGATTTCCGAGATTTGGTTGTAGCTCAGGTCGAGCTTCTCCAACTTGGGCAACTGTCGGCAGAAGGCAGCTACGTTGCCCCTCAGACTGTTGCGACTCAGGTTGAGTGAGGTGAGATGGTCCATCTGGAAACCCTCTACGGGCAGTTCGCCCTGGAGGTTGTTGTTGCTGAGGTTGATGGAGGTGACGTGGCCGTCGGTATCGAAGGTTACGCCGGGCCAGCCCGTCGCGGTTATCGCACTGGAGTTTATCTTCCACGTCTTTATCCATACCTCGCCGTTGGTGGCTTGCCATAGTTTCTTCAGCGCCAGATAGTCGGCGTCGGCGATATATCTGTCTACGATGGCTACGGGGTTGGCAACCATACAGTTGTTGTTGCGGATGTTCTCTCTCTCATCCGAGTTGATATTGGCGTAGACATTGTAGTAGGCGGTGCCCACCGATGCCTCGGGGCTTCTCACCGTGAATGTGACTTCGTATTCGCCTCCTGGCTCCACCGTGCCGTAGTGGGTCTGATAAGCCACTGCCTTGATGCCCGAGAAGTCGGCATTGGGGCTGTAGTGTACTGCGTCGTTCCACGCGTTGGTGGTGGCGCCGCGACCCACATTGCGTATCACGGCCTTGATGGTGAAGTCGGTATTGGCTTTGACCTCCTCGGGCACCGTGATTGATACCACTTCGAGGTCGGCGAGATAACTGATGTTGAGCGTGCGTTTCTCGCTGTCTACGGTTTCACCACATTCGCCGTGGGCGGTGACGTACCACTCATACGTGGCACCCTCTGCCACCTCGAGCGAGATGGCGGTGCCGGTGGTACGTTTGACTACCTCGTCGGCCTCGATGTCGGTGCGACGCAGATGGATGCTGTAGCCCTCGACGCCTGCACCCAGGCCGGTCCAGGTGAAGTAGACAGGAGCAAAGTCCTTGAGCGCATTGTTGTCGGGCCCACCGAGAGAGAGCTTGCGACCCGTGATGACGGGCTTCACGTACACCTTATATATATATGTATATATGGGCGTGCCGTCGAGGGTCACCTCTACGTGGTAGGTCACGAGGTCTTTGGCGGTGCCCTTGTTGGTGAGCGTCATGGCGGGCAGATTGCCGGTGCCTATGGCCTGATAGCCCTCGACCTGGCAACCCTCTGCCACGCTGGCAGTCCACTTTACCTTTACCTTGTCGCTGGTGCTGATAGAGGTGAATGTCTCGGGCTGGGTCTGAGTGCCCGAACAGATGGTCTGACTGCTGTATCGGTCTATCTCCGAGGCCAGGATGACGGCACCGTTGATAGCCATGTCGGCATTGACACCCTCCAGATGGGGCAGCAGCGCCATGAGCTGTTGCAGACGGGCCTGGTTGGAACCCGCGCTGAAGTTGATGGTAATCTTGCGCGGGGCTTCGTTGCTGAAGGTCATCTTGACCTTGGCAGCCGCCAGCTTGTCGGCAAGCGTCTTGACGAGAGCCAGCGTGGCGGCATCGGTCGCGTCGAGCGTGTGGTCCTTGGCGCCAGCCACGCGGATGCTGATGGCGCCGTCGGGAGTGCACTGTGACAGCAGGCTGAACGCCTCGTGGAGCGAGGTGAAGTTGCGCGCACCCACCGCCGTGGCGTCCAGCGTGTAGTCGCCATTGGCTGTCCACGTGTTGGCGGGGTTTATCACGATGGTCTGCTCTGCCTCGGCGGTCTTGATGACGCCTCTGGCGGTGAGCTTGACCGTGTAGCTGCCAGCCTCGGCATAGATGTGCATGGGGTTGCGCTCGGTGCTGCTGGTGCCGTCGCCGAAGTCCCACGCGAAGCTGCGTGCATTGTCGGTACTCAGGTTGGTAAACTGGGCGCGGTTCATGTAGCGGTCTACGGAGAACTGTGCCTGCAGGTCGCCCTCCTCGAGGGTGACGACGCTTATCTTGCCAGGACGAGAACTGAAGGTGACGGCATTGTCGTTGGCATTGATGGCGCTGATGTCGGCAAAGCTCACGTCGTAGACGCCGTCTTCGATGGCACTGAGGGTGGTCACGGGGATGCGCACCACGGCTCCGTTGCTCTCGCTTATCTGCGTGCCGCCGCTGATGTTGACCGTGAGCCGCTGGCCGTCCTGACTGGCTGTCACGCTATACGCCGAGGTGCGCAGCGTGGTCTCTATCCGTGAGGCGTCGGCCTGGATGTTGTCGGGCAATACCAGCGTGAAGGTGAGCTGCTTGATGCCGAAGGTGTTCTCCATATAGACAGGCATCAGGGTGGTCTCGCCACGGTAGATGGAGGTCGATGTGGCGTAGAGCGCGAAGTGGTGGTTCTTGTCGGTCGATGGGTCTGCGGGCGACGGAGGCTGATAGACATAGTGGGCCACCAACCTGATGTCTTCGGTGCCCATCGTGGCGCCATAGCCGCTGGTCGTGCCGACCACCTTGCCGTCCTGGGTCCACTGTTTCAGCACGTAGTTGTTGTTGTTATACGCCGAGATGCTGAACCAGCTGCCTTCCGACACCTGGAAACTCTTGCTCTGCGAGAACGAAGCAGCCGATGCCGGCTCGGCAGAGAAGTGTACCCAGTGGCGGGGCTTGGTCTCCGAGGGCTCGCCGGGGCTGCCGGGGCTGAAGCGGTAGTGGGCGGTGAGGGTCTCGTCGTTGGCGGTCACGGTGTACTGCATCTTGCGCTCGCGGCTCACCTCGTCGCCGGCGCTGTTGGTCCAGTTGACGAAGGTGAAGTTGGAGTAGTTGCCAGCTTCGAGATGCACGATGGTGCCTTCCTTATACTCGCTGGTGCTCTCCTTGTTTACTGTCGAGGGGTCATAGGCTATGGTGAGGCGGCTGGTAGCCACGCGCTCATAGTGGGCGGTGAGGGTCTCGTGGGCATTGGTCGTGGTGTAGGTAAAACTTGACCAGTCGCTCACGGGTTGGTCTTTGCTATCGGTCCAGCCTCTGAACTGCCAGCACTCGGCGGTGGCGGTGGCAGAGACCGTCACCCGGGAGTTGACCGTATAGTGTCCGCTGCCCGAGGTGGTAGCCGCCTCGGCAGGCACAGCCTTGACGCTGAGCCTGTAGCGCGACGAGGGCTCGGCGGGGCTGTCGGGGTTCCATCCCTGACCACGCGCCCACAGACACATCATGAGCGCTACGATGGTCAGTATATATCTTGTAGTCCTCATCTTACTTCACGATTTTCTTGTGGTTCTGGATATAGATGCCCTTGGGGGCGGTAGTGCTCACGCGGATGCCGTCGAGCGTATAGATGGCACCGTCGGTCTGGGCGCCGGGCTTGATGGCGTCGATGCCGGTGGTGGTAGTGTCGAAACCTATGGTGAAGCGGTTGTCTTCCACGCCTTCATCGGCGGCGAAGGTGTAGGGCAGTTCGACCTCTACGCCGTAGTCGTAGAGGCGGGCGCGCACGTCGTTGCGGGGCATGGTGATGGTGTAGGTGCCGCTATGGGCAATCTGCACACCCACCTTGACGCTGCCGCTCTGGTGGGCTCCCTCGTTGATGGCATAGATGTCGCCGGCGGCGTGGGTGTAGATTTGCGGCGTGGTGCCGTCGGCCATCATCTTGGTGGCGTCGTTGTCAGCACAGAAGTCATCTGAGGCTGCATGATTGACCACCACGCGGGTGAGGTCGGTGGTGCTGCCGTCGGTGATGGCCAGTTCTACGAAGTGGCGGCTTGCCACTACGGGCGTCATGCGTGGTGCGGCGGCAGAGCGGTCTATCGTCTTGGTAGCCTGGCGGCCGTCGGTGCGGAAGGTGAGCTCGCTGATGAGTGTGGGCTTCTGCACGAAGAATGCCTGGAAGGGGCGCAGCGCCACCTGGTCGTCGGCCACACTCTTGGCGGTGAAGGTGCGGTTGTCGGTGTCCCACAGGGTGATGGGGGCGGTATAGTCCATGTAGTAGATGTCAAAGAATGAGGGGTAGGGATTGCCCACGAGGTTCCAGTTGGCGTCGTTGCTCACCGACGAAGCATGCTCCTGCAGCGTCAGCGTCACATCGTGGCTCTTGAAGATGTGGTTGCGGGTGTCGTCGCTGGCGGTAAACTGGCACCAGCTGTCGTCGCTGGCGCAGAAGATGTAGCCCTGGCCCTCGCGGAGGATGGCGTCGTCGGCCACGTCCTTCCAGTTGTTGCCGGCACCGTTCTGGGCGCGGCTGTCGGCATCGTAGTAGCGCACGGCCACAGCACCCTTAGAGATGGTTATGTCGCTGCGCTTCACGTCGAAGGGCATGGTGATGTAGTACCAGTAGTTGTTGGCCAGATAGTGGTTGACCTTGACCGAGGCTGCTGTCATCTGGTTGCAGCGGCTTATCGTCACGGGGCAGTTGTCGCTTATGTTTGCCCAGTGGTAATAGTTGCCCAGCGACTGGGGATTGTTGCCATTGACGATGAGTATGCCCTTGGTGGGATAAGAGCCGCCCTGGTAGTTCATCGTGATGTCGGGGTTGTTGGGGATGCGCGAGTTGGTGCTCAGCTCGAGCTTGCCGTAGAGGTCTATATAGCCAGCCGGGTTGGGGTTGCTGTCTACCGAGGTAAACTGGCTCCAGTAGCTGTGCTGCTTGTAGCTGATCATGGCGTAGTCGGGCACAAAGAGCGTCACGCCCGAGAGGCTGTAGAATGGTGAGCTGTTGGTCGATGGGGGAGCCGGAGCGGCGAGGTAGACGCGTTTGAGCTTGCCAGAGCTGCTATAGAAACAGCTGTTGCCCAGTTCGCGTACCGAGCTGCCCATCACCACTTTTTCCAGGCTCGAGCAACCGCTGAATGCATCGCTTGGGATGTAGGTTATCTTGTCGCCCATCTTCACCGTGGTAAGCGAAGAGCAGCCGTTGAAACAATACGACGACATAGAACTGATTTTGGGCAGCTCTACGCTTTTCAGGGTTTGGCAGTTTCTGAAAGCATAGCTTCCCAGGTCGGTGATATCGGCAAAGTTGAATGATTGCAGCGTCTTTGCGCCATCAAAGGCAAAGCCCTTGACCTTAAGGGGCTGCAGGTCGCTGGCGGTCTCCAAGGCTTCACTGTAGCGGAAACACTCGTCGTAGATGGTTTTGATATTGGCACCGCCGCTGACGGTCTTCAGGGCTTGGCAGTTGTAGAAACAGCCGGTATTGAGACTGGTGAGGCCCGTGCCCAGCTTGAGGGTGAGGAGCTTCTGGTTCTCGGCAAAGGCATGGTTGTCTATGGTGGTCACATTGTCGGGTATCTCTACCTCGGTGATATAGGTCGCTCTGAAGGCGTTGACGCCTATCGACTCCAGCGTGGCTGGCAGTGTGAGCTTGCCGGTAATGGGGCGGCTGTAGAAAGCCTCCTTGCCGATGGTCTTGAGACTGGTAGGCAGGTCAACAAACCGCAGCTGGGAATTGCGGAAGGCGTTGTCGGGGATGTCGGTTATCTGTGCATTGGTGAGGTCAATGCATCTGAGTCCCGTCATGTTTTTGATGGAGTTCCAGTCGTCGGCATTGAGCTTGCCCGAGAGCCTCAGAAACTGCATCTCTGGGAGCGTGCTGACCAGATTGAGCGCCTCTACGCCCAGGGTGCCTGGTGCGGCGAGGTCTATGGTCATCATCTGGCTCTCGGCAGTGTAGAGTGCGATGTCGCTCACGGTCATTACCTGGGTGTAGTTGTTGTGGTTGTGGAAATGCTTGTGGGTAAAGGTGATGGTATGTTCGCCCTCGTCCAGAATGAAATAATGGGTGTAGTACGACTTGGTCGTATAACTGGAATAATTACTGTACAGGGTGTTGTCGTCGAAGGTCACAATCTTGCGGTCATACTCTCCATAGGGGTAGAAGTCGGCAGTGAAGCCGTAGGAGAATATGGTGCGTCCGGTAGCGCGAAACTTGATGGTGAAGGTCTGCGATGTGGTATTAGACGACTTGCCCACGGTGCTTGTCGCCACTCCGTCGGCTATGGCCCAGGGGTTGTTGGCATCGTTGGTCACTTCGGTCAGCTCGATGCCATCACTCTTGGTGATGATGGTGCGCAGCTCTTCGTCTATGGCTGCCATGGCACTGTTGAGCCCAGTCAGGATGAGGGCTACGGTGAGTAGGAGAGTTTTTTTCATATTGGTAAGGGTTAAGTTAATAATCAGTGTTGTCGGTATCCCAGAGATAGGTGCCTGAGTGCATGGGTGGGTTGCCACTGTCGCTTGCACTGCCACCGTTGCCGATGGAGCTTCCACCGGGACCGCTGACGGTGCCAGAAGTCACATTCATCAGCCGGGTGGAAACGCGTATGAGTTCCGCCACGGGCTTCACATAGTAGGTTTTCATCTTTTTCATTGTTATATCGGTTTAAGTGATTATCTCGCAAGTTATAATAATTCTCTCCAGACTGCAGGCCAAGGTAGGGGCGGGGCAGGATAGATGGATAGTCTGCTGCAAATATACCTATTAAAGATGTGACCGGCCATAAAAAATCGCAACATAAATTGGTATGAATCGGACATTCGCTGGTATAAATCGGACATTTTGGGAAAAATCACGATGAAATGGGCGTTTTTTGACAGTACAGAGTTGGCGAAACCGAGGAATCATAAGCGCGCCGCGGCTGCCCACAGGGAGCGCACGGGATGGCGGAGAGCGGCGGCGAAGACTATCGATGCGGGTAGCCCACGGGGCATACAGCGCCGCCGGAAGCACCGTGGGCGGCTCGTAACAGAAGGCACGAGCCTGCGTATCGGAAGGCACGAGCCCGCGTATCAAATGTCACGTGGTCACGTATCATAAGTCACGAGCCACGCCAGATGGTCGCGGCGCCGCCGAAGTTGGTGAGCGGCAGAACAAAAACGGCAGCAGTGACACGTGTCGACTGCTGCCGTAGGGGTAGGGGGAAAGAGAGTGGCGGTGGGGGCGCCGTGGGCGAGGTCAGCTGAGGCTCTCGCGATACCAGTCGAAGAGTCGGCGCACGCCGTCTTCTATCTCCACCTTGTGGGTCCAGCCCAGCGAGTGGAGCTTGGTCACGTCGATGAGCTTGCGCATGGTGCCGTCGGGGCGGGAGGCGTCGAAGTCTATGGTACCCTCAAATCCTACAGCCTCGGCCACGAGATGGGCGAGCTGGCGGATGGTGAGCTCCTTGCCCGTGCCCACATTGATGTGGCAGTTGCGTATCTCGCCCAGTTCGGGGATGGCTCCGCCACGGCCCTCGGAGTTGTTGCGGTCTACGCGGCCGTCGGTCTTGGCGCCATAGAACACCGAGCTGTAGCGGTCTATGCCTATGATGTCGCTGAAGTCGACATGGAGCAGCACGTGGACGCTGGCGTCGGCCATGTCTTCGCTCCAGAGAAACTCGCGCAGAGGCGAGCCTGTGCCCCAGAGTACCACGCGGTTGTCGTAGATGCCGTAGTAGGCGAGCGCACGGAGAATGCGGTCGGGCTGGCTGTGGCCGTCTACGTTGCCCTCGCCGATGATGTCGCGCAGGGCGTCGGTGGGGTTGATGGGGCGCTTGTCCATATCGCGGGCAATGCTGTGCCAGTCGCCCTCGTGGATGAGCTTGGCGAGGTAGACCTTACGCATCATGGCTGGCATGACATGCGAATTTTCGAGGTGGAAGTTGTCGTTGGGTCCATAGAGATTGGTGGGCATCACAGCGATGAAGTTGGTGCCGTACTGGAGATTGTAGGACTCGCACATCTTGAGTCCGGCTATCTTGGCGATGGCATACTCCTCGTTGGTGTACTCCAGGGGCGACGTGAGCAGGCAGTCCTCGCGCATGGGCTGGGGCGCCTGCTTGGGGTAGATGCAGGTGGAGCCGAGGAAGAGCAGCTTCTTCACTCCATGGGTGTAGGCGTTTTCTATCACGTTGCACTGCATCTTCATGTTCTGCATGATGAAGTCGGCGCGGTAGAGCGAGTTGGCCATGATGCCGCCCACAAAGGCTGCGGCGAGGACTACGGCGTCGGGGCGCTCCTGGTCGAAGAAGGCCTTGACAGCCTGCTGGTCGGTGAGGTCGAGCTCGCTGTGGGTGCGGCCCACCAGATTGTGGTAGCCGCGCGACTGGAGATTGCTCCAGATGGCCGAGCCCACGAGCCCGCGGTGCCCGGCGATGTATATCTTGGCGTTCTTGTCGAGTGTCATCGGTGTGTTATTTTACAATTCCCTTTTCCAGATATTCGGCGAGGTTCATGCGCACCTTGGCGGCGGCTCCCTCAGAGGCTACCTTGGCCATATCGTGGTCTACCATGATGCGCACCAGTTCCTCGAAAGGCGTGGTGTTGGGGTTCCAGCCCAGTCGGGCGCGTGCCTTGGTGGGGTCGCCCCAGAGGTTGACCACGTCGGTGGGGCGGTAGAAGTCGGGCGACACCTCGACGAGGGTCTTGCCCACGAGAGCCTCGGGTCCGCTCACGCAGATGCCCTTCTCGTTCTCGTCCTTGCCCTCCCACTTGAGCTCGATGCCGACATAGTGGAAGGCCAGCTCGGCAAACTCGCGCACGCTGTGCTGGACGCCGGTGGCGATGACATAGTCTTCGGGCTTGGAGGCCTGGAGAATGAGCCACATGCACTCCACGTAGTCCTTGGCGTAGCCCCAGTCGCGCAGCGAGTCGAGGTTGCCCAGATAGAGCTTGTCCTGCAGGCCCTGGGCTATGCGTGCTGCGGCGAGGGTAATCTTGCGCGTCACGAAAGTCTCGCCTCGGCGCTCGCTCTCGTGGTTGAAGAGGATGCCGTTGCAGCAGAACATGTTGTAGGCGTCACGATATTCCTTGATAATCCAGTATCCGTAGAGTTTGGCGACGGCATAGGGGCTGAAGGGGTGGAAGGGCGTGTTCTCATTCTGAGGCACTTCCTCTACCTTGCCGTAGAGCTCGGATGTCGAGGCCTGGTATATCTTGCACGACTGGGCGAGTCCCACCTTGCGCACGGCTTCGATGATGCGCAGCACGCCCACGGCGTCTACATCGGCGGTGAACTCGGGTGAGTCGAAGCTCACCTGTACATGGCTCTGTGCTGCAAGGTTGTATATCTCTGTAGGGCGCACATCTGCCACTACGCCCACGATAGACATGGAGTCGCCCAGGTCGGCGTAATGGAGGTGGAAATGGGGCCGTCCTTCAAGGTGGGCTATGCGTTCACGATGGTCTACCGACGAGCGGCGGATGATGCCGTGCACGTCATAACCTTTGTCCAGCAGGAGTTCTGCCAGATACGAACCGTCTTGTCCTGTAACGCCCGTGATGAGGGCAATGTTCTGTTTGCTCATAATTACAATGTATTATTAGTTTGTTATTCCGTAGTCTCGGATGATTGCCTCCGCCGCGTCAGTGGCTTCGGCTGCGGGGTTGGGGTGCTTGGCTGTTGGGTTGGGGTGCTTGGTTGCGGTGTTGGGGTGGTTTGCTGCGGGTTGGGGTGGTTGGCTGCAGAGTGGGCAGGCCTCAGGTAGGGCTGGATGGTAGCTTTCTGCAGATAGGGTTTGCTTGGCTGCAGATTGGGCAGGCCTCCGGTAAGGCTGGATGGCAGCTTTCTGCAGATAGGGGTTGCTTGGCTGCAGAGTGGGCAGGCCTCCGGTAGGGCTGGAGGGCTTCTGCTCTCCGCCATCAGTGCTGGCCTTATCCACGAAAACCAGCCCACAGTGTGCAAAGGTAACGCTTTTAGTTGGAATAGGTATCAAAAATAAGAGGAAAATATCATTTTCCAAAGTTTTTGCAACCAGGAGAGGTAGGGAAAACACTCAGAGTAGCCCGTCTCTACGTTCTGCTCAAAGGGCTGGAGTGGCTATCATGTAGAGGGTTAGCTCATGGGAGTCCTGTTTAGCCTCTTTTGTCTTCGGGAGGGGATGACTTACCCTAAAAAAACTTGACACTTTTGGATGCCTAAAACAAAAGTGTATGAGAACAAAAGTAAAACGTGAAAG
>ENA-UPTB01000042-UPTB01000042.1-human-gut-metagenome-genome-assembly--contig:-NODE-42-length-110419-cov-13.871300_pt1 | contig 110419 bp, 107 predicted proteins | sample MGYA00250046_ERZ773369 | MGnify/ENA primary metagenome ERZ773369 (study PRJEB29103, sample SAMN06111938) | human gut metagenome | biome: human gut; feature: ankylosing spondylitis patient; material... | reverse complement strand
CAAATCTCTTGTGAGACGCTACAGAGTCCTTGCTTACTCCGAGAATAACAGCTCCCTTCTCAGTAAACTGTGGATAATGCTCAGAAAAGCCACATGCCTGCTTCGTACATCCTGGCGTATTATCCTTTGGATAAAAATATAAAATTATTTTTTTACCTAAATAATCACTTAATTTATGCACTTCTCCGTTCTGATCCGGCAATTCAAAATCCGGTGCTTTTATTCCTAACTCTAACATTTACTATTCCTCCGCTTTTGTATTTTCCACCTGTTTTCTTGTACTTTTATTACCTGAAATCATTTTATGACCAGAATAGACTGCCATAATCATGCATATCAGAGAGCCAAATGCAAAGTATTTGTGTGCTGCTTTTAACCCTTTATATCCTGTATAAAAAGTTCCAACCATTGTAACTATTGCTCCGATTGACCAATATTTATGTGCTTTCATTTTATACCTCCAAATTGATTAAGCTGTTTCCAAAATAAATATCTCTGAATCATTAACAATATTATACATTCCATCCATTACTTTCGACAAGCAGGGAAAAAATAATCAATCCAAATACAAAAGGATGTATCACGATAATTCTGGCATTACCTTGACGCATCCTTTCATGTTGTATTTTTTTATTCTTCTTAATGACAGCTATGGCTTCCACATCCATGTCCTTCCCCATGGTTGTGCTCATGATGAGAACACTTTACATCCGGATTATACTCAAGTCTTTCATGAACTATATAAAAAACATTCATACTATGCTAATGAAAACAATCTCTCATTTTACGTGAAATATCTGCATCCACAAAACCTTTTTCTGCCATTTCATCAAGTATATCACATGTTTTTTCATGCGACATTCCTTTCTTATATGGACGTTCTTCCGTAAGCGCCTGATAAATATCAACACATGCCATAATTCGTTCTTGCTCATTTAATTCATCTGCAGTTTTTCCAAATGGATACCCTTTCCCATTTAGTTTTTCATGATGTAGTGCAGCCCAATCTCGTATATCTTCAAAACCATCTACTTGTGACAACATAAGATATGTGTAGCCCGCATGGTTTTTCATTTTATCAAATTCTTCATCCGTAAGTTTATCCGGTTTTTCTAATATTTCATTGCCGACCGCCATTTTTCCGATATCATGCAATGCTCCCGCCAGATACATTTTTTCGATATCTAAAACATCATATCCAATATACTTTGCATACTGCGCAGCCTTTTCTGCAACACCAATAGAGTGTCTACTTGTAAAGGGAGATTTATAGTCTACAATATTTGCAAAGAAATCTGCAATATTTTTACAAGTATTCCAATCAAACATCTGTTTTTTTCTTGGAACAATCTCCCATAACTTTGACTCAAAAGTTCCATCCTCTAACGAAACAAATGTTTCTTTTGATATCATTTCCAAAAAGGCTTCTACACACTCATCATCAAATAATACTCCTTTTTGTTTTACAAGAAATTCACAGCATTTATCCCATTTTTCCTGTCTAAAATTTATATTGTTAGCAATCGCATCTATGACATCCGCAAGATGAATAATCCTCGCAAATAAAGGGACCTCCTGCCAAGCCTTTTTAAATAGTCCTTTTCCGTTAGCAAGTTCATGATGATATAAAATTACATTTGATACATTTGTCTTAAATGGAATTTTAGTAATATTGTTTTCGCCATAAATACAGTGAAGATTTGCTTTTTCATTCAAAAAATCTTCCCCTATATCTATACCAGGATTCTTTTTTACTTCTTCGGTAATATATTGTGTTAGAGCATTATCGTGTAGTAATGCGCAAATTGCTAAATCTTGCAATGCATCGTTTTCGACATTCCAATATTTTGCCATGCATACACTCATGTATGCAACTCTTTTTCCATGCTTGTTTGTAATATTAACCAGTTCGGCTTCTATACAATCTAATGCATAAGAATATGCTCCTGCCAAACCAACGATATCTATGCTTAACTGTTTTTCATCCATAAATCTCTTTCATAAACTCCTATATATCAAATCATTCCTGTGGAATCTGCTCATCCTGATTTTCCTCTTCTTTGTTATGGCTTTCCATAAACTCATCAAGCTTTTCAATAAATGCCTGATGCTGAACCTTTTGCGTAAATAACTTGTTATAATGAATATGTGGATCTCCTTTTTCTATGCATTGACTTTCACATAATTCAAAATCATTTCCTTTACGCGCAGAAGCTCCGGCGTATAATCCTTGTTATTTTTCGAACCCCAGATAAAGCCTCCCGCGTAATAAGAACACGCGGTCATCATTGTATGTACGGTAACTCGCATAAACTCTTCCTCCGGGATATCCGTCCGGAATGTGTGATCCTCCTGTGCACGCTTATACATCATATGCAATCTGGTATCAACCGAATACAAAGAGGCATGGAAATCTGCCATCATGCCAGCTGTTTCCACACCACCGGAATGACTGACAAAATGATTAAAATTTTCATTATACTGCAACAGATCCTTATGATTCTGATACATATCGATATAACTGTCCAGTGTAAAGATCAGTCTGTCGATCGCAGGAATATCCTTGACGGAAGCGATCGGTCGCTTTGCATCCAGCTCATCCAGATATTCCTTCCATTTGGCACTGCAGACAGCAATAGCCAGATCCACCTTCGTCGGATAATAACGGAATACTGTTGCCCTTCCGACACCTGCTTTTTCTGCGATCTCAGTAATTGATACCGGTTCTATCTTCTTCTCCACAAAAATACGGAATGCCGTATTGATGATCTTTTCGTTCTTCTTATTTTTACTCTCCTCTTGCTTACCCATGAAGTTCAATTTCTCCTAATTCTCTGTATTTTAATTTTTCTTCCAGACCGCCGGTGTAAACAACAGAAGGATCGGATACAGCTCCAGTCTGCCTGCCAGCATATCAAACATCAGCACATAATGGGAAAAATCCGAGAAACAGCCGAAGTTCCCAGCCGGGCCGACCAGTTCAAGACCCGGACCCACATTATTAAATGCAGTCACAACTGCTGTGAAATTCGTCACAAGATCCAATCCGTCAAAAGAAATCAGAAAAACAGATACGACGATGATCATCATATACGTTGCAAAAAATGCATGTACTCCTCGCACTGTGCTTTTATCAATCGCTTTCTGATCCATCTTAATGACTTTGACACTTCGTGGGTGAATAAAATAAGCAATTTCCTGTCTGATCGATTTGACAAGGATCATCAGTCGGGATACCTTTATACCACCACCTGTAGATCCCGCACAGGCACCTAAAAATGTCAGAAGTACAAGTATCGTTTTAGATCCCTGCGGCCACAGATTGAAATCTATCGTTGAAAAACCGGTTGTTGTGATAATGGAGCCAACCTGGAAAAAAGCCTGCTGCAGGGCGATTCCGATATTATCAAACATACCTCTGATATCAACTGCAATGAGAAGTGCTGCCACTACGATGATCGTAAAGTACCAGCGTACCTCTTCCATCTTAAAGGCTTCTTTCTTTTCCTTGCCGAGCAGAAAATAGTAAAAGTTAAAATTCACACCAAACAGGATCATAAATATTGTGATCAAAATCTGAAGAACGGTAGAATAAGATCCCATACTGTCATTCCAGATACCGAATCCACCGGTTCCGGCTGTTGAAAATCCGGTCGTGACCGCATCAAACACAGGCATACCTGCCAGTATATAAAGTACAATTTCGATCACAGTCAGGGAAATGTAGATCAGATACAGTATCTTTGCTGTCTCTCTTACCTTTGGCACAAGCTTTCCGACAGAAGGTCCCGGGCTTTCCGCGCGCATCAGATGCATATTGTAGCCGCCCGTCAGAGGCAGGACCGCAAGCAGAAATACGATAACCCCCATACCTCCAATCCAGATTGTAAATGCACGCCAGACAAGGGTACAATGGCTGAGTACCTCCACACTGCTCAAGGTACTTGCCCCTGTTGTCGTAAAACCGGAAACAGCTTCAAATAATGCCTGCGAAACATCCGGGATATCTCCGCTCAGGTAATAAGGCATTGCTCCGAAAAAACTCATGACGATCCAGCTCAGTGCTACGATCACAAAGCCTTCCTTGGCGTAAAACATCTGATTTTCGGTTTTCCTTCTTGTCAGTAAGAAACCGATCACCAGACAGATAAAAGCAACTGCCAGATAAGACAGCCCCTGCTTTTCCCTGTAGATCACTGCCACCATACAAGGCAGCAGCAGAAATGCAGATTCAAACAATAAAATAAGTCCTAAAATACGACGGATAACTGCGTAATTCATAATGTCCCTCCAGGCTATTTCTGTAAAATATCCTTAATATCTCCAAGCCCCTTATGTGTTGTGATGATGATGACCGTATCTCCAACACTGATCTTTGTTTTACCGTTCGGCCTGATGATCGTTCCCGCATGATTGATACAGGCGATCAGCGTATTATCCCGGATCGGCAGATCTTCCAGTGCGATATCCACAACAGGCGCTCCCTCATGGATGTGGAACTCCAATGCCTCTACCTTATTCTCAATCAGATGATACAGTGTTTCCACATTGCTGCCAAGAGAATTCTGCATGGCACGTACATATCTTGTAATATATTCGGATGTAATAAACTTAGGATAGATCAGACTGCCAAGCTGGAAGTCATTAATGATATCCCCAAAGGAAATCCGGTTGATCTTGGTGATGACTTTTGCCTTGGAGCAGCTCTGCGCAAACAGGGACAAAAAGATATTTCCTTCGTCAATGCCTGTCAGTGATACAAATGCTTCGCTGTTCTGGATGCCCTCTTCCAGTAAAATATTCTGGTTTGTTGCATCTCCGTGAATGATCATAGCCTTTGGAAGGAGCTCGGAAAGCTGCTCGCAGCGCTCTTCATCCCGCTCAATGATCTTGACATGGATCCCCATGCTGAGAAGCTGTTCGGCCAGATAGTATGCCATCGTTCCACCGCCGACGATCATGGCATTACCGACCTGATGTGCCCGGACACCGATCTCTTTGATGAAATCTCTTGCCTTGGTCGGGCTTGCCACAATACTGATCGTATCGCCTGCTTTGATAACAAAACTACCGTTTGGGATCACGACCTCATCCTTGCGTTCTACCGCACATACCAGAACATCCGTCTTGATCTTATGGGAAATATCGATCAGGCTGCAGTTATCGATCGGTGAATTTCCCGGAACAAGAAACTTGATCAGCTCTACCCTTCCTTTTGAGAAGGTATCAATCTTGATCGCTGACGGGAAACGCAGGATACGTGCAATTTCTGTTGCTGCTGCATATTCCGGATTGATCGTCATGGAAAGTCCGAGTTCTTCCTGGATAAACCGGATCTCATGATTATAAAGCGGATTACGGACTCTCGCGATCGTATTACAATTACCTGCTTTTTTTGCAAACAGACAGCACAAAAGATTCTGCTCATCCGATCCCGTGACAGCGATCAGAAGATGGGCATCTTCAATTCCCGCTTCCTTCTGAATGGAATAGCTGGCACCGTTTCCGACTACTCCCATCACATCAAAATTATTGGTGATATCCTGAATAACGTCCGAATCCCTGTCAATGACCGCCACATCATGACCTTCCTTGACAAGCTGTTCGGTAATGGTACTTCCGACCTTACCACATCCTACAATTATGATTCGCATGTTGCTTCCTCCAATTTGTTGATTTTTCCAAATTCTTTATAGATCAGGATCATTGAAACCATAGCTGCAATAAAATCTGCGATTGGTCCTGCATACATAATTCCATCCACGCCCAAAAAGAGCGGAAAGATCACAATAAGCGGCAGTAAGAAAATGATCTGCCTTGTCAGGGAAAGGAAAATCCCTTTCCCCGGTTTGCCGATCGCCGTAAAAAAGTTGGAGGAGATCGGCTGTATAGCATTTAAAAATGTAAAAAACATATAAATCCTGAAATAACGCACCGCAAAGGTATAATAAGCTTCATTCTGCGAAGAACCGAATATACCGATCAGCTGGCGCGGGAAAATCTGAAAAGCCAAAAAAGCAATGACCGAAATGATCGTTCCGATCCCTGCTGCAAGCCTGTATGCCTGTTTTACCTTCTTATAATTGCCTGCACCGTAATTAAAGCTGACAATAGGCTGCATTCCCTGCGACAGACCGATACAGATAGAAAAAAACACCATACCGACCTTTGTAATGATGCCTGCGCAGGCAAGTGGAATGGATTCTCCATACACCGACCGTGATCCGTAATATGTCAATGATTTATTCATAACGATCTGCACGATCATCATAGCGATCTGATTAAAAAAGTTTGCTGTACCAAGCTTTGCCACAAAACCGGTAACAGACAACTTCGGTCTGCAATGTGACAGGGAAAGCGGTGCAGTCTTAAAACGGCATAAATACCATACAATGATCGCAGCTGCCACAAACTGTCCGATTACCGTTGCCAGTGCAGCTCCCTGCATACCCATATTGAACCCGAACACAAACAGGGCATCCAGAACCGTATTGATCACAGCCCCTGCCAGGTTGGAGATCATAGCCATGGACGGGCTGCCGTCTGCACGGATCAGATGTCCGCCGCCTGCAGACAGGATCAAAAACGGAAAACCGATCGCTGTAATGCCTGTATATGTCTTGGCATACGGCAGTACGTTCTGCGGAGAGCCAAACACAACAAGAAGCGGCTCCAAAAACAGCTCTGTGACCACTGCCAGCACCACACCACTGAGAAACAGCATGGTTGCAGCATTTCCTATATAATAAAGTGCCTTCTCTTTCTCTCCTTTACCCATCGTCAGATTAAATGCAGCTGCACCACCGATCCCAAATAAAAGTGCCAGTGCCACACAGGAGGTACTTAACGGAAATGCTACATTCGTTGCCGCATTACCAAGCTCTCCGACGCTTCTTCCGATAAAAAACTGGTCTACAATATTATATAATGCGCTTACCAGCATCGCTAAAATGCTGGGCAGCGCATATCTTCTTAATAAAATCGGAACGGGTAACTCTCCCAGAGGATTTTTCTGTTCCATTCTTTCATCTCTTTCTATTCTGATTATTTGCAAAGCTGATACAGAACATCAATGCAATTGTCGATGCCAAGCGCGGAAGCATTCAGACAAATGTCATAATAATCCGCCACACCAAATTCCGTATTGGTATAATAAGAGCAGAATTTCTTTCTGGCTCTGTCGATCGTATGCATTTCCTCACTGATCTTTGCCTCAGTCGTATCCGGCATTTTTGCCTTCATATGCTCCATGCGCCAGTAAGGATCCGCATATACAAATACATGCAGGCTGTCCTCAAAATTTTTCAGTATCGTATTGGCATTTCTGCCGACGATCACACATTTTCCCTTTTCACCGATCTCACGGATGATCGCTTCCTGTGCTGCATACAGCTTTTCTCCCTGCGGTCTGTTATAAAAATCGAACAGACTCTGGGCAAAGCCGAAATTGGACGGAACCTTTTCATCCCATTTCATAACCCGGTCTATATCCATATTGGATTTACCGGCAGCTTTTAAAATAATTTCCTTATCGTAATATTCAAAACCGAGTTTTTTTGCCACAGCGCTTCCGATAGAACCGCCGCCCGCACCAAATTCACGGCTGATTGTTATGATCCGCTTCATCTTGCTTCTCCTTATCACTGTTATTGATTATTATACCGTATCTTTTAAAGTGCCCACTTAAGTGATAACTATCGCATTTATTACAATACCTTATTCAGGAAGTCTATCGTTCTCGGTTCTTTCGGATTCAGGATAACCTCCTGCGGTGTACCCTGCTCTACAATATAACCGTCATCCATGAAAATCACGCGGTCAGCCACTTCTCTCGCGAATCCGATCTCATGTGTAACAACAACCATTGTCATACCTTCGGATGCAAGCTCCTTCATAACAGCAAGAACCTCTCCTACCATTTCAGGATCCAGAGCACTTGTCGGCTCATCAAACAGCATGATCTTCGGATTCATGGCAAGCGCACGCGCGATCGCCACACGCTGCTTCTGACCTCCGGAGATCTGGGACGGATAACAGTCTGCCTTGGAATCCATACCGACACGCTTTAAGAGCTGCATTCCCTTTTCCTTTGCTTCTTCCTTAGTCATCTTCTTCAGTTCGACCGGAGCCATCATGATATTTTCAAGCACGGTCTTATGATCAAACAGGTTAAAATGCTGGAATACCATTCCGATGTTCTCCCGCACTTTATTGATGTCAATATGCTTATCTGTCACATCATTGCCATCTACAAGAATCTTGCCTGCTGTTGCAACCTCAAGCTGGTTTAAACAACGCAGGAAGGTGGATTTTCCGCTGCCGGACGGGCCGAGCAGTACCACAACCTCTCCTTCTGCAATGTCTACGCTGATATCTTTTAATACTTCAAGCTTTCCAAAGTTCTTTTTCAGGTTCTCAACGTGAACCATTGTTTTCTTATCTGCCACGTTTGATCCTCCTCTCGATCTTCTTTGCAATCTTGCTGAGTGTGACAATGATCACCATGTACATAATGCCGACGATCGCCCATGTCTGTAAACTCTTAAATGTATTACCGCTGATCGTCTTACCCATATTGGTCAGTTCTGGGAATCCGATAACGGAAAGGATTGAGGTATCCTTTAATGTAATGATAAACTGGTTGATAATAGAAGGGATCATTGTACGGATCGCCTGTGGAATCACAACCAGACGCATACTCTTTCCATAGGAAAGGCCAAGACTTCTGCTCGCTTCCATCTGTCCTTTATCCACACTTTCAATACCTGCTCTGATGATCTCTGCCATGTACGCACCACAGTTCATGGAAAGTGCGATCGTACCTGCCTGCAATGCGGATAACCTGAAATCCTGGATTCCCATCATCTTAATACCGACCGGTACACCGAAATAAATAAAATATGCAAGTACAATAAGCGGAACACCCCGCACCGCATCTACATAAATTGTTCCGATACAGTTACAGACTCTGCTTCTTCCTACATTCATCAACGCAAAGATCATACCGATGATCATTGCAAAAAACAGAGATAACAATGTCAGTAACAGTGTTTTGCCGAGCGCACCTAAAAGCATGCTCCAATAGCTTTGAATAATTGCTGCCATGTTTACACTCCTTTTCCCTTCTGTATTTATGTCCAGACCTTTTCATATTCAAGACCTACATCAACATAGTATACCATCAAATCACAAATTTTCCTATATCTTAATTGCAGAAATTTAGACAAAAGAAAAACGTGAGGGAAGCTCCCTCACGTTTTCAAGGTCTTAAAAACGATTAGTCTAAGTATTTAGCAATGATCTCGTCATATTTGCCGTTAGCTTTGATATTAGCAAGACCTGCATTGAACATATCAAGGAATTCCTGATTGTCTGCATTCATGATACCTACACCGTAGTCAGCACCTTCATTTTCCATTCCTTCCGGAACTTCCAGAGCAAGCTCGCCTTCTTTGATAGAAGTCTTGATGATCGGTGTATCTTCTACACATGCAGCACTGTTGCCAAGGATGACATCCTGATACATTGTAGGAGAATCTTCAAATACTGTTACTGTAAAACCATACTGGTCTTTTAAAGAATTTGCATAATCAGCACCCTGTGTACCGTTCTTGACTGCAACGTTCTTGCCCTTTAAATCTTCAAAAGACTTAACATCACTTCCCTGTGCCACTACAAATGTCTGTGTTGCATTGTAATAGCCGTCTGAGAAGATCCAGCCATTGTCTTTACGTTCCTGTGTGATAGAAGCACCTGCCATGATAGCATCTGCCTGACCAGCCTGAACTGCTGCTACTGCTGCATCCCAGCCAAGGCTCTGTAAATCATATTTGAAGCCCTGATCTTCAGCAACTGCTGCAAGGATATCAACATCGATACCAACGAATTCGTTGTCTGAATTTGTGTATTCAAAAGGCTTGAATACTGTATCTGTTGCAACAACCCATGTCTTGTCAGAAGCTGCTGTTGTATCTTCTGCAGCGTCTGTTGCTTCTGCATCTGCAGCATCTGTTGCTTCTGCATCTGTTGCAGCATCTGTTGCTTCTTCTGTTGCAGGAGCTTCTGCAGTATCTTCTGCTGTGCTGCCACAACCAACTAACATTCCAGCTGTTAAAGCTGTACATAACAATAATGCGATTGACTTTTTCATAATAAGTCTCCTCCTTTTCTGCTATACAGTCTTAAATTGTATACCTGTATTTTGGTATTATAATTGTTCCCTTATCATTTGTCAAGATTGCACATATTTTTCTTTCTTTTTTGTGTATTATTCCCCTGCTTTCGAAATTTTAAAGTAAAAAGCCGACAGCATATTGCTGTCGGCTACTGTCACACATTTTATTTCTAAGGCAGATCATAATAATTTCTGCTTGGTTTATCAATATCGAAAAACATTTTATCCGGGGGTACCTCATAATCATAATTCATTTCTTTTTTGACATGCGGTTTCGGACCCGGCAACGGATTTTTAATAAATTTAACCGGACGCTTTGCAAGAGAATCGTCCGACGCTTCCTGTATTCCATCATGTTGCTGCATCATGTTTCTTTCTCCTTTTCCATTTGCATGCCCCGGCTTTTCTGCATGCTCCTATACCAGACATAAAAACATCACTCATTATCATGATTTAAATAGGTTTCCACATTATAACGCGGTCTGTGCTTGACCTCTATATAAATTTTACCGATATACTGTCCGATCATACCGATTGCCACAAGCTGCATGCCTCCTAAGAACCAGATGGATAAGATCAGGGAAGTCCACCCCGGTACCGTATGTCCGTTACAATAAGAAACAAGCGCATACACCGCCGCGATCACACATAAAAAGATCAGAAAGCCACCGAGTGCGGTAATAAAATCGATCGGCTTTACGCTGAAAGACGTAATTCCGTTCCATGCAAGTGCAAGCATTTTTTTCAGCGGATATTTCGATTCGCCAGCCACACGCTCTTTTCTCTCATAATAAACGCAGTCGGTTTCATACCCGATGAGTGGCATGACACCGCGCAGGTACAGATTGATCTCCTGATATTTGGAAAACTCCTGCAGTGCACGCTTACTCATCAGACGGTAATCCGCATGATTATAAACGGTCTTTACGCCAAAGGCAGCCATTACCTTATAAAACATCTGTGCTGTTGTTCTTTTAAAGAAGGAATCCTTTTTCCGGTCATTTCTGACACCGTATACAATATCCTTGCCTTCATGGAATTTATCTACCATTTCTTCCATCACAGCCGTATCATCCTGCAGATCCGCATCAATGGAGATCATGATATCCGCATGCTCCATGGCATTCAGCATACCTGCCGTCAATGCATTCTGATGTCCCACATTACCGGCAAGTTTCAGTCCGAACACCTTTTTTTCTTCTTCATGAAATTTTCTGATCAGTTCCCATGTGCTGTCTTTGCTTCCGTCATCCACATATAAAATATAACTGTCCTGTGCTATCTTCTGCTTTGTGATCAGATCAGAAAGTACACCTGTCAGTTCTTTTGTTGTCAGAGGAAGCATTTCCTCTTCATTATAACAAGGTACAACTATTGCCAGTCTGTCCATCGTATCTCTCCTCGTTCTTACAACGTTTTCAGCGCCTGCTCCAGATCCGCAATGATATCTGCCACATCCTCAATACCGACAGAAAGACGGATCATGCCCGGATCCACACCGGCTTCTTTGAGCTGCTGCTCATTCATCTGTCTGTGCGTATGGCTTGCGGGATGTAGAACACACGTTCTTGCATCTGCCACATGTGTCACAATTGCTGCCAGCCTCAGTGCATCCATAAATCTTACGGTATCTTCTTTTGTACCGTCTACCGCAAAAGAAATAACACCACAGGTACCGTTTGGCATATATTTCTGTGCCAGATCATAATATTTATTACTCTTCAGTCCCGGATAATTCACCCATTTCACTTTATCATGTGCTTCCAGGAATTCTGCAACCTTCTGTGCATTTTCACAGTGACGGGGAACACGCAGATGCAATGTCTCAAGTCCGATATTTAACAAAAAGGCATTCATCGGAGACGGAATAGAACCGAGATCCCGCATCAGCTGTGCTGTTGCCTTTGTGATATAGGCTTTCTTGCCGAACCGCTCCGTATAATTAACGCCGTGATAAGATTCATCCGGATAACAAAGCCCGGGGAACTTATCCGGATATTTTGTCCAGTCAAAATTACCGCTGTCCACGATCGCACCCCCGACTGTCATGGCATGCCCATCCATATATTTTGTGGTGGAATGCGTTACAATATCCACGCCAAACTGAAAAGGCTTACAATTGATCGGTGTCGGGAATGTATTATCCACGATCAGAGGAACTCCGTGTGCATGTGCAGCCTTTGCAAATTTTTCAAAATCCAGTACCACAAGCGCCGGATTCGCAATGCTTTCTGCGAGAACACATTTTGTATTCTCCTGAAATACTGCATTCAGTTCTTCTTCGCTGCAGTCGGGATCGATGACCGTACAGGTGATCCCCATACGCTGCATGGTGACTGTCAGCAGATTGAACGTACCTCCATATACACTGGAAGACATGATCACATGATCTCCCGCGCCGCAGATATTAAACACTGCGTAATAATTGGCTGCCTGTCCGGAAGATGTCAGCATGGCTGCTGCGCCGCCTTCCAGTTCGCAGATCTTCTGTGCCACACAATCATTGGTCGGATTTTGCAGTCTGGTGTAGAAATAGCCTTCCTCTTCCAGATCAAATAATCTTCCCATCTGCTCGGTCGACTCATATTTGAACGTCGTCGACTGATAGATCGGCAGTATTCTCGGCTCACCGTTTTTTGGCTGCCAGCCTGCCTGTACACAAAGTGTTCCTTTTTTGTATTCTTTGCTGTTTTCCATAGTTTTCTCCTAAAATAACCCCAGTATTTTTTTGTGAAATCCGCTGTTGATCGTCTCAAAGGTCGCAGCCTTTATCTTACTGCTTTTAAAGGTTTTCGACCATGTCTTTTCAATCGCTTTGACCAGCGGCTTATAGTAGCTGTTCCTGCATTCCAGAATTGCCGGAAATACATAAGCAACCATAAACAGATTACAGTTTCTCTGCCACGCCTCTTCTTCTCTTTCGTTACGGAACCCCGCCTGCTTTTTCTGCTCTGCTGCACAGCTGCAGATCTGCCCTGCGATTTCTTTACAGAAATCTTCTATATTTTTTTCTTCTGCCGGGCAGGTACTGTCACAGGCATCAAAAAATGCTCTGACCTGCAACTGGTAATCTTCAAAAGCAGCCGGATAACCGGACGCATGGAAGTGATCCAGATATGCCTGTTTTTCCGCAAACAGCTCCGCTGCATTCATCTTATTCATCCCAGTTATGATATACTGCCTGTACATCATCATCTTCATCCAACAGATCCAGTGTACGGTTCAGCTGTTTAATATCATTTTCATCCGTCAGTGTTACGTAATTCTGTGGGATCATGGTAACTTCCGCAGATGCCATTTCAATCCCTGCATCCTTGATTGCATCATAAACGGGCTGGAAATCATCCGGCTGTGTGAGGATCTCATAGCTGTCATCCTCTTCCGCGAAATCTTCCGCACCCGCATCCAGTGCAAGCATCATCAGATCATCTGCTTCCATTTCACATTCTTCCTTATCAATGATGATCTGTCCCTTTTTATCAAACATGAAAGAAACACAGCCCTGTGTTCCGATGCTTCCGCTTCCTTTTGTGAAGGCACTTCTGACATTTGCGGCTGTACGGTTTTTGTTATCGGTCAGCGCGTCTACAATGATCGCGATTCCACTCGGACCGTAGCCTTCATATGTAACATGTTCGTATACGACATTGCCGTTATCACCGGCTGCTTTTTTAATACCTCTTTCGATCGTATCATTCGGCATATTGTTTGCCTTTGCTTTTGCAATAACGGTAGCAAGCTTAAAGTTATTTGCCGGATCCGGTCCGCCGCCTTCTTTTACGGCAACTGCGATCTCACGTCCGATGATCGTAAAAATTTTACCCTTTGCTGCATCGTTTTTCTCTTTCTTATGCTTGATGTTTGCAAATTTTGAATGTCCTGACATACTTATTGTTCTCCTTTTTCTTCATTTTCTTCCTGTTTTGTATCCAGTTTTGTAACAAGTACAGTTTTGATCACTTTATTTTCTACTGACATGACCTTGAAATTATAGCCTCCGTAGTCCATGTCAAATGTATCGCCTTCCTGCGGGATATGTCCCATATGAGCGACCAAAAGCCCGTTCAGCGTTTCAAATTCTTCACCCGAAAAATCAATATCCAGCTTTTCCGAAAGATCCGAAAGCTGGGTCAGGCCGTCGATCTCATAGCGATCCTCACCCTTTTCCTGGATATATGTCTCGTCCTCGTCATATTCATCTAAAATATTGCCGACAATCTCCTCCAGGATATCTTCCATGGCAACCAGTCCCGTTGTCTGCCCGTATTCATCAATTACAATGACCATGTGTGTCTTCAGTGACTGCATGGAACGGAACAGTGTGTCAATATTTCTTGTCTCCGGAATAAATCGTGCTTCCCGGATCAGATCCTTGATCTGCTTGATCGGCCGGTTATCGTTTTTTCCGCCCTCCAGCACTCTGCAGGCATCCTTCAAATGAATGATCCCGATAATATGATCGATATTGTCTATGTAGACAGGATAACGTGAATTTTTCTCACTCAGCATAAAATCTACCGCATCTCTGAGCGTCGTATTGGCTTCAATTCCCACAATGCTCGATCTGTGCGTCATGATATCCTTGGCATCCTTATCCGTAAACTCAAAGATGTTGGTGATCATCTGTGCTTCGCTTTCCTGCAGCACACCCTGCTCATGTCCTTCATTGACCATCGACAGGATTTCTTCTTCCGTCACATCGGCTGTCAGTGCATGGGGATTGATACCCAACAGTCTGACGATCAGATTTGCCAGAAGATCAAACAGCTTTGTCACCGGTGTCCAGACCACAAGCAGAGCCTGGATCGGTCTGATAAAAGCAAACGCCCACTGCTTCGGATATTTGGTTGCGATCTTTTTCGGAACCAGTACCCCTGCCACAAACAGGATCAGTAAAAGCACAAAACCCGCCAGAAATACTGCGATCGTTCCTCTCATGCCCGGAATCCTTGCAAACAGCCGCTTGAAAACCGCCAGAAAGAAACCACCCATAACCAGATGAATCAGAATAGTAAACGTCTGGATCGTATTGATATAATCCACAGGCTGATCCATGATCCTCTCGATCTGTTCCGCCCTTTTATTTCCTGCTTCTGCCATTTCTTGGATTTTTCCACTGTTGAGGCTCTGGATCGCTCTGCCGAATCCGTACATAACGATCTCGATCGCCAGAAGTGCCAGAAACAGGATCAGACTGGCCGCGCCGGTCGCTTCGTCCATAAAATAATCTCTCCTTTGTAATTGTCATTTTACTCATAACTATATCATCTTCATGTATATTCGTCAAACCTGTCTGCTTCTATGTATCAAGCTGCAGGCTGATCATCAGACCCTTATCCACCTTTTGCATAATGGATTCATCCAGATGACAGATCTTATCCTTCAGTCTGAGTTTATCGATCGTACGCAGTTGTTCCAGAAGGATCACGGAATCCTTTACCATGTGATACCGCCGCGCGGAAAGTTCGATATGCGTAGGCAGCTTCGCCTTATTCATCTTTGAGGTAATGGCTGCGCAGATGATCGTCGGACTGTGTCTGTTGCCTACATCATTCTGTACGATCAGGACCGGTCTGATCCCGCCCTGTTCGCTGCCGACAACAGGTCTTAAATCTGCATAATAAACATCGCCACGTCTCATGAAATACAACGCTCCTTTTTTGTTCTTTTTCAAAAGTATTTCCAAAAAATTCATGTTGTATTCTTTTAGATATTACTCATAATCGGTAAAATAATCTTTTGTTGCCACGATCTCTCCGTTTTTCACAAAAGCGCGAGGTACTCTCTTGGAAATATCGCAGGCAAGCTCATAGTTAAAACGTCCGCTCAGATCGCCGAGCTGTTCCATTGTGATCTTTTCTGCACCATCCGTTCCGATCAGCGTCACTTCGTCGCCCATGGCAACAGGCATGATATCCGTTACATCTACCATAAACTGATCCATGCAGACTCTGCCGGTGATCGGTGCCCTCTTTCCGTGGATGAGCACATAGCCCTTTCCGGAAAGCAGACGCGGATATCCGTCCCCATAGCCAACCGGGATCGTTGCGATCACGCGTTTTTCCGGCGCTTCATAAGTTCCGCCGTAGCTGACCTGTGTGCCCTTTTCGATCGTTTTGACGTATACTACATGGCTCTTTAAGGACATGACAGGTTTCAGCGGCATTTCTTTTTTCACTTCATTGGAAGGCCACAGCCCGTATAAGGTAATACCTGCTCTTACCAGATTCATGTTAGCCTGCGGTAACTCCAAAATACCCGCGCTGTTGGAACAATGCTTTAACGGGATCTCCTTTGTACAGGTTTCTTCTACTTTTTTCAGGAACGCCTGATAAATGGAAAGCTGTTTCAAAACAGCTGTTTTATCCTTCTCATCTGCCTTTGCGAAATGAGTAAAAATACCTTCTACCTCGATTCCCGGAAGCTCCATTACCTGCTCGATGAACGCAAGACCTTCTGCATCCGGCTTAATACCGATACGGGACATCGCCGTATCAACTTTAATATGTATCCTGGCTGTTTTACCCAGTCTGACAGCCGCCTCGGAAAAGGCTTTTGCCTGATCTTCCCTGAATACCGCCGGTCTGATCTCTTCTCGGATCATATCTTCATAAGAATAAGGGAAAGTATAGCCCAGAATCAGGATCGGCTTCTGCATCCCCGCATGACGCAGGATCAATGCTTCTTCCGCTGTTGCAACTGCATAACCCCATACATATGGAATGTCTTCGAGCTGCTTTGCGATCCGGACTGCTCCATGTCCATAGCCGTCTGTCTTGATCACCGCAACGATTTTTGTATCCTTTGCAATGTTTTTCTTCATGCAGTCCATATTGTGTAATATCGCATCCAGATCAATATAGGCGCATACTCTTTCATAGTGTTTCATAGTAATCATCCTCTTTTCTTTTTGCAGTTTCAATTACCAATCCCTTTTTTGATCTATATGTTTGAGTACTTTCCCCAGATAAGAAATCAGATCTGTCGGAAGCATGGCAGCATTTCCTTTTTTGCGTGCAGCTTTCTCCCCTGAAAGCCCGTGCAGATAAACACCGTAGCAGGCTGCCAGAAAGCTGTCCGTAAGCCGTGCTGCAATACCGGCGATCGTACCTGTCAGCACATCTCCGCTGCCCGCTACTGCCATACCGTCGTTTCCGACCGGCAGTATACAGATTCTGCCATCCGGTGCTGCCACGATCGTTGTCGCATCCTTCAAGACAAGGATACAGTTTTTCTCCTGTGTAAACTGCCCTGCAAGCTGCAGCCGGTTTTCCCTGATCTGCTCTACCGTTACATGGGCAAGCCTTGCAAATTCCGCCATATGCGGTGTGCAGATCACTGCCGCCCTGCTCTCTGCGGTAAGCTTCCACAAACTTTCATCCGCCGCAAACAGATTCAGTGCATCCGCATCAAGCACAACCGGAAGCTGTTTCCCACTTTTCACCAGTTCCCGTAATACAGCCTGTAAAAATAACTTTGTTTCCTCCGATGTACCAATGCCCGGTCCGATTGCCAGACAGGAGGCAAACTGCAGCATTGGCACGATCTCTTCTTCCTGGCGCGGCTGGAAAACGACCTCCGGTACAGAAAGCACCAGCTTTTTATTTTCTTTCGCCGTCATCAGCCGGATATAGCCGCAGCCCGTCGCAAACGCCGCCTTTGTACATAAAAGTGCCGCGCCCGGTGTTTTTTCACTGCCTGCTATGACTGCAAGCTTTCCGAAGGATCCTTTGTTACCGCCCGGCTGTCGCCGTAGTGCTTTTCTGATATCCTTCTTTTCCGGCATAAAATAAATCATCTGCCCTGACTGCCCGGCCGGATAGGTCATTCCACAGCTTCCGAGATACTTCCTGCCACTTGCGTATCTGCCCTCTGCCAGCAATAGCCCTGTCTTGATACAACCAAAGGTAACAGTCGCATCTGCCTGAAAGGCTACGGTCTGACAAAGCCCGAGATCCGCATGGATCCCTGTCGGGATATCGATCGCCAGCTTAAATGCATCCATTTGATTGACGGTTTCCACCGCCTCCGCAAAAGTGCCGCTCAGGCCGCGTGTGATCCCGATTCCGAGCATTGCATCCACAATACCATCATATTCGATATCCGTCCGGATGGTGTCTCCGATCTTGATCTGCAGGCTCTCCAGTATTTGCTGTTGTTTTTTATTCAGCTCTGTCTGCTTTTTCCGGTCTCCCAGAAGCACAACAAATACCCTGTAGCCATGTTCATATAAGATACGGGCAAGTGCCAGTCCATCGCCGCCGTTATTGCCGGTTCCGCACAGCACCAGAATCCTGGCATGCTTTTTTCTGCCCCGTTTTTTCAGTTCTTTTTCCAGCACTGCTGCAGAAAACAGCGCTGCGCGTTCCATCAGGATCGCATCGGAAAGCTGCAGCTTTTCCATGGCATGCTTTTCGATCTGCCGCATACCATCTGCCGTTACAAGCTCTTTCATTTCTTTTCGCCTCCGCTATTTTCTTCCTTTTCGGCCGCTTTCAGCTTTGGCTGGTACTTCAGATCAAACAGCTCCATCACATCCGGTCCGAAAATATCATGCATATAAGTATACAGCTCCTGATTGTACAGCTCTTTCTGCTGCTTTCTGACAACGTTCTTTTTCAGTTCGATCCGCATCTGGTTGATCCATTCGTCAATCTGCTCGATCTGCTCGCCGTTTTCCTGCATCAGATCATAACAGACCTCCATGGAAAGCACCATAAGCTCTCTGTTTTCTTTTTCCAGCTTCTTTTCCACTTCCAGAAGTGCTGCGCCGCCCTCTTCCAGCTTTTCGTTACATTCCTCGATCAGCTTTCCGTTTTCTTCTCTGGATCTGCCCTTCGGCCTTTCTTCTCCTTCCATGGAAGAAAGCACTTCCTGCATCAGCTTGTTTTTCAGGCGCTTGATATCCTTCTGTCTGGTCTGCAATCCGCCCTGCTTTTTCAGAAGCTCATTTACTTTTTCTTCTTTCCGCTTGATCTCGGCACTGACACCGGTCTGTGTAAAAAGCCTGTGCCACTTCTGATCCAGTGTCAGGATCGGTATCTTTTTGCCATCGATTGCCTGCACATATTTATCGTCTTTGCGTGCCAAATGACCACCTTCTTTTTCCTGTCATCATGATCCTGAACTGTTCCTTATATTATAAGACAGCTTCATCAGGCTGTCCGACAGATGTACATTTTCTACCTGCACGCTGTCCGGTACATCCAGATCCAAATGGGCGAAATTCCAGATCGCCTTGATCCCGCATTTCACCAGACGATCAGATACCGCCGCAGCTCCGTCCTTTGGGATCGTCAGAACGCCGATATCGATATTATTTGCCTGGATAAACTGCTCCAGCTCCTCCATCGGTCTGACCGGTATCTGCCGTACCATCTTGCCTGCCAGAACCGGATCTGCATCAAACAGCCCCTTGATCAGAAAACCTCTGCGTTCAAAATTCATATAATTGGCGATCGCCTGTCCGAGATGTCCCGCACCGATGATGATCAGCCTGTGTGTCTGATCCAGTCCGAGTATCTTACCAATCTCCGTATATAAATATTCTACATTATAGCCATAGCCCTGTTGACCAAAACCGCCGAAATTATTAAAATCCTGTCGTATCTGCGACGCGGTCACACGCATCAGCTTTGAAAGCTCCTGTGAGGATATCCGTTCCACTCCCTCATCCTTCAGTTCTCCCAGATAGCGAAAATATCTGGGCAGGCGGCTGACAACAGCCTGAGAAATCTCTTTTGCTTCCAATTTTGCGCCTCCTTTAATCATTGTTTCTATTATATAACCTTGTTAAATCTGTGTCAAAATATTTATGGGCTGCTATGATGTTTGTTTTTACTGTCTGAATGGTGGAAATTTGTTTTTATTTTTGGTATGATAAATTCTGTATGAATTTTAGGAGGCAACTCATTATGATATTATCCTGTCAGAATTTATCGAAAACATTTGTAGACCGTCCGATCTTAAAACAGGCATCTTTTCAGCTGGAAGAACATGAAAAAGCTGCCATCGTCGGTGTAAACGGCGCAGGCAAAACAACGCTTCTGAAAATGATCATCGGACAGCTTCCCGCTGATGAGGGTCTTATTACCTTTGCAAAAGATAAAACCTTCGGTTATCTGGCACAGCAGTCTGACCTGTCAAGTTCCCACACCATTTACGAAGAGCTGCTCAGCGTCAAACAGGACCTTGTCTCTATGGAACAACAGCTCCGCGATCTGGAAGAATCCATGAAGCATTGTGAAGGTACGCAGCTTGAAGAGATCATGGACCGCTATACCCGTATGACACATGATTTTGAGGTCAGAGGCGGGCTGCTCTATAAAAGTGAATTGACCGGCGTTTTAAAAGGTCTCAGTTTTTTGGATGAAGATTTTGACAAACAGATCTCTACTCTTTCAGGCGGACAGAAAACACGCGTTTCTCTGGCAAAGCTGCTGCTGCAGAGCCCGGATCTGATCATCCTCGATGAGCCGACCAACCATCTGGATATCGCTTCGATCAGCTGGCTGGAGACATACCTCAGAAGCTATAAGGGGGCTGTTCTGATCGTATCCCATGACCGTTATTTTCTGGATCGCGTTGTCACAAAGGTGATCGCGATCGAAAACGGACTTGTCAGAAGCTACGCAGGCAATTATTCCAATTATGCAGCAAAGGCTGCCATGCTCCGCAAGGCAGCAGTGAATGCCTACTTAAAACAACAGGAAGAAATCCACCACCAGCAGCAGGTCATCGATAAACTGAAATCCTTCAACCGGGAAAAATCGATCAAGCGTGCGGAAAGCCGTGAAAAAATGCTGGATAAAATGGAGCTATTAGAAAAACCGGTTGAGATCCGGGATGATATGCATCTGAAGCTGACGCCGCAGATCATCAGCGGAAATGATGTCCTTTCTATTGAAGATCTTTCCAAACACTTTGGCTCTCTTACCCTGTTTGAGCATGTCGATATCGAGATCAAACGCGGTGAGCATGTTGCAATCATCGGCGACAACGGAACGGGCAAAACAACCCTTTTGAAGATCATCAACGAACTCGAATCCATGGACAGCGGTCAGATCCGTTTAGGCAGCAAGGTAGAGATCGGTTACTACGATCAGGAACACCATGTCCTGCACAGCGAAAAGACATTGTTTGACGAGATCTCTGACGATTATCCGGCGCTTACCAATACACAGATCCGCAATACGCTGGCTGCTTTTCTCTTTACCGGTGATGACGTCTTTAAAAAGATCAGTGAACTCAGCGGCGGGGAACGCGGACGTGTTTCTCTTGCCAAGTTAATGTTGTCTAATGCTAACTTTTTGATCCTGGACGAGCCGACCAACCATCTGGATATTACCTCCAAAGAAATTTTGGAGCAGGCACTGAATGATTACGAAGGAACTGTCCTGTATGTATCCCATGACAGATACTTCGTCAACCAGACAGCCACCCGGATTCTGGATCTTTATAACAAACAGTTTTACTCCTTCGCCGGTAATTATGATTATTATCTGGAAAAGAAAGATGTCGTCGAGCAGCCATCCGGTGAAGTACAGCCAAATAGTCAGACAATTACAGCAGGAGCCAATACCGATGCTGCAGAGTCTGCCTCCGATTCCAAGCTTTCCTGGCAGCAGCAAAAGGAAGAGATGGCACTGAAACGGAAAAAAGAAAACCGGCTCCGCAAATGTGAAGATGACATTGCAGCACTGGAAGATGAAATTGCGCAGCTAAATGAACAGATGGCAGATCCCGCGATCGCAACGGATGTTGCAAAGCTGCAGGAGCTTTCCAAAAAGCAGACTGCCCTGCAGGAGACACTGGAGCAGCGATATGAAGAATGGGAAGAACTCAGTGAATGAGTTCTTCCCATTTAATTTCATCCATATTATATTCGTAACTATAGTACCATGACCAGCGTGCCTGCACCGATCAGGATACAGCCCACGATGGACTTTGCTGTGAAATCCTCATGCAAAAATACAAATGCGAGGATCAGTGTGAGCACAACACTTAATTTGTCGACCGGAATGACCTTGGACGCATCGCCCATCTGCAGTGCTTTATAGTAGCACAGCCATGATGCTCCTGTTGCCAGACCGGATAATATCAGAAAAATCCAGCTTTTTCTGCTGATCTGTGAAATCCCGCTCTGCACATTTGTCAGAAATACCATGCCCCACGCCATGATCACAACAACCACAGTACGGATTGCCGTTGCCAGATTGGAATTGACACCGTCAATACCCACCTTCGCCAGAATAGACGTCAGCGCAGCAAAGATGGCTGACAACAAAGCAAATACAAACCACATATAGAAGCCTCCCTGTTATTTATCCCTGCAGCTTATGGAAGATCACGCAGTTCGGGCTTTCGATCGGAAGCTCTTTACCGTTCATGACAAGCAATCCTTTTTCCAGATCCACCGTAAAGAATGTCATCGTATTGGATTCATGATTTAAACTGATCAGATGTTTATTGTCCGGAAACAGTGCTGCATCCTTCGGATAATCTCCACTGATCGGCAGACAGAGGATCTTTTCCAGAAAGCCTGTCTTATGATCGATACGATAAATAATGACACTGTTGTCTCCCGCATTGGAGCTGACGAGATATTTCTCATCTGCGGAAAAATTCAATGCACTTGCAGCGGATCCGCCTGCATGATAATCATTTAAAGTCGGAATGTTCTGTACCTTTGTAAAGAAAGGATTGCCATCCTCTTCCACATAAGAATACACATCAATATAATTTTTCAGTTCATGTACGATATAAACAAATTTACCATCCTTTGTCATCTTGATATGACGCGGTGCAGATTCCAGTTCACTTCGGATCACATCCACATGTTTCAGTTTTCCCGTCTCATGATTCAGACGATACACATCCACATGATCCATTCCGATATCCGCAACCATCAGATAATGATTGTCCCTTGTCATCTTGACACAGTTGACATGCGGACGAAAATTACGCTCTGCAATGCTTCCCATACCTTTATGATAAATTTCCTCCGTGATCTCGCCGACACCGCCGTCCTCGCGCAGTCTGAGCACTGTGATCTTTCCGTCATGATAGCCTGCCACAAACAGGAACATGTCCTCATAATCTGTAGAAAGATAACAGCCTCTCATACCGTTGATCGGCGCATGATTGATACAGGTCAGTTCCCCATCCTGCTCGATCACATAAGCTTCCACGCCAAAATCTGTAATAGAATACAGATATTTTTCATTATGTGAGATCGTGATATATGAAGAATTGGTGATCTCCACCTCATCCTTCTCTTTTAATCTTCCGTTTTTCATATCTACATCATAAATTTTGATGCCATGGTTGTCTCCCATTGTATAGGTAGAAACATACGCAACGTATTTATTTTTTGTCATCGATAGACCTCCATTTTCCGCAATCATAAAATCACTAAAAATATCTTATCATATTCCATCTTTTTTGTTAAGAAAAAGATTGACATTTAGACGCGATACCGTATAATGAATATCGGATTGTTTAGCAAAGCTAAACTTGAAGTTTATTTAACTGTTATTTTTTTACGCAGATTTTACATAATGCGGTAAAGGAGTTTTTATGGATATCGGACTGAAGCTGAAGGAGCTTCGCATTCAGAAATCACTGACACAGGAGGAACTTGCCGACCGGGCAGAGCTTTCCAAAGGATTTATCTCCCAGCTGGAACGTAATCTGACTTCTCCTTCCATCTCGACACTGACAGACATTCTGCAGTGTCTCGGTACAGATCTGAAGGAATTTTTTAATGAAGAAGAAGACTCTCAGATTGTCTTTACAAAGGATGATTTTTTTGAAAAGAAGGATGACGAGCTTCATAACAAAATAGAATGGATCATTCCAAATGCCCAGAAAAATGAAATGGAACCGATCCGGCTGACACTGGAGCCTTACGGTTCCATTTATCCCGATCTGCCGCATGAAGGAGAAGAATTCGGTTATGTACTGAGCGGTCAAGTCAAAATTCATCTTGGGCAAAAAGTACATCAGGCAAAAAAAGGGGATGCTTTTTATTTTACACCTTCTAAAAAACACTATTTAGAAGCCGGTAAACACGGCGCAGTTGTAATCTGGGTCACAAGCCCGCCAAGCTTTTAACGGGCGCACGCATAAGGAGGATACAAATGAGTAACAGACTGATCGATCTAATCGGCATCAATAAATCTTTTGACAACACAATGGTTCTTGATGATCTGAATCTATACATCCGCGAGAATGAATTCCTGACCCTTTTAGGACCAAGTGGCTGTGGCAAGACAACAACCCTGCGTATCATCGGCGGTTTTGAAACACCGGACAGCGGTAAGGTGTTATTTAGCGGTGAAGATATCACTTCTCTTCCGCCCAACAAAAGACAGCTCAATACTGTTTTCCAGAAATACGCACTCTTTCCGCATATGAACATTGCAGAAAACATTGCTTTTGGTCTGAAAATCAAAAACAAAAGCAAATCCTATATCGATGACAAGATCAAATATGCCCTGAAGCTGGTCAACCTTGACGGCTATGAAAAAAGAATGCCAAACCAGTTATCCGGTGGGCAGCAGCAGCGGATCGCCATTGCGCGTGCGATCGTCAATGAACCAAAGCTCCTGCTACTCGACGAGCCGCTCGGCGCACTGGATCTGAAGCTCAGACAGGATATGCAGTATGAGCTGATCCGTCTGAAAAACGAGCTTGGCATTACTTTTATCTATGTCACACACGATCAGGAAGAAGCCCTGACCATGTCAGATACGATCGTTGTCATGAACCAGGGCTATATCCAGCAGATCGGAACACCGGAAAGCATCTACAACGAACCGGAAAATGCCTTTGTAGCAGACTTTATCGGAGACAGCAACATCATTGATTCGGTTATGATCCGCGATAAGCTGGTCTCCTTCCTCGGCAAGAAATGGGACTGTGTCGATACAGGCTTTGGCGAAAACAAACCGGTCGACGTTGTGATCCGTCCGGAAGACGTGATCTTAAAAGAAGAAGGTGCAGGCACTTTAGATGGGGTTGTCTCCCATCTGATCTTTAAGGGCGTCCACTATGAGATGGAGGTCATGGCAGGCGGTTTTGAATGGCTGGTACATTCCACCAGCATGTTCCCTGTCGGCACAAAGATATCAATCAGCGTGGATCCGTTTAATATCCAGATCATGAATAAGCCTGAATCCGAAGATGAGGAGGCGGTCCGCATTGAAGAATAAACAGAAGCTTCTGGCAACGCCCTATTTCTTCTGGGCTGTCGCCTTTATCATCATTCCGATCCTGATGGTATTTTATTACGGCTTTATCGATTCCGCCGGACATTTTACCATGCAGAATATACTGGCGATCGCATCGCCCGAACACAGCAAGGCACTTTTCCTGTCGATCCGGCTTTCTTTGGTCAGTACGCTTATTTGTCTGCTGCTTGCTTATCCGCTCGCCATGATACTGGCAAATAAAAGTGTCAACCAGAACCAGTTCATCGTTCTGATCTTTATTTTACCGATGTGGATGAACTTTCTTCTGCGTACACTTGCCTGGCAGACGCTTTTGGAGAAAACCGGAGTGATCAACTCCGTGCTCCGGTTTTTATCACTGCCAACGCTTGACATCATCAATACAGATGCTGCGATCATCCTTGGTATGGTATATAATTTCCTGCCGTTTATGGTTCTGCCGATCTTCAACTCCTTATCCCGTATGGATCAGGATCTGATCAATGCAGCCAGAGATCTCGGAGCCAACAATGTGAAAACATTCTGCCGTATTATTTTCCCACTGAGTCTTCCGGGTGTGATCAGTGGTATTACCATGGTATTTGTTCCTGCACTGACAACTTTTGTAATTTCTTCTCTCCTTGGCGGAAGCAAGATCCTGCTGATCGGTAATGTGATTGAGCAGGAATTTACGCAGGCAAGCAACTGGAACCTTGGCAGCGGTCTTTCCATGGTTCTGATGCTGTTCATTATTTTAAGTATGATCGTCACCGCAATATTTGATAAAGATGGGGAGGGTCTGATGTGAAAAAGTTCTTTTCAAAACTGTATATCATCCTGATTTTCATATTTTTGTATGCCCCTATCGCCACTCTGATCGTCTTATCGTTCAACAAAAGTAAGACCAGAGCCAAATGGGGTGGTTTTACCCTGAAATGGTACAGCGAGCTGTTTGATAATCAGGTCATTATGGACGCGTTATACAACACACTGCTGCTCGCCTTTTTATCTGCGGTTATCGCTACGATCATCGGAACGATGGCCTGTGTCGCGATCAGCAGAATGCACCGCGTCTGGCGTACGTTTTTCATGGGCGTAACCGATATACCGATGTTAAATGCGGATATCGTAACCGGTATCTCTCTCATGCTGCTCTATCTGAGTCTTGGCATGACTTTTGGTTTTACAACCATACTGCTGGCACATATTACTTTTAACATTCCATATGTCATATTAAGTGTTATGCCCAAAATGAAGCAGGTCAACAGAAGTGCCTATGAAGCGGCACTTGACCTTGGTGCATCTCATCCATATGCATTTTTCAAGGTTGTTTTCCCGGATCTGCTTCCCGGCATTTTTACCGGATTTTTAATGGCATTTACTATGTCACTGGATGATTTTATCATCACCCACTTTACAAAAGGTCCCGGCGTTGATACATTATCGACCAAGATCTACACAGAGGTAAAAAAAGGCATCAAACCGGAAATGTATGCACTTTCCACTATCATCTTTGTCGCCGTTCTGCTGCTTTTACTGTTCATCAACAAAAAGCCCGGCAAGAAGGACATTGCATAATAAAAAAACATCTACGAGGAGGAACACATGAAGAAAAAAGTATTACTGACACTGGCACTTACAATGGCTTTTGCAGCCTGCCTTACAGGCTGTGGCAAAAGCAGCACCGGAACAAACGGCGAGGTAGTCGTTTACAACTGGGGAGAATATATCGATCCCGATACGCTGGACCAGTTTGAAGAAGAAACAGGCATCCACGTTGTCTATGATGAATTTGAGACAAACGAGATCATGTATCCGAAGGTGGAATCCGGTACAAGCAATTATGATGTTGTGTGCCCATCCGATTACATGATCCAGAAAATGATCGAGAATGATCTGCTTGCAGAGATCAATTTTGACAACATTCCGAATGTCAAGAACATCGGTGAACAGTATTTTGAACAGTCCAAGGGCTTTGATCCGGAAAACAAATACAGCATTCCATACTGCTTCGGAACCGTTGGTATTTTATATAACAAGACAATGGTTGATGAGCCGATTGATTCCTGGGATGTATTATGGGATGAGAAATATGCGGATAACATCCTGATGCAGGACAGCGTACGTGATGCATTTATGGTTGCTTTAAAGAGACTTGGCTATTCCATGAACACAACAGATGAAGCACAGGTAAAAGAAGCCGCACAGACTCTGATCGACCAGAAACCGCTTGTACAGGCTTATGTCATCGATCAGGTACGTGATAAGATGATCGGTAATGAGGCTGCGATCGGTGTCATCTACTCCGGTGAAGCCATTTATACCCAGCGTGAAAACCCGGATCTGGAATATGTGATCCCGAAGGAAGGCACAAATGTATGGATCGATTCCTGGGTGATCCCGAAAAATGCAAAGAATAAAGAAAATGCAGAAAAATTCATTGATTTCATGTGCCGTGAAGATATCGCACTGAAGAACTTTGAGTATATCACATACTCTACCCCGAATACAGCTGCACAGGCAAATATCGAAGATGAAGACATTAAAAACAGCAAGGTCGCATTCCCTGATTTCTCAGAGTACAATAATCTTGAAACCTTTGATTATTTAGGCGTAGACGGCGACAATCTGTATAACGAATACTGGAAGCAGGTAAAATCCGCTGACTGATCTTTGTGATAAAAAGCATCATGCAATTATTTTAAGAAAAAGAAAAGGCTGCCACATCATGTGTGACAGCCTTTCTTTTTCTTATGTAACAGGAAATTTCGTTCCTATTACACAAAAACTCGTATCAAGCCTCTTCTTCGCTCATCTCCGATGCACTACAGCCACAGCCGGGCTGCGGAGCAAAAGGCGGGCGCGGAAGCGGTCTCGGCGGTGGTGTCGGCTGACAGGAATTGCATTCACATCTGTGCTCTTCTTTTCTGCCGCCATTTCCACATCCATTTCTGTTGCCATTTCCACACCCATTTCCGCATCCGTTATTACAACAGCAAAGTAACAATAAAATCCAAATACAGTTCATACAAAAACACTCCTTTCTTTCTCTATATTAGAGTATGAAAAGAGTGTTGTCTTGTTACTTCTTATGCTTCAGTATTACCGTTCTGATATAAGTAAATGTTTTCTCTTCCCCTTCATAGGCCAGCATACGGAGCAAAATTTCAAGCTGCTTTGCCGTCTTTGGATGAATCAGATTCCGGTTCTTACCCTGTTTATAATATTCCAGTGGCGATGCATCTGTATATTTATCTTTGTTATACACCTTACTGGCTGCGATTCTATCCATAAACATCTCGATCACATATCTGACAGGCATCTGCGCCGGTGCAATACCGCCTTCTATCTCCCGCATGCTGTAATCGATCCAGTATTCATAATGGTGTTTATTTCTGCCCTTGTGATGCAACCATGCACCGGAATATCCCTTTTCCTCACGTTCTGCATTATTCGGGCTTCTCGTTCCCTGATAGTACTTTGCACCAACCCAGAATTCCGACGGTTCGTATTTGGACAGATCGTGCATGAGTCCCTGCCAGTAAAGCCCTACTTTAAAACAGCCCTGCATAACCAATATTTTATGATGTGTGATCGTTATAAAATGACTGATCGGTCTCATTTTTTATGCCTCTTTTTCTTTTTGAATTCCTGCTTTTTACCTGTCAGCACAATAACACTGCGACCCAGCGCCGTGATCTCACGCGCCTGTTCCGCTGATATCTCAGCTTCCACCGGTTTTTCTTCCTTTCCGGTTTTATCTGCCGTATCCTGCTGAGGAATTTCCTTTGTTGTCATACTGACTGTCCAGTCATAATCCTGTGGCAGCGTAGGCAGTGCAAACGTATGCTTTTCCCAGTGCATATTCCAGATGATGTAGATAAAGTCATCCTCTGTTCCATCCGGCTTTTTCTCATACATGCCACAATATAAAACTGCCATGTGTCTGTAATAATTCTCAAAATGTGCATACCATGCCTGCTCCGCATGATAAGACAGATCCGGATATCCGCAGGAGAGGCTGTCCATGATCTGCATCGTCTGCCTGCTGTGCAGGATCGGATGTTCTTTCCGGTAGCGGATCAGCTCTTTTGTATAGGTAAACAGCTCTGCTTCCTTTTCCAGCAGCTTCCAGTCCAGCCAGTTGATCTTATTATCCTGACAATAGGCATTGTTGTTCCCCTGCATGCTGCGTCCCATTTCATCACCTGCCAATAAAAGGGGCGTCCCCTGCGACAAAAAAAGCATGGCAAGTGCATTCTTCCGCTGAGCCAGCCGTATCTGCAAAATTGCACGTTTGCGGGAGCTTCCCTCTACGCCACAGTTCCAGCTATAATTATAATCGCTGCCATCCCTGTTATCTTCGCCATTTTCTTCATTATGCTTTCGATCGTAAGAGACTAGATCCGAAAGGGTAAAGCCTCTGTAATCCGTAATGTGATTGATCACACCCTCCAGACTGCTGTTCTGTCTCATATGCTCTGCCATCACGGAAAGCATGCCCTCGTCTCCCTTCAGGAAACGTCTGGCATCATATCGGAATGCATCTCCGTAGCACGCCAGATTTCTGTAATACGGTATTTTCTTTCCTTTATATACCGCATCAGCCTCCGGATTCTCATGGATCAGCTTTGTATGCTTTAAATACGGATCCGTTCCCAAAAGCCGCATCGGAATATCTGTACCAAACAAATGAAAGCCATCCACATGATAACAGCTGACCCAGTATCGGAGCACTTCCCTGATATATCCCTGCGTATAATGCGGTGAAAAATACATCTGTAAAATGATTTCTATTCCATTTTTATGAAGCTGTCTGATCAACAGCTTCAGTTCTCTGTCTGCATGCTGCGGATCTTTTGCATAAGCAGCCTTTGGTGCCATATAATAGGTTTCTCCGTCTCCGAAGCCCCAGTAATTGATGCGCTGCTTCCATGCAGGCTCTTCGAGATAAGCTGCCTGCCCGTTATCCCGCAGTTTCAGGCTTTCCTGATAAGCAGGATTCGGAATGATCTCGTCAAATTCATAGACCGGCATACATTCTATGGCTGTAATACCAAGCTGTTGTAAATAAGGGATTTTCTCTGCGAGTCCCGCAAAAGTACCGCGTGCACTGACCTGTGAGCTTGCGTGCTTTGTAAAACCACGTACATGCAACGAATAAAAAACAGAATCTTCATAAGGTATCCGCAGCGGCATATCATCTTCCCAGTCGAATGTATCCTCCGCAAATGCAGCCCGCGGTCTGTCCTCTTTCCGTCTGCCCCATTTTTCCCTGCCGCGTATGATATGGGCATAAGGATCCGCAAACTGCTCTTCTCCGCAGAAAAAGAGATATGTATAATCCGCTTCCATCTGCATATTGATAAAAAGCACATATACCTCTCCCATTTTATAACATTCCGGAAATACGATCCTGGCAAGCTCATGGCCTGCTTTATATAGGAGCATACCACACTCCTTTCCTTCGCTTTCCGGGAAAGGCATTGCGATATGGATTCCGTTTGTCTGGCTCATCACACCCATACAAAATGGATGTCCGGCGCTGATGCTGTACTCTAATGTCATATTTTCTTCCCTTTTTTACCTATCTGCTTTGCAGATGCTTGTTTTCTCTCTGCATTTATTATATCATATCTTATGACAATAGGAAACCATTCAAAGAGAAGCGAGGAAAAATCATGAGTAAAAAAGAAGCAATTCAGGCGGCAGACTACGATGAAGAAATGACTGTTACAATGGAGCTGGAAGACGGAGAAAGCGTTACCTGCGCCATTATCACGATATTAACGGTGAACGAAAAAGATTATATCATTCTGCTTCCACTGGACGAAAAAGGGGAAAATGAAGACGGCGAAGTCTGGATCTACGGCTATAAGGAAGATGAATCCGATCCGAATGCAGAACCGGAGCTGTTCTTTATCGAAGATGAGGATGAATATGATGCTGTATCAGATGCATTTGACGAATATCTCGATCAGGTCGAATTTGACGAACTGATCGACGAGAGCTCCAAGGGTTCCAGATAATCTTTCAGCTCTGCCCAAAAAACAGATTGTCTGTTCTCTCCCTGTACCATTCCTTCACAGGAAAGATACAGGGTTTTTTTTGCCCTCGTTACCGCCACATAAAACAGCCGCCGCTCTTCTTCCAGTTCCATAGATGACAAATTCCTGCCATGCGGTACATCTCCGCTGTTCAGAAACGGCAGAAAAACCGTATCAAACTCCAGTCCCTTAGAACCATGATAGGTCATGATCCGCACAGGATTCTGATCTGTCTTATCTGGATCTGTCCCAGGCCGCATCCTGACGCCTTCATGCTCCAGCTTACTTCTGTATGCTGCAATATGGGAAAGAAATGCTGTATGGCTGTGAAATTCCCTGCACCGCTCCAGAAGCTCATCGAGTATTTCCTTCTCCTTTTCTCCTGTCTCTCCCGGGCTCAGACAGCAGTCATACTGCATTACCTTTCTGATATATGAGATCGCGCCAAACGGATCCAGCATTTCCACCATAGCAAGATCCTGTTGCAGCTTTTGGATGATCCGGTATTGTTCCGGATCTTCCCTGCATTCTTCCAGTAATGCCCAAAGATCTACGGTTTCCTTCTGCAGCATTTCTCTATTGATATAACGCACGGGCTTATTCATAAATGCCATAAAATCACTACGATTTCTGCCCTCTGCCACAAAACGAATCACGGACAAAACTTCCACAACACACTTCTGTGCATAAAAATCCTGCTTCTTCTCCCGCATCTGATAGGGAATCTGCCTGCGAAAACAGGCTTCCGAAACCTGCTCTGCCATCCGGTTGGTTCTGACCAGGATTGCTGTCAGCCCTTCATTCCGATGTGTCAGGATTTCCTCTGTTAAAAAAGAGAGTTCTTCCGCCCGGTTTTGAAAACACGTTGCGATCACCCGGTTTTCTCCACTATTACCGGCTTTTATTTCCTTTTCAAACCTATACTTATTATGTGCGATCGATCTGGCGGCCAGTGCAAGGATCCGGTCACCGCATCGATAGTTGATATTGAGTTTTACCTGTCTGCTATTTGGGTAATCTTCTAAAAAACGGTGCATATAGGATGGATCAGCCCCGCGGAAAGAATAAATTGCCTGATCATCATCCCCTACCACAAACAGGTTTTCATAGTTAGCACTAAGCAACTTTATGATCTGATATTGCACATCATTGATATCCTGGAATTCGTCGATCAGAATATACCGAAACCTATTTTCCCATCTGTCACGAAGCCCGGAATCTTCCGTCAACAATCTGTAACAATATATCAGGATATCATCAAAATCAAGCAGCCATCGTTTTCTACAGCACTGTTCGTAAGCCTGACGCAGCTCATGCAGCTGCATTTGCTCTGCCTGATTTTGCCCTGCTTTTTCTTGCACTGTTTGTTTCTGCTCTGCTTGTTTTTGCACTGCCTGTTTCTGCCCTGCTTTTTCCTCTCTTTCCCGTCCGGTATTTTTGTAAAAACTGAGATCAGATAAAAATTGCTCACAAAAAGAAGACATCTGCACACAATCCAGCTTTTTTCCTTTTAAAAGTGGTCTTAATATCTGTAATTTTTGTTGTTCTGTCATAATGGAATAATTTTGGAATTTTGAAGAAGATCTGATGATCTGAAAAAAAACAGAATGAAATGTTCCAAATACAGCGTTTTCTGCGCCCCGGCATATCTGACAAGCCCGCTGCTTCATTTCCAGTGCAGCAGCCTTTGTAAATGTGATCGTTAAAATATCGGATGGTGTGATATGCCGCTCCTCCACCAGATAACGGATACGTTGTGTGATCACTGCTGTTTTTCCGCTTCCGGGGCCGGCAAGCACCAGCATGGTGCCCTCCCCGAAGCAGATCGCCTCCTGCTGCGCAGGAGACGGTATCATTTTTTTATTCTGAGGCATTTTCCAGCAGCTCAATGCCCTTTCTGATTCGTTTTAAAGATTCCTCTTTGCCGATGATCTCCATGATCTCAGTTGCACCCGCAGGTGTCATCTGCTTTCCGGAAACAGCTGTACGAACCGGCCACATTGCGTATCCATTCTTGCAGCCCTTCTGCTCTACATAAGCAAGCAGCGTCTTGTACAGGGAATCATTAGAGTAATCTGTGAGTTCTTCAAAGATCGGCAGAAGCTCTTTTAATACTTCCAGTGAAGATGCAGTTGTTGTCTTCATCTTCTTATGCGTATACATTGCCACGTCATACTCCGGTAATTCTTCAAAGAAATCGATCAAAGGCTCGATATCCGGGAAAATCTCAATTCTTGTCTTGACCATCTCAGCGATCTTTTTCAGATCCAGATCTTTCTTGATCACATTTTTGATATGTGGCAATGCCATTTCATAGAACTTATCAAAATCCATTGCTTTGATATATTCCCCATTCATCCATTTCAGCTTTGTATAATCAAATACCGCCGGTGACTTGGAAATATGGTGATAATCAAATGCCTTGATGAGTTCATCCAGCGAAAAAATTTCTTCGTTTCCAACCGGGCTCCATCCTAAAAGTGCCACAAAGTTGACGATTGCTTCTGTTAAAAATCCCTGATCCACAAGATCTTCATAAGAAGAATGTCCGCAGCGCTTGGAAAGCTTCTGATGATTTTCATCTGTGATCAGTGGACAGTGGATATACTTCGGTACTTCCCAGCCAAATGCGTCATACAGACGATTATACTTCGGAGAAGAAGATAAATACTCATTTCCTCTTACAACGTGTGTGATCTCCATCAGATGATCATCTACTACATTCGCAAAGTTATAAGTCGGATAACCGTCTGACTTGATCAGAATCATATCATCCAGTTCTTCGTTATTAACTGTAATATCTCCGTATAATTCATCATGGAACGTTGTTGTACCTTCTCTCGGTACATTCTGCCGGATAACATATGGCTTACCGGCAGCCAGATTTGCCTCTACCTCTTCTTTGGACAGATGCAGGCAGTGCTTGTCATAAACATTGATCTCTTTTGTACTGCCGTCTGCCATCGTAATGACCTGATGCAGAGATTCCAGCCTTTCCTTATCGCAGAAGCAATAATATGCCTCGCCCTTTTCGATCAGCTGTCTGGCATATTTTAAATAAATACCCTGTGCCTGTCTTTCGGACTGTACATAAGGTCCGAACCCTTTATCCTTGTCCGGTCCTTCATCATGGATAAGACCTGTTTTCTCAAGTGTACGGTAGATGATATCAACCGCTCCCTCTACCAGTCTTTCCTGATCTGTATCTTCAATACGCAGAATGAAATCGCCACCCTCATGCTTGGTAATCAGATAAGCATACAATGCAGTACGCAGATTACCTACATGCATCCTTCCTGTCGGACTGGGCGCAAATCGTGTTCTGATCTTAGTCATGATTTTCCTCCATCTCCGGAATCTTCTTTTCCGAATGTGCTTTAAAGTTATTGACCTCTTTTGTCGCCTGCGGAACAGCAATATTCGTTCCGGCACCGGCTACACAGCCTCCAGGGCAGGCCATACCCTCAATCAGGCATCCATTCTTCTTGCCCATCTTCGCAAGCATCAGCATCTTTTTACATTCTGCAAGGCTTTCTGCATGCTCAATATTGACATCGACATCCGGATAGTATTCCCTGATACATTCTTCGATAGCCGCTGCAACACCGCCCGCAACACCATAGCCACGTCCGGCTCCGGTCGCATCTTTCATTTCGTCCTGTGGCTCTATCTCTTCGAGCTTGATACCCTTTGCTTCAAACATACCAACAAGTTCTTCAAAAGTGATAACAAAATCCACATCTGAACGCACTGTACGGCGAGACGCTTCCAGCTTTTTAGATGCACAAGGTCCGATAAAGACAACGCTGGCATCCGGGTGTTCCTCTTTAATAACACGGGCAGTTGCCACCATAGGTGTGAGTGCATTTGAGATCTTGTCAATCGTTTCCGGGAAAAATTTCTTTGCAAGCATTGACCAAGATGGGCAACAGCTTGTCAGAAGGAAAGGCAGTTCTCCGGTCGCCACTTCTTTTACATAATGCTCTGCTTCTGTTATGGCACCGAGATCCGCACCGATTGCCGTCTCATATACATCATAAAAGCCCAGCTGTTTTAATGCTGTTTTAAAAGCATCCGGTGTTATATTCTTTCCAAACTGTCCGACAAATGCCGGTGCAACCTGCGCGATGATCTTTTTACCGGACTGCATTGCACGGATCAGCTGAAAGATCTGGGATTTATCGGCAATTGCACCAAACGGGCAGCTTACCATACACTGACCGCAGGAAACACACATATCATTGTCAATCTTCGCACGTCCCTTGCTGTCGCTCTTGATCGCGCCAACACCGCACGCACCCGCACAAGGGCGGACCTGATGTGAAATTGCATCATATGGGCAGACAGACTTGCACTTGCCACATTTGATACATTTTTCCTGATCAATGTAGGACTTACCATGCACCATTGTAATAGCGCCACGCGGGCACACCTCATTACATGGGTGCGCCAGACAGCCCATGCACTTATTTGTTACTTCATACTGATTCTCCGGGCATGCATTACAGGCAGATGGAATAACCTGCAAAAGCGGCGGCTCATAATATTTCTCTGCAATATTACTCTCCTCTACACCCTGCGAAACATGAACAGGCGCATCCTCCGGTCTAAGTGACATACCCATGGCAAGTCTGATCCGCTCTCTGACTACCGCTCTTTCTCTATAAACACTTTCCCAGTATTCATTATCCTCTCCGGGAACAATTTTGTAAGGAAGAGCTTCCATATCATCGATCAGATTTTCTGAATGATACGCCAGATCCGCTACCTCCTTAAAAACACGTCTTCGCACTTTACGAACCTGTGTTTCAATACCTCGCATACATCAATCCTCCAAGTGTTATTCCGTATATGATACCTTATACCATAAAAAAGCTGCCAGACGACAGCTTTTTAACGTTTCTTAAAGATACTTAAAAGATACTAACAAGTTTCTTCTTTTCTGCCTCGTACTCTTCATCACTCAGAATACCATTATCACGTAATACTTTCAACTTTTTGATCTTCGTCTCAAATTCTGAAATATCTTCAGCAATACCCGCCAGCGCAACCGTATCTGTGCTTGTTGCTGCCGGAGCAGGAGCAGATGCCGGTGCAGGTGCAGGCGTCGGCTGATTTACACGGAAATCAGAGCTTGCAACTGTCGGTGTCACCTCAACAGGTCTGCTTGCGATTCCGTTATTCTGACGGATACGTTCTGTCAGAGATGCTGCTTTCGTTTTCGCATCAAATATCGCATTTACAAGCTGATCGCCTTCTTCAAATCCGGGTAGAAAGATATATCTGTTGTAACGATTCTCTCCTGTTCCTTCCAGAGAAACCATCAGAGTCTTCTTTCCCTGATATGTTACCTGAGAGCATTCCTTTACATTCAACAGATAATAGGAAATATTATCAATTCTTGCATTCAGTCCCTTCGGATTATCGCAGATCGCAGCACGACCGCTGATACGAAGATTTGAAATGGCAATACGGAAGGCTTCTGTCTTTTTGATCAGCATACCCTCTTTAAAATTCCATTCTTTTTGATATAAGATCTTTTCCAAGCGAATACACTTGTTGCAGACTTCATTAGCTGATTCGCTTCCACAAATTAAACACTTCATAACTTTCACTCCCTATATCATGTTATTCTTCACACAAAAATAAATACTAATCATATTTATTCATTCTTAGTACTATCTTACCACGTTTTATTATAATTGGTAAGCATTTATTTGTAAACAATCTATACAAACTTTTGGAGATTATTTGCTTCATTATTACTTTTTGTTTGCAAAAACGGTAAGAAAACAGGCAGATTCGGTTTTACGATCTGCCTGCCTTCCTGAAATCACTATGATGTTTTCACTGCTATTCCGGTCTCTTATGAACAGTTCATGCTGACCTGTGCAGAATCTGTATAATTTATAACCGGTCGGGTATACTCCTCATATACGCTCTTTACATCAGCGCTCTGAAACTGCGGAAAGCTTTTTAAAAGCACCTCCAGATTCATACCGGCTCCTACATAACTGCCAACCACTGCTCTGTCTTTTTCTGATAACATATTTCAATCCCCCTGCACACTGTATTTCAATATATAGTACCATTATTCCTGTCCGTATACAATTTGTGATAATTCACAAAAAAGTTCTGCATTTTTTTCACATCTGAAATACATTCAGGGGTTGACAGACAAAGAAGCTCAGAAAACACATACCTTTCTGTTTTTATCTATCTTCCGTCTTTACAATACACGTATCAATCTCCGGATTAAATGCATAGAAATTCTTTTCATTCAACTTATCCTGTACAATACGGAGTGCTTCACCGAAACGCTGGAAGTGTACCACTTCTCTGGCTCTCAAAAATTTAATGACGTCACAGACATCAGGATCCTTTACCATTCGAAGAATATTGTCATACGTTGTTCTTGCCTTCTGCTCCGCAGCCATATCTTCCATCAGATCTGTGATTGGATCTCCTTTTGACTGGTACTCACAGGCATTATGCGGGATTCCGCCCGCAGCCTGCGGCCACAGTGCCAGTGTATGATCCACATAATAAGGTGCAAAACCTGATTTTTCAATTTCCTCCATAGAGAGATTTCTCGTCAATTGGTGCACAATAGCTCCTATCATTTCGAAGTGGCCCAGTTCTTCCGTTCCGATATCTGTCAAAAGTCCCGCTACTTCATTATAAGGGATTGTAAAACGCTGGGACAGATAACGCATCGACGCGCCCAGTTCCCCATCCGGTCCACCGTACTGGCTGATAATGATCTGTGCAGCTTTTGCATCTGTATCCTTGATGTTAACGGGATACTGTAATCTTCTTTCATAACTCCACATCAGCAGTCACCTCCGTTCCATGGCATCGGCAAAAGTGCCCAGTTCCAGACATCCTGCCTGTGATCCGCCGTCACGATGGTCAGCGGACCATATTGATAGGCATATTCCTTCATCAACTGATTCTTTCGTCTGACATAGTAAGTCAGATAATCAATTGCTTCTGTTTCATACGGATGTGTGTCAAGATATAACGTCATTTCATCCACTGCAAAGCCCACCTGTGTAATCTCTTCCAGTAACGCTTTTTTCGATGTTTCCTGCTTCATTTTTTCACACATCTCCTTCCCTGAAACGGTTTATTCAGTTCTGGAAATAAAGTTCCAACGCATAATGCTTCTTCCAGATTTTCATATATGCGGTCAAGATGCTGCCATGGAACATATGCCATAGCAAGTGGCAGTTCTCTCAGATCAGACTCTTTCTCATAATTTCTCATATGACAAAAATCTCCTTCTTTTTTATTATCATATGATTAAAGTAAGGATACTGTGAATACTGCATTTTATGAAAGTCTGAGGTATTCGAGAATTGCGAAAATTGCGTAGCAATGTAGCAATTCGAATACTTCAATGAGTGGCAAAATTCACTTTTGATACTCATATCATTTTATACCTGATGGATATTTCTTCTAGTCAGTCTTGTCCGCAGCTTTTTCCAGTCAAATGGGATCAACGGATATAAATACCCCCGTCCTGAAACCATTCTATTATTGATCAGTGCAATCAATGCAATTCCGATTCCTGCGATAAAACCATATACTCCGAAACAGACAGTGAGGATCAGATTCAGGATCCTCATGAACTTGACCGCGTAAGCCAGTTCATAATTAGTCTGTGAATAGTTAGCCACCGCTACAAAAGACATATACAGCATAATTTCTGCATTAAACCATCCGCTGCTGACAGAAAAATCTCCCATTACAAGTGCGGCCATGATACTGAGTGGTGTACTGAGCATATTCGGCGTATTGACAGCTGCCAGCTTCAGTCCATCCAGTGCAATTTCCAAAATAATAAGCTGCCAGAAAACAGGGATATTGGATGTTTCTTTCAGCATGATAAACTGATATTTGTCTGGGATCCAGGCAGGATGCTGCATAAGCATCAGATAAAGCGGTGTAATAAAATAAGAGACTACCGTAATCAGAAGCCGCGCCAGCCGCAGGTATGTGCCCGTTACCGGTGGAAAATAATAATCATCCACCTCCTCTGTAATATCAAATAAAGATGTCGGCAAAATCATTGCCTGTGGCGCATTATCCACAAATATCACAATATTTCCTTCCAGAATCTGTGCTGCCGTCGTATCCGGCCGTTCCGAATACCGATATTTGGGAAATGGATTAAACCAGTGTTTTCCATACATACTTTCTGCCAGAGACTGCTGATTCATACTGAGTGCATCCACATGTAGCCCTTTGATCCTGCTTTTCAGATCATACAAAAAATCATGATCCACACGATCAGCCATATAACAGACTGCAATATCCGTATGAGAGCTTTCTCCTGCCTGCATCATTTCAATGCATAAATCTGTATCTCTGATCCTGCGACGGATCAATGCGGTATTACTTACGATCGTTTCTACAAAACCATCTTTAGAGCCGCGCAGTGTTTTATCCTTAGGCGGTTCCTCCACGCCTCTTGTCGGAAACTGCCTTGCATCAAAAACAAAACATTTATCAAAACCGTCTACCAGCAAAGCAATCTGTCCTGCCAAAATATTGATCAGTATCTTTTCCTTGCGGTCTTCCAGTTCTACTTCCGTACAGGGAATATTATTTTGCAAAAATTCAGAAGCAGATCGCGGCATTTCTTCACCCTTTACCGAAAACAGATACTGTAACACCTTTTGCATCAGCTCATCCTTATACATACCGTTGATGTAATATAAAACTGCACTTTTTCCCGCAATCTGAAGCTTGCTTGTCAGCATATCATAATTCATGCCCACCCGCAGCTTCTCATCAAAATACTGCTGATTTTCTGCCAGATTTTTGCTGATTCTGGACTCTATAATGATTGGTTCCATATATATGCTCCTTTTTTCAATATCGTTGATTTCCACTTATTTCCCGCTTATCCATTTAGTATCCTGCGCTATGATAAAAAATATACATTTTCAATGATCATTCAGGCATTTGTCTGTCATGCAAAACAGATTCATAAAATAAAGGTTAAAACCAAGCTTAAATATGATATAATCAGTGTTATAAATCGACATCATACAAAGGAGATACACATGGAAACCATTCAAATCCAATATTTAGACGACACCATTGAGAAATTGGCTTATATTGACGGGAAATCAGACTGGATCGATCTGAGAAGCGCTGTTGATGTAGAACTGAAGGCAGGCGAATTTAAGCTGATCCATCTCGGCATTGCCATGAAGCTTCCGGAAGGCTATGAAGCACATGTTGTACCGCGCAGCTCTACCTACAAGAATTTCGGTATTATCCAGACAAATCACTGCGGTATTATCGACAGTTCTTACTGCGGTCCAAATGATTACTGGTACATGCCTGCATACGCGCTTCGCGATACCGTGATCCATAAAAATGACCGAATCTGCCAGTTCCGTATTGAAAAGAATCAGCCAAAGCTTGTATTTGACGAAGTCAAGGAGTTGTCCGGTGCTAACCGTGGTGGCATCGGAAGCACAGGTAAAAACTAGTATAACGTTTTCTAAATAACTATACCATTCACGCAGAATATTTTTCTGAGAATATCAAAAAACCTCCGACAGTTGTCGGAGGTTTTTATTACGCTATGATCATCAGATCTGATTAAACCGGATAAGCACCGTTCTTTGTATCAGCCTTGGATAAATCTACTTTATCCTGCTGTGCTTTACGATACTTGAAGAAGTCTGTAGCAACCTGCGGGAATAAAGCGTATGATAATACGTCTTCGTCCTGCTGCTTCCATTCCTTCATTTCAGCTTCCAGCTTATCCATTTCGTTTTCTACATAAGCACCGGATCTCTCTGTACGGATCTCTTCGCCAGGAATAACCTTATCGATAACTGCCTGGTTCATTGGCTTAACGGTCTTACCGTATTTACCACGGAGCATATCCTTTGTCTGGTCTGTAGCCATCTTGTATCTCTCGCCCATCAGTACGTTAAATACAGCCTGTGTACCAACAATCTGTGAAGAAGGTGTTACAAGCGGAGGCTCACCTAAGTCTTTACGAACTTCCGGGATCTCCTTTAATACATCATAATATCTGTCTTCTGCATTCTGCTCTTTTAACTGGGAAACCATGTTAGAAAGCATTCCGCCCGGTACCTGATATAATAATGTCTTGATATCTACACCCATAACCTTTGGATTTAAGAGGCCTGTCTTTAAGCACTCATCTCTGTAAGGTCTGAAGTAATCAGCGATTTCTGCAAGAAGATTCTGATCGTAACCTGTATCGTACTCTGTACCCTTGAAGGTCTCAACCATAACTTCTGTTGCAGGCTGTGAAGTACCCATAGCAAATGGGCTCATTGCGCAGTCGATCACATCTACACCTGCTTCTACTGCCTTTAAGTATGTCATAGAAGCAACACCTGATGTATAGTGTGTATGTAACTGGATCGGAAGCTTTGTAGCAGCCTTCATTTCCTTGATCAGCTCGGAAGCCTTATAAGGAACTAACAGACCTGCCATATCCTTGATACAGATAGAATCTGCACCCATCTCTTCGATCTTCTTAGCCATTGATGTCCAGTATTCCATTGTGTAAGCATCACCAAGTGTGTAAGATAATGCAACCTGTGCATGACCTCTGCCTTCACGCTGTTTGATTCTGTTTGTAGCATCAACAGCTTCCTGCAGGTTACGAATATCATTTAAGCAGTCAAAGATACGGATGATATCGATACCGTTTGCGATAGATTTCTCAACGAAAGCATCTACAACGTCATCTGCATAAGGTCTGTAACCTAAGATATTCTGACCTCTGAATAACATCTGAAGAGGTGTATTCGGGCAGCCATCTTTGATCTTTCTAAGTCTTTCCCATGGATCTTCCTTTAAGAAACGAAGGGAAGCATCGAATGTAGCACCGCCCCAGCACTCGATTGAATGATATCCAACTTTATCAAGCTTGCCAAGGATTGGAAGCATCAGCTCGGTAGGCATTCTTGTTGCGATTAAGGACTGATGTGCATCACGCAAAATAGTTTCCGTAATTTTAATCGGTTTTTTTTCAGCCATTTTATTATTTCCTCCTGTTTTGATTAAACAATCATACTTTTATTACTTTTCTTTTTAGAATACACCGAATACAGCCATGAATGTACCGGCTGCAACGGCTGTACCGATAACACCGGCAACGTTAGGTCCCATAGCATGCATCAGAAGGAAGTTTGTCGGATCTGCTTCTGCGCCGACCTTCTGAGATACACGGGCTGCCATAGGTACGGCAGATACACCTGCTGAACCGATCAACGGATTAACCTTACCATGTGAGAAGATACACATGAGCTTACCGAATAATACACCGGCTGCTGTACCAAATGCGAAAGCGATCAGACCGAGTGCTACGATCTTTAATGTATCCAGATTCAGGAATGCTTCTGCACTTGTTGTTGCACCAACGGATGTACCAAGCAGGATAACTACGATGTACATCAGTGCATTACTTGCTGTATCTGTCAGCTGACGAACAACGCCTGATTCACGGAATAAGTTACCGAGCATCAGCAGACCTACCAACGGAGCTGTTGTAGGAAGCAGCAGACATACTACAATTGTAACAATGACAGGGAACAGGATCTTCTCTAACTTAGACACAGGTCTGAGCTGTCCCATTTTGATCTTACGTTCCTTCTCTGTTGTCAGCAGCTTCATGATCGGCGGCTGGATGATCGGAACAAGTGACATATAAGAGTATGCGGCAACGGCGATCGGTCCTAAGAGGGCTGTCTGTCCCAGTTTACCGGCAAGGAAGATGGAAGTAGGGCCATCTGCTCCACCGATGATGGAAATTGCTGCTGCGGCTTTGTCATTGAAGCCAAGTGCGATTGCACCGAAGTATGCTGCGAAAATACCGAACTGGGCTGCAGCACCAAGCAAAAAGCTCTTTGGATTGGCGATCAGCGGACCGAAGTCTGTCATCGCACCAACGCCCATGAAGATCAGGGATGGCAGAATCGCCCATTCATCCAAAAGGTAGAAATAATACAGTAAACCACCGGTTCCGTTTGCGGAATCTTCAATGCTGAGCATGATATCCGGATAGATATTAACCAGCAGCATACCGAATGCTATCGGAGTCAAAAGAAGTGGTTCAAATCCTTTTGCGATAGCCAGATATAGAAATACACAAGCCACTACAATCATAAGGTAGTTTCCCCAAGTAAGATTGAAGAAAGCCGTCTGATGTACCAGATTGTTCAATGTACTTGCTATGTAATCCATTTGTTGACCTCCTGTTAATTTGTCATTGACTCAAGTCAAAGACTTTTTCTAGTTTAATGTTGCAAGGACAGCGCCTGCTTCTACTGCATCGCCAACTGCTACATCAATACTAGCTACTGTACCATCCTGAGGAGCAACTACAGGGATTTCCATCTTCATAGCTTCTACGATAACTACAGCGTCACCAGCTTTTACAGCCTGTCCTACGCTTGCTTCGATCTTGAATACTTTACCTGCTGCACCTGCTTCGATCTTAACGGATCCTGCACCACCTGCCGGAGCTGCTGCTTTCGGAGCTGCCTTTGGTGCTGCCTTAGGAGCTGCTTTTGCTACCGGAGCTGCTCCGGTAGATGCACCTTCTTCTACTACTACATCATATACGCTGCCATTTACGGTAATTGTATAATTCTTCATTTTAATTTCCTCCTGTTAATTAGGCGTTCTGCCATTTGCTTTTATTTACCTTACGGATACTTCTAACAACGAATCCGTCAGATGATGCACTGCCATTATCAGCTTCATAAGCTGCGATCGCTGCTGAGATAACTGCAACCAGTTCACTGTCATCAGCAAGCTCTTCCTTTTCGATGATCTGATCTACAACATCCTTCTTTTCTTCCTTAGCAGGCTCTTTCTTCTTGAAAGCTGCCTCGATCTTCGGAATAAGGCTGAAACATGAAATGATCAGGCTGATCAGGATCAGGATCACAAATACAGTACCCATACCAAGTACAGTATTCAGTGCCGCATTCTTCATCAATTCACCGAAAGTATAATTGACATTGACGGAAAGACTGCTCAGTTTATAATCTTTTGCTGTATAGATCACTTCAACTGTAGCTGTTCTCGGCTGACCTTTCGGATCCAGTGCCGAACCTGTAATGTCAACATTAACAACGACTTCCTTGTTGTCACTTAAATCAACATCATGACCTGTCGTCTCGACATAACCGCCTAAATCTTCCATACCGCTTTCCCAGCTTGAGAATACACCCTCCAGGCTTTCATCATACGCGATATACTGATCTGCTGTGCCATCTGCTTCAATCTGCGCGATCTGGCTGATATAAGAATCCGCTACCTGTGCTGCAGCCTCTTCTTCCTCTGTCAGAACCTGAGCTGATTCATTATTGCCACATGCTGTCAGTCCAAAAAGGCAGGCGATCATACCTAATACTAATAGTCTTTTTTTCATATTAAGTACATCCTTTCTTAAACTGTACCGTGTTTTTTAGCCGGGCGGTCTTCCCTTTTTGAGAACAGCATTTCAAATGCACCGATCACATACTTACGTGTATCAGCAGCGCTGATGATCTGATCTACATATCCTCTCTTAGCTGCACCTTCTGCACTTGTCTGCAGAGCAGCATATTCAGCAGCTTTTTCATTGATCACATCAGCACCCTGTCCGTCATACATGATCATAGCTGCATCTTTTGCATTCATTGCACCGATCTCTGCATTTTCCCATGCGATTGTCAGATCAGCACCGATTGCTTTGGAATTCATTGCAACTGCTGCGGTACCGAATGCTTTGTCGATCACAACATTTACCTTCGGAACAGTAGCGTTTGCAAATGCATATGTAAGCTTGGCAACTGCTTTTGCAATCTTCTTTTCACAGCATTCACATGCTGCATAGCCTGTTACATTTGTAAGAGAAAGAACAGGGATATTGAATGCATCACAGAATGTGATGAACTCTGTAGCTTTTTCACAGCCTGCAGGAGTCAGTACGGAATCGAATGTTTCTGTCTTTTCTCCGTCTTCGCCGTAAACTTCGCTTCTGTTTGCGACACAGCCGACTGTCTGTCCGTTCAGGCGGACAAAGCCTGTTACCATTTCTTTTGCATATGCTTCTTTTACTTCAAAGAATACATTATCATCTGCGATCGTAGATAATGCGATGCTTGTGTCACCTGTGCAGTTAGCAAGCTCAGCAGAAGCTCTGTTCAGATCATCTGCACATTCTTCTTCAAATGCTTCATCTTCATTGTTTGCAGGAAGCATAGATACAAGCTGTCTGATCTGTGCAAGGATGTCTGCTTCATCAGCTACAACATCTACAAGACCGGCCTTCTCGCTCTGGAAATCTGCTGCTGCTGTATCGCATTTGTCAGCATTATTGCCTGCAAGTGCGTTTGGTGAGTTCACAAACAGTTTCGCTTTTTTGCCTTCCATAAATGTAAAATCCGTTAATGCAGGAATCAGGGCAAGTCCACCGCCGCAGTTACCGAAAACTGCTGTGATCTGTGGAATCACGCCGGATGCCAGCGTCTGCTTCATGTAAATTTCGCCAAACGCATTTAAAGCATCTGTTGCTTCCTGTAATCTAAGTCCGGCTGAATCGATAAGACCGATGACTGGTGCACCTGTCTTTAAAGCCAGATCATAGAGGTTTGCAATCTTCTTTGCATGCATTTCGCCAACTGTACCGTTCATAACGGATGCATCCTGGCTGTAAACATACACAAGACTGCCATCAATTACTCCATAGCCGGTTACAACACCGTCAGAAGGAGTTTCTGTTGGTTTCATGTTAAAATCTGTTGCTCTGGCTGTAACCTTTGCACCGATTTCAACGAAACTGTTGTCGTCGAGTAAAGCTGCAATTCTTTGACTCGCTTGTGAAGAATTACTCATTTTTCAGACCTCCATTTTATATTAATTAAAAAGTAACTTCTTTCTGTGCACGGGCAGAGTTCTCCCGGTCACATTCGTTTAGAAGTATAACATAAAAATTTGTTGCAGACAATAGGAATAAGTACGTAAATCTACAGATTCTGCAGTTAAGATTTTGTAACTGCGCCACAACTGTCCGTTTACAAAATATTTTTCATACCCGATGCAGGTTCCTTCCGTCACCGGTGCTTTCAGTTTCTGCGGATACTGCCTGGTTACTTTTACAATATCCTCCGCAGAAAGGAGCATCGTCAGTTCTTTTTCTCTGTCCCCGCTCTCCAGCCGGATCGCCGCCTGCGCCGAAATGCCTTCCTCCACAGGAAGCGGCCGGTAGGTGTAAGGCTGCAGGATACACTTCTCTGTATACTTGGAAAGTCCATATTCCATCAGCGTCTTCGTATCTTCCCATTTCCAGTTTTTGTGAGGCGGCCATCCGCTGCCCAGTACAACGGAAACAAATGTCTTTTTGTCCCTTTCCAGTGCACCGACAAAGCAATAACCCGCCTTTCCCGTAAATCCTGTTTTAATCCCGATCGCCCCATCCATCAGATCCAGGAACCGGTCTTTATTGTACACCTGAAAGGTTCTGCGTCCGGAAAGCTCAGGAAATGTATAGGATCTTGTTCCGATGATCTTGCGAAAATCCTCATTTTTCAGCGCATACGCAGCAATCCTTGCCAAATCCGCCGCTGTAGTTTCGTGTGTTTTCCCATCCGCCTCCGCATCCAGTCCGTTCGGTGTGATAAAATTGGTGTCCCGACAACCGAGTGAACGTGCCTTCTCATTCATCCGCTGCGCAAAGGCAGGCACACTGCCATCTATATATTCCGCGATCGCCACCGCCGTGTCATTATGTGATTCCAACATCAGGGAATATAACAGATCCTCCAGAAGAAACTTATCCCCCTTCTGCACGCCAAGCTTTACCTTGGGCATGGAGGCTGCATGCCCCGATACTTCCACCGGTTCTTCCCAGACTGTCGTTTCATGCCCTTTTATATATTCCAGTGCCAGAATGCAGGTCATGATCTTTGTTGTGGAAGCCATCGGCAGCTTTTCATAACCGTTTTCTTCATATAAAATACGCCCATTCGACGCATCCATCAGAAGCGCCGCACGGGCATATACCTTTAATTCATCCGCCATGACCGGAACCTGCAGCAGACTGCTGATACAAAGCATCACTGCTGCTACCGTTCCGAGCAGGCGTTCCAGATTTTTTTTACATTGTTTCATATAACCGGTTCCTGTCTCTGTTTCCTCTATACAACATATGAACCGATGGGAGAAATCATTCTATTTCTTTATTTTTACAGATTTCTTCTGTCCTTTGTTCTGCAGAAGAGTTCTGTACTTCTTTAATTTAGAGGAAGGCACATAGATCACTGCTTTTGCGGAAATTCCCTGCAGGCTGTTCTTCCCCGCGCTTTTCAGCTTTTTGCTCTTGACTACGATATTGACCAGTTTACTGCAGCCTGCAAAAGCATTCTTACCGATCTTTGTTACATTTTCCCCTACGGAAACTGTTTTCAGTTTTTTCTTTCCTTTCAGTGCTTTAGCACCGATCTCCGTAACCTGATACGTGATCCCGTCGAGCTTTACTGTTTTCGGAATCGTGACTTTTTTCACATTTTTATCACTTACACCGGCAAATGCCACTTTTTTGCTCTTCGAGGTTGCGGAAAGCACCTTATAACGGTATCCGTCTTTTGTCTGACAGACAGTCCCTTTCTTTGGCAGCATTGTTTTGGTTTGCAAAGAGATTTCCTCTGATCCGGCGACCGTCTGTCCGTTTTGGCGTGCATAAATCCGGTATCTGTAAGTATTCCCGGGCGTTATCTCATTCTGATATGCGGTATTTGTTGTAATTCCGATACAATAATAGCCTTTCCCGCTTTCCGCTCTATATATATAGAAAGAATCCGCTCCCGTTACCTGACTCCAGGAAAGGGAAACCCGGTCATTTTTTGTCTGCACGGCCTTTACGCCGTCCAAAACAGGGACGCCCTGCGTATTGATCTCCTTCTGATCCGGCAGTACATAATTGTTGGCTGCCATCGGAAATGCTGCCTCAAAAGCAGCCGTTTCATACTGCTTATCGCGTGTATGTTCAAAAAAGCCGTTCTTGCTCTTCAAGAAGAACAGATAATAGCCCGGAAACTCGTCATCCCATGTTGCATCTACGTTATAATACACATCGCCGAGTCTGACAATATTCCAGCCATGCGTCGGCTTTCCGGTCGAAGCATCCGGATTTCCCGCAATGACTCTGGCAGAAATTCCGACTTCCGCACAAAGTCTGTAAAACAGTGTCGCATAAGCCTGACATACCGCATACCCATCATGCAGTGCACCATAGGTCGTATACATATAATTGTAAGACGGCATGTTTGTATAATGGTAGGTATCATAAGTAATGGCATCCATGACATAATCATAAATGCTGCGTACCTTTTCGTATTCTGTCTTGGATGCAGAACGCAGATCCAGCTGCGTGATGATCTGTGCCACACGCCCCGTTACATACTGCTCCTCTTCCAGTGTTGTACGATACAGCATACCGATCCGGTATACGATCGTATCATTGCCGCCATCCTGCTGTTGCCATGCCATATATGCCATATGGTAATACAGATAATCTCCTGCCTGCGGATTCCCGTTCTCATCATATGCAAATGCACCAAGCAGGATATTCCGGATATTCTGCTGACTGCTGTCTTTGCTCTTTGCCAGTTTGACAGTAAAGATTTCTTTTCGCTTCAGCATCTGGCTGCACACGTAGGCAGATGCATCCTCCAGCGTTGCGTAGCCTTGCGTCTCCGCCAGCAGATCTGTTGTGCCAGAAACTGCATTGACTGATACCGTATCGTTTACCGATACCGTTTTCTGTTCTGCCATGCCTGTTTCCGCATCCTGCAGATCCGTTCCGAGATCCGCACACATTTCCCGGTCTGCCTCTTCAATCTGTATCTGCGAAGCATTAAATTTTGCGGCAAATTCATCCTCTGTCAGTTCTGCTGCTTCCACACCTTCCAGGGAAAGATCCAGCAGTGTAAGCGGCTCGCTTTCTTCCTTAAGCTGCTGCATCTGCACACCGATCTCTTCTCCTGTTTCCTTCTGCACACTACTCTCATTTTTTGTTTCTGCACATGCAGGTATCTGCAGACTTCCTGTCGCAACGACTGCAACAAGCAGCAGTGCGAGATATTTTTTTCCTTTTTTCATATACTTCCCCTTTTCTCTCCGGTATTAGATATCCAGCTTGAGCTGTACTTCTTTTTCCGCTTCTTCTCTGAACTGTGCCATCCGGTCCGGATTCAGCTCAGGCAGTTCTGTCAGGCTCTTTACACCGAAGCTGCGCAGAAACTGTTCCGTTGTACCAAACAGGATCGGTCGTCCCGGTGCATCCTTTCTGCCCACTTCTGTGATCAGCTCAAAATCCAGCAGTCTGTTGACCGCATGTTCACAACTGACACCTCGGATCTTTTCAATCTCCATTTTTGTGACAGGCTGCTTGTAGGCAATGATGGAAAGTGTCTCCAGCAGTGCGTCCGTCAGAATATATTTTCTCGGCGCTTTGACCACTTTGATCAACGATTCGTAATATGCCGGCTTCGAGCAGAGCTGATACGCATTTTCCAACACACTCAGCATAATACCGCTGTCTTCCTTTTCATAACGCTCCTGCAGCCTGGCCAGCAGTTTTTTAGTCGTGCGGACATCTTCTCCGATGACTTCTGCCAGCTTGCCCACTTCCACGGAATCCCCTATGGTAAAAAGCACTGCCTCCAGCGCAGCTATTTTATTCTGTTCCTCCATTGTTTCCTGTTCCCTTTCTCGTTATCTCAATATCATCAAAGGTATGTGCCTGATATATGTCGATCTTTCCGGTTTTCATCATTTCCAGTATGACAAGAAATGTAACGATCACCTCTGCCTTGGAATGCTGCTTCTGCAAAAGATCCCGGAAGCTCATTTTACTGTGGGAGCCTATATAGCCTTCAATATATCTTGTTTTCTGCTCCATGTCCACTTCTTCTTTTTCAATCTTGCCAAACCCCGCACGGATCGGATCGATCTTGTCCTCCTGCCTCTTCATGACGGATTCAAAGATTTCCTGCAGCTTTCGCAGATTGATATCACCGAGCAGCTGCTCATAATCTACCGGAGGACGATATTGTTCGATCTCCGGCGGAACTGTCTGTTTTTTATAAAAGTTCTTTGCTGCATCAATATGCCTGTCCTTCAGCTCGAAGGACATATATTTATACATTTTATATTCCAAAAGCTTCTGTACCAGCTCCGCACGCGGATCCTCTTCTTCGCCCTCTTCCGTCTCATCGCGGGGCAGGAGCATTTTGCACTTGATATCGATCAGCGTTGCTGCCATAACAAGGAACTCACTCATCACATTCATATCTTCTGTCTGCATCTGCCTGATATAAGCCATGTACTGATCCGTAACCAATACAATCGGAATATTATAAATATCTATTTTGTTTTTTTCGATCAAATGCAGGAGCAGATCCAGCGGACCCTCAAATACCTGCAGTTTTACCGATAGAGCCATTGTTTTTCCTCTTTCTTATCGTAATATCGACGAGTTCCCCCGGGTTATTAAAGCGGAACGGGATCGTATGCATGCCAAGTCCGCGGCTGACGATCATGGTACTGTTTCCGCATGTGAATTTACCGCCGTCATAGCGTGGAAACAAATGGAGTCTCGGCGAAATCACGCCGCCCAACAGAGGCAGTCTGATTACACCGCCGTGCAGATGCCCGGAAAGGACAAGATCTGCGCCCCACGCAGCATACGCCGGGAAATAATCCGGATTATGTGCCAAAAGGATCTGAAAACAGTCCTGTCTTCCTTCCGGCAACAGCCCTTCCAGATATTCCTTTTTCATTGGTACCTTATGAAATCTTTTATAATAGCGCCGGTCAACTTCACATCCGGTGATTGAAACCGCATAACGATCCAGAACGCGCGTCTCATTGATCATCCTGCTGATCCCCAGCTTCTGTAAGCCTTCTTCATAGTCAGATCCCATAGAGCCGTACTTTTCCGGATACAGCAAAAGTCTCTGTTCATGATTTCCATTGGCATAATACAGCGGATATGCTGTGAGTTTTTCAAGAAAAGAAAGAGCCTCCTCCACGGATGCTCCGGGGTGTGCATTTAAAACATCTCCTCCGATCAGAATTGCATCCGGCTTTATTTCGTGGATTGCCCGCAAAAGCTTTTCATTGTCTTTCCCATATGATTTATTGTGCAGATCCGACAGAAACAGAAAATGAAAATCCGAAGCGACCGTTTCACTTTCCAGTTCGTAGGACACTGTATGAAATCGATTTGAATCCAGGATCACGATCAGCAACAGACATACAATCACTGCAACGATCCCCACTATTATACCTGTCATATTCTATCCTTTTAGCAATACTGTTTCAGACCAAGCACTTCTACTATACCAAAAAATGAGAAATTATAAAAGTGTCTTTAAAAATACTTTTTTAATGCAGTCTCCGTAGTCCGCCTGTTCCACTGTCTGCGCATACAAAATATCGACACTGCCAAGCCTCTGCTCTCCCAGATAATACACGGCTTCTCCTGCCTTTTCCCCTTCTGTAGCCGGTGCAGGAACCGTTTCCGAAAGCTCCCACTTCTTGGTTACACCTGACATATCCTGTCCGTTCAGATCCAGATACCGGAACTCTTTATCGTAGCGCAGTGATACTGTATCCTCCACACCGCCTTTTACCTTTAATTTGGGTAATGTATCCGTATTGGCATCATGATAAATGCTGCAGACGGAAAATCCATATGTCAGAAGTGTTTTGGCATCCGCAAAACGGACTTTATGATCCGGAGCAGCCATTACAACTGCGATCAGGTCGATCCCATCCTTATGGGCAGTTGCGCTGAAACAATATTTTGCCACGGATGTGGACCCGGTTTTCAGTCCTGTCGTATATTCATACTGTTTCAGGAGCTTATTCGTACTCGATAGCGTAAAAGGCGTACTCCCTTTTTGGGTGACATGCGTGATATCCTCCATCCATATCTTTGTATACCGGTAGATTTCAGGGTATTTTGTGATCAGCTCTCTGGACATCAGTGCCACATCTCTTGCGGATGTGTAATGCTGCTCATCACTCGTCAGTCCGCAGCAGTCGCAGAAATGTGTTTCCGTCATGCCAAGTTCCTTTGCTCTTGCATTCATCCGCTCCACAAAAGCTTCTTCACTGCCACAGATCTTTTCTGCCATTGCAACGGAAGCATCGTTTGCCGAAGCTACTACAATGCACTTGATCATCGTTTCAACCGTCTGTACCTCTCCTTCTTCCAGAAAGACCTGTGATCCTCCCATAGATTTGGCATAGGCACTTGTTGTCACTTCATCGTCCAGCTTTAAATTCCCGCTTTTCAGTTCATCAAAGATCAGGATCAGTGTCATGATCTTGGTGATGCTCGCCGGGCTTCTTTTCGTATCTGCATCCCTCTCATAGATCACCTGCCCGGTAGATGCTTCCATCAGGATTGCACTCGGAGACTGCACCTTGACATCCATCTCCGCATTCTGCCCTTTGACAGGTTCGGTTGTAAATACAGCAAATAACATGCACGAAAAAAGCAGACATAAAATCTGCTTTTTTACTTGAAATCTGATACGCATCATTACCTCGTTGCCTTTTTATAATCATACGCATATTTATGCAGCTTTATTACTGTTTCGTGCGGATTGCAATATAAGACTTGATTTCTTCCACGCATTTTTCAAAACCGAGCTTTGAACTGTCCAGACACAGATCATAATTACGCGCATCAAACCATTCGTGCCCCGTATAGTAATGATAGTAATCCGCTCTGTACTTATCTGTCTTGGCAATATACTTCTCTACTTCCTTGTCAGAACCATATCCAAGACGTTCTTTGGCATGCTTCATGCAGAATTCATGGCTGCCATGCACAAAAACGCTGATCACATGATCATATTCTTTCAAAACATAGTCTGCACATCTGCCAATGATCACGCAGGATTCCGCTTCCGCAAGCTGCCGGATCACCTTTGCCTGATAATTAAATAAATTATCATTGGAAGTAAATTCATCACTTTCCGGTGGGATCAGCTGGCCTTTGTATACATTTTTAGTAATACGGATCAGCGGAGAATTTTTCAGCTTCTCATCCGCTTTTCCAAATAACCCTTCCGCAATACCGCTCTCATCGGATGCAAGCCGCATCAACTCCCTGTCATAACAGTTGATACCAAGATCTCTCGCAAGCGTTTCTCCAATCGTTTTTCCGCCACTTCCATACTGTCTGGCAATTGTAATAATAACCTTCTCCATACCCAAACACCTACTCTCCTAAATATGCTTTTTTAATGGATTCATTATCCATCAGTTCCTTTGCGTCACCGGTCAGAACGATCTTACCTGTTTCCAGTACATAAGCACGATCTGCAATGGAAAGTGCCTTTTTTGCATTCTGTTCTACTAAAAGAACAGTCGTACCGGTCTTGCTGACCTGCTGTATGATATCAAAAATCTCATTTACAAAGATCGGTGACAGACCCATAGACGGCTCATCCATCAGAATGATATTCGGATGACTCATCAGAGCACGCCCCATAGCAAGCATCTGCTGTTCACCACCGGAAAGCGTTCCCGCCATCTGTCCCTTTCTTTCTTCCAGACGAGGGAATCTGTCATAAACAATACGCAGTGTATTTTCGATCTCCTCCTTGTCTTTTCTGGTGTAAGCCCCCATTAACAGGTTTTCATACACGGAAAGCTGTGCAAAAACTCTTCTTCCTTCCGGTACATGTGCCATACCAAGTGATACGATCTTATATCCCGGTGTTTTTGTGATATCTTTTCCTTCAAATGTGATCGTTCCCTTTGTCGGCTGGATCAGTCCCGTGATCGTATGCAGGATTGTTGTCTTTCCTGCGCCGTTTGCACCAATCAGTGCAATGACTTCCCCTTTATTTACTTCAAAATCGATGCCCTTTATCGCTTCGATCACGCCATAATGGACATGCAGATCTTTGACTTCAAGCATTGCCATATCAGTTTCCTCCTATTCGCCAAGATATGCTGTGATAACCTGTGGGTCATTCAGCACGGTACTTGTATCACCCTGCATCAGCACTTCACCGAAGTTCAGTACCGTCAGTTTTTCGCAGATACCGGAAACAAGCTTCATATCATGCTCGATCAGAAGGATCGTCATATCAAACTTATCTCTGACAAAACGGATGGTATCCATCAGTTCTTTTGTTTCATTCGGATTCATACCGGCTGCAGGCTCATCCAGAAGGAGCAGCTTCGGGTCTGTTGCAAGCGCCCTTGCGATCTCCAGCTTACGCTGCTTACCGTATGGCAGATTGGAAGCAAGCAGATCCGCTTCCTGATCCAGATCAAATACCTTTAAAAGCTCCATGGCACGTTCATCCATTTCCTTTTCCACCTTGAAGTAACGCGGCAATCTCAGGATGCCTTCCAAAGTGCTGTACGGATGATGATTGTGCAGTCCGACCTTTACATTGTCCTTTACGGACATATCCTTAAATAATCTGATATTCTGAAATGTTCTGGCAATACCTGCTTTATTGATGTCAATCGCCTTTTTGCCTGTAATATTCTCTCCATCCAATTTGATAATACCTTCATCCGGCTTATATACACCTGTCAGCAGATTGAAGATTGTCGTCTTTCCTGCGCCGTTCGGACCGATCAGACCATACAACTGTCCTTTCTCGATCTCGATATCAAATGCATTTACCGCACGCAAACCGCCGAAGGAGATTCCTAAATTTTTAACTTCCAAAAGTGCCATAGTTATGCCTCCTCCTTCTTTGTTCTTTTCAGTTTTGCTGCCATCTTTTCTTTCCATGCAACAGTACGCGGGCTCCAGTTAAAGAGCATCATGGCGATCAGGACGATCGCATAGATCAGCATACGATAGTTGTTCAGTCCGCGTAAAAGCTCCGGAAGCAGTGTCAGGATCACGGCTGCGATCACGGAACCTCTCATATTACCGATGCCTCCCAGCACAACAAAGACAAGAATCATAATTGACATATTATATCCGAAGTTTTTCGGAAGTGCTGTCAGTGTAGAAAGATTATGGGAGTAAAGAGCCCCTGCAACACCTGCTAAAGAAGCGGATATCGTAAATGCGATCAGCTTATACTTTGTAATATTGATACCAACGGATTCTGCCGCAATACGGTTATCACGGATCGACATAACCGCCCTTCCCGTCCGGGAATGTACCAGATTGTTGATAATGATCAGGGATAACAGGATCAATACCACACCGATCGTAAAATTGGAATCATGCGGTGTTCCGGTAATGCCCTGTGCACCTTTGATGAGTACCTTGCCATCCGGCTCCAGCCCAAGTGCCATCGTATCCTTCATGGAAATATGTACGCCATGGGAATCCACACCAAGATAGATCGCATTGATGATGTTTTTGATGATCTCTCCAAATGCCAGCGTAACGATCGCCAGATAATCTCCCTTTAAACGAAGCACCGGAATTCCAACCAGAATACCGCAAAGTGCTGCACATGCAGCTGCGATCAGTATTGCAAAAAAGAAGCGGACTCCTTCATTTGCAATGCTGTCCTTCAGTCCCAGTGAAAAAAGTGCACTGCTGAATGCACCGATACACATAAAGCCTGCATGTCCAAGGCTCAATTCTCCTAAAATACCAACTGTCAGGTTCAGGGAAACTGCCAGAATGACATAGGTACAAAGCGGCACCAAAAGTCCCTGCAATAAAGAAGAAAGATTTCCTGTTTTCAGCAGGATCTCAACGATCACATAAGCGGTCACGACCATCAGATATGTGATCAGGTCATTTTTTGTTACTTTATTTAATTTCAGTTTTCCTTTTGTTGTTTTCTGTTCGCTCATCATTATCACCTACACTTTCTCCTGAATGTTCTTGCCCAGAATACCGGTAGGGCGAACCAGAAGGACGATGATCAGAACCGCAAACACGATCGCATCCGCCATCTGGGATGAAATATATGCCTTACTTAAATTTTCAATAATGCCAAGCAGGATACCACCGATCATAGCACCCGGAATAGATCCGATTCCTCCAAATACCGCAGCAACGAATGCTTTGATACCGGGCATCGCGCCTGTATACGGTGTCAGGGAAGGATAGGCGGAACAAAGCAGAACACCTGCGATCGCTGCCAGTCCGGAACCGATGGCAAACGTCAGGGAGATCGTTCCGTTTACATTGATACCCATAAGCTGTGCAGCTCCTTTATCCTCAGACACTGCCACCATGGCACGACCTGCCTTTGTCTTCTTGATAAATAAAGATAATCCGATCATGATCACGATACATGCTAAAACAGTCACGACAGCAACACCCGGAATGATCAGCTGTCCGTCAAACAATGTGATATTTTTCATTGTAACAACCGATGTAAACGCTTTTGTATCAGATCCGAAGATCAGAAGTGCCACATTCTGCAGCAGATAGCTGACACCGATCGCCGTGATCAGAACTGCCAGCGGGGATGCATTACGGAGCGGCTTATAAGCAACCTTTTCCACAACCACACCCAAAACAGTACAGACCGCCATGGAGATCAAAATTGCCACATACGGATCGATCCCCAGGTTGCTGACTGCCACAAACACAACATAGCCACCGATCATGATGACATCGCCGTGTGCAAAATTCAGCATTTTTGCAATACCATACACCATAGTATAACCCAGTGCAATGATAGCATATACACTACCAAGACTGATTCCCGTTACCAGGTAAGAAATAAAACTCATGCAAACACCCTCTTCATCTCTCTCATTTTTTGTATTTTATCATATCTCATACAGATTCACAACTTGTAGCAAAATTTCTTAATTATGCAAAAAGGGGCTGTATTGCACAACCCCTTTGCTTTATCAACTTTAAATTACAACGATTGAAATTACATTGCTGTATAAGCACCGTTTACGATCTTAACTGCCTTAGGTTCCTTTGTCGGTTCACCGTCTGCAGACCATGTGATATTACCTGTCAGACCGTTTACTGTGATTTCTGTCATAGCACCCTTCATTGCTTCACAAATATCAGATGCAGACATATCCGCTGTAATACCTGCTTTTTCAGCAGCAGCTTTGATCGCGTAGATTGCATCGTAAGTATCAGCTGCGAACTGGTTTGGTGTTTCACCGTTAAATTTATCCTTGTAATTCTTTACAAAGTTTACTGTCAGATCATCTGTTGCATCAGCAGCAAATGGTGTAAGCAGCATAACATTTTCTGCAAGGGATGTATCAAAATTCTCTACATTCAGGATACCGTCAAGACCGTCACAGCCAAAGAACTGTGGTGCATAGCCCATCTTGTCAGCCTGTGAAAGGATCAGAGATGCTTCTGTATAGTAGATTGGCAGGAATACCAGATCTGCACCTGCATCTTTTGCTTTCTGAAGCTGTACGGAAAAGTCTGTCTTGTTATCTGCTGTAAATGCTTCTGCAGATACGATTTCAAAGTTCTGATTTGCTGCTTCTGCTGCAAACTTCTCATAAATACCTGATGAATAAATATCGGAGCTGTCGTAAATAACCGCTACCTTTGTAGCCAGATTGTTTTCACCGATATACTGTGCAGATGCAAGACCCTGATTCGGATCTGAGAAACATACGCGGAATGCATTATCATACTGTACACATTCTACTGCAGAACCTGAAGGTGTCAGCTGGAACATGTTGTCATCTTTGCTGTACTCACTGACTGCAATACTGCATCCGCTTGTAACAGCACCAACTAACATCTGCATACCCCAGTCTTTTAAAGTATTGTATGCATTTACTGATTTTTCAGCATCACATTCATCATCCTGGAAGTTCAGTTCAAGCTGCATACCGTTTACACCGCCTGCTGCATTGACTTCATCTACTGCCAGCTGTGCTGCGTTTGCAACTGCTGTACCGTAAACTGCTGCAGATCCTGTCAAAGGTCCGATACCACCGATCTTTAATATACCGCCTGCTGCATTTCCCGTTCCTTCTGCCGTAGTATCTGCTGCAGCGTCTGTTGCAGCGTCAGATGAACCTGCTGCATCATTACTGCTTCCGCAGCCTGTCAGCATAGATGCTGATAACGCTGCCACCATTAAAAGGCTTACTAACTTTTTCATTTTCATAATATTTCCTCCTTCTTCAGCAGCCATCGTATATTACTATGTGCAAAAAGCAACCTTAAGTATACAAAAAGGCTTCTCTCTGCGGAAAGAAGCCTTGTTCTTGCTGCCTTAAAAGCATAATATGGTATTTTACATTTCTTGTCAACGCAAAACCGTCCGGTATAATTTTTCTTCATAAAATCTATAACCCCAGGTTATCTCGTATCGTGTGATATCTTTCCATCACATATTCCTTTTTTTCTTTTGCATTTTCACGTATATCTATTTCCAATGCACTTAGCAGATGATATATAAAATCCAGCATGTATAAGAATAAAATGAAAACCGCCACTCTTCTGCCCTGTGGTTCAGGCATCACAGCCAGAAACCGCAGCACTGCCGGCTGGATCACCTTGACGATCCCCAGACCGTAAATGCCCCAGGCCAATGTACTTTCCAGACAGATCAGCCCTTTATAGTTAAATGGTTTTTCATTATAATCCCACCACACCTGATGCAGAACCTTCTGCATCAGTATTGCCACCAGATATTCAAAAGCCGTAGCAGATACTGCCGCAGTCAGATATAACAGAACCGGATGTGACGCAAGAGGTCTCAACAGAAAATACCCAAACACTGCGCCAAATCCATAGATCGGACAGAACGGACCGACTCCGAAGCCCCTGTTTGTCAGTTTACGGTTACAAATACTCATATATAATGATTCAACGGCCCAGCCAAGCATACTGTAAAAGACAAAACATTCTATAATATGCTCTGCACTGACCCCACAAAAAACTCTGCTCCACATATAAATTCCTCCTGCTCTTTATCAGAAATCCATGTAAAGTTATCCTATAAAGAAGAAAATCTCTGGTCAGAACGGCCAGAGATATCTTATTCTTAATTGTATTTGCGTTTTCTTGCTGCTTCAGATTTTTTCTTACGTCTTACACTTGGTTTCTCGTAGTGCTCTCTTTTGTGGATTTCCTGCTGGATACCAGCTTTTGCACAACTTCTTTTGAAACGGCGTAAAGCGCTATCTAAAGTCTCGTTCTCTTTTACGATTACGTTTGACATAAATCACACCTGACCTCCCTTCAGTCCCTTCAAGTATCTTGACTGCTGGGTTAATATTATTCGTACACAGAATCATGTACAATACAATTATAGCAGATTTTAACAATCCGTCAACTACTTTTTGTTATATTATAACGATTTATATTCGTTTTTTACCGGATCTGTCCTGCCAGTACCTTTTCTGCTTCTGCAATTGCTGCGCCGATACCTGCCGGATTCTTACCGCCTGCCTGTGCCATGTTCGGTCTTCCGCCGCCACCGCCGCCGACAAGTGCTGCGATTCCTTTGATCAGATTTCCTGCATGTGCGCCTTTCTGCATGGCTGCGTCTGTTGCCATTGCGATCAGATTGACTTTTCCGTCCTTTTCAGATGCCAGAACAACAACACCTTCTCCGATCTTTTCCTTGAGCTGGTCGCCCAGATCGCGCAGACCGTTCATGTCGACATTTTCCACACTTGTTGCAAGAAGCTTTACTCCGGAAACTTCCTTTACCTGATCCATCACATCACCAAGTGCTTCTTTGGCAGCCTTGCTCTTTAAGGATTCGTTTTCACCCTGCAGCTCCTTTACCTGTTTCTGCAGATGCTCGATCTTTTCTGTAATGCCGGCCGGAGTTGTCTTTAAAAGTGCTGCAATCTCTGCAAGCTCTTTGTCAAGCTGCGCATAATAAGCGATCACATGATCCCCTGTAATGGCTTCAATACGACGGACGCCTGCTGCAACGCCGCTTTCCGCAAGGATCTTGAATGCACGGATATCTCCTGTATGGGCAACATGGGTACCGCCACAGAGTTCCTTGGAGAAATCACCCATGGATACCACACGTACCTCATCACCGTACTTTTCACCGAACAGTGCCATCGCACCTGTCTTCTTTGCTTCCTCAACACTCATGATCTGTGTTGTTACCTGCAGATCCTCGGCAATCTTTTCATTGACGATCTGCTCAACCTTGGCAAGCTCTTCCTTTGTCACTGCCTGTCCATAGCTGAAGTCAAATCTGGTGCGCTCGCTGTCCTGATAAGAGCCCTGCTGATGTACCTGATCACCCAGCACCTCCTGAAGCGCCGCCTGTAATAAGTGTGTTGCGGAATGGTTTCTGCATGTGTTTGCATGTGATGCAGCATCCACTTCCATAGAAGCCTTCTCTCCTGCCATAATACTGCCGGATACGACACTACCGATATGACCGATTCTGCCACCCGGTAATTTCACGGTATCTGTTACGGCAAATACGCCGTTTTCTGTCTTGATCTGACCTTTGTCGCCCTTCTGTCCACCCATGGTAGCATAGAAAGTTGTCACCGGTACAATAACGGTACCTTCCTGCCCCTGTGTCAATTTGTCAACCAGTTTATCTTCTGTTGCGATGACTTTGATCTCGCTTTCCGTTGTCAGCGCATCATAACCGGCAAATGTACTTGTAACAGATGCATCCAGTTCCTTGAACAGATCGTTGTCAACTGTCAGTTTTGCCGAGAAGTTCTGGTTTTCGCGTGCTTTTTGCTTCTGTTCTTCCATTGCCTGTTCAAAGCCCGCTTCATCTGCTTCCACATTTTCTTCCTTTGCCATTTCCACGGTAAGCTCGATCGGGAAGCCGAATGTATCATATAAATAGAAAGCATCCTTTCCGGAAATTGTCTGTTTGCCGGATTTTACGGTTTCATCCAGAATCTTCTTAAACTCTTTCATACCGTTTTCCAGTGTGCTTTCAAAACGAACAATTTCTTTATCCAGCTCTTTTAAAACAAATTCGCGGTTTTCTACCAGATTCTTATAGCTTTCATGATAGATCTCGTCCATATAGATCGAAGCGATCTTTAAAAGATCTTCCTTTTTCAGACCGATGCTGCGTCCATGTCTTACCGCACGTCTGATCAGACGGCGCAGTACATAACCTGCTCCTACATTGGACGGTGTCAGTCTTGCTTCATCTCCGATCAGCATAACACCTGTACGGATATGATCTGCCACAATACGCATAGATCTTGTCGCTGTTTCGTCAGCTTCATATTTACAGCCTGATACCTGTTCGATATAAGCGATCACCGGTGCAAAAAGATCGGTCTTATATACATCCTTTGTACCGTTTAAGAATGCAAGGTTTCTCTCCAGTCCCCAGCCGGTGTCTACGTTTTTCTGTTTCAGCGGTGTCAGATGACCGTCTTTATGTTTCTCATACTGCATAAAAACATCATTACCAAGCTCTGTATACTTACCGCAGTTACAACCAGGGCCGCAATTCGGACCGCAGTCCGGTACATCTGCGATGTAAAACATTTCGCTGTCAGGGCCGCACGGACCGTATTCCAATCCCCACCAGTTATCCTCTGCAGGCAGATAATATACATTTTCCTTTTTGAAGCCGGATGCGATTCTACACTGTGCGCCTTCTTCATCACGCGGTGCATTTTCGTCGCCTGCAAATACAGTTGCTGCCAGATGATCTCTGTCAAAACCGTATACCTGTGTCAACAGCTCAAAGCTCCATTTGGTACGCTCTTCCTTAAAGTAATCACCAAGGCTCCAGCTTCCCATCATTTCAAAGAAAGTCACATGGCTTGTATCGCCAACGGAATCAATATCATTTGTACGGACACAACCCTGTACATTACAGAGTCTTGTACCGAGCGGATGCTTCTTTCCAAGCAGATAAGGCATCAGTGGCTGCATACCTGCCACGTTGAACATAACACCTGTTGAACCGTCGGAAACAAGGGAAACCGCTCCAACGTCAACATGTCCGCGTTCTTTATAAAAGTTTAACCAACCATTTCTAAGTTCATTTGAAGTAAACTGCTTCATTTTCTTTCCTCCACACGTTATATATTGAAAAACTGTATCATTCTTCATCTGTCTCAAAATAACAGTATTTTATTCCATTTTCTAAAGGAAAAAATGTCCTATGCATAAATGCAGGACATTTTTTCTTTAAAACTGACTAAAATGTAAATTTATCTGCAAAGTATGCATCCAGATCTGCGATTGCTACACGTTCCTGCTCCATGGAATCACGGAAACGAACCGTTACGCAGTTGTCTGTTTCGGAATCAAAATCGTATGTGATGCAGAACGGTGTACCGATCTCATCCTGACGGCGATATCTCTTACCGATATTTCCTCTGTCATCAAATTCACAATTATATTTTTTGGAAAGCTGTGCAAAAATCTTTTCCGCACCTTCGTTTAACTTCTTGGACAGTGGCAGCACACCGATCTTAACCGGTGCAAGAGCCGGATGGAAATGCAGGACTGTTCTGACGTCCGGCTTTTCTTCCGTTCCGATATTTTCCTCATCATATGCAGCGCAGAGGAATGCCAGTACAACACGGTCAGCACCGAGAGAAGGCTCGATAACATACGGAATGTATTTTTCATTCTTTACATCATCAAAATATGACATATCCTGACCGGATGTATTCTGATGCTGTGTCAGGTCGTAGTCTGTTCTGTCTGCAATACCCCAGAGCTCACCCCATCCAAACGGGAAGAGGAACTCGATATCGGTTGTACCCTTAGAATAGAAGCAAAGCTCTTCCGGATCATGGTCACGCAGACGCATCTCATCTTCTTTAATGCCGAGTGCAAGCAGCCAGTCACGGCAGAAGCCTCTCCAATACCGGAACCATTCCATATCTGTACCGGGCTCACAGAAAAATTCAAGCTCCATCTGTTCAAACTCTCTTGTACGGAATGTGAAGTTACCCGGTGTGATCTCATTACGGAAGGATTTACCGATCTGACCGATACCAAACGGGATCTTCTTGCGGGAAGATCTCTGCACATTTTTGAAGTTGACAAAAATACCCTGTGCGGTTTCCGGACGCAGGTAAACAGTATTCTTTGCATCTTCGGTTACACCCTGGAACGTCTTGAACATCAGATTGAACTGACGGATATCTGTGAAGTTGTGCTTACCACAGGTCGGGCAAGGGATATTGTTATCCTCTACAAATGCCTTCATTTCTTCCTGCGAAAATGCATCGATCGGTTTTTCCAATGTAATGCCTTTTTCCTGTGCATAATCTTCGATCAGCTTGTCAGCACGGAATCTTTCATGACACTCCTTACAATCCATCAGCGGATCGGCAAAGCCGCCAAGATGTCCACTGGCTACCCATGTCTGTGGATTCATTAAGATCGCACAGTCTACACCGACATTATATGGATTTTCCATGATGAATTTCTGCCACCATGCGCGTTTTACGTTGTTTTTCAGTTCTACACCGAGATTACCGTAATCCCATGTATTGGCAAGTCCGCCGTAGATTTCAGAGCCCGGATAAACAAATCCGCGGTTCTTTGCAAGTGCTACAATTTTTTCCAGTGATTTTTCCATGTTTTCATCCTCGCTGTTCTTTTTTATTCATATACTGATCTCTGCCATGACAGTATCAGCTATTATTCATAAATAATACATCCCGTCTGTCCTTCATTCAGATTGACCGCGGTTTTTTCATCTACCAAAGAGATGCCATCACTTATATGTGTAATTTTTCCATGCACCTTTACCTGCTGCTGTTCTTCCAGTATCACAGCATTCTTATCGCCAAGTTCAAGCACATCTGCTTCTGAAATCTGTGAACCATCCACACTCTTCATCTGCGGGAAAGAATATCCTCTTGCGTATACATCCGCAACCTTTCCTGCAAACAGCTGCTTTTCATTAAAAGATGTATAGGCATCACTGTCGGGAAAAGTGATATTGACGCGGATCACCTTATCCTCCAGTTCAAATTTTTCAAGCTCCACTGCCTCTTTGCCGTCACCGGACTGTGTATTAAACTGGGATATCTTATCCTCAATCTCCCTTTTCAATTCCTCCTGATCATAATACGGCTGCTCAAAATCCTCAACAATCGCCTCTGTGATCTGTCCTTTTTTTTCAATGATAACTGTATTTGTATCTACATCTGTTTCCTTTCCACAGGCACTAAGCAGGCAAAGCATAGCCGCCATAAGGAAAATCATATTCCGTTTTTTCATAACTTACCTCCTGCATACCGCATTTTATTATACTAGCAAGAGCTCAGTTTTTCAACCTGCAATTTTCCAGTACAGCAAGGCTTTTGAACCTGTGCCCGATATACCGGTCCCTGTAGATCCTGCACTGCTCTGCCAGCTGCTGCAGAACCGCGTCCGATACTTTAAAGGTATAAAGCTTTTCAAAAGGTGCCTGCATGACATATTGGATCGTATATACCGTGCTCTCCAGCAGCATTTCTTTCTGCAATACCCCCGGAAATTCTCCGTTTACCACAAGAGCCTTCATTTCAAATATGTACTGCACAAGCTCATGCGGAACTGCTCCTTTTGTGAGTGCCTTCAGGGAAACGTACAACAGCTTCAGCATCTCTTTTTCATCGTTATTTTCCCTTGTATAATAATCTGCCACATCACAGAAATACATACCGTAAAAAGCCCCTTCAAAATCTTCCCTGAGGTTTTCAAAATACTCCGCGATCCGTACCTCGGACAGGTTATATGCCGTTTTTCCCTCATAAAGCCGGAACGTACCGTAACAGAACGGATTCGTGGCCGCCATAAATCTGCTGCCCGGCTTTTTGGCGCCTCTGGCAAAAGCCGATATTTTCCCCCGTTCCTTTGTCAGAACCGTTATTCTTTTGTCCATCTCCAAAACAGGGACAGCCTTTAAGACTATCCCTGTTACTTCCACAAAATCCTGCATGCCAGCTCCTGCTCCCGCTACATTCTGACTACATCTCCGCCCTCTTTTTCTTCCGTCTGCCGTCTGCCGGAGGCATCCTCTTCGGACTGTGTCCTGTCTGCTGCATTTTCTGCTGCTTCCCTGTAGCTTAAGTAATCCGCAACCTTACCACTCATATAAAAGGTATCCCAGCATTCCCTATCACGCATCATCCGTTTCCTCCCGTAAATTAGATACTAATAGGGTTCGTTCTTTCCCGGAAAATATGTGTGGTAGTTTCTCCCTTATCTGGTAATATCTTTTGCGTTATAACCAAAGTTTTTCAAAAGGAAATCGCTGTCGCGCCAGTCTTTCTTGACTTTTACCCAGAGCTTCAGATTCACCTGTGTTTCCAGCAGATCTTCGATTTCCTTTCTCGCACGGCTTCCGATCTTTTTCAGCATACTGCCGCCCTTTCCGATAATGATCCCTTTGTGGGAATCACGCTCGCAGACGATCGTTGCATCAATATCCACGATGCTGTCATCCGCTCTCCACTTCATCTGATCAATGGAAACTGCTATCCCGTGTGGGATCTCCTCATCCAGACAGCGGAGCGCCTGTTCGCGGATCAGCTCTGAAACGATCTGCCGCTGTGGCTGGTCTGTCACGGTATCTTCATCATAAAACATCGGTCCGTAAGGCAGATATTTAAAGATAGAGTCGATCAGATCCTGTGTATTATCTCCCTTCAGCGCCGAAACCGGAACGATCTCCGCAAATTCCAGCTCTTTTCTGTATGCATCGATAAAAGTCAGGATTTCTTCTCTTTTTACTGTATCCGTCTTATTGATGACAAGTATGACGGGCGTTTTGGTCTTTTTCAGCTGTTCGATGATATGTCTCTCCCCGGCGCCGATAAAGGTGGACGGTTCCACCAGCCACAGGATCACATCGACCTCGGACAGCGTATGCTGCGCCACGTTTACCATGTAGTCGCCCAGCTTGTTTTTTGCCTTATGGATACCCGGCGTATCCAGAAAGACGATCTGTCCCTGCTCACATGTATATACAGTCTGTATTTTATTTCTGGTTGTCTGCGGCTTATTGGATGTGATCGCGATCTTCTGTCCGATCAGCCGGTTCATCAGTGTTGATTTTCCTACATTCGGTCTTCCGATCAGCGTCACAAAACCGCTTTTTTTATCTGCTTCCATATATTCTTCCTTTATCCCTCTTATCGAGCTTTTGTTTACGGCTCCGGTTTATCCGTTTCTTCTTCCTTCTGCATGACCTGTTCCACTGCAGCATTCAGCTGTCCGCTTTGCTGTTTTAATTTCTCCATCTTCTCAGCCAGCTTTCTTTCCCGTTTCTTTTTGCTTTTCTTTACGATCACGCGGATCACAAGCACGATCGCTGCAATGACTACAGCCCAGATCAGTAAATACGGCAATGCGATCACAAGATCGATCAGGAAGTTTTTAATGCCCTGCAGTACACGCTTCACACTTGTTACAAAACCATCTGTCATACGCTGCAGATCTGATTTCGGTTCCTGCGTATCCGGCGTGTAGATCGTCACCTCTTCCACGGAAAGAGTGATGGTTGCATAGTCGACCTGATTGTCATATGTACGAAGCTGTGACTCCATGGACTGGATCTGATAGCGCACTTCCGTCAGCCTTGTCTCCAGTGCAATGATCGCATCCACGCTTTCCGCTTTTTCCATCAGCGCCATGAGTCTTTCCTGCTCAACTTCAAGTGCCTCTTTCCGGCTCTTTGTGTCTACATAGGAAAGTGTCACATCATCGGTTGACTCCGATTTTCTCGTGACATTTGCATTTTCGGAAACCATGGTTACCATTTCATCCATTTTGTCAGCAGGTACTCTGACCGTATAGTTGGCTGATCTGTTGCCTTCATATCCATAGCTGCTTCCATAGGTATTGCTGCTTTCTATATAACCGCCCAGTTCCGCAACCTTTGCGTCAATCTGCGAAAGCAGCTCATCAAAGCTCTGCGTTTCCACACCGATATCCATGCGGCGGATCAGCTTTCTGCCCTGTTCCACCTGCTTTTGTACATTTTCCGCTGTACTCGCTCCGGATCCCGTATCGCTGCCTTGCGCTACCGCATCATATTCGTAAACACCCTCCGAAGCTGCTTCATCCGCTGCCTCCTCCGTCATCATATCGGAAGCTGCCATTGTCTGCGCCGCCTTATTGGACGATGCTGTATCATAACTGCTGCTTCCGCAGCCTGTCAGAAACAGTGCCAGACCCAATGCACAAAGTATTCTCTTTTTCATAGTAACCCTCCTTTTGCTGTTCTCCATAATCTCTTTTCTTTTTGCATCTCTGCTATTTATAATACGTTCCTGCCCTCTCTTATTTATGGGTATTACACGAGTGTTTCCACACAAAGGAAGCTGTCTGCCTGTTCTTTGATCTTATCCTCGTTACCGACTACACAGAATGCCCCTGTCTCCAGCATGGCTGCCACCTGGACGGAAAGAGCGTGGATATCCGCTACCTGACAGGAAAGGATCTCATCCCGTTCCTGCTGTTCTTCTGCAAAGCTGTAGCCTGACATATAAGCGCCGAAGCTTCTGCTGCCCTGTGCGCTCGGTGGGAGTGGTGTATCCTTCTCGGAGATCGCGCCAATCACATACTTTGTCATGATCTCTTCATCTGCTGCAAATTCCCGCAGATACGCCGGTGCCTTCTCGTAAACAGCAACCGTCTTTTCCAGATTCGGATCTCTGTAGGACACAAAATAGCTGAGACCTGATTTTGTAAAGTTGCTCATACAGCCATATGCGCCTCCTTTGACTCGTACCCGGATCCACAGATAATCATATCCCATCATGATGCGCAGCACACGGAGCGCTCCTGTATATGGAAGTCCCGCTTTTCTGAAATCGCCTGCCCGGCAGACATACTGGACTCCCGCACTGGTGCACAGCCCTTCCTGTTTTTTTTCAGGATCCGCACGGAATGCTTCCTGCACATTGTTTTCCGCAGAAAGTCCCTTATGGAACGGCAGAAGCGCTTCCACAAACAGTTTCTTTCCTTCTTCCGTGCCCGTGTAATCATAAAGCACTCTGTTCCCATTCAAGATAAAGGAAAGCAGCGTTTTCATTTCCCTGATACATTCTGCTTTGCGTTCGTCAAAATGATTATACAAATCTGTCAGGAAACGGAAAAATCCCAGACCGCTGAACCGGTCAGATGCCCATGCACTTTCCGAAATATAAGAAAGTGCCCGCAGTGATGCAGTCGAATGTCCCGCACTTGTCATCTGTGCCTGCAATCTTGCTTTTACCTCACCCAGAATCTCTTTCAGACGTTTTTCATCCTCAAAAACAGACTGTGTCAGGATCTCCCTGGTCAGATCCACTGCCTTTGGTGTATTCCCATATAACACTTTTGCCCTGGCCTCAAAGGTCAGTTCAAATTTACTGTAATCCTTTGCATCTGTATAAGTGGCTGCATCAAAGATAATACCTCCTGTCTGCAGATTGATCTCATTAAACAGCTCTCCGTAGCTTCTCTTTTCCGTGCTCAGAAGTCCCAGCACATTTTTCAGAAGCCCCAGATACGGAAGCTGCTCTTTTTTGATATCACGGATCTTAAATACTATGTGCAGATAAGAAACCCCGTTTGTAAAGATCGGATGAGACAAAAGGATCGTATTTTCAAAAGGCTCCTTCTCGTTCAGGAACGGATGTGCTTCTTTACCCAGGTCTTCTCTTTTCAGCACAGGGATCTTTGCCAAATCTTCCGGGGAGGATTCTTCTTCCTGATATGCTTTCAGTGCCTTTGTCTCTGCGATCACCGCCTGCAGTTCTTCTTCAGAAAGGGAAGCCTTTTTCTCAGCCAGCGTTTCTTTCAGCTTCTCACTTTCCTTACTCTCCAGTCCTTTTTCAGGAAGCAGGGATACGATCGATTTATGTGTATTATTCAGAATCTGATTTTCCACAAGCTGTTCAAAATAATCAGTCTGTACCAGCTTCTTCAATGCGTCAAAGGTCTCATTCGCTTCAATATGCATAAATGGAGCCTTGTCATCATACAGCCAGCTGTCCAGTGCCTGCAGACCATACATCAGCCCTTTTGGATACGCCCCGAAATCTGCTTCCTTATATTTAAACTCATAGCAGTTAATAGCCGCAAGCAGGGCATTTTTATCAATGCCGTTCTTTACCTGCTCTCTTAAAGCCTGCTCTACGGTTTCCACAAATGCTTTCTGATCGGATAAACCGGCATTTTTTGCCACAAAAGAAAAATACGGCTGCAGAATTCCATTTTCGCAGACACTGTAAACATCTTCACCTATTCCTTTTTCCATCAGAGCCACCTTGACCGGAGCGCCCGGTGCGGAGCAAAGAGCATAGTCAAGAACCTGCAGTGCGATATAAAGCTGTCTGTCCAGACTGCTGCAGATGCTGACATTATAAGAATAATAAGCGGCGTTTGTGATATCATCCGAATCCAGTACCGGATATTTCTTTTCTACTTGTACAGGCGCTGCAAACGGCTTCTGCAGCCGGATGGCAGAGTCGATCTTAAGCACGTCAAATTTGGAGAGATATGCCTCATCCAGATAGGTCAGACGCTCTTCCATGTCCATATCGCCATAGAAATAAATATAGCTGTTTGACGGATGATAATATCTTCTGTGAAAATCCAGAAAAGCTTCATAAGTCAGCGACGGAATATCGGAAGGTCTTCCGCCGGAATCCACACCGTATGCGGTGTCCGGATACAGGCTGTTAAAAGTCTCTCTGTCAAGCAGATCATCCGCGCTCGAATACGCGCCTTTCATTTCATTATATACGACACCGTTATAGATCAGGTCGTCTGTTTCGGACTCACATTCATAATGCCAGCCCTCCTGCTCGAAGATCTTCTTTTCTTTATAAATATTCGGATGGAATACCGCATCCAGATAGACGTCACAAAGATTGGCAAAATCCTTGTCATTGCAGCTTGCTACCGGATAAACCGTCTTATCCGGGTAAGTCATGGCATTTAAAAAAGTGTTCAGGGAACCTTTTGCCAGTTCCACAAACGGATCCTTGACCGGATACTTCTCTGAACCGCAGAGTACACTGTGTTCAATGATATGCGCCACACCTGTGCTGTCTGTCGGCGGTGTACGGAAACCAATGTAAAATACTTTATTGGGATCATCATTGGAAAGCAGTACGATCCTCGCCCCTGTCTTTTTATGGCGCAGGATCACACCACGGGAATTCAGATCTCTGATCTCCCTGTCTTCCACGATTTCATATGCTGTCAGATTTTCTATACTCATTTTCTTCTCCACTTTCTGTTTTCTGTTAAAGTGCATGATTTTTACGGATTCTTTTGAGTCCATGCTATACGCCAAGTGACATCAGATGCAGTTTCCCGAAATAAAACTCGGAAATATAATCTGCACAAAGCTGTCCCTGCTCCTGTTCCTTCCAAAAATTCTCAAAAGAAAGCTCTTCTGTCTCATATTCTGTCCGGCTTCTTCCTTTTTTATCCACTTTTATCTTCGGCTTTACGGTTTTGATCTTACAACGCAGCTGTTTCAAAACCATTGCGAGCTTACTGTCTTTTGTCATGGAAGACAGTGCATCACAGATCCGTATCTCTTCTCCCACTTCCGGTATCACATATTGAAATACGGCAGTACGAAGCCGCTGCGGCGTATCATCCTGCTCACACAGCTCCGCAAAGGTCAGTCTTGCTCCGATATACACATTGTTAAAATCCTGGAGCACATATTTAAAATCCATATTTCCTGTTTCGTTACTCATTCTTATACTCCATTTCTATGGTATCGATCAGATTTGCACTGATCTGCATGGCTGCTTCCACATCATCCATCGTGATTGCTTCATAATTGGCGCAGATCTCTTCCGGAGATACTTTTCTGCGTAGTTCCTCAGAAAGTTCTCTGGCAGCATCCGCTACCTGATTGACCTTCTTCAGTACTTCCTCATCATCATTTTTCTTTTCCAGCTCCTCGTTGATCAGACGTTCCATTGCCTTCATCATATAATTACCAAGGAAACCTTCCGTCTCTTCCAGTATATCGCCGTCTGTATCCAGACACTCCATCTGCCCGGTTGCTTCCAAAAGTGCCATATTGCCTTCTCCGATCAGATCCTCCAGCATCACACCCTGCCCCGCATACAGCTTTGCAAGCTCTGCTGTCTTTGGCAGAAACTGCTGAAGCAATACCTCTTTGGCATCCTGATCACCTGCAATCGCAGAAAGCATGACCGCCTTCAGTTCTTCCGGCTCCATACTTTCAAGTGCTGAAATCCCGTTCAGATACTCCTCCAGATAATTACGGTCTTCCATGGAGAGATATTCCTCTACCTCTTTCCGGTCTCCGACACCGATCTTCTGGTTCTTATAATACTCCAGCAAAAACCCCATCTGTTCCGAGCCCTGCTGTATGTCCGGGAAAAAGGAATGGATCTGTTCTTCTGACAGACACATACCTTGTTTTCTTGCCAGCTTCATGGATTCCATAAGCTGACTTCTGAATTCTTTTTCTTCCATATATATTCCCCGTCTTTCTTTCCTACTGTTTTTTCACATGCTTGTGTGTAAAAATATGATCCTGACAATACTCATAATTTCCGTCGCACTTTGAGCAGAACCGAAATTCCAGATCCGGATCGGATTCGTCTGTTCTGCCACAGATCGCACATTTATGCTTTGTCACCGGACGCATGACCTGCTTGTGATAAGTACGCTGTCTTTTGATCTGCTGCGGCGTCCGGAAAGATTTCCGTGTTGTCACAAAGAAAATGATAAAGGCAAGCAGAGAAAACAGGATCGCCGTCATGTCCGCCAGCGGCAGATACCAGCCGATGCTTTCCGTTCTGATATAAGAACTGAGCGATATCACATCCTGCAATACCTGTACACCTAAAATAACCGCATAGATAATTCCCAGCACTTTTATCTTCAGTGGGATAATAAACATAAACAGGACCTGTACATCCGGGAAGGTTGCTGCAAATGCCAGAATGATCGACATGCAGACATAATACGTACTGAAATAATTGGCAATAAAACCGTAAAAGGATGCTAATGATACACCAAATTCCATCACGGTGATCGTTTCGGTCAGCCCGGTCAGAACACAGACGCCGTAAAACAGGAAAGCGCCAACGATCGTCAGCAGCATCCCGCCGATCAGATAGACATTATAGCGGAAGGTGCCCCATGTCCGTTCCAGTGTCGTACCGATGGAAAAATAAAAATACAACATGACCAGTGTAAATAGGTCGAGTCCTTCCGGCGGTACAACGATCCATGTCAGGAGACGCCAGACCTGCCCATGCAGGATCGCATACGGATTCAGTGTCAGATAATTCAAAAAGGATGAATTAAATAACTCGATCACATAACCAAATGCATAGCAGATGATCAGATATAAGGTAATATTGGGAATTGCATACTTCCCCCATTTTCGTTCTAATTTTGAAAGCCAGCTCATAAATACTCCTCTCCTGCCTTGTTCTATCTTATTATACTGTTCTCGTCCCGAAGTTTCCATTACTTTCGGGAAACAAAGAACATTTTAGCATGGGAATCCGCTAAAGTAAACAATCTGACATTGTATATTCCAAATGTTTAATGCAATTTTCACAATTTATACAATAAAGATTTATATATTTTTTATAATCGAAAAGCAATCAAGATTGCACTTTAAAAAAACATGTCGTATAATAAGGCGTAAAAAGTCGTGAATTGTCAGATTCACGATCTATTCATGTATTATATTAAGGAAGGTGAACTGAATGGAAAAGCAACTTTACACGCTGGGCATTGATATTGGCTCCACTACTGTTAAAATTGCAATTCTGGATGAAGCAAAACAGTTAATTTTTTCTGATTATAGAAGGCATTTCGCCAATATCCGCGAAACATTGCGGGATCTTTTCAAAGAAGCCTATGCGATCCACGGAGATATCACAGTATCTCCCATGATCACAGGCTCCGGCGGATTATCTCTTGCCAATTATCTCGGTGTTCCGTTTACGCAGGAGGTTATTGCCGTTTCAACAGCTTTAAAGGAAGCTGCTCCGCAGACGGATGTAGCGATCGAGCTTGGTGGCGAGGATGCCAAGATCATTTATTTTGAAGGCGGTAATGTCGAACAGCGTATGAACGGTATCTGTGCCGGTGGTACAGGTTCTTTTATTGACCAGATGGCCTCCCTTCTGCAGACAGATGCTACGGGTCTGAATGAATATGCGAAAGGCTATCAGTCTCTATATACAATCGCTGCAAGATGCGGCGTATTTGCCAAATCCGATATCCAGCCGCTGATCAACGACGGTGCAACAAAGGAGGATCTTTCCGCTTCTATTTTCCAGGCGGTTGTCAACCAGACGATCTCCGGTCTTGCATGCGGTAAACCGATCCGTGGTCATGTTGCGTTCCTCGGAGGTCCGCTCCACTTTTTATCAGAACTGAAGGAAAGTTTTATCCGTACGCTGAAGCTGGATGAAGAGCATATTGTTTCGCCTGAGAACTCTCACCTGTTTGCAGCAATCGGTTCAGCCTTAAATGCAGATTTAAAGACGCAGTTTACCTTGAAGGAAATGGTCGATAAGCTCTCTCAGGAGATCAAAATTGCTTTTGAAGTGGAACGTCTGTCTCCACTGTTTGAATCCCGGACAGAATATGAGCTGTTCACGACCAGACATAATTCGCACAAAGTACATACAGCTCCGCTATCTTCTTATCAGGGGAACTGCTATCTCGGTATTGATGCAGGTTCCACAACAACCAAGGTGGCTCTGATCGGAGAAGACGGCTCTCTTTTATATTCTTTCTACAGCTCTAACAACGGTAACCCGCTGCAGACAGCGATCACCGCGATCAAGGATATTTATGCCCAGCTTCCGGAAAGGGCTGTGATCAAGCATGCCTGCTCCACAGGCTATGGTGAAGCACTGATGAAAGCGGCTTTTCTGCTGGATGAAGGCGAAGTGGAAACTGTGGCACATTATTACGCAGCAGCCTTCTTCTCTCCTGATGTCGACTGCATTTTGGATATCGGCGGTCAGGATATGAAATGTATCAAGATCAAAAACGGTACGGTAGACAGCGTGCAGTTGAACGAAGCATGCTCTTCCGGCTGTGGTTCCTTTATTGAGACCTTTGCAAAATCCCTCAACTACTCCGTGGAAGATTTTGCACACGAAGCACTGTTTGCGAAGCATCCGATCGACCTTGGTACACGTTGTACGGTATTTATGAATTCCAAAGTAAAACAGGCGCAGAAGGAAGGAGCTTCCGTATCCGATATTTCTGCCGGTCTTGCTTACTCCGTTATCAAAAACGCATTATTTAAAGTAATTAAAGTATCCAGTGCCAGTGAGCTTGGTAAGAAGATCGTGGTACAGGGCGGTACTTTTTATAACGATGCGGTTCTTCGAAGTTTTGAGATCATTGCAGGCTGTGAAGCCGTCAGACCTGACATTGCAGGTATCATGGGTGCTTTCGGAGCTGCCCTGATCGCAAAAGAGCGTTTCCATGAAAAGGAAGCAAAAGCTGCCAGAACACTTGATGCCAAAGAGCCGGAAACAACGATGCTTTCCATCGACAAGATCAACGAACTTACCTTTACCACACGTATGGCAAAGTGTCAGGGCTGCACAAACCACTGTCGTCTGACCATTAACCAGTTTACCGGCGGCAGACAATACATATCCGGTAACCGTTGTGAGCGCGGTATCGGCAAGGAAAAAAATAAAAGTAATATTCCAAACCTTTATGAATATAAGCTGCATCGTATTTTCGATTACGAACCGCTGCCGGCTGATGAAGCTGTCAGAGGACAGGTCGGTATTCCGCGTGTCCTGAACATGTATGAGAACTATCCGTTCTGGTTTACCTTCTTTACAGAGCTGAAATATCAGGTAGTCCTCTCTCCGTCCTCAACTCACCAGATTTATGAGCTGGGTATCGAATCCATTCCGAGCGAATCCGAATGTTACCCTGCCAAGCTGGCACATGGTCATGTAACCTGGCTGATCCGCCATCATGTACCGTATATCTTCTATCCGGCTTTATTTTATGAACGTGACGAGGTAAAGGGCGCGGGCAATCATTACAACTGCCCGATCGTTACCTCCTATTCGGAAAATATCAAAAATAACGTGGAGGAGATCGGACGCGGGGAAGTACGCTTCCAGAATCCGTTCCTTTCCTTCCGCGACAAGGATACGATCGCACACGTATTATTACAGGAATTCCCCGATATCCCGTCCGGCGAACTGTTACACGCCATTGATAAAGCATGGGATGAGCAGGAAAATGCCCGTCTGGATATGCAGAAAAAGGGGGAAGAAACGCTTGCTTACTTAAATGAGACAGGCAAACGCGGTATTGTGCTTGCAGGCCGTCCGTACCATATCGACCCTGAAATCAACCATGGTATTCCGGAACTGATCAATTCCTATGGAATTGCCGTTCTGACAGAGGATTCCATCTCTCATCTCGGATGGCCTGAGCGTCCGCTGATCGTATCAGACCAGTGGATGTACCATTCCCGTTTATATGCAGCAGCCAGCTATGTCCGTACAGTTGACAATCTGGATCTGATCCAGCTCAACTCTTTCGGTTGTGGTCTGGACGCTGTTACGACCGATCAGGTCAATGATATTTTAACAGGCAGCGACAAGATCTATACCTGCCTGAAGATCGATGAAGTCAATAACCTCGGTGCTGCAAGGATCCGCATCCGTTCCCTGATCGCCGCACTTCGTGTCAAGGAACAGAAGCACGAAGAGCGTGTGGTACATTCCACAGCGATCAACAGACCGGTCTTTACAGAAGAAATGCGTAAAGAATATACGATCCTCTGCCCACAGATGTCTCCGTTCCATTTTGATCTGATCGAGACAGCTTTCCGTGCAGCAGGATACAATCTGGAAATGTTACCTACGGATAACCGCCACGCTGTCGATACCGGTCTGAAATATGTCAATAATGATGCCTGCTATCCTTCTCTGATCGTTGTCGGTCAGATCATGGATGCACTCCTGTCCGGTAAATATGATACAAACAAAGTCGCTGTTGTAATGACGCAAACAGGCGGCGGTTGTCGAGCCACCAACTATGTCGGCTTTATCCGGCGTGCACTTGGCAAGGCAGGGCTTTCCCATGTGCCTGTTATTTCCATCAATATGTCAAACAGTCTGGAATCCAATCCGGGCTTTAAGCTGAATGCCGATCTTCTGACCCGTGCTGCTTACAGTGCTGTATTCGGTGATATTTTCATGCGCTGCGTATACCGAATGCGTCCATATGAACTGACCAAAGGAAGTGTGGATGCTGTCCATGAAAAATGGAAGCTGAAATGTCAGGAATTTGTATTCGGAAAGCATATGTCCTTCTTCAAATTCCAGAGGATGTGCAGGCAGATGATCGAGGAATTCGATGCCATTCCTGTCAGCGAAGATCCAAAGCCGCGTGTTGGCATTGTCGGCGAGATCCTTGTAAAATTCCTGCCAGCAGCAAACAACCATCTGGCAGAGCTTTTGGAAGCAGAAGGTGCAGAGCCTGTCTGTCCGGATCTGCTTGACTTTATGCTCTACTGCTTCTACAACCAGATTTACAAGGCAGATCAGCTTGGCACGTCCAAAAAGGCCGCAAAGATTTCCAAATTCGGTATTTCAGCCGTAAACTTTGTCCGCTCTTCCGCTGCCAAGGCATTTCGGAAGTCCAAACACTTTGATCCGCCTGCCAATATCTATGATCTTGTAGATTACGCAAAAGAGATCGTATCCATCGGTAACCAGACCGGAGAAGGATGGTTCCTGACAGGTGAAATGATGGAACTGATCCACAGCGATGCAACGAATATTGTCTGTACACAGCCGTTTGGCTGTCTGCCAAACCACGTTGTCGGTAAAGGTGTTATCAAAGAACTGCGCAGACGTTACCCACAGGCAAATATCGTAGCGATCGACTACGACCCGGGAGCAAGTGAGGTAAATCAGCTCAATCGTATCAAGCTGATGCTCTCCACCGCCAATAAAAATCTGAAAAAACAGCAAAGTGACCAAAAGGAAGCCTCAGTATAAAAAACTAAGGGCGCTATCTCATAGATAGCGCCCTTTATTATTTATGCTACAGGTATCAAACAATATCATACGGCATGTTATGCACTTACCACCTGCTTTTGATTTTTGTCAAACTTCTGCTCAAACTCGTGGATTGGAATCGGTCTGGAAAAATAATAGCCCTGTCCCATTTCACAGTTCAGACGTTTCAGTTCATCTACCATTTCCCTTGTCTCAACACCCTCTGCAACGGATTCCAGTCCCAAAGACTTGGCAAGCCCAACCGAAAACTCCAGAATATTACCCTTTGCCTTTCCTGCAGAATAGCCTTCCAGAAAACGCATATCCAGCTTCAGCACATCGACCGGGATTTCCGTCAGCATATTCAGGGAAGAATACCCTGATCCGAAATCATCCATTTCCACTTTAAATCCCAGTTTTTCCATCTGATTGACCATATCAAGGATCTGATTCTGGTTTTCCGTATAAACCGTTTCCGTGATCTCCATATGCAAAAGAGATGGTTCTATGTCATATTTATCCATCAGTTCCAAAATTCTGTCCATGAAATCCGAATGGTACAGATCCGCTCTTGAAACATTGACCGAAATAGGAATCAGCGTTCTGTTTTCCTGTTTCCATCTGGCAAGCATCCTGCACACCTGCTCCCAGACATACAGATCCACCTCTGTAATAAACCCGGTTTTTTCGAAAATCGGAATAAACTGCCCCGGCGGCAAAAGCCCGCGTTCCGGATTCATCCAACGGATCAACGCTTCCGCTCCCACATATTCTTCTGTTTTCAAATTGCATTTAGGCTGTAAATAAACGAGAAATTCTCCATCAGCAAGTGCCTGCTGCATAGAATTGGTGATCTCTTTTTCCAATAACAGTTCATCCCGCATGGAATCGTCAAAATATGCGTATGCTTCTCCGTATTTTCCCTTTATCCTTTTCACTGCAAGAACAGCACGATCATACATAACCGTCACATCAATCGTTCTGTCCTCGATCTGATATATCCCAAAGTGGACAACGATCTTCATTTGCAATGGATATCGTTCCATTGCCTTGTCCACATAACCGACCATTTCTTCATATCCGTTTTTACGCACAAGCAGCATCACAAAACAATCACCGGAAATTCTACCGCAGATCCCACCGTTTTCTCTTGCAAAGCCTGTCATAATTCTTGCCAGATACTGTAAAAGCCTGTCTCCCTCATGGATCCCATAGACATCATTTACCACGCGGAACTGTTCAATATCAAATGCTATGATATCATAAACTGCTTCTTCTCTCAAAAGATCCTGTGCCTTTTTACAGAATCCTTCTCTGTTATAGCAGCCCGTCAGCGTATCTAAATCGATCGTTTTCATCAGATAGTCCACTTCCTGTTTCCGTATCTCATCCCCGATCTTCTGCAGAATCAGTTCCCTGTCATACGACTTTGTCAGATATGCGGACGCACCATAGGAAAGCGCTTCAATCTCTGCATCATTGTTGTCCTGCTGCGTGATCACAATAACCGGTATATCAGCAATTACTTCATCTGCCTGTTGCACACTCAGAAATTCATACCCATTCATGACAGGCATATAGAGATCCAATAAGATTACGGCAATATGATCACCATTTTCATGTAACACAGCCAATGCGTCTCTGCCATTTGCGGCAGTGAACACTTTATATTTTTCCTGTAAAATATCAGCCAGAATCGATCGATCCAGTTCACTGTCATCTACGATCAAAATTCCTTTTTTATTTATCATACATTCACCCCAATATGATGTAACAGGCACTCAACAGCTCCACCGGTAATATGAATCTTGCTGTTCCTGCACGCATAGTCCAAATACTATGTTTAGTATATCATACAAAAAGGACTGTTTCAACCGTTAAAAATTTGTGCATTTTGCAAAAAGCAATGCAAAAAAGAAGTGTTTTCTGTTTCTTTTCTTATTTTTCCGTACCATAAGCATTCTCCTCTTGTATACCGCAGGAAGTTTGCTTTGCTATACATTATTTAATTCCATAGCACACTTATTTCATGAAGAAGAATGAACACATCTTCTCTTTATTCGTTGTGTTATTATTATTAACTTTTTCGTGCTATTTCAAAACATTTTTCTCCATTTTTATGATTTTTTATTACTATCTATTGCATAATAGTCTCAACAGTGCTATGCTGCAGAAGATTTCAATATTGAAGCGATTTTAAAATAATGTTATTTATAATAACCAATAGGAAAAGGGGATTTTCAAATGAAGAAACTATCCACAGCAATTCTTGCAGAAATGGTTGAAGCCAAAAGAAAAGCTGCAAAAATGACACAGGCGCAGCTTGCAGAGAAAACCGGTATTAACAGAGCACAGCTCTCAAGACTGGAACAGGAAGATTACTATCCTTCCATTCCCCAGCTGGAAGCGCTTGGAGAAGCACTTGACTTCGATCTGGATGATGTATTTATCAATACAGCCAGTAAGAAAATCGAGTCTCCATCACCACTCAATATCGCAGTCGCCGGAACAGGTTATGTAGGGCTTTCCATTGCCACACTGCTTGCACAGCACAATCATGTCACAGCTGTTGATGTTATCCCGGAAAAGGTAGAAATGCTCAACAACCACAAATCCCCGATCCAGGATGATTATATTGAAAAATATCTTGCCGAAAAAGATCTTGATCTGACTGCCACACTGGATGGCGCGGCAGCTTATAAGAATGCGGATTTCGTTGTTATTGCCACGCCGACCAACTACGACAGCAAGATGAACTACTTCGATACCTCTCTTGTTGAAGATGTGATCAAGCTTGTGCTTTCCGTTAATCAGGATGCCATTATAGTCATTAAATCTACTATTCCTGTTGGCTTCACAAAATCTGTCCGCGAGAAATACAATACAAAAAATATTATTTTCAGCCCGGAATTCCTGCGTGAATCCAAGGCATTATATGACAACCTCTATCCAAGCCGCATTATCGTATCTACCGATAAAGAAGACGAAAGACTTGTAGAAAAATCTCACCAGTTCGCTGCTCTTCTGCAGGAAGGAGCCCTCAAGGAAAATATCGATACATTATTTATGGGATTTACAGAAGCGGAGGCAGTGAAACTGTTTGCAAACACGTATCTGGCACTCCGCGTCTCCTACTTCAATGAGCTGGATACTTATGCAGAAATGAAAGGGCTGAATACTGAGGATATCATTGATGGTGTCTGTCTGGATCCGCGTATCGGAACACACTATAATAACCCCAGCTTTGGATACGGCGGTTACTGCCTGCCTAAGGATACGAAACAGCTCCTTGCCAACTACAATGATGTTCCGCAAAATATGATGAGTGCGATTGTGGAAAGTAATAAGACGAGAAAAGATTTCATTGCTGATCGTGTTCTGGAAATGGCCGGCTATTACGGTTATGATCATTCCAATATGTACAGCTCAGAGCTTGAAAAAGATGTTACGATCGGCGTATACCGTCTGACCATGAAAAGTAATTCCGATAATTTCCGCCAGTCTTCTATCCAGGGTGTTATGAAACGTATTAAAGCCAAGGGCGCCAAAGTCATTATTTATGAACCGACCTTAAAGAACGGTGATACATTCTTCGGCAGTGAAATTGTCAATGATCTTGAAAAGTTCAAAGCACGATCCCATGCGATCATTGCCAACCGTTATGACAGCTGCCTTGATGATGTAAAAAAGAAAGTTTATACACGCGATCTGTTCAGAAGAGATTAAATGAGACCGTTTCAAGTTTTGTGTAAACGTTAAAAACTGATATGTATTAAGTTCTATTATACACAAATAGCCAAAAAAACAGCTTGATACAAAAAGTATTATATTTTTGTATCAAGCTGTTTTTCTAGTTTAAAATTAGTTTTACTATATCATGACTCACCAGCGAGAAACGAGAAACATTACATATTCTCAATAAACGTCACCAGATCAAATTCTTCGCTCTTATGTGCCTTAAATAACGTACCGTATTCTCTGCCGTCCATGATGCGGTGGATGATCCGGACATCTGCCGCATTGGCAATGATCATGTCTGCACCGGAGCTGGTTGCGATTCTGGCAGCGGACAGCTTCGTGCCCATACCGCCGGTTCCGACACTTGAGCTTGTTCCTTTTCCCATTCCCATAATAGAATCGTCCAGATGATCCACAACACTGATAAATTCCGCATCCGGATTTTTATTCGGATCATCTGTGTATAAGCCATCGATATCGGAAAGCAGGATCAGAAGGTCTGCATCGATCAGTGCTGCTACGATAGCTGACAGCGTATCATTATCACCGAACTCGATCTCGAAAGTGGAAACCGTATCGTTTTCATTAACGATCGGTATTGCGCCAAGCTTTAAGAGCTCTGAAAATGTATTTTTGGCATTGAAGCGGTTCAGCGGCTCTGCAATCGTATTTTTCGTCATCAGAACCTGTGCAGCCACATGGTTGTATTCTGCAAAAAGCTTCTGATAGGTCATCATAAGACGTGCCTGTCCGATGGCAGCACACGCCTGCTTCACAGCGATCGGATTGTCTTCTTTGCCGATATGTACTGCCCTTTTGCCGACTGCAATGGCACCACTGGAAACAAGTACCACTTCCTTACCCTGATTGGCAATATTGCAAAGCTCCCGCACCAGAACATCCAGTTTTGTATAATCCAGTCCGCCCGTCTCCTTATGCTGCAGAGAAGAGGAACCGATCTTGATAACGATTCTCTTTTTATCCTTGATTTCTTCCCGTAAAGTTCCCATTGTATTTATTTCTGCTCCTTTTTCTGACTATTTCATTTCTCGACTACTATATCATATCTGCCGGATCCGGCTGGCTAAGATTCTGCAATCAGGTCATACTGACTGCAATTCGCTCCGCCGTCAGAAGTCCGTCCATGGCAGCACTTGTAATGCCGCCCGCGTAACCTGCGCCTTCGCCGCAAGGATAGAGCCCTTTCAGTGAAGATACGCCTTCTTCATCCCGGACGATCCGCACAGGAGACGAAGTTCTGCTTTCAATCCCTGCAATCATCGTATCATCTGCGTCAAATCCTTTGATCTTTCTGCCAAACTGCTCCATGCCTTCCAGAAATGCTTCGTTGAGCTTTTCCGGTAAAATGCTCCTCGTATTGGCAAATGCCCACTGTCCTTTGATGCGGACAGGGAACTCTCCCACATCTATATTTTGTTCTATATTCCCGCAGTCTGATCCGTTTTTCATAAGAACCGCATTATGCTCTGTCAAACGTTCCTCATGTCTTTTAAAATCTCCAAGACTCTGCACCGGGATTTTCCCGTCTGCAAGCTGAAAGGCTCTTTCCTCCAGCTCTCTCTGGAATGCTACACCGCCCAGCGGGCTCTGATCCGGAAAATCTTCTTTTGTGACCGTCATGATGATCGCTGCATTGGCGACACCGCTTCCTCTGTCATGATAGCTCATGCCATTGACCGCCAGACGTCCCTTTTCACTGGAAGCATTGACCACATAGCCGCCCGGGCACATACAGAAGGAATAAACGCCTCTTCCGTCTTTCGTCTGCGCTGTCAGCTTATAGCTGGCTGCCCCAAGAGCCTCTCTGCACGTTTCATCCTGTTTTCCGTACTGGCTTTCATCAATCTGCTCCTGAAAATGCTGCACACGGTAACCAACCGCAAAATCCTTTGGCTGCATTGTAAGTGGGGTCTTTGCCAGCATCTCAAATGTATCCCTTGCGCTGTGTCCGATCGCCAGTACAATATGATCTGACATTATTTTTTCCGCATCATTCACGATCACGCCTTTTACAGCCTGCGTGCCCTCTCTGATCCCGGCCTTTTCCGGCTGCTTGCATAATATCAGTCCTGTGACCTGACTTTCAAACCGTACCTCACCGCCCAGCTCTATGATCGCCAGCCGCAGGTTCTTCACCATGTCCATCAGAAGATCTGTTCCGACATGGGGCTTCTGCTTATATAAAATATCCGCCGGTGCTCCCATTTTTACAAATAGGGAAAGTACTTCTCTGCATCGTCCGTATTTGTCCTTGATCAGCGTATTCAGCTTTCCGTCCGAGAACGTACCTGCACCGCCTTCTCCAAACTGTACATTGGATGTGGTATCCAAAACACCCGTTTCCCAGAACCTGTCAATATCTGCTTTTCTCTGCTCTACGCTTCTGCCACGCTCTAAGACGATAGGGCGACGACCTGCTTTTGCCAGATAGTAGGCGCACACCAGGCCTGCAGGCCCTGCGCCGATAATGACCGGTCTGTCCGAACAAATATGTCCTGCAGTTACCGGAAACCGATATTTCTTCTCCGGCGCAGGCTGCACATCCTTACTTTTCGTGTTTCGAAGCAGCTTTTCTTCCGCTCTGCAAGCCACATCTAAAACCAATGAATAAAAAAGCGCGGGCTTTTTTCTGGCATCCAGAGATTCCTTTACAATATGTATTTTTTGAATGTCCTCACTCTTGCAATGCAGGATCTGGCTTACTTTCTTTTCTACATCCTGCATGGTATAAGGGACACTTACCTTGCACTGGTTGATCCTGATCATCTAACGATTTTCCCTTTCTTTCTCCCTGTTTTCTGATACATTTTCCTGATCACAGCAGTGCAGCCCTGCAATATAACCGCTCGTCCATGCCCACTGCAGGTTATAACCGCCGCATCTGCCATCCACGTCTATGATCTCTCCCGCAAAATAAAGATTCCTGACTTTTCCGGACTGCATCGTGTCATCGATTTCCGAAACCGGGACACCGCCCATTGTTACCTGTGCCTTATCAAATCCCGGATAGCCACTCATTTCAAACACAAAGTGCCTGCATAGCTTTGCCAGCTTTATGAGTTGCTTATCGCTAACCGTTTGCATTTCCTGCTGAAAAGGTAACGAAAGTCTGTGCAGCAGCGCACTACAGATCTTCTTGTTTAGAAAAAGTGCAAGCACTTCTTCGACCGGCTGCTTTCCATACTGCTTTTGCAGCTCTGTCAGCATATGTAACAGTTCTTCTTCTCCAAGCTGCGGCAGAAAATCCACAGAAATTGTTGTCTTTTTTTTCGCCGCCAGTGCCTGTACTGCCCTGTGGCTTAACTGAAATACAGGAATCCCGGAAAGAGAATCTTTATTAAGCTGCAGCTCTCCTTCTTCCATCTGCACCTTTTCTCCGTCCACATACAGTGTCAGCAGGGCATTTGCCCTGACACCCGCCAGCTCCTTACACGCCGGATCCTTTGTCAGCAAATAGGTCAGAGCCGGATACGGTCTGCGCAGTGTATGTCCAAGGCTTTTTGCAAGTGCATAGCCGCTTCCGTCCGATCCTGTCTGCGGCGCTGCATTTCCGCCGCAGGCAAGGATCAGCTTATCAAACCGGTATCGATCCGTCCTCGTTTTTACAATAAACCCATCTTTTCCGGCTGTGACACCTTCTATTTTCTGTTCTGTCTTAACGGTCACGCCCTTTTCTTCCAACAGCATCCGCAGCACATTCAAAACAGTGGCGGCCTGTCCGGTATAAGGATAGCAATACCCGTCCCTTTTTTCACTTGTGAGCATCCCATGCGATGCAAAAAAAGCGCTCGCAGCCTGATCGTCAAACTGTGAGAGGGCATGCGCCACAAAAGAAGGATGATCGCAGTAATAATCATCCTTCGACAGTGTTCTGTTTGTATAATTGCACTTACCGTTTCCGGTAGACAATATTTTCTTACCGATCCGCGCGGTATGTTCCAATATAGTCACTTCTGCAGCTCCGGCCGCTGTAACCGCTGCCATCATGCCCGATGCACCGCCGCCGATAATTCCAACCTTTTTTCTCATATATCAGCCTGTTCCCCAAATTCTGTTTTTATCCTGTCTGCTATTCATTTCTGACCCATCCGTTTTACCGGATTCCGTCACAGGTTCCTGCTTATTTTCTTATGAAACCCATTAACTTGAGTATGATTCCAGCAGATTGTAGAGCTCTTCCTCTGTCTGAATGTATTTTCCGTCCATGACTTCTTCCTGCATAGCCTGCGGCAGAGAAAATACCGGGATATCCGTATACAGGATCACCTGCCTGCGATTGCCGTCATACACAGTCAGATAGCCATCCTCCGCCACAATACACGCATAATATAGCGAAGTTGCAATGACCTTTCTGACACTGATCTTTTCCGTTGAAAAAGACTCCAGCGACATGGACACAAAGCCTTCCTCCTGATCCTTCAGAGAAGGGCTCTTCTCATAATCCTCGATCAGCTTTTCGACCTGCCTGCGGTCTTTTCCGATAAAAGAAGCCGGTAATGTTTCCATCCTGCTATTTTCTGTCTGCTGTGTTTCATCATAAACGGTCACTTCATATTCTGTATCACAGGTCAGCGTCTGCATACCTGTCGCAGCCTGCGCCGTTTTTTCATCCACATCCGGTGCTGTGCTTTCCTGCACCGCGCCATCCGGCGGAACACTGTTTTCATCCACGCTGCCTGTTTCTTCTCCAAACAGCGTATCATCCAGTTTTTCCAGATCCGCCGACTGCTTTTTATAATAGCTTTGCTGCGCATTTCTGACATCCTTTGCCCCGATCAGGTCTTTTGTCAGAAGCTCACTTCCCTTTACCAGTATATAACAGGCAAAGACGATATTGATGAAAATACTGATTCGATAAAAAAGTTTCATAAGACTCTCCTTTTTTATCAGTATTTCCCAGTTTTTTCATCTTATACGTCAGGTATCAGCGTCCCAGCTTTCTTGCCAGAAGCTCCGGCAGGCTGCCAAACGGGATCTGCCGCCATTCATGCTTCTGGAACACACCCAGAAAAATGATCAGCACCTGATACAGCAGGTAACAGATCACCATGGAAAGTAGCAATGTCATAATGCCACCAAGGCTCTTGAGCAGCAGCATCTGCATCAAAAAGGCAACTGCTCCCGTCAATACTGCGGAAATAAGCGGAAAGACGATCATCCGCAAAAGATCTGCCCGAAACCGCACTCTTTTGCTGATCATTGCAAATTCTGCCAGCGACAGGCATAAGGCGGTTAAAAAGACTGCCTGCAGAAATGCATTTCCTGCGTGCTGCCCCGAACCAAATAACAATGTAAAAAACCAATAACCTGCAAGCAGTGCGGCTATAGTCAGTCCATTACAGAAAAACTGCCGCTGCATAGCAGAAAGGAGCTTCCTTGCACAGATCGCAAATGCCAGAAAAACCGCTGCGATACAGCCTGTCTGCAAAAGCTGTGTCAGTTCTTTGTTTTCATCAAAAAAGGCCGCGCTGACTACATTTGCCTGTGCCAGCAAAAAAGCACAGACAGGCAGGATCAGATAAAAAAGGATCTTTCCCATCACAGCCATACGCTCCCGTGCATGCTGATAATCCTGTTTTTTCAGTATCACACGCAGTTGTCTTGCCAGATAACCGGAAAGCTGCTGTGCATACAATACAACAGGCATATAAAGCATAAATACCGGCAGGACAAGCGGCATTGTCACATCTCCTTTGTGAAATGCATATACCATACAGCCAAATGCCAGTGCGGAAAATAAAAGCTCATGAAGCATCTGCGGCAGATATAACAGGATATAATCTGACAGCAGATTCTTTCTGCTCTCCGGACTGCGTGTTTCATCTGCATTCAGCTCTGCGCGGATCGTTCTGCGGAGCAGCAGCATGACAAACAGCAGAAATAAAAATCCTAAAATTGCGCCGACTGCCAGTCCCCCGATTCCGCAGACTGCTGCATAGGCATAATAATAATCCTCCTGTCTGAAGACGGCGGCTGCTCTTGTTCCCGCACCGCTGCATACGTTCTTCAGGCAGATCGTCGCAAGCAGGCTGATCAGTGCTGTCACAATGCCTGACAGACTGCCCGGCAGCGGAATGCTGCTGCCTTCCAGATAACCCTTCATGCACTGCTGCAGCGTCAGGAAAAATACAGCGATCAGACCAACCTGCAGCGGAAATGCATACTGCACAGTTCCAAAGAGTGCTTTGGAAAACGGCTCAGCCAGCAAAAATCCCGGAACGCAAAAAAGCAGCAGAACAAGCAGTGTCAGGATCATAACTGTGTGATACAGTCTGTGTGCGTTTTTGCTGCAGTCCCTGCTCTTCTGAAAATAGACCATTCTGCCCAATACATCCGGAATGACTGCTGCAGTCAGCACATATATAAATAAAATTGTAAAAAGTGCTGCTGCATAAAAGGTAATTCCTTTCTGTCCGATCTGTGCATACAGATAGATCATCTTCACAAATGCGATCAGCCAGATCACCCAGGGTGCATACATTTTCAGGCCGCCCTGTTTCATATAATTTGCACGTCTTTTTCTTCCGTCCATAATCGTTCCTCTTTTATCTCGTTATTCCGAGCTCTTTCAGTATTTCTTCCTGTCTGGCAAACATCACTTTTTCTTCCTCAGGCTCCATATGATCGTACCCAAGAAGATGCAGCATGCTGTGTGTCACCAGAAATGCAAACTCCCGAAGCGGTGTATGTCCGTATTCTTCTGCCTGCGAGAAAACACGCGCAGCGCAGATCACAATATCTCCGAGCACCAGTTCCTCCGTATCCGGATTCAGATACATGCTCTCATCTTCCTGTACCAGCGAAAAATCTGACGGGCTTTCATAGTCTACACCCGGAAAGGAAAGGACATCTGTTTCCCTGTCAATCTCCCTGTACTCCCGGTTGTACGTCCTGATCCCTTCCGCATCCGTGATCAGCAGATTGACTTCTACTTCATACGGACACTTCTCCGCCTCCAGCACCTTACGGATCACCTGCTCTGCCACAGCCTCCATATCAAACGGAAAGTCTGCCTCTATTTCATTTTCAACGCAAAAAGTCATAATATAAGGTTTCCTCCACAAATATCTTATGTATCTCATTCAGCTGACTGATCGTCAGACTGCAATGATCCAGAATACCGCTTTCTATCTGCTTTTTAAAAACCACGCCTGCGATCTGTTCATAATTCAGCTCCGCACGCGGATTCTTTTCAAATAAGAACATGACAGACGATACCATTGCATCCGCCAAAAGGACGATCGCTGCCTCCCTGGAAACAAGCGACGTATTTTTACCGCCATATTCCTTCAGAAGCTGTACAAGCTCCGGCGGAAAATGATATTCCCTTGCGATCGCCAGTGCATTTTTCAGATTCCCTTCTCCGCGCATCCGCCCGATCTTATGATAATAACCGCCTGCTTTTGCAAGCATTTCATCCGCACCGATCTTTCTGGCGATCTTCTCGCAGAAATAAGCCGTATGCACCGCATGATAATATGACTTCTTGGAATATTGCTTCAGATCTGTCAAAAGCACATATTCCGGATCGTTCATTTCCTGATATTTATCTCTGTTTTTATGCAATATATGCAGACTCAGATATTTCAGCACCAGTGTCAGGATGATAAAGCTGACAAACAGATTGATCGCCGTATACAGGACATTTTCAAAAGTGATCGTACCCTGCTGTGCAAAATTCATGCAAAGAAGTGCCAGACAGGTAAACAGAAGCGCTGTAAATAGGGGCACACCAAATAAAAAGGTCGTATCCAGATGGCTGAATAAAACCATCCCCATCATACCGATCAGTGCAAAGCTGACAAATACAACCGGATCGGGCTGACTGATCAGCTCCTGCAGATATAACAGGATCAGATAAGCGCCTATCCCTGTCTGCGGCCCGGATGCAAGCATGAGCATCACGGCAAGCGGCAGAAACAGCCAGAGCTGGCACGGCAGAAACGAGTTGACTGCCACAAGCAGAAGCCCCAGCACATATACACCCAGAAGTCGTTCCGGATGTGCACCGTTATTGTATAAAAATGTTTTTTGATATAACCCCGTCAGAAACACAAAAACAAACACAAGCAGAAGCATTCCCAATGTGATAAATCCTGTCAGGAAGCTTCCCGTATCCGTGTCTTTCATAAAATAAAACAGAAAAAGCTCTCCCGGTGGAAGAAGCAGCATGAGCAGAGAAAGCAGAATCGTCTTAACGTTTAGCGTTTCTGTCAAGCCTTCCTTTTTCACGGTATTTCTTTCCGGCTGTTTTGGTTGCTTTCTTTTCATAGTCCTCATAAGCCTTTACGATTTTTTGTACAAGCGGATGTCTGACAACATCCTTACTGGTCAGATTGCAGAATGCAATGTCTTCTACCTTCGATAAAACACGCACTGCAACCTCCAGACCGCTCCTTGTCGTAGCAGCCAGATCCTTCTGGGAAAGATCGCCCGTCACAACAACCCGGGAACCGAAACCGATTCTCGTCAGGAACATTTTCATCTGCGCTTCTGTCGTATTCTGCGCCTCATCTAAGATCACATAGGCATTATCCAGCGTACGTCCGCGCATATAAGCAAGCGGTGCTACCTCAATGGCACCTTTTTCCATATTTTTCTGAAAGCTCTCTGCTCCCATGATCTGATACAGGGCATCATAAAGCGGTCTTAAATACGGATCTACCTTACTCTGCAGATCGCCGGGTAAAAAGCCGAGCTTTTCGCCCGCTTCAATGGCAGGTCTTGTCAGGATAATCCTCTCTACTTCATTGTTTTTAAAAGCTGTGATCGCCATTGCCATGGCAAGATATGTCTTTCCCGTTCCTGCAGGTCCGAGTCCGAATACGATCATATGATCTTTCATCGCCTGCACATACTGCTGCTGACCGATCGTTTTCGGCTTTACAGGCTTGCCTGCCACCGTATGGCAGATGCACATGCTGTCCATATCCTGCAGAGATACATTCTCTTCCTCCTGTGCAAGCTGCAGGACATAATCTACCCGCTGCTCCTCCAGATCCGTTCCTCTGTGGATTGACCGTGCCAGTTCCTCTATCAGCTCCGCCGCACGCTGCGCATTTCTTTCTTCTCCGATGATCTTTGCACTGCCGTCCCTGTTGACCACCGTCACATGAAGCTGCTTCTCGATCTTTGCGATATAGCTGTCATGCTGCCCGAAAATGCTCTGCAGACTGTCCATATCCAGATCAAGCTCTATGCTGAAATCACTCAATTTTTCTTTCCTCTCCGTCCATGATGCGGATCCTAATACTGCCCTCCGCCTTCATACCTTTTTGATACTTTTTTATTTTAACATCATTTTCTACAATTTGAATACCTTTTTGTTGTAAAGTTTGGCAAAATTTTTCAAATTGCAGTTGCAAAAGTGCCTTTGCCGTTGTTTCGTCATAAATTAAGTTTTCCAATGTATACGCATTACAGGTGATCGTACCGTAATACAGAGGCAGATAAAAATCACCGATCCCAGCCTGATTCAGATCCGTTACGATATCATATTTTTCATACGAAGGAAGCATCCCAAGCGAAAAACTCTTTGTGTAAATCCTCGCATACCAGACTTTCTTCTGCTCCCCCGTATACACTTTCTTTTCATATGCAAAGGGGAGATTTCTTTTGTAGGAAATGGACGCCCTGATACAGATATCCGCATCCGCATGGACATACATGGTCTCCTTCAGCGTTTCATCGTCATTATAAACAGGTATTTCTCCCTGTACCAGACAGTCACCTTTTTTGACCGTGTCTCCTGCTTTGACAAGCGGAATCCCCGCCCTTGTCACAATCGATTCTACCTCGCCGTCCATTGTTGCGATCAGATCGCACGGTCTCTGTTCCGTTTCCTCCTGTAGCAGAAGCTGGTCATTTTCCCTGACACTGACATACAGCCGCGTTCCCTGCACACGCAAAGAAACCCACGTCAGGAACGGATACGTATCCCGCAGCTTTTTCTCAATCGCATCGATATCCACCTGCCCGGTATAAGTACCATAATACACATTTTCCTCCTGCAGAAACTGCAGCAGCATTTCTTTTGTCAATCTGCTTCCGCCTGTGAGCTCAATATCCCATAAAAACTGCGAAACAAGATACAGACTGAGCAGACAACACAGACAGCCCAGCAGGAAAATCCTTCTTTTTTTCCACCTGCGGGCAAAAAAAGGCAGTCCGCTTTTGGAAAGCAGGACCACCTTTGTTCTCGTTTTATGTACAATGGGTTTCAATTTGAAATAATCCGAAACATACAGATTCATTTCATATCTGTTTTCCGATACCGAGATATCCCAAAGCTCGATATCATGCACACTACACAGATTGAGAAAGCGTTCCGGGGCAAAGCCTGTCACGCGGATCCGCACAAAGCCGCGCAGAAAACGAATGATATTCAGCATACTGACCTCTCTATAAAAACAGGATTTTTTGTATCATACCTTCTATCTTCATTTCCTCATTTGTATAATATTCCACATGGAGATGCTTTCCCTGAAACAGGATCCTGCATCTACCCGTGGCAATGACCACGGATTCATCCGTACACTCCAGAATTCCTTTATAATTTTCTATAAACGCTTCTTCCTGTCCTGTGATGCTGACAAGTGCCTCTCCCTTTGCCAGATCCTTTGGCAGGCGCAGCGTATCGGAAATCTGTTCTTTTGTCTGCTTGAGCAATTTTGATCTTTTCATACTGCATTATATGCGGTATTTCTGCAGAAAGAACCTATGAGATCACCTGTTTGATCAACATGCTTTCCGCAGGCTTTTCTTCACCGATCGTGATCGCCTGTAAAAACCGCTCCTTTGCCTGCAAAAGCTTTTCCGGATCATTGGCATAAATCGTGGCAAGGCTTTCTCCCGCCTGCACTTTATCCCCCTTCTTTTTATGCAGGACAAGACCGACAGCCGGATCGATCGTATCTTCCTTCTTTTCTCTGCCGCCGCCTAAGAGCAGAGAGCAGATCCCAACCTCGTCACATACGATCTTCTGTAAAAATCCGGACTCTTTGGCACAGATCTCTTCCCGGATTTCTGCCAGCTGAAACAGGGACGGATCATAAATATACGCCGGATCTCCGCCCTGTGCTTTGATAAATTCCGCCAGCTTTGCAAGTGCGCTGCCATCTGTGATCGTCTGCTGCAGCATTTCTTCTGCCTGCTCTTTTGTCTCTGCGATACCGCCCGCGACCAGCATATAACTGCCCAGTGTCAGACACAGCTTTGTAAAATCCGCAGGTCCTTCCCCTTTCAGTGTCTGTATTGCCTCTATCACTTCCAGTGCATTTCCGACTGCATATCCAAGCGGCTGATCCATATCGGTAATGACCGCGATCGTCTTTCTGCCCGCTCCGTTTCCAATCTCTGTCATTTCTTCTGCCAGACTGACCGCATCCGCTTCCTGTTTCATGAAAGCACCGCTTCCGGTCTTCACATCCAGTACGATCGCATCTGCACCGCATGCCAGCTTTTTACTCATAATGGAACTGGCGATCAATGAAATCTGATCGACCGTTGCTGTCACATCTCTGAGCGCATACAGCTTTTTGTCCGCCGGTGCCAGATCCTTTGTCTGTCCCATGATCGCAATACCGATTTCATTGACGTTCTTCTCAAATATTTCGATCGGGATATCCGTATGAAAACCCGGAATGCTTTCCAGCTTATCGATCGTTCCGCCCGTATGCCCCAGTCCTCTGCCACTCATCTTTGCAACTTTGCAGCCGCAGGCAGCTACCATCGGTGTCAGTGCCAGACTTGTCTTATCTCCGACACCGCCTGTGCTGTGTTTATCTACTTTTACGCCAGAAATACCGGACAGATCCAGCATATCACCGGAATGTGCCATGGAAAGAGTCAGCTGCAAGGTTTCTTCCTTTGTCATGCCCTGAAAATAAATTGCCATCATCATGGCAGACATCTGGTAATCCGGAATATCTCCCTTTGTATAGCCTTCTACCATATAAGCGATCTCTTCCGGTGAAAGCACACCGCCGTTTCTCTTTTTCGTGATCAGATCATACATTCTCATATGCGTTCCTCCCTTTCCATTTCATACCTTCCCACATTTGTTTCGTCTTTTAGTCCAGCAGACTCATGACATACGTTCTTGCAGGTGTTTCACTCACCTCGATCATAAAGATCATCCAGCCTAACGGATTCAGTTCCTTCTGCAGGCTGTCCAGTAAAAATTCCGTCAGATTTTCCAGCGTCGGATTGATGGTTGTAAACGGTTCAAAATCATTGATGATCCGGCTCTGATATCGGCGCAGGAATTCCTCTACCTTTTTCTCTACCTGATTAAACAAAACAAGCCCGCTGCTCATCTTTGCCACATGCAGCACGATCTCCCACGTATGCGGATGCACTTCTCCCCTTGTACCGTCAATATAGATCGCATGCGATGCATTCAGGTAAAAATTAAATTTATATTGGTTTTTCGGAATGCTTTCCAGATCCAGCACTTCCTTCTCTGTCCGCTGCGCCTGAAGCATTTTTGCTTCTCCTGCCTGTTTTTCCGCAAGCCTGTTCTTTTCCACTTCCTGTTCCAGAAGAAGCTGTTTTTGCTGCAGCTCTCCTGTCAGCCTGTTGATTTTTCTTCTGCCTTTTATCCGGACATACTGCAGGTAATAAACGATCATGACAAAGCACACCGCTGCAATGATACCGTACATCAGAATATGCATATACATCATATCATATCCCATGATTGTTTTCACATAATCTTCCCTGACGCAAACACCGACTGTGTATCCGTTTTCCGTCTGAAAAACAGATGTTCTGTAAGCGCCTCTGCTCTTTTCCATCCGTTTCATATATGAAGTCAGATCAAGCTGCTGTACTTCCACCGCATTCATTTCCGCGGTATTTTTGACAAACAGAAGCTGTCCGGCCTTTTCTATATATACAAACTGACTGGCAGAAGTCTCAAAGCCTTCTTCTATATTTGCAATCAGTCTGTCCGGATAGGTATCTTCAGGCTCTGCTTCCGTCTGCAATACAATATTGCAGGCAGCCTGCTGTTGCTGCTGCAAATAAGTCTTTAATCCGGTTTCGATCTGTGTGTCCATTTCCAGCTTCATGATCCAGACAAAAAGAATACCCAGAAGCAGCGTCCCAAAAGTCAGTATAAAATTAAACGGACTGTCCGCCCTGCGCAGTTTCCTGTTTTTCTTCATGTTTTTCTTCCTTGTTTGTTAATTTTTTTACCCCCTTGTGCCACGAGATCAGCCATGCGAAATCATGACAAACAACGCACTTTACCTGCTCCCATTCTTCCTTCCACGTCTGCGTACGCCATGCACCGGTTGTTTTAATGCTGTTTAAAATACCCGCCATACGGAACCAGTAGATCACAAAATTATAAAAAGGCAGCAATAACAAAATCAGCACATTCCCCGCATAAAAGCGGCGCAGTTTTTTGTCATATCCCAGATAAGATAAAATGTTCAGATAATACAAAAATGCCGACAATACATATAAAATATAGATCAGCACAAGCGAGATCAGAATAAAGGAAAACGGATAATTCAAAAAGGTCAGGCAGATCAGTGCAAAATACCAGATCATACGCGGAAATGCAAAGGTATGGTCAAACATAATGACTCTTGTCATAAAATTGGTCAGAAATCCTTTTACCACGCTGCCTCTGTCCATAAACATATGGGCAACTTCCAGTTCTCCTCTCTGCCATCGTTGTCTTTGCAGACAGAGCTTTTGCAGATTTTCGATCGGATCCACAAAAAATACCGCGTTTTCACAGATTGCGATCTTCTGATGGAGAAGCTTCCGCACCTGAAAAGTAACATGGGTATCTTCACAGACAGTCTCTGTATTGTATAGCTGTGTTTTTAATATGGTTGATTTCCGGAACGCGGAAAACGCACCTGACATTGTAAAAATGCTGTTCAGCTCCGCTTCAAAATTACGGCCTGCCAGAAACGCCTGTGCATATTCATAAAATTCCGTCTTTTGGAATATACGACGGAACGGATTCTTCTCTGCCTTGATCATTTCGGGATTTGTCAGGATCGTTCCCGTCATACAATGCAGCTCATTATGGGCTTCAAACCGCTTTACCAGATTAGAAAGCGCCTCCGGATGCAGAATACCGTCCGAATCAATGTGGATGATGTATTTCCCTTCGGCATGAAACAGTGCCATATTCAAGGCTCTGGATTTTCCCTGCTCGGAATTCATCCATTTCAGGTTCATCTGCGGATGCTCCTTCTGATAGGCTGTATATATTTCAAAGGAATTGTCCTTACTGCCGTTGTTGACCAATAGGACATCCAGCTGCTCCGGCTGATAATCACTGTTCCTGATCGAATCCAGACAGGCATACAGAGTGTCTGCAGAATTATACACCGGAACGATCAATGTGACCGGCGGATAATAAATGAGCGGCGCATCTTTTTTATACAGGATACGTTTTTTGACAAGCAGAAAAAAGCCTGCTATTGCCGGTACGATCTCCATGATCAGCGGAATAATGATCCACGATACCCAGAAAACAATTTCATTAGACAGAAGTGTCAGTATTCTTTGCATAATGGAATCCTCCGATCTTCTGTTTTACAATCTGCGATTTTGTAAAAATATAATAATAAAGTATCACAGACAGGGCATAAAAAATAATCCTGCCAACAATCGTATGCGCAATGTAATACGCATCATTACCAAAATAGTAAATGGTTGTACCAATCACAAATAACCGGATGATATTGGCAAAAAAGATCATCATACAGCCAAGCACAGATAAAATAATGCGCTGCATCCAGTCATATACCCGGAAAAAGGCAAGCATGGACACATATGCCATCATCTCGATAATACCGGAGCATTCATAGTCGATACACAGAGAAATGGCTTCACTTCCGTGCTGCACAAATAACATACTGTATTCACTGTAAGACTCATAAAAGCCTGTCATCCTGCCTGCAACACCTGCCGCAGAGCATACCAGATTAGTCAATGGCCGAATCGCCACGGGCTGGATCCACATCATCATAAACACAAAGAGTCCGACACTGCCCCAGATAAACTGATAAAAATATAGCTTTCCGCGTGTAAACACGGACAACAGGTATATCCAGACAAGAAAGCAGACAACTGTAAAGATCGTCATGATTTCTGTAATCCTTTCTTCTTACCCAGCAGCCCAAATAAAACAACCGCTCCTGCCATCAGCAGGATACTGAAAAATGCACCTGTTGAGGTGCCTACCATTGTGACTTTTCCGTCACCGACATTAGGCATGGTCACTTCCACTTTTACACCACTTGCGATCGTTCCCTGCTCAAGTCCCATCAGCTTCTCTACCCCTGAAATTTTCATTCTGACCTCAAACCGGTCATTCGGGTCTCCGCTCGATACTGTCACTGCAGCATCTCCCCAGCTGTAAGCCGGGTAATAGGTGAACGGGCTGAGTCCTGTATAAATACCGTCTTTGCTTAAATTGACATTCTTTCCCCAGTCAATTCCGTTTCTGTCCGCTGTCGGATACCGCAGAAAGAACGGAAGCTGTTTTCCATTCACATGTAAATAATAAGCATCTACCGGAATAGAGGAACTGTAAAGCGGATGCATTTCCACATACAGATACAAATATTCCCCATCCCTCACAAGTGCAGCATGATTATTACAAAGCTGGTTATTGCTGTAATAGGTGATCATTGTCTTTGGAATTCCTTCCCAGTCATCATAATAGCCGTCGATCGTGATCCCGCCTGCGGCTTTTGTCTCTATACAGTTTACCTGCAAAATTGCTATTATAACCAGGCAAAACAGAACCACACATGTTATCTTATGCTTCCAATTTTTGTTTTTCTTTTGCATGTTCTTCATTTTCATCATTCCTTTTCATATCGTATTTGCTGATTCCCCACAAAAATAATAAGATCAAAATGATGCCTACAAGGCTTACGATCATCCCCTGTTTCAAATAAGGATACTGCAGTCTGATCACTGTTGTTCCTTTTCCTACCGATACCAGATACCAGTCTACGGCAATCTCTCTGTCCGGCTGAAAAATATCATAATAGGCAAGCGCCGTATTCGTATTTTCATAATCTGTCCGTATCGTGATTGAATCACGATCCCGCGCAATTTCAAGTGGTACAATTTCCCGCTTCGGAATTGTCTCTCTGTCTGTTCCAAACACCTGCTCCAGAAGCGTATAAACCGTTTCATCTCCGGTAAGCTGCAGATGATATGGCAGATTCATCGCCAGAAATGTGATATTTTCATATGCAGATACACTTCCCACATAAGGAAGTATCCGTTCTCCTACTCTGACAGTCCCGTCCACCCGGTTCAGTCCATTCAGATATATGGTATTCCAGTCTGCATTTTCTGATGAGAACTCCTGCGGCGTATAACTTTCATCCCGGTAAGTCAGCTGTCCATAAGCATTCTTCAATGTAATGCTCTGGGCAGTCACTCCTAAGAAAGTCGTAACGCCTTTTGAATCATTTGTCGAAATATGATTCATATCAATTATGATATGCACACCTGCATCGGAAAGTTTCTGCACAAGCGCTTCCGCTCTCTTTTTATCTTCATAATTGAAATCCGACAAATAAATCGTTTTATAAAGAGATAATTCTTCAAATGTATAATGATCGATGTAAGGATCCGAAAGCTCTTCAAACGCCGGAAACAATCTGGCAAGATCCGATCCGCCTCCTCCGATCGCAGCAGCCTCATAGGTCGTGACTGTTCCGAACCGATCCGGTGTATCCACTGTATATATCAGATAGTCCGCTCCCTGCTCCTGCAGGCTGTAGCCACTTTTTTCAGCCGCCTCCGTTACTGCCGGAATGTCCTTTTCCTGCCGTGGCAGCAAAGCGATCCGAAGGAGCACCGTATCATTGCCCATCAAGAGACAGCGGTCAAACAGATAATAAAAGTTTCCCTCCGCATATGCACTGTTCAGCTGTACAATATTGACCGCCGTCGCAGCCCCCTGCCATGCCCAGCCAAACGTATAATCTTTTGATGGTTCCACTGCAGAGATCATATAGGCGGCAAATGCACCGTAGCTGCTCAGATCAAAAAGCGCCATTCTCTGCTTTGTCAGTTCCTTCGCCTGCAAAATACCGTAGTTTTCCGCACGCCGCATCTGTGCAGCACTGACATTGGTTGCACGGTCTGCCTTTTCCGCATACAGGTAAAACCGCGCCGGGTATACATCGATCAGCAGGAGTATGCAGAGCACGATCAGAACGCTGCTCTTGGCATTTCTCCAGAGCAGAAGTGCCAGAAAAGTAAAGCCCAGTCCGACCGGAATAAAGCGGATCATCCAGAAAAACTGATGAAACGGCACTCTGGAATAAAACTCGTATAAAGAATTTGTCGTGGAAAAGAATAAAAACAGTCCTGTGATAAATCCTGCTGTGCTCTTTCTGCCCGCAAACAGCATACCAATGATCCCTACGATAAAAATACCGATCCCATAATAAAAGGTTTCCAATTCTCCGCCGTATCTGTCCGCAGGATTCAATGATGTAAATCCATCCGCAAAAAAATCACGCATAACCTGTGCGGTTCCTGCCTCACTCATTCCCATCAGCCCGCCGCGCAGTGCAGGTACAAGCCAGATGCCGATCAAAAGGAAAGAAAGCACCATTCCTGTCAGCAGATAAATCCCCCGCCGGATTCTTTTATTGCAGACCGCATCAAAGCAGACAAACAAAAAGGTGGTAATGCCGACCATTGCTGCGATCATCAGATGACACAGCGCTATGAGCGCCATCAGTAAAATAATCGCATACATGGCTTTTGTCCGTTTTTCCTCCAAAAACTGCCAAATGGCATAAAGCAGATACGGAAGCAGCGTTGCCACAACCGCACGCGGAATATTACCTTCCGCAAACAGGACACGCATATTATCGGGCAGTAAAAACCATGCCACACCCAAAAAAGCTGCCAGATATTGCTTCTGGTAACGAACACCGAACAAAAGCCACCCACATGCGCCCAGCACAAATAAAGCGCCCAGAAATAAAATATAGCTGCTCATCAGGTTTCCGCCCGTCAGAAACAGACAGCCCGCCAACATATACAACGGAACAGGTGCCCAGTAACGCATCAATTCGATGCCGTTGTACCAGCTTGTATCATACAGAATATACCAGTTTCCTTCTTTGATTCCTTCATAGACCAGTCTCCCACGATACATATGATTCAGCGTATCCGATCCGCGCGGATAAATTCCTGACTCCGTAACGGTATACATCATAACCACAGCACTGACCAAAATAAAAAGAACGGCTAGCAGCGTCTTCTTCCATCCGTTTCCGGATATACGAACCCCACTATCTGTTCTTTCATGATCACCCATAGTTTTCTGCTCTGCAGTATTTCCGCTGCCTGCTGCAGCTTCTGCAACTATCGCCGCCTGCACCTTTTCATTGCTTTCCGCAGTTTCTTCCTTCTCTTTTACCCCATTTTCTGCGGACTTAATCGTTATAGCAATTTCCTGTACCTTATCCTGTAAATGAAGATCTGCAATTTCATGTACCCGGTTGATGCTTGCATCATATAATTCCTTTGTGACGGAATACGTACGCACCGGCGTTTCATAAATATCAAGCCGCAGCAGGGATAAATCATCCTGCAGCACCTTTGTCAGCTCTTCAAAAAAAACATTACCAATGTTCTCCAGCGTCGTATCACCATTCTCAAATCCGGGCATCTCATCCAGATTCCGATTCTGAAACGGTGACAGCCAGCTTTCGATCTTCTGCTCGATCTCCTGATACAGCTCCATTTTCCGCTGTGCTTTCAAATAAAGCACAATGGAGAATGTATGCTGATGTCTGCCGGCTTTGTCACCAATCACATTGGAATGCTCCGCATGTAATTCAAACTTCAGCTTATAGATATTCTGTCCCATACGTTGTTAAAAAAATGTTCTTTCTACCTTCTTATTGATCATTTCAATGCCCGCTTTCAGATCGGGGTGTGCTTCCAGAATTTCTTCCGCCTTATCCCGCTGCATTTCATTGATGCAGAGCGTGCATTTTGATTTTTCCCCTCCTGCAAAAACTCTCTTAAAAAATGAAACATCATCCCATTTTTCATAATAGGAGATCCGTTCATCTAAAAATAAACGTTCCAGCTGCTTCTTGACGTTCAGATCCGTAATAGTACAAAATTCCACTTCATTATGTACCTTCACATCAGCAAATGATATATCTGCCATTTCTTTCACCCGTCTTTTCTTTTAATGTCAAAAATAGAATCCTCTCTTATGCACTTTTCTTAGCATATCATAATTTCCCCTGTTTGAAAAGCCCACAAAGTCTTATTCTGTATCTTTCTGATCGCCTGCATAAAAATCCTCAAACAATTTGTTGACTGCAGAACGGGTATCCTGTGAGATCTGTGGCAGTTCTTTTCCCCATGTCTTCGTTGCCTGCTTGAATCCTTTTTCAAATGCTGCCTGCATCTCTTTCATCTTATCCATATCACCGCCGGAAAGTGCTTTTGCAAAATCAAAAATACGTTCTGAAGTCTGTTTCACACCCCAGTAACCGTCTTCTGCGATATCTGCCTGTGCCTGTGCTTTTGTCCGGGCATCAACCGTGAAGTTTCCGCTTGCTAAAAACTTCCACATATCATTTGCCTGTCCATACGCATTTCCCTGCTTGGAGATCATCTGCTGTACAAGCTGCTGCAGCTGCTGTGTACGTGCCTCTGCATCTGCCTTGAGCCGGCTGATAATTGCTTCATTTTTTTGTTTTGCTGTAACAGTATCTGTCTTTTCAGTTTCTGCTGATGGCTCATATACTGCAGATACTTCTGTCTGCTTTCCTTCTGTTTCCGTTGCAGCTGCTTTCTGCTCTGTGCTCTTATAAGCAGCATAGGTACTTGTCTGATTTGAAATTCCGTTTACATTCATTCTAATATCCTCCTTGATCTGCTCAAACGACTACCTTGACACGTTTCCTATTTCTGTAAATGATATCGGCTATTTTACCCGTTTTGTTTAGTAATATCCTGCTTTTATTATTTTTCACTGTTTAAAAGAAAATACTCCATGGAATCGATCCGCTGAAATATAGCAGAGCTGACTGCCTCATACCGTCCTTCCGCGCCCTGAATCTCATGTATCTCTGTTCCGATATTTTCTCCGCACGCCCACAGTGAACCATCTGCCTTCTGTATCACAGTGTTGTTGTACTGCATGGGATAGAAGCCTTCATACTCCGCTATTGTTTCATAGGTTGGATCCAGTCCCAGATCTCCTGTCCAGACCATTACCGCATTTTCTGCAACGCAGACAGGCTCTCCGATCACAGTCCGATCTACAATACCGCAATTTCCCGCACTGTTGTAGCCCCATGTCCAGACTGTTCCGTCCAAAAGCAGTGCTGCATGATGAAACCAGCCACCGGTAATAACCACTGCGTTTTTCAGAATCTGCTTTGGCTTTTCTATAAAATATACATCTGATGACTGATATCCGCCATTGATATAAACAGTTCCCCATGTCCAGACCGTTCCATCCTCTTTAAGCGCCACCACATCATCTCTTCCACAGACGGCATATGTTACATCTTCCATAAGCAGATATGGTGTACTGATCGCATAATGTTCTCCATCCAAATACATTTCCCAGTCAAAGCTGTCATACTGCTGCAATGCACCGCCTCCTGCATTTCCGACACCATACAGCTTATGATCCTCTGTCAGAAAGACCATAAATCCTTTCTGCGAAAAATCTACATGGATCACATGCTCCGCTATTTTTACCGGGTCATTATAAAACCCATCATAGTCCTGCGTATTTTGTGCTAACTGTCCGTAATTATTTCTGCCTTCTCCCCATAATGTGTTCGCCGCATCAATTTTATATAAATTGGATGCATCACCGGCGTTTCTGATATACGCTGCCCCTTTGCTTTCCGCTAAGATCGTCTGTGCGTCCAGTTCAGACTGCGCATCCGTTTCCGTTTTTTCTTCCGCATCCGGCTCTGTTTTTTCCTGTTTCTCCGAAACAACCGTTTCATTCACAGGATCCGGCTGTTTTTCCTCCGGATCTGTCAACAGACAGACTGCAAGAGACGCACAGACAAGCAGCACCGCACCCATGAGCAGAAAAGACGGTTTTCGATACCGCATGATATTTTTGATCCTTTGTTTTGGATTTCCCTCGCCAAAGGATAATCCGCCGCCGGCAATTATCTGCCTGCCTGTTGCCAGGTGTAACAAAGAAGCAGAATACTCTGACCGGATATCTCTGTCCATCTGTTTTAATACTGCCTCATCACAACTCATTTCCATGTCATTTCCCGCAAGTATATAGGCGATCCATACAAGCGGGTTAAACCAGTGCAGGCATAATGCCAGAAAAGCTGCCAGCTTTATGATATGATCCAGTCGTTTTATATGATGCTTCTCATGTAATATGATATATTCCCTTTCCTGTGGTGTAAGCGAGGATGGCAGATAAATCTGTGGCCTGAAAATGCCCAGGCAGAACGGAACCGTTATTTCATCACACAAAAAAACCCTATTCCGGATCTGCAAAGATGCCCTTGTCTTTTTGCGCAGTTGGATCATAGAAAACATATTGACGCATAAAAGCAGTAAAACACCCATCCCCCATACAAGATACAACGCTCCGAGAATCCGATTTTCCTTCTTTGAAAGTTTCGTTTTCCAACTGTTTGCAGCATTTTGACCGGTTCTTGATTCCGTTACCTCTGGCATGGCTGTTTCCGTTTTCTGAGACACAGAACCTCTCTTCTGCACATCCATATCCGTTTCTGCCCCGTTCCGATCCAAAGTCGGTACGTCTGCTATTCCATCATATACCGCAAGCTGTACCTGCTCCGCTTTTTCCACCGGCTCCGATAACAGTCTAAACGCAGAAAATCCGGAGGAAATGGATATCGGGCAAAGTAGTCTGAACAACACAATCCCCCATAATGCATAAGAAAATATTTTAGGGGCTCTGCGCAGCAGGACTCTTACTGCGATCAACACAACAATGATCATACCCGCTGTAACGCTTCTGTTAAACAGCTTTACAAGAAATACATCTGAATAGAATGTTCCAAACCATTGCAGCATATGCGTCACCCCTTTTCCCCATTTATAATATTCATGATCTCTGCAATCTCTTTATCCGAAAGCTGCTTTCTGGAAGTGAATGCAGCTATAAAAGCCGGCAAGGAACCACGAAATGCTTCTTCTACAAACTCCTCTCCCTGCATTCCATAATATTCTTCTCTGCTTAACACAGATGAAACAACTCCCTTTACATTTTGAAAAATACCTTTCTCACACAGCTTCCGAAGTACGTTATAAGTCGTTGGACGTTTCCAGTTCAGTTCCCGGCTGCAGATTTCCGCAAGCTCTCTCGATCCGATCGGCTCATGCGCCCAGATGATCTCTGCAAAATGTGTTTCCACCAGTCCAAGTTTTGCATCTCCCATATATTTCCCTCCTGTTTATTGCCAATGAACAATTTTAGTTTATTCTGAATAAACAGCCTTGTCAACTGTTTTCTTTCTGCGTTCTTTTTTGACTTTTTCCCCCTTGTATGCTACACTATCAGTCGTGTATACAATATACATCTGATGAAAAATCGTGGAACTTATGGCAGAAATTTATCATACAAAATCTTATTCCACAGAAGGGAGATTATAGAAAAATGAACGAACAAAATGTAACTGCCGGTTTTAACGCCCCGGCCTCGCATGTGCAGGCGAAGATCTCGGAGGGAAAAGCCAAAACAGAAATGCCGGTCTGGAAAGTACTGCTTCTCGGTATTTTTGCCGGTATGTTTATTGCCTTCGGTGCATCCTCCAGCAGTCTTGCCATCCATGCCATTGAAAATCCGGGTGTGGCAAAACTGATCGCCGGTCTGATCTTCCCGGTCGGACTGATGATGATCGTATTCGTCGGCGGCGAGCTTTTTACCGGAGACTGCATGATGCTGATGGGCAATCTGCATAAGAAATACAATGCACTTTCCATGATCCGTGTGCTTGTGCTTGTGTATCTCAGCAATCTGGTCGGTTCCGTGATCATTGCAGCACTTGTTTACTTCAGTGGTCAGCTTGATATGTCCGCCGGACTTTTAGGTGCTTTTACGATCAAGGTTGCTTACGGAAAGGCTGCTCTTCCTTTCTCACGCGCTCTGTTCTCCGGTATCTTATGTAATATCTTAGTTTGTGTCGCAGTTCTGATGGCAGGTGCTGCAAAGGATATCGCCGGAAAAGTATTTGCGATCCTGTTCCCGATCATGGCATTTGTCATCGGCGGATACGAACACTGCGTTGCCAATATGTACTACATTCCGGCAGGTCTTATGGCACTTTCCAATGATACTTACAAACAGGCAGCCATGAATGCATACGGCTATACAGAAGCGCAGCTTGCAGCACTCAGTCTGAAAGGCTTCTTTATCAACAATCTGATCCCTGTTACGATCGGTAACATCATCGGTGGTATGATCTTTGTCAGCATTCCGCTGTATCTGCTCCATAAAAAAGCCGTTCATAACTAATAGGATAAGGCTCCAAGGGATGTAACAGTATTTCGAAATACTATTACATCCCTTTTTTTGTTATGGTGCTCTTCGGTCTGTTTTGCCGAATAAATCATTCCAAGTACGTCCTCAAATACTCCCGTAATTTCAACCTCACTCATACCTTATTCTCCTTACTTTACTTGCCATATCTTTACTCTTTTATTATATCATTTTATACAGTTGATCAACTTCTGCTTTATACACCGATTCGGTATGAGAATCAAATAGCACCCACTCCACCAAATCGAAGCTGTCCGGATTTTCCTGCAAGAACCTGTTTACTGTATGTACTGCAATCTTTGCTGCCAACTCAACCGGAAAACTATATACTCCCGTTGATATGGAAGGAAATGCAATAGACCTGATTCCATTATCCATTGCAAGCTTCATAGAATTAAAATAGCAGTTAGCAAGAAGTTCCTCTTCTTTATTTCTGCCACCATTCCAAATCGGTCCGACAGTATGTATGACGTAATCACATGGCAGATTATAAGCTTTTGTTATCTTTGCCTCTCCAGTATCACATCCATGAAGTGTCCTGCACTCCACCAGAAGTTCCGGTCCCGCTGCTCTGTGAATCGCACCATCTACACCACCTCCGCCAAGAAGGGAATTGTTTGCTGCATTCACAATTGCCTGCACATCTGTTACTTTTGTTATGTCACCTTTTATCGTTTTAATCAAATACATTGTTTAATATTCCTTCTCTATCTTACCTGTATGAAAGTCCTTAAAGCCTGCAACCTGCTCGCCATTACATATGCTCGCCTTGATTACCGGTTTCTTATTTTCTTTATCATATGTCTTTGTAACTGTCTTTTTCTTAAATAGTCCCACTCTGAGCACCTTCTTTTGACTTTGCCATCAGTATAAGTTTTTCAAAGGACTGTGCAAAGCGTACATCATCTTCTTCTGTACGCTTTCTCGGTCCCTTCATATGATTCTTATGAGAGCTGCGTCTTACCTTCTTGTTAAGATGTCGCTCCATAAGCATCTGATCTATGTTCTCATTCATGTACCACTTGCCTGATTGGTGAATAGCATATGCACCTTTCCCAAGTGCCATAGCAGCGACACCATAATCCTGCGATACTACTACATCCCCTTTATGACAAATGCTGATCAGTTTATAATCTACTGCATCTGCTCCTGCCCCAACCACAATCACCTCACTGTAATCAGAATACAAAATATGATTCGTGTCACACAGCAATGTGGTGGAAATATTGTATTTCTCTGCTATTGTCTCGACAATGCCCACTACCGGACACGCATCCGCATCTACAAATATATGCACTAACCTCTCTCCATTTCTCGTTGAATCCATGTCATAATTACATCTACAAGGTAATCCTGCTGCACCTGACTTAGTTCCTTTCCTGGCTGCATTTTATGCCACTTTCGGATGCACTCCCTGCAGCATGTTGCCGTTGCATGCTGGGCAATAAATACCGGATGACCACGCATTGGTGTCTGTTTACCATCATTTGCTATATATGCCGGAGCTTCTCTTTTTGCAATAAAATCCTTTGCATGTTGTCTGATAACAGCAAGTCCCTTTTCATTTATATAATCAATATCTTTCTGTTTCAAATGAAAACTGCTTCGGAACTTGGACTTATCCAGTCGCTCAAATAACTGCTTGTACCATTCATCCTTAGTCATTAAAACTTCACTACTTCCGGCTCATGTGTAAATGATGAAAATGTAGCTGTCGCATTTGTAAAATAGAACACCTCTGTATTTCCATCATCTGCTGAGTACATATTCTGTAAAGATGGATAAGCATCGAGCATAGACTGTCTTGCTTCTCTTCTGTCATCTTCTACAAGTTCTCCAGCTACACGAAGCCACTCGCCATTTTTTAATGCACAGATTTCTACCTTCGGGTTTGCGTGAATCTGCTTTGAAACATCCTTTACCTTGCCAGTCTGAATATACAGCTTTCCTTCAAAAATGTGTGCTGTTCCAAAAGGTCTGACTCTTGGCTGGTCACCTTCTACTGTTGCCAAATAATATGTCTCTGCTTCTTTTAAAAATTGTACTACTCGTTCCATGATGTAATCCTCCTGTCAGTTATTTAAATAAATCCATAATGCCAAAGCTCGTCTTCTTATAAACCTTATTGTAAGCTACTTTCTTTGGATTCTTAATCCATCCTGCGCCTTTTTTTCCGTACCCTGGAATTAAAGCTTTCTTAACAGCCCTCTTGGCTTTTCCGGTTGTTCTTGCCTTTATTGATTTCTTTATACTGGGTGTTCTCATTCCAAACTTCATCTTAATCGCCTCCGTTGTTTCAAAAAATCACCTGTTATTGCTATCTATCAACAATAGAATTATACCACCATTTACCCCTCTTCAACAAACACAATACCCTAGATTTTCTCAGACCTAAAATATTTCCCAGACTACAGTTACTGTATCAGTAACATCTATATCGTCTGCTTCAATATCTATGTCATATGCTGCCGGTGCACTCATTTCACATTCCTTACACTCCATTAATCGCATTTCATTCATTGGCTTTGTTACAAAATCTATCTCTCCCCAGGAATAATCAATCGCCTGTATTTCACCCAGTTTCACATTCGCTGCTGTTGTAAGTGCCTGTGCTTTTTGAATGGAATCCTCAATTGCTTTATGTAACAGCTCATTTTTACATTTTTCTACATCAGCTACAGTATATTCAATAGAAAACTCCGGTTTTAATGAACTATGTGCCAAAGCATATAGCACCTGTCCCAGCTTTTTGTTATCAGAAGCAAACTCTATTTTCATATGATGAATATACTTATATCCCTCAAATCTTCGCTTCCAACTCTTATCCCTGTCCTGATAGCTTTCATATTCTGTATCAACATTAAAATATACTGTTTTAAGGTCTTTTCTCTGAAATCCAAGTTTTTCAAATAAATCCTTGAGTAGCTCTGTATCTTCTGTTGATCTACGAAGAGTATCTTCATATTCATGGCAAAGTTCTTCCTTGTTTACATATAATCGGATCATATCCGGCTTTACTGCTATTTTCCCTTTTCCCGTAACTTTAATTGTTCTCATCATCTTTGCTCTTCCTTTCATTCTCATAATGTTCATATCCATTGATTAAAAGCTCTATCATCTTCTTTGTCATCTGAATATACTTACCAAATGGATTAATCACAATTCCATTTACCTGTTCCCAATTAAGAGCCAGACGAAGTATTGATTCAATAGACTGATTCATCTGCACATTTCCAGCAGAACCCTTATGCATCTCTTCAGAAGATGTAAATACTCCAAGCCATTCTTTTTCATCAGCATCTTTTACAGTTTCTATTTTAAGTCTTACATCATGATCAAGTGAAATCGTGTCGCCAGCCTTTACTTTACCAATCTGTTCTTCCGACATAAAAGGATTTTCCGTAATATATGGAACAACAACTTCTCCTGCCTGCTGCATTCTTGTTACCATAACTTCCATAAATAACAGCATTCCATTTTTATCCTGCTGAATATAATACTGATCGATTGCTGCCTCAATCATCTGATTTGCCTGTATTTCATCCATTTCATCTGAATACGTATCCATGCTCCTGCCAAGAACATGATCAAATTCATCAAGGACATCCGTCATCAGTCCCTTGTCAATCCGACTTTTACACTCTGCAATCAGCACAGCAGGGATTCCATAAAATGCTTCTGCAATACTTCCTGTAATGGCTCCAAGTGTATCCGTATCTCCACCAAGTGATACTGCATTACGCACTGCGTCCTCAAAATCCTTGGATTCCAGAAATGCGATGATTGCCTCTGGTACTGTTCTCTGACATGTCTCATCCATGTGATATTCAGGTCTGATCTCATCAAGTGTTCTATCAAGATTATAGTTAAACTCCCCCTCTATATACTCTTTGATCTCTTCTTTTGAAGAGCCATTCCTTGCCATGTATATTGCACTTGCAGTTGCCTCTGCACCCTTTATACCTTCCGGATGATTATGTGTCACATTTGCTGTCGCTCTTGCTACCTCTCTTGTTCTTTCAATTGAATCATAAAGCCAGCCTGCTGCTGACACTCTCATGGCTGAACCATTTCCATAGCTTCCGTATGGCTTCGGATTATTCTCTTTAAGCCAATGTCTGAAGCTTCCACCATAACCTGCATGTGGATATCTTTTTCCCCAATCCTGCATATTGGATGCTATCGCCTCTTCAATTTCCTTTACTGCAGCTTTTGGTCCGACTGCCATGAGAGCTTCTCCAACTGCTATTGTCATAACAGAATCATCTGTAAAGCCACAACCTTCACTAAACAAATCAAAGTTCTTTGTTTTATCACCCTTGTCAAACTCAAACGGGCTTCCAATAATATCTCCTAAAATCGCTCCGTACACATATGCCTCCAATCCCCGGATTACTCCGGCACCTCTCTTTCTCTGTTACAATATGAGTATAATTAAAAGGCACCTTCATATGGTCGCTGTTCGGGCGACACTTTTAAGATAAAAAACAAACGCCGATACTATGTGAGTACCGACGTAAAAATCTGAACAAATCAATATTTACTTGTAAACTCTTCATAGAAAATATATTCTTCATCCGCTGTTGTATCCTTATCTATGAATTCCTGCAAGTCTTTTTTCATATTATCAAATACTTCCTGACTATGACTTTTATTACAAAAAGCTGTATGCATCATACATCCATATACTCCACATGTAATTGCATCATATCTTTCACATCTTTCCAAGGTTATCCTACACGATTCTTTATATTCCTCATCTGCAATAATCGTGCCACCCTCACTGCCAATAGAATTCGGTTTATATATGTCATCCCACATATCAATCTTGCTCCTATACTCCAAGAATTTCATTCGTATACTTAAATAATGTCACATTCAGCTGCATAATATCATACTGCTTATCTATAATAGCCTTCTGCACGATCAGATCCACCTTACTACTTGGGCTAAATGCCCAGTCTGCTCTGGCAAGTAAGTCTTTCGACTGTTCTAGATCAAGCTTCAGTGCAATGCAGAGTGCCATCACAGTCTTTTTCTTTGGATGATAATTCTGGTCACATTGAATCTTTGAAAAATGTTTTCTATCAAGGTTTGCCCGTTTCCACACATCCTTATTATCAAGATGCGATTCGTCGATCAGCTCAAATAATTTATCATGAAATGAAACGCCAATATTTGCAAGCTGGTCTTCCAAAGAAATTTCTGCTGACAGCATACAAGGCTCTGCTAACCCTGTGTCTTCCTCAAGTGGATAGTTATCTTCTGCCTCTCTTTGAAGCATCTCCTCATAGAACGCTCCCTCTGGCAATTCTCTCATGCGGGCGTTGCTTCTGCTTCGCACCGGATATTCTTTTCTATGACTTTCCTTGACATAATTAGCATCTATGTAAGAATCAATATCACCCACAATCTGACCAGAAAGCTGAAAAGACCTTTTATCAAACACTACCAGTATAATTTCAATTTCATTTTCGGTAAGAAACTGGCTGAATACTGACACAGCAATCTGCAATGCCTTATCCTTCGGAAATCCATATACTCCCGTCGAAATTAATGGAAATGCAATACTCTCGCACTTAAGTTCCAATGCTTTTTGCAACGATTTACGATAGCAATCCTCCAAAATTTTAAATTCATGATGCAATCCATCCGTCCATACCGGTCCTACTGTATGAATAATATATTTTGCCTTTAGGTTATATGCACCAGTGACAGCAATATCACCTCTTGCAATTTTGCC
>ENA-UPTB01000037-UPTB01000037.1-human-gut-metagenome-genome-assembly--contig:-NODE-37-length-118363-cov-10.530088_pt1 | contig 118363 bp, 101 predicted proteins | sample MGYA00250046_ERZ773369 | MGnify/ENA primary metagenome ERZ773369 (study PRJEB29103, sample SAMN06111938) | human gut metagenome | biome: human gut; feature: ankylosing spondylitis patient; material... | reverse complement strand
TTCTTCTTTTTCCGGAAAGTTTTACAACGCTTCCGTATCCGTTGGGTAACTTCATAAGCACCATTCCTTTCGCTTTAAATTCAGCAAGCTGATAAGCGAACAGATAAATACTTAATCCTCATGGACTACTTTTGTAACACTTGGACGTATGGTTTTCCATATCTCATAATTGTCTGCGGTCTGGCTTCCGGATGCGAGTAACTCTTTCATAGCCTGCCAGTCTTTTAAAAATTGAATGAGACTTTTGTTATTAAAAAACATACCAGGTTCTCCATCGACTTCTTTTAATGAAATATCAAATACTTCATCAATTGCAAAGAGTAATGGTAATACGTCTCCATCAGCTTCAATATCAAATTCCACTAGTGCATTTACATTAACATTCAAAGCTTCTGCAATTTTACGTAGTTGTTCTGGTTTTGGAATATTCTTCCCTAATTCATACTTGCGAATGGCTACCTCGTGTATGCCACACGCTTCTCCAAGCTCTTTCTGTGTTAATCCACGAAAAGTTCGGATTAATTTAATTTTTTTACCTGTATTCATGATATCAACCTCCTGTATAAGTTAAAGTAACATATTAAAATTAAATAGTCAACATCAAATTATAAACTATTGACAGAGCAATAAAGGGTCTGTATAATACAAAACACAACAGAGCAAATAATGCTCTATAACAAGGGAGGTGGTAGAGATGCCGGAAGTAATCTATAAGGTTGATTTACCAGCTTTTACAGGACGGAATGTACCAATAAAGGAAATTGCAGCAGCAATTGGGAAGGATGCACAGTATGTAAGGGTTGGACTTCAACAAGGAATTCTCAAATTTGGGACAGCAATAAAGATTGCTGATTCGTCGGAATATAGTTATTACTGTTCAGATAAAAGAGTTTGGGAAGAGACTGGATATTTCAGAAATGAATCACAAGCAGTATGACAGATAAAAAGAAAAGGTGGTGATGAAGATGTGCTAATAGACATTCAGATGATAAAAAAGAAAAGTCCGAGGCTTTGCAGAGCTTCGGACTTGGATAAGAGTAGCGGAGCCACTCGTTATCATATGTAACAAGATGATTATACCATTGGCTCCTAATACCGACAACACAAAATTTAGGAGGAAAAAGCAATGAACGAAGAACAGAAAGTAGAATTGAAGCTAATTCACATGGAAGAAGTAGTTTCAAAAGAGGTGAGCTGGTTATGGTATCCCTATATTCCATATGGAAAGATTACAGTTATTGAGGGAGATCCAGGAGAGGGGAAAAAAACATTAGTACTAAAATTAGCAGCAATGTTGAGTAAAGGTCTACCACTTCCCTGTGATGATGATAGACCTTATGAACCAATTCATATTATTTACCAGACCGCAGAAGATGGAATTGACGATACGATTAAGCCGAGACTGGAACAAAATGGAGCAGATTGTTCTATGATTCGAGTAATTGATGAAACAGAAAAAGAACTTAGCATGACGGATGAAAGGTTAGAGCAGGCAATTGTAGAGACAAATGCAAAACTGATTATTCTAGATCCGATTCAGGCATATATTGGAGCAACAGTAGATATGCATCGGGCAAATGAGATTCGTCCGGTATTAAAGAAGCTTGGAATGATTGCAGAAAAGTATCAATGTGCAGTGATTTTGATTGGTCACATGAATAAAGCATCTGGAAGCAAATCAACTTATAGGGGACTTGGTTCTATTGATATTCAAGCAACAGCGAGAAGTGTTCTCTTAGTTGCAAGACTTCGGGATAAACCGAATATTCGCATTATGGCACAGGATAAATCCTCTTTAGCACCGGCAGGAGATGCCATTGGATTTGAGATGACAGAAGATAGAGGGATGACTTGTATCGGACATTATGACATTACCATTGATGAATTATTGATGGGAAATGAAGGCAGAGGTAAGAAAAAGTTGGATGTAGCAGTGGAATTTATAAAGGAGTTTTTTGGAAGTGCTAGTGAGATTGCATCAAATGACATTATCGAGGAAGCATCTCATAGGGGAATTAAGAGAAATACTTTATTATCTGCTAAGAAGAAATTAGGGATTGTCTCGGGTAAAGGAAAGCAGGAAGATGGAACAGCTTTCTGGACATGGATTATGCCTGAGAAAAGAGTTTAAGAATTTGTAAAGTAGAGAAAGCGGATTCTAAATTGTAGAAGAATTTAGAATCTGCTGTTATTAAAAGTACGGATTATTAAACTCTTGCGGTAGCAAGATAAACCCCTCGGAGAGCCCCGCATTTTTGGCAGAGACAATGGAACATTGGATTTGACAAAAGTGCTAGGGGGTTATCATCTATGGCAAAGCCAAGATGATAAGCGAGTGGGAAATCTGATTTAAGAAGGAAGGAGAGGTGCCTATGGGTAATGTTTCTTACTCGGCACACATTAGCAATGGAAAGAGTGCCATAACAAGTAAGAGTAAATTGCTTGGAGTAGCAAAACACAATTTGCGAAAGTATAAATCGCCGGAATACAGTTCCGACAATATTTTGCTTTTGAGGGGAACGGAAGATTTGTATCAGGATGTGAAAAATGTCTATCATCAGGAATTTGACGAAGCGGTACAACAATATAATCAAAAGCAAAAGCGGGCTGACAGACGGATAGAGGATTACTTTGAACATGTAGCCAATCTGAATCAGGATATGGCAGTTGAAATTATCTTTCAATGTGGGGATAAGGAGTTCTGGGAAGAACATACGGATAAAAAGGAAAAGATGTACAATGTGTATGCTTATCTGTTATCCACAATGGAAAGATTTCTTCCGAATTTCAAAGTGGCAAATGCAGTGATACACTTTGACGAGGCAAGTCCTCATATGCATGTGGTAGGAGTTCCGGTATGGGAAGGTGCTAAAAAAGGACTGGCAAAGAAGGTGTCCAAGCGTAATGTATTCACTCCGGAAAGTTTATCTGTAATATTACAGGATAAACTAAGGGAAGAAGCAGGTTCGTGTTTCAAGTTCAATGTGAAGGAAGAACTTGCTGAGAAAAAGCTGGGACGGAATCATGATTTGTCGGTTATGGAATATAAAGTTGTCAAAGAAACTGAGCGTTTGGAAGAATTGCAGGAGCAGGTCAAGGATTCAGATCTAGATTTATTTGCAAAGAAACTGGCATATAAGGAAGTGAGTAAAACACAAAAAGAGAAGCTGGATGAAATAAATAAAGATATTAGCAGCAAGGAGGCACAAGCAGAGGAATTAGATTATCAGATTACCATTATGAAATCGCAATTATATGAGTATGAGGAAGAAGCTTCAAAGCTTGAGAAGTTTAAGGAAAGTCTATCTAACCTGAAACAGTATATTGCTTCCTATATGCCATTATCTCCATTGATAGAGGAATATGCCAATGCCGTAGAGGGAAAGAGGGAAATTCAAGCAGGCAATAGCTTCCGAGGTCTCCTAACTGCATTAGGAGAGTTGCTTAATTCGTTCAAGGAGTTGATAGTGGATGGAATCTGTTGGTTTCCAAGATTGATGAGGTGGCAGACGAGTAAGGGAGAAGTGGCACCAGTGTTCTCAGATTATCGGAATGAGGGATATAATTATAGGCTGGTGGCATATCAGAATCTTGTGACGAAAGAGCAGTATAGTGTGGAGAGCGTGCAGGAGGAGATAAAAGCGGAGAACCGAGTGGGAACGCTGGAACAGTTGGAGAGGAGGATTGAGGAAACAGAGGTGTTGGTAAGAAAGTTACACAAAGATAAAATGAGATGATAACAACGGAGAAGTAACGAAAAAGTTATGTTTTTGGACATTGATCTTTACTTTCGATTTTGGCTATAATGTGGTATAATATCCTGTAACTGTTCGGATTTGAATGGTTACAGATTTTTTTGAATAAAGACTCTTATATAGAGGTTAATATAACATTGGAGGTATCGGTATGTCAAGTGCGGCACAAAGATCAGAATTACAATCTCAAATATGGAAAATAGCAAATGAAGTTCGTGGTTCTGTAGACGGATGGGATTTCAAGCAATATGTACTAGGAACACTTTTTTATCGTTTTATCAGTGAAAATTTTTCAAATTATATTGAAGGTGGAGATGAAAGTGTAAACTATGCAGAGTTAGATGATAAAATCATTACAAAAGAAATTATAGACGATGCAATTAAAACGAAGGGGTATTTTATTTATCCCAGCCAATTATTTTCTAATATCGCTAAAAATGCAAATACAAATGAAAGTTTGAATACAGATTTGAAAGCGATATTTGATGCTATTGAAAATTCGGCAAGTGGTTATCCTTCAGAAAAAGATATTAAAGGGTTATTTGCTGATTTTGATACTACGAGCAACCGATTGGGAAATACAGTAAAAGATAAAAATGCACGTTTGGCAGCGGTTATTAAAGGCATTGAAGGACTTGATTTTGGAAACTTTGAGGATAATCAGATAGATTTATTTGGAGATGCATATGAATATTTGATTTCAAATTATGCTGCAAATGCTGGTAAGTCAGGCGGAGAATTTTTTACGCCTCAAAGCGTATCAAAATTGATAGCAAAACTAGCGACACATGGTCTAACTACAATTAACAAGATTTATGATCCAGCAGCAGGTTCTGGTTCGTTATTATTGCAAGCAAAGAAACAATTTGATAACCATGTGATTCAGGAAGGCTTTTTTGGCCAGGAGATAAACCATACAACATATAATCTTGCTCGTATGAATATGTTTTTGCACAATGTCAATTATGATAAGTTTAATATTGCATTGGGAAATACCCTTACTGCCCCACAATTTGGAGATGAAAAACCTTTTGATGCAATTGTGTCTAATCCACCTTATTCTATAAACTGGATTGGTAGTGATGATCCAACACTGATTAACGATGATCGCTTTGCACCTGCAGGAGTGCTTGCTCCGAAATCTAAGGCAGATTTTGCATTTGTTCTGCATTGCCTTAGCTATCTTTCTGGTAGAGGGCGGGCAGCTATTGTGTGTTTTCCTGGTATATTTTATCGAGGAGGAGCAGAACAGAAGATTAGAAAGTATTTAGTTGACAATAATTTTGTTGAAACAGTTATTTCACTTGCACCAAATTTATTTTATGGTACATCCATAGCGGTAAATATACTGGTGCTTTCAAAACATAAAACAGACACGAAAATTCAGTTTATAGATGCAAGTGGAGAAGAATTTTATAAAAAAGAGACAAATAATAATGTATTGTCACAGGAACATATTGATGCCATCATGCAGCTATTTGATAGTAAGGAAGAAAAAGAATATGTTTCCCAAAATGTTGATAATGAAAAAATAGCTGAAGGCAATTATGATTTATCTGTAAGCTCTTATGTGGAAAAGAAAGATACAAGAGAGGTTATTGATATTGATGTTTTAAATGCAGAAATAAAGAAAACAGTGAAGAATATAGATAGACTACGTTCTGAAATAGATGCAATTATTGCGGAAATAGAGGGGTAACTATGGATAAAGAATTACAATTTTTGATTTATAATACTCCTGAAGAAAATGTTTCCGTTAATGCCGTAATAAAAGATGAAACAATTTGGCTGACACAAAAAGCTATGGCTGAATTGTTCGGTGTTGGTGTTCCAGCAATAAGTAAGCATCTTGCAAATATTTATGCAGAGGGTGAATTAAATGAAATTTCAACTGTTTCCAAAATGGAAATAGTTCAACAAGAAGGCTCAAGGGATATAAAAAGAAATATGGAGTTCTACAACCTTGATGCAATTATTTCAGTTGGATATCGTGTTAATTCAAGAAAAGCAACAAACTTTAGAATATGGGCAACAGGGATTCTGAAGGAATATATGATAAAAGGTTTTGCGATGGATGATGAACGCTTGAAGCAGGGAAAAACAGCGTTTGGTAAAGATTATTTTAAAGAACTGTTGGAACGAGTACGTTCTATCCGAGCAAGCGAACGAAGAATATGGCAGCAGATAACAGACATATTTGCAGAGTGCAGTATTGACTATGACAAAGATTCTCAAACAACACATGATTTTTATGCAATGGTTCAAAACAAGTTTCATTACGCAATTACCGGACAAACTGCTGCAGAAATCATTGACACAAAAGCAGACCATACCAAAGAACATATGGGATTAACTACATGGAAAAATTCTCCTGATGGAAGAATCTTAAAATCAGATGTTACGATTGCAAAGAATTATCTTGATGAGAAACAGATTCGTCAGTTGGAACGAGCTGTCACGGGATATTTTGATTACATAGAAGATTTGATAGAGAGAGAAAACACATTTACTATGACGGAATTTGCAGCCAGTATTAATGAATTTTTAGCATTTAGAAAATATGATGTTCTGGAAGGCAAAGGTAGAATCTCAAAGAAGACAGCAGATAGAAAAGCTGTTTCAGAATATGTTGAATTTAATAAAACACAGAAAATTGTTTCGGATTTTGATAAAGAAGTAAAGAAAATGTTGCAGGGAGGTGAAGGTGGAAATGAGTAAATTAGATGAACTGATTGCTGAGATGTGTCCAGATGGAGTTCAATCAAAGAAGATATCAGAACTTTGTTGTATAAGCAGAGGAATTGTAATATCGAAAGAGGATATTAGTAATAATGTGGGAGATTATCCAGTGTATTCGTCGCAAACCGAAAATAATGGTGAATTGGGAAAAATCAATACTTATGCTTATGATGGTGAATATCTAACGTGGACGACTGATGGGGCAAATGCCGGAACGGTCTTTTATAGAGAAGGAAAATTCAATGTAACAAATGTCTGTGGATTGCTTCAAGTTATAAATTCAGATTGTATGATAAAGTATCTCTATCATGTATTGAAAGTAGAAGCACCTAAATATGTAAGACGTGGCATGGGGAATCCTAAGCTTATGAGTAATGTAATGGGAAATATTCAAATACCTGTTCCACCATTGCCAATACAACGTGAAATTGTCCGCATTCTAGACAATTTCACCGAGCTTACAGCCGAGCTTACAGCCGAGCTTACAGCCGAGCTTACAGCCAGAAAAAAGCAGTATGAATATTATCGGGATACAATGTTATCAGTAGATACGCAAATTCCAATTGTCAAATTAAAAGATATTGCGACCGAGATGTATCGTGGTTCAGGAATTAAACGTGACCAAGTGACATCTGAGGGGATTCCTTGTGTTAGATATGGAGAAATATACACTACTTATAATACGTGGTTTGAAAAGTGTATATCTCATACAAAATTAGAATATGTTTCATCGCCAAAGTATTTTGAACATGGAGATATTTTATTTGCTATTACCGGTGAAAGTGTTGAAGATATTGCAAAGTCTATTGCTTATATAGGACATGAAAAGTGTTTGGCTGGTGGTGATATTGTTGTTATGAAACATAAACAAAATCCTAAGTATCTTTCTTATGTTCTTTCGACATATAACGCGAGATTGCAAAAAAGTAAAGGGAAAATAAAAAGCAAAGTGGTTCACTCTAATGTCCCATCAATAGAAAACATAGAGATTCCGCTTCCACCATTAGAGGTACAGGAACGTTTTGCAAATGTGCTAGACAATTTTGAATCAATTTGCTCGAATCTTAATATTGGATTACCTGCGGAAATAGAATTACGAAATAAACAATATGAATTTTATCGAGATCAGTTGTTGACATTTGCCGAAACAGGTAACACAATCTTGACAGACAGACAGACAGACAGACAGACAGACAGACAGACAGACAGACAGACAGACAGACAGACAGACAGAGCTTGATTAAACTTTTACAGTACGTGTTTGGTTATGCGGTTGTTAAATTAAGTGATATTGCTACGATTACAAGAGGAGGAAACTTTCAGAAAAAAGATTTTTGTGAAGAGGGAGTTCCATGCATTCATTATGGGCAAATATATACTTATTATGGAACGAGTGCTAGTAAGACAATTACAATGATTACCCAAACTGCCGCAGATAAATCAAAATTTGCAGAACCCAATGATATTATAATGGCAGTTACAAGCGAAAATATTGAAGATGTGTGCAAATGTGTAGCTTGGACGGGAAAAAATAAGATTGCAGTGAGTGGGCATACAGCTATTTTACATCATAATCAGAATGCAAAGTATTTATCATATTATTTTCACACAAGTATGTTTTTTAGCCAAAAGCAAAAATATGCACATGGAACAAAGGTAATCGAGGTGACACCGGATAAACTTAATGATGTTATTATTCCATTACCATCAATAGCTGAACAAAATAGAATTGTAGATATTCTCAATCGTTTTGATATACTTTGTAATGATATTGTAGACGGGCTGCCTGCCGAAATTGAGCAGAGACAAAAGCAATACGAATATTATAGAGATAAACTATTATCATTTTAAATGAAGAACTAGAGGTATACTATGGGGAAAAGTTTAGATGAGATTGCAATACAACTGAAGGAGTGCAATAAAAAAGTACAGCTAATATATGCTTTTAATGGTACTGGTAAAACACGACTTTCGAGGGCATTTAAAGAATTGATTGCACCTAAAAATGAATTAGAAGAAGAAAACGGATTGGCGAGCAAAAAGATACTATATTACAATGCCTTTACCGAAGATTTATTTTATTGGGATAATGATTTGGATAATGATACTAATTTAAAATTGAAAATTCATCCAAATGCGTTTACAGAGTGGGTCTTTGTTGAACAGGGACAGGAATTGAATGTGATTAGTAATTTTCAAGAGTACATTAATAATCATGCATTAACACCGAAATTTAATGAAGATTTTTCAGAGGTTACGTTTTCACTAAAAAAGGGAAATGATGAGGACATAGAAAATATTAAAATATCTAAAGGTGAAGAAAGCAACTTTGTCTGGAGCATTTTTTATAGTTTGTTAGAACAGGTTGTATCAGTATTAAATGTGCCTGAGGAAAGCGATAGGGAGACAGACAAGTTGAATCAACTGGAATACATATTCATTGATGATCCAGTGACTTCGCTGGATGATAATCATTTGATTCAGATGGCTGTGAATCTTTCGGATGTAATTCGTAAAAGTGAATCAGATTTAAAATTTATTATTACAACACATAGTCCGCTTTTTTATAACGTGTTATATAACGAACTTAAAATTAAAAATAATGGATATATGTTGGAGAAAAATGAGGACGGAAGTTATGAGTTAGATACAAAATTTGGTGATTCTAATGAAAATTTTTCTTATCATCATCATCTGATAGGGATACTTAAGCGAGCAATTGAAGAAAATAAGGTTGAAAAGTATCATTTTACGTTGCTGAGAAATCTATATGAAAAGGCAGCCAATTTTCTAGGATATGAGAAGTGGTCGGATTTATTACCTGACGATAAAGAAGTGTATGCGAAACGTGTAATGAATTTTTATAGTCATAGGACATTATTAAATGAAGAAGTAAAAGAGCCAACAGAAGCGGAAAAACAAACGGTGAAACTACTACTCGAACATTTAATAGATAACGCAAAATTTTGGAAGGAGGCAGAATAATGTATGAATATAATTCTATCGCAGAATCAAATAATTTTATTGTATTAGACAAATATGAAAAATATGCATCATGTGTGCGTGAAACTGGTACATATCAGACAGAAGCTGATTTGGAGCATGAATTCATACAGGATTTAAGAAATCAAGGGTATGAATATTTACCAGACCTAACAACACCTGAAGCAATGTTTGAGAATGCGCGAGTACAATTGCAGATATTAAACGATGTTAAATTTACTGATTCTGAGTGGACAAGATTTTGTGAGGAATATTTAGATAAAGCAAGTGATAATCATATAGACAAAACTCGCAAAATTCATGATGATTATATTTATGATTTTGTATTTGATGATGGTCATATCAAAAATATATATCTTGTAAAGAAGGATGAAAAAGATATAGTAAAGAACAAAGTACAGGTTATTTCTCAGTTTGAGCAAACAGGAACGCAGGCTAACCGTTATGATGTAACGATTCTGGTGAATGGTTTGCCACTTATCCAAGTTGAACTTAAGAAAAGGGGAGTCGCTATTCGAGAGGCTTTTAACCAGATAAATAGATATAGTAAAGAGAGTTTTAACTCAGATAATTCTTTATATAAATATTTGCAGATATTTGTAATTTCTAATGGTACGGATAGTCGATATTTTGCAAATACAACAAAAAGAAATAAGAATAGTTTTGATTTTACGATGAACTGGGCGAAAGCAGATAATACATTGATTAAAGATTTAAAAGATTTTACTGCGACATTTTTTCAAAAAAATACGATTTTAAGGATTTTATTGACGTACTCCGTCTTTGATACAAGTAATAACTTATTAATTATGCGTCCTTATCAGATAGCAGCAACAGAGCGAATCTTGTGGAAAATCAAAAGCTCTTATAATGCAAAAAAGTGGGGAACAACAGAAAGTGGTGGATATATTTGGCATACAACAGGTTCGGGTAAAACACTTACGAGTTTTAAAGCGGCTAGATTAGCAACAGAACTGGATTATATTGATAAGGTGTTTTTTGTGGTTGATCGAAAAGATTTGGACTATCAGACGATGAAGGAATACCAGCGTTTTTCACCTGACAGTGTAAATGGTTCGGAAAATACCATTGGATTAAAACGTAATATTGAGAAGGATGACAATAAAATTATTGTTACTACAATTCAAAAGATGAATAATCTTATAAAATCAGAGACGAATTTGGAAATTTATAATAAGCAGGTTGTATTTATTTTTGATGAAGCTCATCGCTCACAATTTGGAGAAGCACAAAAAAATATAAAAAAGAAATTTAAAAGGTATTATCAATTTGGGTTTACGGGAACCCCTATCTTTCCAGAAAATGCTTTGGGAGCTGAAACAACGGCATCAGTATTTGGCAGAGAGTTACATTCTTATGTTATCACAGATGCAATTAGAGATGAAAAAGTTTTAAAGTTTAAAGTGGATTATAATGATGTTCGTCCGAAGTTTAAAGATATTGAGATGGAACAGGATGAGAAGAAATTGACAGCCGCTGAAACGAAAGAAGCATTGTTACATCCGGAGAGAATACGAGAAATATCTCAATATATATTAGATAATTTCAGAGTAAAAACCCATCGTGCACATATTGGTGCTAAGGGGTTTAATGCAATGTTTGCAGTTAGTAGTGTTGAAGCCGCAAAACTTTATTATGAGACGTTGAATAACTTGCAAAAGGGATGTGAAAAGCCTCTTACGATAGCTACCATTTTTTCTTTTGCAGCGAATGAAGAACAGAATGCAATCGGAGAAATTCAAGATGAAACCTTTGAACCAACTGCGATGGACAGTAGTGCAAAGGAATTCTTGACGATGGCTATTAACGACTATAATAAAAAATTCAAAACCAATTTTGGTGTTGAAAGTAAAGAATTTCAAAACTATTATAGAGACCTTGCAAATAGAGTGAAAAGTCAGGAAGTAGACCTTTTGATTGTTGTTGGTATGTTTTTGACAGGATTTGATGCACCGACACTGAATACTTTGTTTGTAGATAAGAATCTTCGTTATCATGGACTTATGCAGGCTTTTTCCAGAACAAATCGTATTTATGATTCTACAAAGACATTTGGAAATATTGTTACATTCAGAGATTTGGAACAAGCTACAATTGATGCGATAAAGTGTTTTGGTGACGATAATACAAAAAACATAGTTCTTGAAAAAAGCTATCAGGAATATATGAATGGTTTTAAAGATATTGTTACAGGCGAAGCACGTCGAGGATACGTAGATGTTGTTCAAGAATTGAAATCTCGTTTCGCAGATGTGGATGAAATTACCACAGAGAAAGAAAAAAAGGAATTTGTAAAATTATTTGGCGAATACTTAAAGATAGAAAATATTCTACAAAATTATGATGAGTTTACAAATTTAAAAGAATTACAGAAGATTGATTTAGCTGATTCGGAAGCTTTAGAAATATTTAAGTCAACACATTTTGTTAGTGATGAAGACATTAAAGCGATGCAATTAGTGGATATATTAGAAGAAAGAACTGTACAAGATTATCGTTCTAAATATAATGATATTCGAGAATGGATTCGTCGAGAGAGAGAAGGAAAAGAAAAAGGTAATTCCAAGATAGATTGGGATGATGTTGTATTTGAAGTTGATTTGTTAAAATCTCAAGAAATTAATTTAGATTATATTTTGGAGTTGATTTATGAAAAAAACAAAAATACAAAAGATAAAAATATGTTGATTGATGAAATACGTCGAATCGTAAGGGCTAGTACGGGAAATCGTGCAAAGGAAAGCTTAATTGTTGCTTTTATTAATCAGACAGATTTAGATGAGATACAAGATAAAGCAAGTATTATTGATGCATTCTTTCAATTCGCACAGAAGGAACAAAAGAGAGAAGCAGAAGAATTGATAATGGAGGAGAAGCTTAACGAGGAAGCTGCAAAAAGATATATTCTGACCTCATTAAGAAAAGAATATGCGAGTGAAAATGGGACAGATTTGAATGAAATTCTTCCTAAAATGAGTCCACTCAATCCTCAATATCATACTAAGAAGCAAAGCGTATTTGAAAAGATATCTACTTTTGTAGAGAAATTTAAAGGTGTTGGTGGTGTGATTTAATTGGTGTTTGGAGAAAAACAAATGAAGAAAATATTAGCGAACATGTCCTATATATTAGTGACATCAAGAAAACATACGGGTGCGATATTTGCAATTATAGGGTTTATAGGATTATTTGCTCCATTGACAGATTGTTCCAGTATGCAAGAGGGGATGATAAAAAAATAATTTGGAGTTGTATGGTTTTAGTAGGTATATGGATACTGGTATTTCTTGCGACAACGAGCTTTGTATTATTAAAAAAGAAATATAAATTGTTTGATGTAAATGATGGTCATGCTGTATATTGCCATTACAGATACCAATCCTCATCCATAGCATCCGCCCAAGCCTGTAATTCTCCATCCAATGCCATAGCAACATAAGACAATGGATCTTCAATAGCCAGATTGTCAATCAATCTCTGTGAGTTAGGCGTAGTATGCAATTCCTTTTCGGCTTCGACACAGGATAAAAAGAGCAGGGTATTATCGGCAAAGGCAATATCAATGCCATTTTTGAATTGGTTGTAGTAAGCAAAATGTATTTTCATAATATGAGTCCTTTCTTTAAGCAATTTGATTTGTAATTATGTTTACAGGAGTAAGAGGTATTTTCCATTCTGGAAACAACCATAGGGAGTGTTAATAGTAGCCGTGGACAGTCATAGGCAGTCTACCGTATACAACAGGTATGCAACACTAATTTTCACAAACCCTGTATTTCTGGGCTTTTCAAGATATCAAAACGTTAAATTTGGTTCTCAAAGAGATAATTTTTCGGAAAAGAGAATATCAAGAGTATATTACACCTCAGAACTTCGGTTCTGGGGTGTTTTTGTGTGTGAACTATGATAAAATAAATATTATAATAAAAAGTAAACAAGTATAATAGATAATATATTTAAATATTAATCAAAACATAGGGAGTGATTATATGACAACTGTGAGCACCAAAAGTGGTAGAATCATAAAAGTTGTATCCAGAGAAGAAGAGAAGAGTACATTGACAGAATCGGATAATGAAATGGACGAAAGGGCAGTTGAAGCTGTTAAGGCAGCAATAAATAAAGCGAAAATATGTAAAAAACCTATAGCCGGTTATGATAATGAAAAGAAACAGGCTTATGTAGAGTATGCAAATGGGAAAAGAAAATATGTAAATATAGAAAACCTTTGATTCATGTAATAGCGTGGAGCAAATGGCTTGTAATAATACTCATATTGTGATAACGTAAGGTCGTATGAATGTCAGTGACATGTTTTGAACAGGCATTACAAATAATGAGAATAAGAGGCAGCAAAATGGATTTTGAAAGCAGAAGACAAAGAATTTTAGACAAGATGGAGGACAATTCTATAGCAATATTGTACTCAGGCATCGAGCACCATGTGAGTGCAGATGAGTATGATTTATTTACAGCACAGGCTAACCGCAATTTCTTCTATCTGACCGGACTTAGACGTGACAACATGGTCCTTGTCCTGGATAAATGTGTAGAGCCTGCTAAGACAATGCTCTTCATAGAGGAGGCAGACCCTACGATGGAGCGCTGGTACGGCAGAAAGGTGACTATGGAGGAAGCCGAGGAAATATCAGGAATTGATGAAGTAGAATATATTTATGAGCTTGAGAGCACGCTGGACAGGATAATGACGCGTGAGGATGTATACACAGCATATTTTGACACGTATCGTCATCAGAAAGTGGATTTGCCGGATTACAATGTGGTAAAAGCCAATGAATTTAAGACAGACTATCCGGGAGTTGCTGTGAAGAATCTTTTCCCGCTTGTGGCAGAGGAGCGTATGCAGAAGGATGAGGATGAGATTGAGCTGACCAAAAAGGCAATCGCTCTCACAAAGGACGGACTCTGCAATGTGATGGCTAATTTAAAGCCTGGCATGAAGGAATATCAGGCACAGGCAGACTTTGAATATATCATAAGACGCGGTGGGGCAGAGTGGACAGCGTTCCCTACAATCGCCGGAAGCGGAATGAATGGAACAATGCTTCATTATGACACAAATCGTGAGACGATGGAGGATGGAACACTGGTTCTTCTTGACCTTGGAGCCAGAATAGATGGCTACAATTCGGATATTACGAGAACATATCCGGTAAATGGCAGGTTTACCGAGCGCCAGAAACAGGTTTATGATATCGTGCTCGCCGCAAACCGAAAGATTGTCGAGGTTGCAAAGCCGGGAATGACTACAAAGGAATTAAATGAAGTATGTAAGGATGTGCTTGCAGACGGGCTTATGAAGCTTGGACTGATAAAGAATTCTGTAGAGATTTCGAAGTATTACATGCATGGCGTGTCACACCATCTGGGAATTGATGTGCATGACGTGACAGTTGATTCAAACAGCAGGCTTCGTCCGGGTGCAATCATCAGTGACGAGCCGGGACTGTATATAGATGAATGGGAAATCGGTATCAGGATTGAGGATGATGTGCTTATCACCGAGGACGGTGCAGTGTGTCTGTCGGAGGATATCATCAGAACTACGGAGGATATAGAGGCCTACATGGCTGAGCACAAAAAGAATTAATCGTGGTAAATGATAAATTTTGCGGTTTATAATATTTTTATGTGACATAATCTGATTTATGTATTATAGTAGTGCTAGTACATCGAATAATAAGTTTCTGATGCATTGTTATTTCTTGTTTGGTGTACTATAGTATAGCAGTTATTTTTTATTGCTGTATAGGTGCAACGAAAATAATTCGTTCGACAGATGGAAGGAGAACAACTATGGTAAAGAAGATTAATAGCAGTGAATTTGAACAGGTTAAAAATAATAAGGCTATCATTGTTGATTTTTCGGCAGAGTGGTGCGGTCCATGCAAGATGCTTGCGCCGGTAATGGAGCAGCTTTCTGATGAAATCACAGATGTGGAGTTTTACAATATTGATGTGGACGAGAATCCCGATCTGGCAAGAGAGTATCGTATAATGAATATTCCTGCAGTTATTGCAATCAAGGGCGGTCAGGTTGCCGGTCAGCAGATTGGTCTTGTATCTAAGGATGATATGAAGGGTTTTATAGACGGGGTTTTCTAAGACAAAGCGTTTTATGAAGCTTTCTAAGAAGCGGGAAAACACCTGCAATGAACTTTTTGTGAATATGCAAGGTGTGATGCTTAACAGTTATTATGGATAGTGTAAACCGGGCAGGATATCGTGCCCGGTTTTACATTTTTTACATTTAAATTAGTTCTCTCGGAAGATTTTTCCAAAGATGAATCTAACAAGTGGTCCGGCTACAAAGAGCTGCCAGAAGAAGGCCATTGGAAAGTTTCTTACGACGAGCTCACAGAATGTCGCAAATATCTGTGAATTAAAACCACCATTGAAAAGGATGGTAGCGATAAAGCTCATCATAGGACACATAAACCAGATTGAGAAGACTGAAATTGCAAGGATTATAGCAATAGGTCTGTCCTTTCCCGGTGTGACTATTTTGAAAGCGCATTTTTTGGCAAGTGGTCCGGCAATGAATGTATCGAGAATAAAACCGGCAACAATCATGATAGGAAATTCGCCTAATGCGGCCTTAAAAACAAAGTTCTTCATACCGCCTGTTTCAAGGGCAATATTGTAGCATATCATGGCATAAACCATGACAAGCACCATCATGATGGTAAAAACGGTTTCCTGTAATCTGTTCTTTGGCATTTTTCTTAAATCCTCCTGTTATGTAAAATAAATATAGCTGTAACGAGTAGTTACAATAGGCTCTTGATAGCTGCGATAATTGAAAAAGGCTTGACGTGTATACAAGGCTTCATGCACGTAAAAGCGCAAAAAAATAGACAGAGGGAAACTTTCGTCTCGCTCTGTCTAAGCTGCAACTACCATTAATTGTCAATAGTTTATCACAGATAGAATACAAAAATCAATAGGAAGTTGGTGCTATAAAAATATGATAATAAAAGATATCGAATTTAAATTAAAAGACGGCAGAACTGCCATTTTGCGAAGTGCAAATGAAAAGGATGCCAAAGCTCTTATAGAGTACATGAAAAAGTCAACCGGTGAAACGGATTTCTTACTGAGGACACCGGAAGAATGTGAGACACAGACCATCGAGCAGGAGATTGATTTCATAAATAGCTGCAATTTGTCGGATACACATACGCTGATGGTTTGTGAAGCAGATGGAAAAATTGCCGGAAATTGCATGGTCTGGTGGAATAAACGCGCGAAAACCGGACACAGGGCAAATGTGGCAATCGGTTTGCTGAGCGAATTCTGGAATCAGGGGATCGGAACGAGAATGTTCCGGGAAATGATAAAAATAGCAGAAAGCAATCCGAATATATTGCAGATGGAATTGGATTTTATTGAGGGCAATAGCAGGGCGAGAGCACTTTATGAGAAGATGGGCTTCAGGATAACTGGCATCAAATTTAATTCTATCAGACAAAATGACGGAACCTTGTGCAATGAGTATTCAATGATAAGGGAAATTAGTAGATAAGCAAACTTTTTATAAAAAGCCACAATATGTATTTTAGCGAGTACCAGAGAGTTTATACCTTGTAAACGTTTACTATTATGTTATACTGTAATCATTGCCGGGCATACTAATGTGTGAATGTGAACGGTAAACGGAAAAAGTAATAAGAACAGCAGGAAAATGATTTTATGCTGTATCATAAATAAAAATGAGGTGAAAATCGTGCTTAAAGCAGAAAATTTAACTTTAAACGTAGATGATGAGGGCGGAAAGAAATGCCTTCTGAACAATATATCATTTCAAGTAGAGGACGGAGAAATGCTTGTCATTACCGGACCAAACGGAGGTGGAAAATCCACTCTGGCAAAGACACTGATAGGTATTCAGACACCGGACAGCGGAAAGATTATACTTGACAGACAGGATATCACAGAGCTCGACATCAATCACAGGGCAAATGCGGGAATAGGCTTTGCATTCCAGCAGCCACCGAGATTTAAGGGAATGACAGTCATGAAGCTGCTCAAGCTTGCAGCAAAGGATGAGCTTTCAGACAAGGAGTGCTGCGACCTTCTCACCGCGGTAGGACTCTGTGCAAAGGATTACATTTACCGCCAGATTGACGGCACACTCTCAGGTGGAGAGATGAAGCGAATTGAGATTGCATCAGTGCTTGCCAAGGAACATTCGCTTTGCATATTTGATGAGCCGGAGGCCGGAATCGATCTGTGGAGCTTTTCAATGCTCATACAGAAATTTGAGGAAATCCATACTGAGAAAAAGCAGAGCCTCATAGTGATTTCACATCAGGAGAAAATCATTAATATGGCAGACCGCATCATGATAATTGATGGCGGAGAAATCAAGAAAATCGGCACAAAGGACGAGGTGCTGCCTTATCTAAATGGTGTACAGAAATGTCACAAATGTGCAGAGAGACTGGAGGGAAGAGCATAATATGGTAAAGCTTGACAACGTAACAGAGGGCGTATTGGACGTCATAAATGATAATAAATTCAGTCAGACCGGTGCCTTTAATCTGCGTGAAAACGGCACATCAATCTGCCACGGAGACAGCGAGCACATCAAGATAAAGAAAAAGACGGACAAGCCCGGCATTGATATTTATATTGATGGAAAGACGGACGGAGAAGCTGTCTATATCCCAGTAGTACTCAGTAAATCGGGCATGACAGACCTTGTATACAACGATTTCTATGTGGAGGATGGCGCAGATGTAAGGATTGTGGCAGGCTGCGGAATCCACAACAGCGGCTGCAACGAGAGCAGACACGACGGCATCCATACCTTCCATGTGGGCAAAAATGCGAATGTCCGATATGAGGAAAAGCACTACGGCGAGGGAAACGGAACAGGTGCGAGAGTGCTCAACCCTGTAACAAATATATTTGTGGGTGAGAATTCTGTTTTCACACTCGATACAGCACAGATAAAGGGTGTTGATTCTACAGTCCGTGAGACCAATGTGGAGCTTGGAAAGGACGCAAAGCTCTATGTCACAGAGCGTCTCATGACAGATGGAGAGCAGAAGGCGGAGTCGAACATCGAGGTACAGTTAAATGGAGAGGACAGCTCTGCGCAGATTGTTTCCAGATCCGTAGGAAAAGGAAACTCTGTCCAGACCTTCCATCCGAATGCTATCGGCAACAGCAAATGCCAGGCTCATATCCAGTGTGATTCTATCATCATGGATCATGCAGAGGTCGGTTCAATTCCTGAAATCAGGGCAAAAAATATCGATGCGGCTATCATACATGAGGCAGCAATCGGCAGGATAAACGACGAGCAGCTTCTCAAGCTCCGTACACTCGGACTTACAGAGGAAGAGGCAGAGGAAGTTATCATACAGAATTTCTTAAACTAAATCAGGCGTAAATAGAAACCCCGGAGCATGATATTGATATGCTATCAAAGCATACAATACGCTCCGGGGTTTATATTATGCGAATTATCATTAACTTGCAATCTTGACATAAACAGTAAACAACAGTAAAATAAAATCAAAACAGTAAACAACAGTAAAAGACAGTAAAACAAATTCAAAACAGTAAACAACAGTAAAAATTGGAGGCTGATATGCAAAATCCATTCACGCTTACATTTGGAAGAAGTCCACTGGAGTCGGTAGACCGTCCGGTACAGATTAATGAGATAATTGAGAATTTTACAGCGGATACAATAAATCAGCAGATGTTTATAATTACCGGTGTGCGAGGCTCGGGAAAAACAGTAATGATGACAGAAATTTCGCATAAGCTAAGAGAAAATGATGACTGGGTGGTTATAGAACTCAATCCGGCAACGGACCTGTTGTCTGCAATGCTTTCAAAATTGAATAGTGATAATATATGTGCGGGACTTATAAAATCGGCAAAGCTCGATTTATCATTTTTCGGTTTTGGAGTATCTATAGAGGGGACACAGCCGATTACAGATGCAGAGACAGCTATTATAAAGATTTTGGAAAGGCTTAAAAAGGGAGGTAAGAGACTGCTTATTACGATAGATGAGATGACAAATAGTGAGTACATGAAGGTTTTTGCAGGATCCTTTCAGATATTTGTAAGACAGGAGCTGCCTGTATTTCTATTAGGAACAGGATTGTATGAAAATATAGAGGAGCTTCAGAATGAGAAGAGCCTTACATTTTTGTACAGAGCACCTAAAATCCAGCTCAAACCATTAAATAACGCGGCAATAATCAATAAGTATAAGACTATTTTTAACATATCTCCGGAGAAAGCAGCACAGATGGCGGGACTGACCAAAGGCTATCCTTTTGCATTTCAGGTTTTAGGGTATCTGACGTGGAACAATGATGGTGACTACAATGGCATTTTGGGCGAGTATGAACAGTATCTGAGCGAATTTGTATATGACAAAATCTGGTCGGAGCTTTCTCAGAAGGATCGCATGGTTGCAAAGGGGATTGCAGATATAAAAAGCGGAAAAATAAAAGAAATCAGGGATGCAATTGGGATGGAGACAAACGAATTCAATCCGTACCGTAAGCGCCTTATAAGAAAGGGAATTGTATCGGGAGAGAAACGGGGATATGTGTATTTTACGCTACCGCTTTTTGAGGAATATGTGATTGAAAATTATTAAAATGAGCACAGGTTCAGCAGATTATAATAAGGAGTCAAAATGAAAGCGTATTATCATCTACCGGGATTGTTTGAATTTTATGAATTATACAAAGAATTTCTCCCACTGTACCGCAAGCATAGGGAATATTTCTATGACTGGTGCGACATAGGCTCAATATACGGTGCACCGGCAGACTGCATATGGGGCGGAGGCCGCGTCGGTTTTGGTGAGCACGATCCGAAGGAAGTGCTTAAGCTGATGCAGGAATATGGGATATCCGCGAGACTTACCTTTAGCAATTCATTGATTACTAAGGAGCATCTTCCTGACAAAAAATGTAACGAACTGTGCAGGATATTTGATATAGGCAGAGATAATGAGCGAAGCAGGGGCTTTGGAAACGGCATAATCATCTACTCAGATATTCTGCTTGATTACATAAAAGAAAACTACCCTGACTTTTATTTTGTATCCTCAACCACAAAGGTTCTGACGGATTTCCTCGAATTTGAAAATGAGCTAAACAGAGAGGAATTCCGCTATGTGGTACCGGATTTCAGGTTGAACAAATCATTTGATAAACTGAAAGCATTATCACAGCATCAAAAGGAAAAAGTAGAATTTTTGTGCAATGAGTGCTGCTGGTTTGGCTGCACGGACAGGAAGAAATGCTACGAGACGGTTAGTCGCAAAAATCTGGGCGAGGATTGCCCGGAGCATTACTGCGTGGCGCCTGATTCAGGGCAGGGATATCTCTTTTCGAAGGCGATGGAAAATCCGGGATTTATAGGAGTAGACGATATAAAGAACACTTATCTGCCGATGGGCTTTAGCAATTTTAAAATAGAGGGCAGAGGGCTTGGAAGTGCCATGATACTTGAATTTCTGCTCTACTATATGACGAAGCCACAGTATCAGATACATGTCAGAGAGCACATTTATCTCGATAATATGCTGGATTTATTTTGAAATATAAAAACTATACATTAACGACAACAGGAAGGATGATTCTCAAAAATGAATATTAGAAGAGCACAGGAAAAAGACATACCAAGACTTATTGAATTATTAGAGCAGGTGCTTCAGATCCATGCCGATATCAGACCGGATATTTTTATTCCGGGAACGACAAAATATACAAATGAAGAGCTTGCAGAAATGATAAAGGACGATACAAAGCCGATATATGTTGCGGCAGATGATGACGATGTATGCATGGGATATGCATTCTGTCAGATAAGACAGCAGCCGTTTTCCAACAATATGGTACCGTTTACATCGCTTTTCATAGATGATCTGTGTGTAGATGCAAAGACCAGAGGACAGCATATCGGAGAGCAGCTTTTTGAATATGTCAAGAATGAGGCAAAGCATCTCGGCTGCTACGAGGTCACTCTCAATGTATGGAGCGGAAACACATCTGCTGAGAAATTTTATGAGAAGATGGGGCTTAAGACAAAGGAACGCCAGATGGAGTATATTTTAATGTAAAATGTATGTTGACAAACACAAACAGGAGTGATAAACTCTAAACAAATTTAGCGAGATAAAGTATTAAATCGTTAAAGAAGTGAAAACAGTTTAAACTGTTTCGACAATTTAATAAGTTGTAAACCGTTGAAGCGGAGATAACGGCAATGATGCCCTTACAGAGAGCCTGTGGTGCTGAGAATCAGGTGTGAAACAAGTTGTCAAATGGACCGCTGAGGGCGCAGTCAAATGGATTTACCATTTATCCAGAGTATTCTGCGACGTGTGGGCATACGTCATTTGCCCGGGATATGTTGGTATCCTGCCAAGCGCACGAGCTTTATCGTGAATTCAAGGTGGCACCGCGGATAGTTAAGATTATTCGTCCTTGACAGAAGTAATATTCTGTCAAGGACTTTTTTAGTGAACATTGGACTGCACAACATAAAGCGAGAATTGTAGCAGCGCAAGCTGCGGGGAAGCCGCGAAGAGGCGAATTCGAGCTGTAGGTTGTACGTTTTGTTCGCACAAACACAAAATTTGGAGGTAAGCATATGAAAATTTCCCCTACACTGACCGAAGTTAAAGAAATAGCAAAAACCGGGAAGTATGACATTCTCCCTGTAAGCTGTGAGATATTATCAGATTTTATCACACCTATAGAGGCTATGAGGATTCTGCAGAATGTTTCAACACATTGTTATCTGCTTGAATCAGCACAAGCCAATGAAGCCTGGGGAAGATATACATTTTTGGGATATGATCCAAAGCTTGAGATTAACTGCATAGATGGTCACATGAAGCTTGGAAAGCTTTCGGTGGAGACGGAAAATCCTTCAGAGTACATCAGACAGATTCTTTCAGAGTACAAGAGTCCGAAATTTGATTATCTGCCTTCGTTTACAGGTGGCCTTGTAGGTTATTTTTCGTATGATTATCTGGGCTACAAGGAGAAAAGCATCAGAGGAAAAGCAAGGGACACAGAGGATTTCAAGGATGTTGATCTGATGCTTTTTGATAAGGTAATAGCATTTGACAATCTGTGCCAAAAGATAATACTAATCGCAAATATGTCACTTGATGCTCCGGAAACAGGCTACAACAAAGCGATTGTTGAGCTAAAGCAGCTTATGGAGCTTCTGATGCACGGAGAGAAAAAACAGAATATGGGTGGTAAGCTGCTGGGTGAGGTCACACCGCTTTTTGAAAAGGAGCAGTATTGTGATATGGTAGAGAAGGCAAAGCACCATATCAAAGAGGGGGATATTTTTCAGATAGTTTTATCAAACAGATTGAGCGCACCGTTTGAGGGAAGCCTTTTTGATACCTACCGCGTGCTTCGAACGATAAATCCTTCGCCGTACATGTTTTATTTTTCGGGAACCGATGTGGAGGTTGCGGGAGCATCTCCGGAGACACTTGTGAAGCTTGAAAATGGAGTGCTTCACACATTCCCGCTGGCAGGCACGAGGCCGAGAGGTGCCACAGCAGAGGAGGACAAAAAGCTTGAGGAAGGGCTGCTTAAGGACGAAAAAGAGCTCGCAGAGCACAATATGCTCGTGGACCTTGGAAGAAATGACCTCGGAAAGGTAAGCAAATTCGGAACTGTAAAAGTTGAAAAGCTTCATTCCATAGAGAGATATTCACATGTGATGCATATAGGCTCGACAGTGCGTGGAGAGATAAGAGAAGAGTATGACGCACTCGATGCAATTGAGGCCGTGCTTCCGGCAGGAACACTTTCAGGAGCGCCAAAAATCAGAGCGTGCCAGCTCATCGGAGAGCTTGAGGACAACAAGCGAGGCATATACGGTGGCGCGATTGGATATATAGATTTTACAGGAAATATGGACACATGTATTGCAATCCGTATTGCCTACAAGAAAAACGGCAAGGTTTTCGTGAGAAGCGGAGCGGGAATCGTTGCGGATTCAGATCCTGAGAAGGAATTTCAGGAGTGCATAAACAAGGCAAAGGCTTCTCTTAAGGCACTGGAAGTCTCACAGGAGGTGGAAGAATGATTTTACTGATTGATAACTACGACAGCTTTTCTTACAATCTGTATCAGCTAATCGGCGAGATAGAGCCTGATATCAGAGTAATCAGAAATGATGAGATGACAGCTGAAGAGATTAGGGCTTTAAAGCCTGATCGCATCATATTATCACCGGGACCGGGAAGGCCTGAGGATGCGGGCGTGATAATAGCTGTGGCAAAGGAGCTTGGAAAGGAAATCCCAATCCTTGGTGTGTGCCTCGGACATCAGGCGATATGCGCAGCATACGGTGCGACAGTCACATATGCAAAGGAGCTCATGCACGGAAAGCAATCGGATGTATCGTTTGACACAGAAAGCCTTTTATTCAAGGGTTGCCCGAAAAAAGCAAAGGTAGCACGTTACCATTCACTTGCTGCAGATGCGGACACGATGCCTGATTGCCTAAAGATTACAGCCACTACAGATGATGGTGAGATCATGGCTGTTGAGCACAAGGAATATCCGATATACGGAGTGCAGTTTCACCCGGAGTCAATCATGACACTAGACGGAAAGCAGATGCTTAGTAATTTTATCAAAGCTTAATTGAAAATTGCAGCGTTTAATGAATTTATATATTAGTTGTTGAATTGAAAACAAATAGCAGAACAAAATCATAAACAAAATTATAAACGAAATATTACCGGAATACAGGAGGACATAATCATGATCAAAGAAGCCATAGTAAAAATCGTAAACAAAGAAGACCTCACATATGACGAGGCATATGCAGTGATGAATGAGATCATGGGCGGTGAGACAACACCAACCCAGAATGCAGCTTTTCTTGCAGCTCTTTCAACAAAGAGCGCAAAGGCTGAGACAACAGACGAAATCGCAGGCTGTGCAGCAGCCATGAGAGAGCATGCCATACAGGTGAAAACAGGTATGGATGTGTTCGAAATAGTAGGAACAGGCGGAGACAATGCACAGAGCTTCAACATTTCAACAACCTCAGCACTTGTTGCGGCAGCAGGCGGCATGAAGGTGGCAAAGCACGGAAACAGGGCAGCCTCTTCATTATGCGGCACAGCAGACTGTCTTGAGGCGCTCGGTGTCAACATAGACCAGAGCCCTGAGAAATGTGTAGAGCTTTTAAATAAAGTCGGCATGTGCTTCTTCTTTGCACAGAAATATCACACATCAATGAAATATGTCGGACCTATCAGAAAAGAGCTTGGTTTTAGAACCGTATTCAATATTTTAGGACCGCTCACAAATCCGGGTTCACCGGCCATGCAGCTTTTAGGAGTGTATGATGAGTATCTTGTAGAACCGCTTGCACAGGTGCTTGTAAGCCTTGGAGTAAAGCGTGGAATGGTAGTATATGGCATGGATAAGCTCGATGAGATTTCCATGAGCGCACCGACCAGGGTATGCGAGATAAAGGACGGATGGTTCAGAACCACAGTAATCTCACCGGAGGATTTCGGCTTTGAGCGCTGTACAAAGGAGGATTTAAAAGGCGGTACACCTGAGAAAAATGCGAAAATTGTACGTGATATCTTAGGCGGACAGAAGGGCCATAAGAGAAATGCAGTACTCATGAACGCAGGCGCATCACTTTATATTGGAGGAAAGGCCGACAGCATGAAAGAGGGTATCGAGCTTGCAGCAGAAATCATTGATTCAGGAAAAGCGCTTGAAACACTCGATAAGCTCATTGAGGTAAGCAACAGCTAAGCACACAAAACAGGAAAGGAAAAGCGATGAATATTTTAGACCAGCTTGCAGAATATTCAAGGCTTCGCGTGGCAGAGGACAAGAAAAAAATAAGCCTTGAGGAAACGAAAAATATCGCGATTCAGACAAAAAACGAAAAGCTTTGTGATTTTGCATTTGAAAAAGCACTCAAAAAGGATGGCTTGAGCTTCATATGCGAGTGCAAGAAGGCTTCGCCGTCAAAGGGGCTTATAGAGCCGGATTTCAGATATCTTGAAATCGCAAGGGAATACGAGGCGGCAGGTGCGGATTGCATCTCGGTACTGACAGAGCCAAAGTGGTTTTTAGGCTCGGATGAGTATCTTAAGGAGATTGCAAAAACGGTTTCGATTCCGTGCATCCGAAAGGATTTTACGGTTGATGAATATCAGATATATCAGGCAAAGACACTCGGTGCCGCTGCGGTGCTTTTAATCTGCTCCATACTGTCAGAGGTGCAGCTTGGTGAATACATAAAAATCTGTGACAGCCTTGGCATAAGCGCCCTTGTGGAGATACACAATGAAAAAGAGGCAGGGATGGCGGTAAGAGCCGGTGCCAGAATAATAGGTGTCAACAACCGCAATCTGAAGGATTTTACAGTTGATACAGCTAACAGCAAAAAGCTTCGTGACCTGATTCCCGATGACATCATATTTGTATCGGAAAGCGGTGTAAAGAGCACAGACGATATCAGGGCAATACGTGAAATCGGAGCTGACGCAGTGCTTATCGGAGAGACACTGATGAGAGCCGACGACAAAAAGGTTAAGCTTGATGAATTGCGATTAAGCTAATAGAGATATATAAGTATCTTCATGGTTTTAAGAATATCTGTAACTATTCAGTACAGAAAACAAAATATTTACAAATATACATCAGAAGGGAAAACATCATGACAAATCCAAACGGAAGATTTGGTATTCACGGAGGACAGTACATTCCTGAAACCCTCATGAATGCCGTTAAAGAATTAGAAGAAGCATACAATTATTACAAAAACGATCCTGAATTTAACAGAGAGCTCACAGAGCTTCTCAATGATTATGCAGGAAGACCATCGAGACTGTACTACGCAGAAAAGATGACAAAGGATCTCGGTGGAGCAAAAATATACCTTAAAAGAGAGGATTTAAACCATACAGGAGCCCACAAGATCAACAACGTATTAGGTCAGGCACTTCTTGCAAAGAAAATGGGCAAAACCCGACTGATAGCTGAGACCGGAGCCGGTCAGCACGGCGTGGCAACAGCAACGGCTGCAGCACTTATGGGTATGGAATGTGTTGTATTCATGGGCGAGGAGGACACAAAGCGTCAGGCGCTCAATGTATACCGCATGCGTCTGCTCGGAGCAGAGGTTATCCCGGTTACATCAGGCACAGCCACATTAAAGGATGCCGTATCGGAGGCAATGAGAGAGTGGACCAAGAGAATTTCGGACACACATTACTGCCTGGGCTCAGTTATGGGACCACATCCGTTCCCTACCATCGTAAGAGATTTCCAGGCGGTCATCTCAAAGGAAATCAAGGAGCAGATGCTTGAAAAGGAGCACAGACTGCCTGATGCGGTCATCGCATGTGTGGGCGGCGGCTCAAATGCCATCGGAAGCTTTTACAACTTCATAGAGGATGAGGGTGTAGAGCTCATCGGCTGCGAGGCAGCAGGAAGAGGAATAGATACCTTTGAGACTGCAGCCACAGTAAATACAGGCCGTCTTGGTATCTTCCACGGCATGAAGTCATATTTCTGCCAGGACAAATACGGACAGATCGCTCCGGTTTATTCAATTTCTGCAGGACTTGACTATCCGGGAGTCGGACCGGAGCACGCATATCTGCACGATATCGGAAGAGCAAAATATGTACCGGTAACAGATGATGAAGCGGTAAATGCTTTTGAATACCTCGCAAAGACAGAGGGAATCATCCCTGCAATCGAGTCCTCACATGCAGTGGCATATGCCATGAAGCTGGCGCCTACAATGGACAAGGACAAGATAATCGTTGTTACTGTTTCAGGCAGAGGCGACAAGGACTGCGCGGCAATAGCAAGATACAGAGGGGAGAATATTTATGAGTAAGATAAGAAGTGCGTTTGAAAACGGCAAGGCATTTATACCATTTATCACCTGTGGTGATCCAAATTTAGAGACAACTGCAAAAATCGTGAGAGAAGCTGTTGCAAACGGAGCAGACCTTATAGAGCTTGGAATTCCATTCTCTGATCCTACAGCAGAGGGACCTGTAATCCAGAGCGCCAACATAAAGGCACTTGAAGCCGGAGTTACAACAGACAAGGTTTTTGACCTTGTGAGAGATTTGAGAAAAGATGTCACAATCCCTATGGTTTTTATGACATATGCAAATGTGGTTTACTCTTACGGCGCAGAAAAGTTTATCAGTACATGTAAGGAAATAGGAATTGACGGACTCATTCTGCCGGATATCCCATATGAGGAAAAGGAAGAGTTTTTACCACTCTGCGAGAAATATGATGTGGACCTTATTTCATTTATCGCACCTACATCAAAGGATCGTATTGCGATGATAGCAAAGGAGGCAACCGGCTTCATCTATGTGATTTCAAGCCTCGGAGTCACCGGTACAAGAAGCGAGATTAAGACAGATCTGGCTTCAATAGTCAAGGTAATCAGAGAAAACACAGATGTACCATGTGCTATCGGTTTTGGCATTTCAACACCCAAGCAGGCAAAGAAGATGGCAGATATCTCGGATGGTGCCATTGTGGGCTCTGCCATCATCAAGATAATCGATGAGTATGGTGAGGCTTCACCAAAGTATGTCGGTGAGTATGTTAAAGCAATGAAGGATGCGCTGTAGAGGCATTGTATTTTTATGTATGTAAAGGAGATTTTCTAAGGAAACTTAAAATAATATTATAAAATCAGAAAAATGACTTTTATACCCATGTTTCAAAAATAAAATTTATGAAATATGGGTATAAAACTTGAAAAACGAATATATTAATTATATAATAAGTGCAAATAAGACAGTTCGGAGGGAGGAATATCAGGATGCTGTGTCAATTTTCTTTTAAAAATTTTAAATCATATAAAGAAACAACAACATTCGATTTTCAGGCGACATCTATTCCGGAATTTTCAGAATCGTTGTTAAAAAGCGAGAAAGCAGATGCACTTCTTCCCGTAGGGGTTATATATGGTCCGAATGGTGGGGGAAAAACTAATCTGTTACTAGCTCTTTCATGTTTGATTTCTACAGTGGTTAAGCCGATATATGAATTGGAGAAGGCAAGAGAAAAGATTATTATTCAGCAGAAGATAAGTGCGGCACCATTCTATTTTAATGAAATATCTAGGAAAATGCCGACAGAATTTGAAGTGTATTTCCGACAGGGAAAAAATGAATACAGGTACAACTTATCAATATGCGGGGATGACATTGTTGAAGAATCTCTGTATTGGAAATCCATTGGTGGAAAGAGAACGGGTATGGTTTTTGATAGGGAAGGTGCTGAAATTACATTGGGTGCAAGCATCAATAAAGCGAGTATTAACCGCTCGGTAAACCCCAAGATGCCATATTTATCTTTTCTGGCAATCAACTATGATATACCGGTAATTGTGGAAGTTCAGAAGTGGTTTGAATCATGCATTGTCAAAAACTATGCAAATCCGATTGCAGACAGACAAATAATGTTTTCTGATGATGAATCATATCGAAAGAGAATTGTTCGTGCACTAAATGATGTTGATATTGATGTATCAGGTTATCGGTATGATGAAGAAAATCATGAACTGTATACGCAGCGTATGATAGAGGGAAAGATTTATGAATTAAGTTTTAATGATGAGTCAGATGGAACAAAGAAAATGATCGCGGCATTACCTGTGATTTTGTTAGCACTGCAAGAAGGACGGCTGGTGATTATTGATGAATTGGATGCAAAATTGCATCCTAAGCTGCTTCGTTATGTAATTTCATTGTTTAAGAATAAGAATGTAAACAAAAAGGGAGCGCAGTTACTTTTTACTTCCCATGATATGACAACAATGAAAAATACAGTTTTCAGACGGGATGAAATTTGGTTTGCGGCAGAAAATGAAAGGCACGAAAGTGAAATATATTCCCTATATGAAATCAGAAGAGAAAACAATGAACGAGTAAATAGTACTGCAGCCTATGATAAACAATATCTGGAAGGGCGTTATGGTGCAGATCCATATCTGACAAATATGCTGGCAGGAGGAGATTGGTAATGAGTTTAAAACCTCCGAAGAAAAGTGATTTAGGAAAGAGTTGGATGAAACCGCGACGAGATAAGAATATATTGATATGTCCAGAGTACCATTTGATAGTAACAGAAGGAACTGAAACAGAACCACAGTATTTCGAAGCAATCAGGACAATCATAAACAGTCAGTATCGAGATAAAATTCAGCTTGACATTCATGGTGCAGGAGACAATACGCTTAGTCTTTTGGATAAGGCAATGAATCTGGTCATGAACAATCCGAATGGATATAAGCATGTCTGGATAGTCTATGATACTGATGATTTTCCGGCAAAACGCATCAATAAAACAAATGAATTATGCATTAATATGTCTACAGAGGAAACACAATATCATGCTATCTGGTCAAATCAGTGTATTGAACTTTGGTTTTTGCTTCATTTCAGTTTTGTTCAGTCAGATATTCATAGAAGTGATTACTGGCCAAAACTATCTGAATGGTTAAAGAATATTGGACAGGGAGAATATTCAAAGGGAAGGGCAGATATGTTCCAAATTCTGAGACCTTTCATGGATTTTGCAATAACAAATGCTGAACGCTTGGATGCAATGAATGAAGGAAAAACTCCTGCAAGTTCAGCTCCAGGCACAAAAGTACATGAATTGATTAAACACTTGAGACCATATTTAAAAATCGGATAGGATAGGAAGAAGGAACAAGTAAAATGATGCAGCAAAAAGAAAGATTAGAAAAACAGCTTGATTTCATCAGAGAAATCGACAAGGAAAAGGAGATATTCCGCCAGACTTATTTAGCTGATGCAAGCCGCAAGGAAAATGATGCGGAGCATGCCTGGCATATGGCTATCATGACCATGCTTTTGAGCGAGTATGCAAATGAGAAGATAGACGTGCTAAAGACAGTAGGAATGCTTTTGATACACGACATAGTAGAGATTGACGCAGGAGACACATATGCCTATGATGAGGCAGGCAAGGCCACACAGCATGAGCGTGAGCAGAAGGCGGCGGAGCGTATATACGGACTCTTGCCAAAGGAACAGGGCGAGCCGCTTTTAGAGCTGTGGGAGGAATTTGAGGCGCAGCAGACACCGGAAGCCAGATTTGCCCGTACCATGGACAATATCCAGCCAATGCTCCTAAACGATGCATCGGACGGGCTTTCATGGCGTGAGCACAGTGTAAAGCTGTCGCAGATACTCGGCAGAAATAAGCGCACAGCACTTGGCTCAGAGAAAATCTGGGATTATGCGTTTAACAATATACTGAAAAAGCATGTTGAGAGCGGAAACATCATAGATGATGAGGGTGTCTTCTCTGCGGAAGCCGGTGCGTGTGCAAAAGCCAGCGAGCGTAATGGACGGTAATAATATTTACTGAAAAATCCTTTGAAAATCACACATAATTCTATTGTAGACAGTCGTCTTGTATGATATACTTTACTGGATTAAATCGGTGAACTGAATATCAGGTAACTATTCAAGGCTGCTTAAATAGTTACCTGACAAGTATATTGAGCTTCATCGAAATCCACAGAATAAAACACACGGAGGAATCAAAATGAATATTGTATGCTTAGACCTTGAGGGAGTATTGGTACCTGAAATCTGGATTGCATTTGCAAAGGAGACAGGCATTCCTGAGCTTGAGAAGACAACAAGAGATGAGCCTGATTATGATAAGCTTATGAACTATAGAATAAATATTTTAAAGGAACACGGACTCGGATTAAAAGAAATACAGGAGACAATCGCAAAGATAGATCCAATGCCTGGCGCAAAGGAGTTTTTGGATGAGCTTCGTTCAATCACACAGGTAATCATCATCAGTGATACATTTTCACAGTTTGCAGGCCCGCTCATGAAGAAGCTCGGCTGGCCGACAATCTTTTGTAACGAGCTTGAGGTTGCTGAAGATGGCGAGATTACAGGCTTTAGAATGAGATGTGAGCAGTCAAAGCTTACAACTGTAAAGGCACTGCAGTCTATCGGATACGATACCATCGCAAGCGGTGACAGCCACAATGATTTAGGCATGATACAGGCAAGCAAGGCAGGCTTCCTTTTCAGAAGCACAGATGCCATCAAGAAGGACTACCCTGAGCTTCCTGCATATGAGACATATGATGAGCTGCTTGCGGCGATTAAAGCAGCATTATGATTAAAGGGTCAAAAGGTATTTTGCCCCTCTAATCATAAATATAGTTGATAAACAGCTTCCCACATGATATTTAGAGTGGATACATCCACCTGTACATGTGGGAAGTTTCTATATATTGATGTCATGCAAAATCATATGAAAGAAGGTAGAGTACAGATGTATATGGTAACACACATATATGAGGCTGATTTTGGCTGTGAGGAAAGAGCAGACGGCGCAAAAGCAAAATGCGTGGTTTATCTCGAGGACGAAAACGGCAGACAGCGTCATGTAGAGGTTGAGGATGAATGGCTTACGGCAAATGGGATAGAAGAGGGAAGCAGCTGGAAAGAAAATATCACAGATGAAGCCTGAATCATAAAATATGAGATTAATTATGAGATTAGAGTATGTGAATAAATTTTGTGTAGATGCACATTGTGTATTGACAACAGTGCAAAAGGTGCTATAATAAAATTAACATATGAACAATCATTCATATGTTCAATGAAAAACGTACAGTAAAACAAATAATTAATGAAAATAAGGAGAACACCACTATGAAGAAGACTTACAAAATCGATGTAGACTGCGCTAACTGCGCCAACAAGATGGAGGATGCCGCAAAGAATACAGCAGGTGTAAAGGATGCTACAGTTAATTTCATGACACTCAAGATGAGCGTTGAGTTTGAAGAGGGACAGGATGCAAAGGCGGTTATGCAGGAGGTTCTTAAGAACTGTAAAAAGGTAGAGGACGACTGCGAGATTTTCTTATAAATTGCCGGGCGCAGGAATGACAAACGATATTATTTCAATGCCTGCGCTATAGTAAGGGCGATTATCAAGAGATTATAATGAATGGAGCTATGGCGTATGAATAAAAAGCAGAAAAAAGTACTTGCGCGTATCATAATCGCAGCGGTACTCATGATTATATTACATTTCATACCGGTTAAGGGAATTATCAGGTTCCTGCTTTACATGGTGCCTTATCTGGTTATAGGATACGATATCCTGAAAAAAGCATTTAAGGGAATCAAAAACAAGCAGGTATTTGATGAAAACTTCCTGATGGCGGTTGCCACTGTAGGTGCGATAGCGGTTGCGCTCTATGAGAATGGTGACTATACAGAGGCTATAGCCGTTATGCTTTTCTACCAGATAGGAGAGCTGTTTCAGAGCTATGCAGTCGGAAAGAGCCGTAAGAATATCAGTGAGCTCATGGACATCAGACCCGACTATGCCAATATTGAGGTGGACGGAAAGCTCACCCAGGTTGATCCTGATGAGGTCGCTATCGGCTCAGTAATCGTGGTACAGCCCGGAGAAAAGGTTCCTATCGACGGTGTGATAGTTGAGGGTTCATCTACATTAAACACCAGCGCGCTTACAGGTGAGAGCGTGCCGAGGGATGCAAAATGCGGTGATGAGATAATCAGCGGATGCATCAATATGTCCGGTGTTTTAAAGATTAAAACGACCAAAGAGTTTGGCGAATCAACGGTTTCAAAGATACTTGACCTCGTTGAAAATTCAAGCTCAAAGAAATCAAAATCAGAAAACTTCATATCAAAATTTGCCAAATATTATACTCCGGCAGTCTGCTACAGTGCACTTGCACTTGCGATACTGCCGCCGATTGTCAGAATACTTTTCATGTCAGCTGAACCACAGTGGGGCATATGGATATACAGGGCACTTACATTCCTCGTAATAAGCTGTCCGTGCGCGCTGGTCATCAGTATTCCGCTCAGCTTTTTTGCAGGAATCGGAGGCGCCAGCCGCGAGGGTGTTCTTGTAAAGGGCTCAAACTATCTTGAGACCTTATCACAGACCAGATACGTTGTATTTGACAAGACCGGCACCATGACAGAGGGCGTTTTCGAGGTGGCAGGAGTCTACGACAATACGCTCGATAGAGAAAAAGTGCTCGAGTACGCAGCACTTGCAGAGAGCAGCTCATCGCATCCAATCAGCAGGAGCTTACAGAAGGCATATGGAAAGGGAATCGACAGAACCCGCGTGACAGACGTTGAGGAAATCAGCGGCCACGGAATCACCGCAAAGGTAGATGGCGTATCTGTAGCGGCAGGGAACTACAAGCTTATGAAAAAGCTGGGCTTAAGCTACAGTGAAACTGACAAGGTCGGCACCATAGTCCATATCGCAATAGACGGCAGATATGAGGGCTATATCCTTATTTCAGATAAGATAAAACCAACCTCAGCGGCAGCAATAAAGGCATTGAAAAAAGCCGGAATAAAAGGTACAATAATGCTTACAGGCGATTCGAGGACAGTAGCCGACTCAGTAGCAGCAGAGCTGGGAATTGATGAAGTATACAGTGAGCTTTTACCGGGCGATAAAGTAGCAAAGGTAGAAGAACTGCTTGCAAGAAAGGGCAGCAAAGAAAAGCTCGCCTTCGTCGGAGACGGAATCAACGATGCACCGGTGCTCTCAAGAGCAGATATCGGAATTGCAATGGGCGCCATGGGCTCAGATGCAGCAATCGAAGCCGCAGATATCGTCCTCATGGATGATGACCCGCTAAAGATAGCAAAAGCAATAAAAATATCGCGTAAATGCCTGCGAATAGTATATGAAAACACATACTTCGCAATAGGCATCAAGCTGATCTGCCTCGTGCTCGGAGCAGTCGGAATAGCCAATATGTGGCTCGCAATATTTGCAGACGTAGGAGTAATGGTGATAGCAGTGCTAAATGCAATCCGCGCATTATTCGTACACAAGCTCTAAAAAGGTAGAGCTCAAAGAGCAGAATTATTAAATAAAAAATACGAGACAGAATGCATCCAAGAGGTGCACTCTGTCTTTCGCGTATATAAAAAACAATTACTGTTCACACGAAGCACCCACACGCATCCGGACCAGCCCCGTAACTGCGAAGGCACTGAGCAGTTACGCTCCCGCCAATACGACGCGTCAATACCTTAAATGAGCCAAAAACTAAGGGTGCTTGTAGAAATTGCATGAGACATCGCGAATATGGAGATATTTAGAGTCTGTTGGAATTATGTCACAACACAGCAATGTCCGTGCATGGACGCACGGACAAGGCGTTAGCACCACGGACGGCGCTAAAAGCCGGTTGCGTCCTATAGCCAAAACCTAAATCATAATTCCTACAGAGTCTTAATATCGAAATACTGAGCGAGGGCATATGCAATTTATGCGGAGCACCCGCCCTATAGCCAATAAAGTAAAAATAACGCAATATAGCGCAAAAATAACGCAGAAAGGACACCACCATGAGCGAAAACATAAATGAACAGATAGAATGCTGCGACTGCAACGAAATCCACGAAGACCTTCTGAAAATAGTAAATGATACAATGCCTGAGGAAACCGAGCTCTACGACCTTGCAGAGCTTTTTAAGGTATTTGGCGACTCCACCCGGATCAGAATCCTCTTTGTGTTGTTTGAAGCGGAGGTATGCGTCTGCGACCTTGCAAAGGTGCTCAACATGACACAATCCGCCATATCACATCAGCTTAGGATATTAAAGGCAAACAAGCTCGTAAACAGCAGACGTGAGGGCAAATCAGTGTTTTATTCGCTTGCAGACGGACATGTGCGCACAATCATTGCGCAGGGACGTGAGCATATCGAGGAATAATACAGGGAGGAATATACGTGACAGAATTAGAAGAATACTATAACAAATTCAACGAGGAAAAGCGCCTGAACAGCCGTCACGGCAGGGTAGAGTTTATCACCTCTATGAAGTATATACACGATTGTCTTGGCAGCTTGATGAATGAGAAGCAGCTTGATCTTCGATCACAGATTAAAATTCTGGATGTCGGTGCGGGAACAGGCAGATATTCAGTGCCTCTTGCCGAGGAAGGCTATGATGTGACAGCACTCGAGTTAGTTAAGCATAACCTCGGCAGACTGAAGCAAAAGAGCGATAAAGTAAAGGCATACCAGGGCAATGCCACAAAGCTTAAAAAGTTTGGAAACGATGAATTTGACCTCACACTCGTATTCGGACCGATGTATCATCTGAAGTCGGCAGAGGAAAAGCTTGCCGCATTGAATGAGGCAAAAAGGGTGACAAAACCTGGTGGTTACATACTTGTAGCATACATTATGAATGAGTACAGCGTGATAACCTATGCCATAAAGGAGAAGCATATAAAAGAGGGCATAGAGGGCGGAATGCTAGATGAGAGCTTCCATTGTACAGAAAAAGCTAATGATTTGTACAGTTTTGTTCGATTAGAAGATATAGAGGCATTAAATGCACAGGCAGCCCTTACACGTGAAAAGATAATAGCAGCCGATGGAGCGGCAAATTATATCAGGCCATTTTTGAATGATCTTGACGAGGAAGAGTTTGATATGTTTGTACAGTATCATCTTTCAACATGTGAGAGAGCAGACCTGATGGGAGCAAGTGCGCACACGGTTGATATTCTAAGGGTATGATTTTTTGAATAAAGTCTGTTATTATGACGGGGTATGCCGGAATAATAACATAAAAGTATAATATAACATATCAAATACAACACAGTATAAGATTACATATGAGGAAAAATTATGAAAAACAAGGGATTAAAAATTCTATTATGTGTGCTTTTGGTTTTATGCATCATTATGGCGGGAGCGCTCATAGGAAAAGAATATATTGGAGATAATATAAAGGAAGCCTCTAACCGGAATGGCGTTGATGTAGTTAGAGACACATCGGATGCCGGAAAAGCAGAGGATAACGCAGTTGACAGTACGGCAGAAGGTACAGAGAGTACACAGTCTGATGCAACCAAAGCTGATGCAACAGAAGCGGATACACAGCAGCCACAGATGTCAACCATAGTGATTACGGCTACAGGAGACTGTACACTCGGCAACAATCAGGAGCAAAGCTATGACGGAAGCTTTAATTCTTATTATGACTCAAAGGGACAGGACTACTTTTTCGGCGGTGTGAGAGATATTTTTGAGGCTGACGATATGACACTCATCAATCTGGAGTGTGTGCTATCGGATGCGACGGAGCGCGTAGAAAAGCGCTGGAACCTTAAAGGAAAGCCTGGCTACATCGGAATTATGACGGGCAGCTCCATCGAGGCCTGCAGTCTTGGAAATAATCACACATACGACTATGGACAGCAGGGACTTGACGATACGAGAAATGTGCTCGACAATGCCGGGATAGTGTATGGCTTCAATGATCATACCGGTATTTATGAGACTGCTGATGGGACTAGGATTGGAATAGTGTCGGTCAGCCTTTTGTCACAAAACGGTGACCGAGAGGCATATATCCAAAACGGTATAGCGCAGCTTCGCAATCAGGGGGCGGCGATAGTTATCGCATGCTGCCACTGGGGCATAGAGGGTGACCATTACCCTAATGATTATCAGCAGGCGGCAGCACATCGTATCATCGACTGGGGAGCAGACCTGGTAGTCGGAAACCACCCTCATGTGCTGCAGGGGATGGAGGTCTATAACGGCAAAATGATATGCTACAGTCTTGGAAATTTCTGCTTCGGAGGCAATAAAAATCCGGCAGACAAGAACACGGCGATTTATCAGCAGGCATTTACTTTGATAAATGGTGAATTGCAGCCGGGCATAGATGCTCAGATTATTCCATGCACCTTAAGCAGCGTAAGCTCATACAATGATTTCAGGCCGACAGTGGCTTCGGGCGAAAAAGCTCAGGAGATATGCAATTTAATGAACACATATTCACAAAATTATAGTAAAATAGAAATTGATGGGCTTGGAAAGCTGCATGTAAATTAACAGTAGGTAACTATTCAGAACCACTGAGAAAAAGAAGGGCTGAATAGTTACAATATCATTTTTTTACGAATTAAGATAAAAAGCAGTCATGCAACAAAAGGCATGTACCATCATACAAATATAGTAAGGGAGCAAAGAGCAATATGTATATGTGGAGAGAGCGCAGTAAAGAAGAAAAGCATGAGGATGTAGTAAATACAGGCCTGCTGCCGCTTGATGTGGTAGAGGGATTTAAGATACGTCCGGGCTTTTTCAGAATGTACGGAGCGTGCGTGGCATCGAACGGAGTGAGCTTTACTATCAATTCCCATGGGGCAACGAGGTGTACTCTTTTATTGTTCAAACCACAGGCACCAAAGCCGTATGCGAGGATTCCGTTTCCTGATTCATATAGGATAGGAGATACCTACTCCATGCTTGTTTTTGATATAAAGCCGGATGAATTTGAGTATGCATTTTCGTTTGACGGACCATATGAGCCGGCAAAGGGACTTTTGTTTAACGAGGAAAATGTCCTTTTAGACCCATATTCCAGAGCGGTCACTGGACAGCGAAAATGGGGAGAAAAGCCGGAGGGTGGCAAGGATTTTGAGTACAGAGCCAGAGTTGTAAAAAGCAACTTTGACTGGGGCAACATAAAGCAGCTTGAGCAACCCTTTGAGGACCTTGTGATTTATGAGACACATGTGAGGGGCTATACAAAGGATAAGTCCTCTGGAGTCAGTGCACCGGGTACATTTGCCGGTTTGAAGGATAAGATTCCGTATCTTAAGGACCTTGGAATAAATGCAGTGGAGCTCATGCCGATTTTTGAGTTTGATGAGATGGAGAGCGCGAGAGTGGTCGATGGTGTGCAGCTTTACAATTACTGGGGCTACAATACAGTATCATTTTTTGCACCGAATACCAGCTATGCCTTCAACGAGGAGCACAACCACGAGGGAGACGAGCTGAAATCGCTGATAAAGGCTTTAAAGGAAAATGGCATAGAGGTCATTCTTGATGTGGTGTTCAACCATACCGCTGAGGGAAATGAGATGGGACCGTGCTTCTCCTTCAAGGGAATAGACAATAACGTGTACTATATGCTTACACCGGATGCACACTACTACAATTTCAGTGGCTGTGGAAACGTTATGAACTGTAATCATCCTGTTGTGCGCAGCTTTATCATAGACTGTCTGAGACACTGGGCCATTGAGTACAGAGTGGATGGCTTCAGATTTGACCTGGCTTCCATTCTCGGAAGAGACCAAAACGGTGCACCTATGGCCAATCCGCCGATTCTTGAGTCGCTGGCATTCGACCCGGTACTTGGCAAGATGAAGCTCATCGCAGAGGCCTGGGATGCAGGCGGACTGTATCAGGTGGGAAGCTTCCCGTCATGGAACAGATGGGCTGAGTGGAACGGCAGATATAGGGATGACATGAGAAGCTTTTTAAAGGGCGACGACGGTATGGCGGGAAATGCCATCACACGTATCACCGGCTCACGCGACCTTTACAGCCCGGAGAGCAGAGGACACAAGGCATCAGTCAATTTCATGACATGTCATGATGGCTTTACACTGTATGACCTTTACTCATACAATGAAAAGCACAATGAGAAAAACGGCTGGAATAACACAGACGGAGACAACAACGGACATAGCTGGAACTGTGGCGCAGAGGGTGAGACAGATGATCCAAATGTAAACGGACTTAGAAGGCGCCTTATAAAGAATGCGTTTGCAGCGCTTTTGTGCAGTCGCGGCCCGGCGATGTTTTTTGCGGGCGATGAGTTCTGTAACACTCAGTTTGGAAACAACAATGCGTATTGTCAGGACAATATCATCTCATGGCTCGACTGGAGCAGGCTTGAGGAATTCAAGGAAATCCATGATTTCGTGCGTCATATGATTCAGTTCAGGAAAGAGCATCCTATACTCAGAAAGATGACAAAGCCTTCATCCTGCCAGTTCCCGGAAATCAGTGTGCACAACGGTACACCGTTCAATGCCTCGACTGATTACAAGACAAAGCTTATCGGCATCATGTATGCCGGAAGAAATGAGGAGGACACGGAGGATGATATTGTATTCTATTGCATGAATGCATATTGGGAGCCGCTTGTGATGCAGCTTCCGGTGCTTCCGAACGGAAAACACTGGCATGTGGACACCAACACCAATGCAGAGTATTTTGACGGAGAGGACTTCACGGCAAAGACAGAGCTTTTGGGTGTCAACACCATAAGAGTTCCTGCGAGAACCACGATAATACTTGTGGCAGAGTAACAATAAAATCTGCAGCCCGGCACACATTGTGATATGTGCACCGGGCTGTTTTTTCGTTACGGTTTTGGCTTAGACTGTAACATTTCCCCCTTTCATTTTTCAATATATTTTATGTGACATTTGCATTAGCAGCCGGTGATGGTTGTGAAGTGATACCGGAAGGCCTTGTATATATCACATAATCAGTTGTGAGTTGGACAAATTTCGTCTGTGAATCCAAGAAAATAATTGGGTGTGACACCAAAAATTGTACTTAAATGGCAAATGACAAAAATGTCAGGCACTCTACGGCCTGTCCTGTAGCCTGAAATAGTTGATTCTGCACAGCACATGATTTCAGAAAGAGCAATGTTGGTCAAGTTGTGGAGCCTCATCAGATAATCAAGCCTGTCAGGCACAGTTGTACTAATGGTTGATAGTTGCTTTTTTAATAGAAAGTTATTTATACTACTCATAAATGAATTGTAACACAATAATTACAAAAAGCAACAAATATCTGAAAAATACGAAAAAAATAGAAAACTTAAAATTACAATTTTAAATCCAGCCACCATCAAAAGTGATTATCTGTCCTGTGAGGTAATCAGGTGCAGTGATGACGGAGTAAGCCATATCTGCGACCTCACAGGCTGTGGCAAAGCGTCCGGCAGGGATTTCATCGGCCAGCTCAGCGCGTTCTGTCTCATCAAAGCAGCGGTTCATATCGGTATCTATGACACCGCAGGCTATGGCATTTACCGGAATATGCGATGGCGCAAGCTCCTTGCCGAGTGCCTTGGTAAATGCATTTATACCGCCCTTGCAGGCTGAGTATGCCACCTCGCAGGATGCTCCGACATTGCCCCAGACAGAGGAAATCTGTAGTATGCGGCCACATTTATCGGCAACCATATAAGGGATGACGAGCTTTGTAAAGTTGAAAACACCGGTCAGATTTATCGCCACGATATTGTTCCATTCCTCCGGTGTCATGTCGCTCAGCAGCCCGATATGCGATATGCCGGCATTGTTAATGAGCACATCTATATGGCCAAAATGGGAAATGGTATTCGTAACCATATCCTTGGCAAAGAAAAAGTCTCCTACATTTCCGGTGTAGCATAGCACCTCAATTCCGTATGCACAGTGAAGCTCATCAGCCAGTGCCTTTAGCCTGTCAGATGAATTGCGGCAGCAAAGTGAGAGGTTATAGCCACAGGAAGCCAGCTTTTTGGCAATGGCGGCACCGATACCGCGTGAAGCTCCGGTTATTATAGCTGTTTTATTTATGTGATTTATGTGATTGGTGTGATTTGTCTGATTTGTCATGATATTCTCCTTATAATTTATATACCGTGGTGCTAAGCCGATCGCTGCGCTGTCGGGCCGGCTTCATAGTATAAAGAAAATAATTACGTGATTAAATTACAGTTCTGCCATGGGTATGATACCTCGCTGTGAGGCTGGGCACAATAGTGTAAATTTTTATCATCTTATACAGCATAAATCATACCATAAATATATATTATGGGGTAGACAAAATTTATACATTGTGATATTATTTAATAGTTGCAAAACGAATTGCAGACGGCGTGTGGCTCAGTTTGGTAGAGCGCTACGTTCGGGACGTAGAGGTCGCAAGTTCGAATCTTGTCACGCCGATTTATTTATGTATGTATCTGAATAGTTATCGACTGTATTATTTTGGAGCACGCGCATAGCGTGTTTTTTTATTTGGTTTTTTGGGGAATCAAAGTAATATATTGCTTTATCAATAAAAAAGCAGAAAAATAGTACTAGTGTATTGGCTTGCTTTAAGAAAGGGACAGGAAATAGGGGATATGAATATTTTTTTACATGCATTTTACACACTAATGATTTTGCATTTTACATTTCCCCATTACTATATCAGTTGTAACGAACAAAGAAACAAATTCAAGAAAGAAATGAAAGAGGAAATTAAAATGAAAAATCGTATGAAAAAACTTTTAGTTTTAGCAACTGCTGCAACAATGATGACAGCAGCATTTACAGGATGTGGTTCAAGCTCAGACGGAGCAGACAACAATGCAGATACAAGCGCAGATGAAGGTACATCAAATGAGAACTTAAGTGGTTCACTTTCACTTGCAGGAAGTACTTCAATGGAGAAGCTTTGTGAGGCGCTCAAGGAGTCATTCATGGAGAAAAACCCTGGAGTAACAGTAACAGTAGAGTATACAGGCTCTGGTTCAGGAATCGAGTCAGTAACAGCAGGAAGCGTAGATATCGGAGATTCATCGAGAGCACTTACAGATGATGAGAAAGCAAACGGCGTTGAGGAAAACATCGTAGCAATCGACGGAATCGCAGTAATCACAGACAAGGACAACTCAGTAACAGAGCTTACATCAGATGACTTAAAGAAAATCTACACAGGTGAGATTTCAAACTGGAAAGACCTTGGTGGAAAAGATGAGGCAATCGTAGCAATCGGCCGTGAGGCAGCTTCAGGTACAAGAGGAGCCTTCGAGGAGCTTCTTGATGTAAAGGATCAGTGCAAATATGCGCAGGAGCTTGACTCAACAGGAGCAGTTCTTGCAAAGGTAGGCTCAACACCGGGAGCAATCGGATATGTTTCACTTGACGTGCTTGATGATACAGTAACAGCAATGAAAATTGACGGAGTAGAGGCAACAGAGGAAAACATTGTAGCAGGCAAATATCTCCTTTCTCGTCCATTCGTAATGGCTACAAAGGGCAAGATTGACGAGCAGAACGATATTGTTAAAGCTTGGTTTGACTATGTAAACTCAGATGAGGGACAGGCAGTTATCAAGAAGGTGGGTCTTATCATCCCGCAGTAGAAATTATCGGGCATATTAATGATACGAAATACAGACATCGATGCGAGACATCACTAGTAAGTATAAGTATAAAAAATACAAAATACAGACATCGATATTAGACATCAGTATTAATACATATCGACAAGATACAGGGTTTCCTCAGGAAATGGCAGGTTTCCTGGGGAACTTTTTGAAACAAGGAGTATCAAATGAAACATAAATCCATAGTAGAGAATGTTGCCAAAATAATATTCACGGTATGTGCGGTTGTGGCAATATTCGCAGTATTATCAATAACAATTTATATGTTCCTTAAAGGCGCACCGGCATTTTTCAAGGTCGGAGTGTTAAACCTCTTATTCGGAACAAAATGGGCGCCGACAGCGGCAGACCCAAGCTACGGAATATTGTACATAATCCTATCATCCATCATAGGAACAGCAGTATCTATACTCATAGGAGTACCGATTGCTCTTCTTACGGCAGTATTTCTCACTGAGGTGTCAAACAAAAAGCTCTCAGCGGTAGTGCAGCCGGCAGTAGAGCTGCTTGCAGCCATTCCATCAGTAATCTATGGACTTTTAGGACTTATGATACTTAATCCGGTATTATACAAGCTGGAGAAACATGTTTTTGCAAACTCAGCAACACATCAGTTTACCGGCGGATCAAATCTGTTTGCAGCAATCATAGTGCTTGCAATCATGATTCTTCCTACGGTAATCAACATGAGCGTATCATCAATACAGGCAGTACCGCAGCAGATGAGAGCGGCATCCCTTGCTCTTGGAGCAACAAAGATACAGACAATATTTAAAGTGACGGTTCCTGCAGCAAAGTCAGGAATCATGACAGGAATTGTGCTCGGAATAGGTCGTGCGCTCGGAGAAGCGATGGCTATCAACATGGTAGCCGGTGGAACGGTAAGCTTTCCACTTCCGTTCAACTCAGTGCGTTTCCTTACCACACAGCTCGTTAGCGAGATGGGATACGCCAGCGGACTTCACAGACAGGTGCTTTTCTCAGTAGGCCTTGTGCTTTTTGTGTTTATCATGATAATCAACCTCACCCTTATGAAACTCAAAAAGAAAGGAGCTGTGGAAAATGACTAGTATAAATGGAAAACGCCGCAGAATAGGCGATGATGTAGTATACTTTTTCATATATCTGTGCGCAGCATTATCGGTAGTGCTGCTTGCGGGAATCATCATATATGTATTTGTCAGGGGAATCGGCCAGGTAAACTGGCAGTTTCTGACCAGCGAGACATCTGTATTAAGAGGCACCGTAGGAATAGCGGGAAACCTGCTCAATACACTTTACATCATAATTATCACCATGCTCATAGCAACTCCTGTCGGAGTGGGAGCAGCCGTGTACTTGAATGAGTATGCAAAGCCGGGTAAGCTCGTATCCACAATAGAGTTTGCCACAGAGACACTTGCAGGAATACCGTCAATCATCTTTGGCCTCTTTGGAATGATGTTCTTTGGACAGACAATAGGCTTTGGCTACAGTATCCTGACAGGCTCACTGACACTGACACTCATGGTGCTGCCCCTCATCACAAGAAATACACAGGAGGCACTGAAAACTGTACCGGACAGCTACAGACACGGAGCAGTCGGACTTGGAGCCGGAAAATGGCACACCATCCGCACCATCCTGCTGCCGTCAGCCATGCCGGGAATCATCACAGGTGTTATCCTTGCAATCGGCCGAATAGTAGGTGAGTCAGCAGCACTCCTCTTTACAGCTGGAAGTGCAGGAATGCTTCCAAAGGTTGCCAGCGGATATTTCTCAAAGATAATGCAGTCAGGTGGAACACTTACCATCAAGCTCTACCTTGCAACGACAAGTGAAGGAAAATTCGACCAGGCATTTGGAATTGCGGTTGTGCTTCTCGTAATCGTATTCTTAATCAACATCCTGACAAAGGTGCTGGCAAAGAAATTCCAGGCGAAGTAAACAAATCAACCGGTTATTATAATGATATGAGGGTCAAAAGGTATTTTATCCCTTTAATCATAATAATAAATTAACTAATATAGTAAATAACAAATATAATAAACTAACTAAGAAAAGAAACTTCGATTTGATATCAGTAAATCGGAGCTTCTTTTTAGTTTCATAAAGATTATTTCTTAAACAAATCTTAATGTGTTACATAATTGGATTTTAATGTTACAATTGATACAATAAGATCAACATAAAACTTCCGGAGGCAATTATGTATAAAGTATTAGTATGTGATGATGAAAAAGACATTGTATCAGCAATCAGCATTTATTTGACCAGCGATGGCTACGAGGTAATCCCGGCGCGAAACGGGCTGGAGGCGCTCGATATAGTAAAACACAATGATGTGCATCTTGTCCTGATGGACATCATGATGCCTGTCATGGACGGCATAGAGGCAATGGTGGAAATCAGAAAAATCTCTAATGTGCCGGTCATACTGCTCACTGCCAAAAGTGAGGACACTGACAAGGTACTCGGGCTCACGGTCGGAGCAGACGACTATGTGACGAAACCGTTTAACCCGGTAGAGTTGCAGGCAAGGGTGAAGTCACAGATCAGGAGATACATGCTTCTTGGCGCAGGCAATACAAGCGCAGGAAAGCTGGTAATAGGCGGCATTGAGCTGGATGACAAATCAAAGACGGTGACAGTTGATGGCGAGGCAGCAAATCTCACACGTACAGAGTACGATATTTTGAAGCTTCTCATGGAGCATCCGGGCGAGGTGTATTCGCCGAATCAGATATATGCAAAGGTCTGGAAGGATGAGCCGTATGGGACAGAAAACACGGTGGCGGTACATATCCGTCATCTCAGAGAAAAGGTTGAGATAAATCCGGCTGAGCCAAGGTACTTAAAGGTTATCTGGGGCCGCGGATACAAAATTGACGCTGAATAGGTGCGTGCTTGATACAGCTTTGTCAGGTGAAGCACTATAAAATGGAAGGTGAATGATATGAAAAAAATATCAAGAAATCTGTGGCTTAAGCTGGCGGCATTTATAGTATGCTCGGTCATGGCGGCAGGGCTTGTTGTAACAACGTTAGTTGCAGTGTATACAAACAATTATGAAAGTACAGCACAGCTAAGGGATGAAATTCATGCGAATATTGCAGGAGCCTATAGCAGACAGATGGTGTACAATTATGAATCCGGTGATGACAATGCATTTTCGCAGATGATGGACGATACAAATCTGCAGGCCGCAGTGGTAAAGAGTAATGAAACATCAGAGGACAAGGTAGATGTAAAATCTGATGCAGCAAAGGTGTATTCAAGTGTGGATGAAATATCAAATCCGGATTATATTTTTAGCTACAAGGCAAAGAACTTAAAGTGGAACAGGCTATCATATCTGTGGGATGCAATGAGCGGCAGCTATGAAGAGTCAGACGATGCATCAAACAGTATGAACAGTGAGAGAATCAGCTCAATCATGTATTCCAAGACAAACGGGCTCTTTTATCTGTGCCTGAATGATGGTACCGCTTATGTCATTCCAAAGGTGAGGGTGATGACAGGCTCTAACGATAACAGCTCGCTTGGCTTATATAAGGCAGTTGAGAAAACCGATGAGAATGGAAATAATTACTTTGCCTACGAGGAGATGTTTACAGGCCAGTCACTCGATATTACAGGCTTTGCCGAGTGGAAAAATGTAAAGTGCTATGATGAAAAAGGAAATCATATAAAGTGTGGCATGAATCTGAGTGATGACGGCGATTCGCGCTTTGATAGTGACGGCTCTTACTACGATTATGATGAGGATATTTATTATGACAGCTACGAAATCATAAAAGTGGTGGAGCAGGTGAATGAGAGCTATGAGCTTTTACCGGATACCTTTAATATATCGGATACCGGAATTGTGTACTATCCATACACCCAAACGGAAGATAAGCCTGAGTACTATTATGTGTATGCAAAGCTTCCGCAGCAGCTTCAGGAAAAGGGCGATTACTTCAATCAGGCAGACAGCTTACTTGACGTCATGGAATTTACAGAGGCTCATTTAAGTGTATTGTTTGTCATATTTATACTTGGTTTTGTGATTACAGCGGGGTATCTGCTGACAGTTGCCGGAAAACGTGAGGATTCGGAAGAAATTAAATTACGATTATATGACAGGCTGCCGTATGAGGTGATGCTTGGAGTGACAATGTTTGCAGACTTTATGGTATTTCCGGCAGGCTTTTTGCTTATAAAGCAGCTTCCGGTGGTGGCACTCATTTGTCTGGCGGCAACCATGGTTTCGCTTGAAGCAATCCTGACAACATACGTAAGAATCAGGGCACATGAGTTCTGGAAGCATACACTGTGCTACTATGTTGTTAGATTTTTCTTAAAGCCTGTCAAAAAGCTATGCAGGATGGTATTTGCCCCAATCAGATACGGCTTTTCATGGATAGAAAGAAATGTACCGCTGTTTTTGATCAGTATGCTGGCATTCGGTTTCATATGCCTGCTTGAGCTTATAGGCTTTGGAATAGGGAGTATTGGATTTATATTCATTATAAAGCTTATAGAGCTTGCGCTGCTTATCGCATTTATCATGCAGTATGACAGGATAAGATGCGCTGCAAAGGCTATAGCAAACGGTGATTTTTCACAGCCTGTTGATACATCAAGGCTCATGCTGTTTTTCAGAAAGCATGGAGAGGATTTGAATAATGTGAGCAATGGAATAGAGGCCGCGGTCTCTGAAAAAATGAAGAGCGAGCGCTTCAGGACGGAGCTCATCACAAATGTGTCGCATGATATCAAGACACCGCTCACCTCCATTATCAATTATGTGGACCTGTTGCAGAAGGAGGACATAGATAACGAGAAGGTACGCGAATATCTTGACGTTCTCGACAGACAGTCATCACGTTTGAAAAAATTAATTCAGGATTTACTCGAAGCGTCAAAGGCATCTACCGGCAGCATAAATGTAGAACTTGAGGAACTGGATGCAGCTGTTATGTTATCACAGGTAGCCGGAGAATACAAAGAAAAATTCGAGAAAAATAATCTTGATTTAATTATCAAAAATGACGTTACACCTGTCATGATTCAGGCAGATGGACGACATCTGTGGAGAGTGTTTGATAATCTGATGAACAACATCAACAAATACGCCCAGCCGGGTACGAGAGTGTACATTGACATCATTCCAAAGGACAGCGGAGCCATCATAACCTTCAAGAATGTATCAGCTACACCGCTTAATATCTCAAGCGATGAGCTCAAGGAGCGTTTTGTCAGAGGAGACAGCTCGCGAAATACCGAGGGCAGCGGACTGGGACTGTCTATTGCAGAAAGCCTTATGAAGCTTATGAATGGTACTTTGGAGCTGACTGTGGACGGCGATCTGTTTAAGGTGACTCTGGAGTTTTAGGCTTTTTAAAACTATATTATATATTGAACTTATACGACATAAGAAACAACAAAAGCCGGGGCAGATGCCCCGGCCTTTACACGCAAACATTTCAATTGTGTAAGCGTAATATTATTATGCTTTCCATCTATGCTCTATATCACATGTTTCAGATTAGATGTGTAATATCACATATAGCCATTCAATAATATGATATGAGGGCCAAAAGGTATTTGGACCCTTTAATCATAATATAGACGTGATTTAATTTCCCGATATCATCTCCAAAAACCTCTCATGAATCCGTGTATCATCATCAAGCTCCGGATGGAAAGCCAGCCCAATCTGGTTCTTATACTGCACGCCGACAATTTTGCCGTCATACTCTGCGAGTACACGCACATCATTCTTTGCTGAAGCATCAATAGCTTCCACGTAAGGTGCTCTGATAAATGTCATGGTAAAGTCAAAGCTATTGTCAAACCTTGCTGTAGCCTCAAAGCTTCCAAGCTGTCTGCCGTAGGCATTTCTTTTAACAGTGACAGGCAAAGTGCCGAAATATACGTTGTCATCGTTGCTGATATGAGAAGCTAAAAGGATAAGACCGGCGCAGGTTGCAAGCACCGGAAGTCCGTTTGCGATTCTTTCCTTAAGCTCATCAAACATATCAAGCTCACGGAGCAGCTTGCCTTGCACAGTGCTCTCACCTCCAGGCAGCACGAGTCCGTCTAAGTCACAGATATCTGATTTCCGGCGCAGCTCTACACATTCGCACCCAAGAGACTCAAGCATGCGCTTGTGCTCAATAAACGCTCCCTGAACAGCTAAAACACCAATCTTAAGTCCTGATTTCATTTTATTTGCCTCTTTCTTCCATGATGATTTTAATCTCGCTCTCGTTGATTCCGACCATAGCCTCACCGAGATTCTCAGAAAGCTCTGCGATGAGCTTTGCATCAGTAAAGTTTGTCACAGCTTTTACGATAGCGGCAGCTCTCTTGGCAGGATCGCCTGATTTGAAGATACCTGAACCGACGAACACACCCTCAGCACCGAGCTGCATCATAAGAGCCGCATCAGCCGGAGTAGCCACACCACCGGCCGCAAAGTTTACAACCGGAAGCTTGCCGTTATCGTGAACAAACTTGACCAGCTCGAAAGGCACCTGAAGATTTTTAGCTGCCTCGAAAAGCTCATCTTCACGCATGGAAGTTAGCTTTGCAATCTCAGAATTCATCTTTCTCATATGTCTGACAGCCTGCACTATATCACCTGTACCGGGCTCACCCTTTGTACGGATCATGGAAGCTCCCTCGTTGATACGGCGGAGTGCCTCACCGAGATCTCTTGCACCACATACGAAAGGCACCTTGAAATCTCTCTTGTTGATATGGTACACATCATCAGCAGGTGAAAGCACCTCAGATTCATCAATGTAGTCAATCTCGATAGCCTCGAGCACCTGAGCCTCCACGAAGTGACCGATACGGCACTTTGCCATGACGGGGATGCTGACAGCCTCCTGAATGCCCTTAATCATCTTAGGATCGCTCATTCTTGAAACACCGCCTGCGGCTCTGATATCAGCAGGGATTCTCTCAAGCGCCATAACAGCACATGCACCGGCAGCCTCTGCAATCCTGGCCTGCTCCGGAGTCGTGACATCCATGATGACACCGCCCTTGAGCATCTGTGCAAGCCCTTTGTTGAGTTCGTATTGAGTATTCTTATTGTTTTCCATTTGTTAAATCTCCTTTTATTTTTATATTGCTTTTATGTCAATTTATATGACGGAAGTAGTCAGGTGTGAGCAAATATGTTTAGGTGGCGCAGGCGGCGTGTGCGCTCTCACGAGAGTGTACTCGCCGCCTGCGCCGCCACGATGCATTTGCTCATGCCAGAAATATATCATGGTTGCAATAATACGCTACATCTGGTAATATTAAAATATTCAAAATAAGGAAAATAAAAATGCCAGAAAGCGGTGAATCAAATGCTGACCTACGACCTCACAAAAACAGACGGACCACTCTACAAATGCCTGTATGAGTGCATCAAAAACGATATATCACAGGGAAAATTAAGCTCCGGGGAGAAAATGCCATCAAAGCGTACCCTCGCCAAGAATCTGGGAGTTAGTACCATTACGGTTGAAAATGCTTATGACCAGTTGATAGGCGAGGGCTATATGTTTGCAAGACCAAAGAGGGGCTATTTCATAGCCGATGTGTCAGATATCAGGGTAATCAAGGCACCGGTGCAGAAGGAGCTTAGCATAAAGCTGCCACCTGAGCAGGATGAAAGTATATTTGACTTCTCATCAAACAGGACAGACTCAGGCAACTTTCCGTTTTCCATATGGGCAAAGCTCATGCGAGAGACGATTTCCCTTAGGGAGCAGGAGCTTTTGTCGGTGTCGCCGTGTGGCGGAGTGAGAGAGCTTCGGGAAGCGATAGCAAGCCATCTGTCATCGTTTCGCGGTATGAATGTGGACCCGGACCAGATAATAGTCGGAGCGGGAACAGAGTATCTGTACGGACTGCTTGTGAAGCTTTTGGGCACGGACAAGGTATACTGCGTGGAGGATCCGGGCTATAAAAAAATCAGCCAGATATACGAGTGCAACAATGCAAAATGCCTGCCGGTGCAGATGGATGAGCAGGGCATCAGCGTGGAGCTCATAAAGAAAGCAAATGCGCAGATAGCGCATATCAGCCCGACACATCATTTCCCGACAGGAATCACGATGCCTGTGAACCGCCGCTATGAGCTTTTGGCATGGGCCAATGAGAGCAGCGACAGATACATCATAGAGGATGATTATGACAGTGAGTTTCGCATGAACGGACACCCGATACCGCCCATCCTCTCGATAGATGCGTGTGAAAAGGTCATCTATATAAATACATTTTCAAAATCTCTCACATCCACCATCCGAATCAGCTACATGGTGCTGCCGGAGCATCTGGCAAATGAGTTTTACAGGAGGCTTTCGTTTTACTCATGTACGGTATCCACCTTCGAGCAGTACACGCTGGCACGATTTATCAGCGAGGGCTATTTTGAAAAGCACATAAACAGGATGAGGCTGCACTACGGCAGAAAGCGCCAGAGCGTGCTTTCATCCATAAAAGACTGCTTCCACGAAAAGGAATGCAGGGTAATAGAAAATGACTCCGGATTGCATTTTATCATACAGTTTGACACGAACATTCCGGACAAAACAGTTGAAGAGCTGCTATTGAAAAAAGGCATAAAGCTTCAGGCGATTACCCATTTCAACCTGATCAAGCCAAAGGAAGACAGGCATCAGTTTATTATCAATTACTCAAATATTGATGCAGACAGGATAATGGACAAGCTTCATATAGTTAAAGAAACCTTAAATTTGACATAGATTTTACATACATCTGATAGAGCATTTTACAAAGCATCCATATAATGTATTCTCGAAGACAAGAAATTTATTACATGTTGCAGGAGATACAAATGGAGAAAAAAATCAAAATTCAGGTTCGCGACCTGAATCTGTATTATGGCCAGAATCATGCACTGCATGGTGTCAATATGGACATAAAAGAAAACAGCGTGACAGCGCTGATCGGACCGTCAGGATGTGGTAAGTCCACATTTTTAAAATGTATCAACAGAATGAATGATCTGGTTGACAACGTCAGAATCGAGGGAAGCATAGAGATAGATGGTGAGAATATATATGCACCATCAGTCGATACAACAGTACTTCGTAAAAAGGTCGGCATGGTTTTCCAGCAGCCGAATCCGTTCCCGATGAGCATATATGATAATATCGCATATGGCCCGAGAGTGCATGGCATAAAGGATAAAAAGATACTCGACCAGATAGTTGAGGAAAGTCTTCAGGGTGCTGCGATATTCAATGAAGTTAAAGATAGATTAAAGAAATCTGCTATGGGACTTTCGGGTGGACAGCAGCAGAGACTGTGTATTGCGAGAGCGCTTGCCGTACAGCCGGAGGTGATTTTGATGGATGAGCCAACATCAGCGCTTGACCCTATCTCTACTTCAAAGATAGAGGAGCTCATGGAGGATTTAAAGAAAAAGTACACAGTTGTGGTTGTAACACATAACATGCAGCAGGCAGTGCGTGTGTCAGACGATACAGCATTCTTCCTTGTGGGAGATATGGTTGAGTTTGGCGACACAAAGACGATTTTCTCATATCCACAGGACAAGAGAACAGAGGATTACATCACAGGGAGGTTTGGTTAATGAGATCGAAATTCGACGAGCAGCTTAAGAAGCTGAATGAAGAAATGATGCACATGGGAAGCATGATTGAGGAGTCAATCCAGAAAGCAATAGAGGCATTTATACATCAGGATGCCGATAGCGCCAAAGCCATCATGGAGGGCGATTCAGAGATAGACAGAGAGCAGAAAAAGATAGAGAGCCTGTGCTTTAATATGCTCATGCAGCAGCAGCCTGTAGCAAGAGACCTTAGAACAATTTCTGCAGCGATGAAGATGGTTACTGATATGGAGCGTATAGGAGACCACGCAGCCGATATCAGCGAGATGACCATTTTGATGAGCAGTGACAAGCCATACAGGGTCAATATAGAGCATGTCAAAAGCATGGCTTCAGAGACAATGCTTATGCTTATCAGGGCAATCGAGGCATATGTTGAGAAGAACAATGACAAGGCTCACATAGTGATGAAGCAGGATGATGTGGTTGATGAGCTTTTTGATAAGGTAAAGGCTGAGCTTATTGATTTCATCAGGGAACATCCGGAGGATGGTGAGCAGGCAGAGGATCTTCTCATGGTTGCAAAATACTTCGAGCGTATTGGAGACCATGCGACAAATATTGCTGAGTGGGTTGAATTTGCACTTGATGACAAGGTTCGCAAATCATGATTTAATCTTTATGCTGAAAAATTAAATCATAGTTATATACAGACAAAATTGATACAGACGATGGATTTTACATAAATTTTACATAAAACCATCGTCTGTTTTACATTAGTAATGTATAATCGAAAGTAAAATACAGGTAAAAATTTTACATAAGATTTTTTGAAATGGAGAAAGCTATGGCACTTATTTATATTGTAGAGGACGACGAGAGCATACGTGAGATAGAGACTATTGCTTTAAAAAACAGTAATTACATCGTCAGTGCATTTGAAAACGCAAAGGAATTTTACAAGAAGCTGGATGAGCTCGTACCGGACCTCATACTGCTTGATGTGATGCTTCCGGATGAGAGCGGCTACGATATCGTGAGAAAGCTCAGAAAACGTCCGGCTACACAGGATATTCCTATTATAATGGTCACAGCCAAGACCACAGAGATGGATATGATAAAAGGGCTTGACGGGGGCGCAGATGATTACATCAAAAAGCCTTTCTCAATCATGGAGCTTATCACAAGAGTAAAGGCACTGCTCAGGAGAACTGTGAAGGAGGAGCCGAAGCTTTTAAAGCTGGATGATCTGGTGATTGACCATGAGCGCCATGTGGTTACAGTGAACAATGAGCCGGTTGACCTTACATACAAGGAGTACGAGCTTTTAAGGCTTCTGATGGGCAGTCAGGGCATAGTCATGACCAGGGAGGTCATCATGAGAAGCGTCTGGGATACTGACTTTGAGGGCGAGACACGTACAGTGGACATGCACATAAAGACACTCCGCCACAAGCTGGGTGACTATGGCAGCAGGATAAAGACAGTCAGAAATGTGGGCTATGTTATAGAATAATAGCTGTTATAATGATTTCTAATATACATAAGCGGAGCGTACAGCATGAAAAAGAAGATTAACTATTATCTGGTAGCAACAGCACTTTTTGTAGCAATTGCCACTATGGTTTCCATGACAGTAATCAACTATTACCTCTTTCAGAAGCAGGTAAAGGAAGATCTGCAGGTCATGGCAGAGACAATAGAAAGCACCGGAATACTAAAACAGGATATAAATGAAATCCCGCAGATTGACGTGGAGGGTATTCGTGTCACCTGGATTGACAAGGACGGCACAGTGATGTATGACAATCAAAATGATGTGAAAAAACTTGAAAATCATGGCGATAGACCGGAAGTTGAATCAGCATTTGATAAAGGTACGGGAGACAGCGTGAGAACATCAGCCACCATGAACAGCAATACCTTCTATCATGCCATAAAGCTCAATGATGGAACGGTACTGCGTGTCTCTATTGCAGCAAGAAGTATATGGAACATGTTTGCAAGCAGTATACCTGCCATGCTTATAGTGACGGTTATCATAGTAGGAATATGTGTGGTTCTCGCCAAGAGCCTGACCAGAAAGCTCATGAAGCCAATCGAGACACTCGCAGGCAACCTGGAGCAGGCCTCTGTCATCGAGAAAAAGACAGAGTACAAGGAGCTCGTGCCGTTCATGAATGCGATAAGGATACAGCATGAGGGCGTGCTTGCCGCGGCAAAGAGCAGACAGGACTTCACAGCCAATGTGTCACACGAGCTAAAGACTCCGCTCACAGCCATCTCCGGCTATGCAGAGCTCATAGAAAACGGCATGGTCGAAAAGGAGCAGCAGATTCATTTTGCCACTGAAATCAGAAGAAATGCACAGCGCCTGCTTTCCTTAATCAATGATATCATAAAGCTCTCGGAGCTTGATTCCAGCGAGGCGCAGCAGGGCTTTGAACAGCTTGATCTGTACGGTCTGGTCAAGGACTGCATGGAAAATCTACAGGTGAATGCCGAGCAGAGAAAAGTAGCACTCAATTTTGACGGCACTGACTGTATGGTACGAGGCAACAGGCAGCTTCTCACGGAGCTCGTTGAGAATCTCTGCCAGAATGCTATCCGCTACAACAATGAGGGTGGCACCGTAAATGTGACGGTACACAAGCTAGGTGGCAAGACAGTTCTCACGGTCGAGGACAACGGCATAGGCATCCCAAAGGATCAGCAGGAGCGCGTCTTTGAGCGCTTCTACAGAGTGGACAAGAGCCGCTCGAAGGAGACCGGCGGCACGGGCCTTGGGCTTGCGATAGTAAAGCATATAGTGGAGCTGCATGATGCAGGGCTTACACTCGACAGCGAGGTGGGACGTGGCACAACAATAAAGGTGGAGTTTTAGCTCCGCCTTTTTACGTCTCCTGCGCCATACCGGGCACACAAGCTCTTGCAAAATCGTGGCGCAGTGTTTATAATCATATGTTAGCAGTGAAAACAAGGCAAAACCAGGAGGAACAGCCATGTATCAGGAAATATCAAAATTACTTATGTACGGAGATTTACCTCAGGACGAGATACTTTATAAATTGGGACAGCTCTTTGAGCAGTTTGAGGTGGGCGAGTACAACAAGACAGAGCTTGTGCGCGACATCAATACACAGGTCAAGAGAATCCTAAAGGTAGCGACAGACTATGGTTTTGATGACAATCTGTGGCATAACTATCTCACTTTCTTCCTTATGATGAGTGAGAATCCGTTTTCCATCACCTGTGAGAAGGTCGGAGCCAGTGATGGCAGCGTAAACGGGCTTGTGGCAAACGATTTCAGGATTTTTAAGAAGCTTTTCGATTATGATTTCAAGCCAATCGAGTCAGCACTCGGAATCGACTGCTTCACACAGATCAGCAATTATAAGGCCATTGTGAAAAAGGACCTTATGTACAATCACAATGTCAGCGAGAAAGTAAGGGCGTTGAGCAAGAAGCTTGAGGCAGCTAAGGACGAGCAGGAGTTCTTTGACGTGGTAACAGGCTTTTACAAGGCATACGGAGTCGGCATGTTTGGTCTCAACAAGGCATTTAGGATTGAGGAACATCTGGATGGTGGCTTCTCCTTCATGCCAATCAACAATATGGATGCGGTCATGCTCGATGACCTGATCGGCTATGAAATCCAGAAGAAAAAGCTCACTGACAATACAGAAGCGTTTGTACAGGGAAAAAAGGCCAACAATGTGCTGCTTTTCGGAGACAGCGGAACCGGAAAATCAACAAGCATCAAGGCTATTGTCAATCAGTATTATGATGACGGACTGCGTATGATTGAGATATACAAGCATCAGTTTAAATATCTGTCAAAAATTATCGCAGCAATCAAAAACAGAAACTACAGATTTATCATATATATGGATGACCTCTCATTCGAGGAGCATGAGATTGAGTACAAGTTCCTAAAGGCAGTTATCGAGGGTGGCGTGGAGACAAAGCCTGACAACATACTGATTTACGCAACCTCTAACCGCCGTCACCTGATTAAGGAGACATGGAATGACCGTAATGACCAGGACAACAGCAATGACAAGCATCACTCAGATACAGTTGAGGAGAAGCTGTCACTTGTAAACCGTTTTGGTGTGACAATCAGCTACTCAAAGCCATCGCAGAAGGAGTTCTTCAATATCGTAACAGAGCTTGCGAGAAAGAGCGGCTGCACACTTTCAGACGAGGAGCTGTGCAGGGAGGCAAACAAGTGGGAACTCAGCCACGGTGGTATTTCAGGACGTACTGCAACACAGTTTGTCAACTACATTATGGCTAACAATTAAGCAGCAGGCATAAGCATGAAAGGATAATATATGCTCTACCAAATAAGTAATGGCGCTGTCGCATTTGGCGACGACGTCATTTTGCATAGTATAGATTTTGAAATCAGAAACACAGAAAAGATAGCGATAGTCGGCAGAAACGGCTGTGGCAAGACAACACTTTTAAAGCTCATTTCAGGCGAGGTTGAGATGGAAAAGCTCGACAGCGATGAGAGCGCCTTTATTGCAAAGGCAGGAAACCCGGAGATAGGGTATCTGAAGCAGATTGCGTTTGATGATCCTGATGTGACACTCGAGCAGGAGGTGCGCAAATGCTTCGTGAAAATGGACGAGCGAAAAGCAGAGCTTGCGCGCGCGGCAGCAGAGCTCGAGCATGATTATTCCGATGAAAAGGTAGCCAGATATACCGCGATGGAGGAGGCCTTCAAGGACGACGGCGGCTATTATTATGAGAAGGAATATGAGGTCATGATCCGCAAGTTCGGATTCTCTGACGAGGAGCGTAAAAAGCCAATCCGTGACTTTTCCGGAGGGCAGCAGACCAAGATAGCATTCATAAAGCTGCTTTTGTCAAAGCCTGACATACTGCTTTTGGACGAGCCGACCAACCACCTCGATGTCACGACGATTGAGTGGCTTGAGGGCTATCTGAAGTCGTACCCGAAGGCAGTGGTTGTCGTATCCCATGACCGTATGTTTCTTGACAATGTGGTAGATGTGGTATACGAGATAGAGTACGGCACAGCAAGGCGCTATCCGGGCAATTATACCAATTTTATCGCCCGCAAAAAGGAAAACTACGACAAGCAGATGAAGGATCATATCGCCCAGCAGAAGGAGATAGAGCGTTTGCAGCGTATGGTTACGCGCTTCAAGGGCAAGCCGACCAAGACATCCATGGCGCAGTCAAAGCAGAAGGCTATCGACCGCATGGTGATTATCGAGGCGCCGGACAAGTACGACAACAAGACCTTCCATGCCAATTTCCAGCCCGAAAAGGAGACCGGAAACGATGTGCTTTATACATCAGAGCTTGCAATCGGCTATGACCATCCGCTCTCCGTAGTTTCGCTTGATTTGAAAAGAGGCGAAAAGCTTGGCATACTCGGCGGAAACGGACTTGGAAAATCGACATTTTTAAAGACCATTGTGGGCAAAATCCCTGCACTTTCAGGCGAGTACCGCTTTGGAACCAACGTGCAGATAGGGTATTTCGACCAGCAGATGGCCATGTATACAAGCAACAAGACTGTGCTCGATGATTTCTGGGATGAGTATCCGAATCTTACAGAAACCGAGGCAAGAAATGCACTCGGAGCCTTCCTTTTTTCAGGGGAGGACGTGTTCAAGAACGTAAATATGCTATCCGGAGGAGAAAAGGTCAGACTGGCGCTTTGCAAGATTTTAAAGACCAGACCGAACGTGCTCGTGCTCGATGAGCCAACTAACCATATGGATATCGTAGGCAAGGAAACGCTAGAGAGCATGCTTAAGGACTACAAGGGCACACTGATTTTTGTATCACACGACAGATATTTTGTGAAAAAGGTAGCCACACAGCTGCTTGTGTTCGAGGATGGCACGACCAATCTCTATCAGTTTGGCTATGAGCAGTATCAGGAAAAGCTCGACAGGGAGGCTGAGGAGAGCAAAAATGTATACAGAGGCAATGCGATATTTGGCGGCGCGATAAGCCAGAACGGTAGCAGTCAGACAGGCAGTGATGCAAACCGGAGCACGTCACAAACCGCTGCAGCAGGTAATGTGGGCGAAAGCACCAATGCAAATAGCGCAGCCCAGGCAGGCGGCATGGCTGTCTCATCAACAGGCAAGGCATACTACAACCCGGGCAAGGAACGCTCAAAGATACAAAAAAAGGTCAAAAAGGCCGAGGAGGACCTGGCAGTCAAGGAAGCAAAGCTCGATGAGCTCAAGGCCGAGCTTATGAAGCCGGAGTATCAGTCAAGCTACTCAAAGCTCACGGAAATCCAGAACGAAATAGACGCTCTCGAGGAAGAAATCCTTATAGATATGGAGGCGTGGGAGGAGCTTTCCTCTCAGCTTGAGGCGCTTGGATAGGTTAGATGTGCTGTGGTAGCTTAGAAACGTCGTGATAGCTTAGATGTGCTGTTGTAGCTTAGAAACGTCGTGATAGCTTAGATGTGCTGTTGCAGTTGAGAAATGTTGCGATAGTGTATAAAAAATCACTCGACTTGATTTTTTTTATTCTAATGAAATCCCTAATCATAACGAAATCAAGCGATTTCGCGAAAAACCATAAATAAACTCTTGATTTTTTATATAAATTGCATAAAAATGATTGATGAAAAAGAAATTTATGGTATAATATTTACATGATACAGACAACGTATCAAATAAACGATAAAGGGGTTGGACATCATGAGAATAACAATTTCAGGAAGAAACATCGAATTAACAGAGGGGCTTAAGCAGGCAGTAGAGGAGAAACTGTCAAAGCTGGAGAAGTTTTTTAAACCGGACACAGACGTATATGTTACGCTCAGCGTAGAAAAGGATAGACAGAAAATCGAGGTTACTATCCCGGCAAAGGGACATGTTATCCGTTCAGAGCAGGTCAGCAATGATATGTACGTATCAATTGACCTCGTAGAGGAAGTAATCGAGAGACAGCTTCGCAAATACAGAACCAAGATTTCCGCAAAGAAGTATGCACCGGCGATATTCCAGGATGATTTCGTGGAGGCAGACGATGCAGAGGACGAGGAAATCAAGATTGTCCGTACAAAGAGATTTGGTATGAAACCTATGTATCCTGAGGATGCATGCATCCAGATGGAGCTCTCAGGCCACGATTTCTTCGTATTCAGAAATGCAGAGAATGACGAAGTAAATGTAGTCTACAAGAGAAAAGGACATACATACGGACTTATCGAACCGGAATGTTAGACTCTTGTTTTTCATCATAATTTAACCTTTCTTTCATCGAAAACCGGCAGCCGTTGGCTGCCGGTTTTTTGTGTTTGCAGTGCTCAGTCTCTGTTTAACCTCATTTGGTCTTGGATATGCGATTGGTTCCAATGGCAGTAAGAACACAAAAAACCCTCACCAGCCTAAAAATTCAATGTCATTAAGTTAAGACAAATGTACGGAGAATTTCTTGACAGATAAGGCTTTGAAGCCTATAATAACTCAATATAAGAGATTGAAAACCTACAAAAAATAAACTATGGTGAGAACACCTTCGAAGCATCTGCAAACTTTGGTCGGGGAGCAGATGCTTCCTTACTTTATATTACAAATATAACACAAAAAGAGCTTGGAAATAAAATAGGAGTATCAGCTGCAACTAAAGAAAAATAAAATTAATACAAAGGAGAAAAATAATGGCGCCAACATCAAAACTTAATGCAAACGGAGTAGAAATAGGGGTAATTGGAGAAACTATGGGGGAAAATGCATATTTGAGTTTAACGGATATTGCAAGATATAAAAATCCTGATGAACCCAAAGCTGTTGTTGCCAATTGGATGAGATTGCGCTCGACAATCGAATTTTTAGGGCTATGGGAGCAAATTCATAATCCTGATTTTAAAGGGCTCGAATTCGATGCCTTTAAAAATGAATCTGGTAGTAATGCGTTTACATTATCTCCACAAAAATGGATTTCATCTACAAATGCTATAGGATTGGTTTCTAGATCAGGTCGATACGGTGGGGGAACATATGCTCATACAGATATTGCATTTGAATTTGCTTCATGGGTTTCGCCTGAATTCAAATTGTATATTATAAAAGATTATCAACGTCTCAAAAAAGATGAGGCTGAACGGAAAGCTATTGGTTGGGATGAAAAAAGAGCTTTGTCAAAGATTAATTATCATATACATACAGATGCAGTGCAAAAATATCTTATTACTGATGAATTATCAGCTATTGAAAAGGGATATACGTTTGCGGATGAAGCAGATATGCTTAATGTAGCTCTTTTTGGAAAGAAAGCACGAGAATGGAGAAATGAACATTCTATTGAAGCACAGAGGGGTGAGAATATTAGAGATTATGCTTCGGCTGAGGAACTGATTATCTTGGTGAATATGGAAAGCCAAAATGCCGAACTAATAAAGGAAGGCTTATCTCAAAGTGAGCGTTTTGCTAAATTGCATGAAATGGCAAGAACACAAATGCAAATATTGCTGAAAAATCGAACAAAAGAAAAATTGAAAAATGTCAATCCAAATTTACTCAAAGGAACAAGCGAACAATAAAAAATGAAATAATTAGAACAAAACCTCAAAATATAGTACAAATTTATCATTACAAAAATTCTGATATAAAAAGAGCAATATTAAACAAAAACTAGCTAAATTAAACCCAACACCATGTCATATTTTGTCGAAAACTGCTAATCACCAATCAATATTGAAGCTTCTAATAGAAATCTTCAAAATACAAGCGCGTAACGCGCCTAGAATATTGATATATTATATGGAAAAATGAACCCACCAACAAAAACAAAGAGAGAAATTTCGCAAAGACGACAAAATTTCAAAAGAAAGACAAAAAAAGAAGTTCTACGAAAAATATAATCGATGGAGGGATGAAATATTTGGGAAGAATTTATTATGAACAGAAAGGACTTATTAACCTCGATGATATTGTAGATATATTTATTGAGGTGGGAAATATACACAATTACCTGGAAAATGCAGCCTTGCGGATTTTGCTTTTTGGCAATCCTGAGCTGAATTTTTATCAGTGCCGATTATTAGTATTGAAGTACGGAGAATCACTTTCACAGGATGATTTGCACGGGCGGATGGTATTTATGAGAATGATACAGCTGCTGGAAGCCAACACAGTTTAAAATAAAATGAGAATTTCTTTTTTGACCGGGCAACCGGTCTTTCTTTTTTGCACAAATGGTGTTATAATTTTGAAGAAATTATGTTGATTACTCATAGCTTTAAAAAAGAAGCATTGCATTGTGTTTAATTAAACCAAAGCATGATAATTCAATCAAAGAAAAGAGGACAAAAATGAACATCGTAGTACTTGCCGGAGGGCTCAGCACAGAGAGAGATGTTTCCTTCAAGACAGGAAGCATGGTAGCTAAGGCGCTCAAAGAGAACGGCCACAAAGTTATATTATTGGATGTATTTATGGGATATAGTGACAGGGAGGAGGACCTGACAGGTATATTTGACCGCGCGGACGAGATAAGCGTGCAGGTCAGCGATATTCCGACAGAGGCACCTGACCTCGCAAAGGTAAAGGCTTCCAGAAAGGACCAGTCACCTTGCTTCTTCGGACCAAATGTCATCAAAATGTGTCAGATGGCTGACATTGTTTTCATGGCACTTCACGGAGAAAACGGAGAGAACGGAAAGATACAGGCAGCATTTGACCTCTTCGGTGTCAAATATACAGGCAGCGATTATTTAAGCTCAGCCATCGCCATGAACAAGGAGACATCAAAACAGTTCTTCCTTGCAAACGGTATCCCTACTCCAAGGGGCATTTCCATGACCAGAGCGACCAGACAGGACGATATCACAAAGCTTGACCTGACACTTCCATGCGTGGTAAAGCCATGCTGCGGCGGTTCAAGCATCGGTGTCACCATCGTTAGGGATGCGGCAGAGTTCAAGGCGGCACTTGACGATGCCTTCAAGTGGGAAAATGAGCTGATTATCGAGGAATTTGTGCAGGGCAGGGAGTTCTCTGTCGGCGTTATCGAGGGCAAGGCTCTTCCTATTATAGAGATTGCACCTAAGGAGGGCTTCTACGATTATAAGAATAAATACAAGGCGGGCAGTACAGTAGAGACATGTCCGGCCGAGCTTCCTGAGCAGGTGACAAAGGATATGCAGCACTATGCCGAGGAGGTTGCGCGCGTTATCGGGCTTGACACATATTCACGCTCAGACTTTTTGCTCAATGACAAAAATGAGATGTTCTGTCTCGAGGCAAACACACTGCCTGGCATGACTCCGACCAGTCTTCTGCCACAGGAGGCCGCGGTTATCGGTATGAGCTTTAATCAGCTCTGTGAGCATCTGATTGACATATCTTTGAAAAAATATGAGGTGTAGCATGTCGGATAAGTACATGAAGAATCTTACATTTGCAAATATCGCTAAAGCCTGCGAGGGTACATACATAGGCGATGAGACACTGCTTGATACGACAATCACCGGTGCAGTCATTGACAGCAGACAGGTGAAGGAGGGCTATCTTTTTATCCCGATAAAGGGAGAAAGGGTGGACGGACACAAATTCATTCCGACTGTGTTTGAGCAGGGGGCGGCAATTGTGCTCTCTGAGCATGAGCTGACGGATCCGGCAGGCCCATATGTGCTTGTTGAATCAACCACCGATGCCATGAAAAAGCTCGCGGCATTTTACAGAAAAAGCCTTGATATCAAGGTGGTGGGTATCACCGGAAGTGTCGGCAAGACCAGCACCAAGGAGATGATATCATCAGTCCTTGAGCAGAAATACAGCGTCCACAAGACAGCAGGCAATTTCAACAACGAGATAGGCCTGCCACTCACCATTTTCGGAATCAGGGAAAGCCATCAGGTAGCGGTGCTTGAGATGGGCATATCTGATTTTGGCGAGATGCACAGACTTTCTACTATGTCGTGCCCGGATGTTATGGTCATCACCAATATCGGCTACTGCCATCTGGAGTTTTTGGGCGACAGGGATGGTGTGCTTAAAGCAAAGACAGAGTGCTTTGAACATATGATGCCGGATGCGGTCGCAGTGCTGAATGCAGATGACGACAAGCTGGCCACAGTGCAGACTGTAAATGGAAAGCCTGCCATATACTATGGCAAGGAATCGGCTTCGGACGTTCATAAATCAGTATATACCACAAATATTGAAAACCTGGGATTTGACGGCATGAAGGCTCATTTTGTCACCCCGGAGGGTGAGTTTGATGCACACATTCATATCCCGGGTGAGCACAATGTATACAATGCCATGGCGGCAGCGGCTGTCGGGTTGCAGCTTGGTCTCACAATAGCTGAGATAAAGTCAGGAATCGAGAAAGCACAGACAATCGCAGGCCGTACCAATTTTATCAAAACACACGGTATGACGGTGATAGATGACTGCTACAATGCAAACCCTGTATCCATGAAATCCTCTATCGAGGTGCTTTCGCATGCAAAGGGCAGGACAATAGCAGTGCTAGGAGACATGGGTGAGCTTGGAAGCGATGAGAAAAAGCTGCACCATGAGGTAGGCGAAGCAGTTGGAGAGAATCATATCCATACACTTTTTGCCGCAGGAGAGCTGGCAAATGAATATGCAGCCGGAGCCGCAGAAAAATCATCCGATGTAGACATCCACTATTTCGAGGATAGGGAGACTATGACACAGGAGCTTCTTTCATATGTGAAGGAGGGCGACACCATACTGGTGAAGGCATCGCACTTCATGGAGTTTCCGAAGGTGGTAGAGGCTCTGAGTAAGTAAAATCAGGTAAAATCAATCAGGTAGAAATTAATTTGATATTTAATAATTGCGAGGAATGGATATTCTCCAAGCCTCATAACATTATAAAAGAAAGAGAGAAAAATAATGGCACAGAATCCAATCGTAACAATCACAATGGAAAACGGCGATGTAATCAAGGCGGAGCTTTATCCGGAAATCGCACCAAACACAGTAAACAACTTTATCAGCTTAATCAATCACAACTTCTATGACGGAGTATGCTTCCACCGTGTAATCAAGGGCTTCATGCTCCAGGGCGGAGATCCGGACGGAAACGGCACAGGCGGTCCGGGCTATGAAATCAAGGGCGAGTTCACACACAACGGCTTCAAAAATGACTTAAAGCACACAGCCGGTGTACTTTCAATGGCACGTACCATGATACCTGATTCAGCAGGCAGCCAGTTCTTCATCATGCATCAGGATGCACCACATCTCGATGGTGAGTATGCGGCATTCGGCAAGGTAATCGAGGGCATGGATGTGGTAAACAAGATCGCAGAGGTGCGCACAGACTACATGGACAAACCACTTGAGGCTCAGGTCATGAAGACAGTAACAGTTGAGACCTTCGGAGTGGACTATCCGGAGCCGGAGACAGTTTAATGATAATAATTATCGATGAGGCAAGCGCAAAACTTGCCTCTTTTTACTATCATGGCGAGATATTCAAGCCACAGTGGAAGCGCGCAGCCGATATGTCATCTGCTCCCGCCGACTGCATCTGGATAGTATCAAACAGGCAGCAGAAGCAAATAGCTGACTCGCTCGGCATAGCATCAGTAGGAGAGCCGCAGTGCGGCACGCGCTATGCAGTGGAAAGCCTTGCAGAGCTTGATATTGAGTATCTGGAGCGGGTGCGCAGGCGGTATAATCACATCCCATGGGATATTGGCGAGACCGACAGATGCCTGATACGTGAGCTTTCACTGTCAGACCTTCCTGCGCTCTATGAGCTCTATGACAAGCCCGGCATGACAGACTTTGTGGAGCCACTTTACGACTACGAGACAGAGCTTGAATACCAGAAAGCATATATAGAGAACATGTATGGCTTTTACGAGTATGGCATGTGGCTTGTATTTTCCAAGGAAACAGGGAAGCTGATAGGCAGGGCAGGGCTTGAGCACGATGAACTGGGCTATATGATAGCACCAAAATTTCAGAACCAGGGCTATGCCACGGAGGTGTGCCGCTTCATCATAGACTACGCGCGCGAAAACACAGACTTTGAAGAGCTTTACTGCCGGATAGACGAGAAAAATACGGCATCGGTGTGCCTTGCCAAAAAGCTTGGATTTACAAATAGCGGGCATATGGATGATGATATAAACGCTTCTATATATAGAAAAAACATAAAAAACAATGAAAAACATTGAAAAATATGCAATTAGGCAATAAAATATAAACATAGTTTAACGATTTGGAGGACGAAAAAATGAAGAAATATGCATATGGAGTAGATATAGGTGGAACAACTGTAAAGATAGGCTTTTTCGAGACCACAGGAAAGCTTGTCGATACATGGGAGATTCCTACACGCACAGAGAATTCCGGTGAGCTCATTCTGCCTGATATCGCAGCATCTATCAAGGAGAATAACGAGAAGCACGGCATCGAGATGGGTGACATCGAGGGCGTAGGCATGGGAGTGCCGGGACCTATAAAGGATGACGGAACAGTATTGAAGTGTGTCAACCTCGGCTGGGGTGTGTTCAACGTGGCACAGTCACTCTCAGTACTGTGCGGCGGCATCAAGGTAAAGGCCGGAAATGATGCCAACGTAGCTGCACTCGGTGAGATGTGGCAGGGTGGCGGAAAGGGTCATCAGGATGTAGTCATGATCACACTCGGCACAGGAGTAGGCGGAGGAATCATCCGCGAGGGCAAAATCATAGCCGGAGTAAACGGAGCAGGCGGAGAGATAGGACATATGCCTATGGTAGATGATGAGTCAGAGTGCTGTGGCTGCGGCAAGAAGGGTTGCTTAGAGCAGTATGCGTCAGCAAACGGACTCGTAAGAGTGGCAGAGAGATACATTGCAGCACACAGGGATGTGGCAACAGCGCTTGATTTAAATGCAGGCTTCACAGCCAAGGATGTATGCGATGCGGCAAAGGCAGGAGATGCAGCGGGCATTGCGGCTGTAGAGCAGTCTATGAAGCTTCTCGGCAAGGCAATGGCAGCAGTAGCATGCGTCATGGACCCTGAGGTATTTGTTGTAGGCGGAGGCCTCTCAAAGGCGGGCAGCATCATCATCGATACTGCAGCAAAGTATTATAAAGAGTATGCTTTCCATGCAAGCCGTGAGACAGAGATCAAGCTCGCCACACTCGGCAACTCAGCCGGCATGTATGGCGGAGTGAAGATGGTTATCGGCTAACATTGGATTGCAATTTTTAAAGAAATAAAATATAATGGCTACTAAAGATACACTACAATCGAGGTGAGACTATTGGCAGATTACTCAACAGAAGAATTAGAAAAAATAGCGGACAAATTTCGCTCAGATACCAGCGGCATAAGGGGAACAAAGGATTTTACGAGCCCAGAGGAGCTTTACGATGAGCTTAGAAAGGAAATCAAAAAGTACCATCCGTCGGATGACACGAGCCTTGTGGACAAAGCCTACAGGGTAGCTTATGATGCCCATAAGGGGCAGGCACGTAAGTCAGGAGAGCCTTATATCATACATCCGCTCTGTGTTGCCATAATACTCGCCGAGCTCGAGCTGGATAAGGAAACAATTGCAGCAGGACTGCTCCATGATGTGCTGGAGGATACCATCATGACCATGGATGAGATGCGCGCGGAGTTTGGAGACGATGTCGCACATCTGGTGGATGGTGTCACGAAGTTAAAGCACCTGCATCTGACAGACAGCACTAAGGATCCGAAGGATAAGAATGCGGACAGGCTTGAGATGCAGGCTGAGAATCTGCGCAAGATGTTTCTCGCCATGGCAAAGGATATCAGAGTCATCCTCATAAAGCTGGCAGACAGACTGCACAATATGCGTACACTCAAGTACCAGTCCAAGGAGGCACAGCAGCGTATCGCCAGAGAGACACAGGATATCTACTGCCCTATTGCACAGCGGCTTGGTATCAGCAAGATAAAGATAGAGCTCGAGGACCTTTGTATGAAGTACCTCTATCCGGATGCCTACTACGATCTGGTAGAGAAGGTAGCCCTCAGAAAGGCAGAGCGCGACACCTACATCCAGGGCCTGGTAAACGATGTCAAGAAGTATGTTACAGATGCCGGCATCAAGGCTGAGATATACGGCAGGGCAAAGCATTTCTTCAGTATATATAAGAAGATGGTCAATCAGGACAAGACGATAGACCAGATATATGACCTCTTTGCCATCAGGATTCTGGTGGATACAATACCGGACTGCTACGCAGTGCTTGGTATCATACATGAGAAGTATAAGCCTATACCGGGCCGTTTCAAGGACTATATTGCCATGCCGAAGCAGAATATGTACCAGTCGCTTCACACGACGCTCATAGGCCCAAGCGGACAGCCGTTTGAGATACAGATACGTACCTATGAGATGCATCGTACAGCTGAGTACGGTATCGCAGCGCACTGGAAGTACAAGGAAACAAACAACGGCAATGCCACTACAACCACTGTCACAGAGGAGGAGAAGCTCAGCTGGCTGCGCCAGATACTCGAGTGGCAGCAGGATATGTCGGATAATAAGGAGTTTATGACTTTATTAAAGAGCGATTTAAATTTATTCTCCGACAATGTATTTGCATTCACACCGTCCGGCGATGTAAAGAACCTGCCAAAGGGCTCAACACCTATAGACTTTGCCTACAGCATACACTCCGCGGTCGGCAACAAGATGGTCGGGGCCAAGGTAAACGGCAAGCTGGTGCCGATAGACTATGTCATCAAAAACGGTGACCAGATAGAGATAATCACCTCACAGAACTCTAAGGGACCAAGCCGTGACTGGCTCAAGGTCGTAAAGAGCACACAGGCCAAGAACAAGATCAACCAGTGGTTCAGAAGTGAGCTCAAGGAGGAGAATATACAGCACGGCAAGGATCTGATAGCAGCCTATGCCAAGGCAAAGGGCATCAACTTTGCAGAGATAAACAAGCCTGAGTATCAGGAGAAAATACGCCGCAAATACGGCTTCCACGACTGGAACTCATGCCTTGCAACCGTCGGTCACGGCGGACTCAAGGAGAGCCAGATTGTCAACAGGATGTACGACGAGTACAAGAAGGATCATGTGGTGCCGGTGACAGATGCAGATGTGCTTGGCAGCATCGCAGAAAAGCAGCAGGCGGCAGCAGGTATACAGCCGGAGCACAAGTCAAAGAGCGGCATTGTGGTACACGGACTGTATGATGTGGCTGTGCACTTCTCGAAGTGCTGCAATCCTGTTCCGGGAGATGAAATCGTGGGCTTTGTCACAAGAGGCCGAGGCATCTCCATCCACAGGACAGACTGTGTGAATATCATCAATCTGTCCAAGATAGAAAAGGACAGGCTCATAGAAGCAGAGTGGCAGGATACAGCCCTCATGGACAACGGTGCCGAGTATCAGGCAGACCTTAAGATATTCTGTCATGACAGGCCGGGACTGCTCGTAGATATCACAAAGATATTTACAGAGAAGGAAATCAATATCAGTGGTATCCAGTCCAAGACCAGCAAGCAGGGCATCGCTACAATCGAGGTATTTTTTAATATCAAAGGCAGGGACCAGATAAAGGTTCTCGTGGAGAAGCTCAGACAGATAGAAAGTGTAATAGACGTAGAGAGGACCACCGGCTAAATCCCGGTGGTTCTTGCGTGAAGCATAACATATAACAGACAAGGAGTACACTCATATGGTAAATATGAAGATAGACCACTTCGTAGTGGGACCGGTGCAGACCAACTGCTACTTTGTCACCAATATAAAGACAAAGGAAATGATAATAATAGACCCTGGCGCGTGTGCTAATCAGCTCGCCAAAAAGGTGGATGAGTCAGGCGCAAAGCCTGTAGCAATACTGCTCACACACGGACACTTTGACCATGCCACTGATGCAAAGCCGCTCGCAGACCACTACGGCATCAAGATATATATCCATGAGGCAGACAAAGCCACACTCGATGACCCGCAGCTCAATGTCAGCTACATGATGGGGCAGTCAAAAACATTTTATGCAGATATATTTTTGAAGGATAAGCAGGAGCTTGACATCGCAGGTTTTCATATAGTAGTGCTTCACACACCGGGGCATACACCGGGCGGCTGCTGCTATTATTTCCCGTATGAGGACGTGATCTTTACAGGAGATTCGCTGTTTTGCGGCTCAATCGGACGTACGGATTTCAAGGGTGGCAGCATGTCAGACCTCGTGCGCACAGTGAAGGAAAAAATCATGACACTGCCTGAGCATACAGAGGTGTACCCGGGCCACAACGACACAACAACCATAGAAAACGAGAGGATGTATAACCCTTACTTATGATAGTAGTAGTATTTAATAAACCGGATTTTGAATATGATGTGCACTCACTGCTCAAGGAGTTCTTCCCACAGGAGGACGTGCAGATGTACTATAGCTGCCCACCTGATGAGGTGGAGGGGAAAAACTTAGCCTGCACACACCACGAGATGACAGATGATGGCGTAAAGGAATTTGCGAATGCCTCACAGGTATTTAAGATAGACTATGTGGGTGATGAAATTGACATTAAAACAGCTGGAGAAAGTATCTGCACAAAAATATCCGTGACCGGCACAGACCGCAAGGAAACCAAAAACCGCCTCAAGCTCGCCCTGTATTCCATGATAGAAAAGGGCACAGGAAAGAGCCTTCCGTGGGGCACACTCTCAGGCATCAGACCGACCAAGATAGCCATGAAATGCATAGAGGACGGCATGAGCGATAAGGAAACCTACGATTATCTGAAGGAAACCTACCTCGCAAGCGATGAGAAAATCGATCTCTCAATAGGCATAGCAAAGCGTGAGAAGGCACTGCTCGATAAGGTGGACTATGACAACGGCTACAGCCTGTATATAGGCATACCATTCTGCCCGAGCACCTGTGCATACTGCTCGTTTACGTCATACCCGCTCGGCGTGTGGAAAAACCGTGTGGATGATTACCTCGACGCACTCGAGAAGGAGATAGACTACACGGCACAGAAATTCTATCACAAGAAGCTAAACTCCATCTACATAGGAGGCGGCACACCGACCACACTAAGCTCTGCACAGCTTGACAGGCTTATCAGAAAAATCAAATGCAGCTTTGATTTAAAGGACTGCCTGGAATTTACGGTGGAGGCAGGCAGACCGGACTCCATCACGAGAGAAAAGCTCCTGGCACTAAAGAAAAACGGCATCAGCCGTATATCAGTAAATCCACAGACCATGAAGCAGCAGACACTCGATATAATAGGAAGACACCACACAGTAGACGATACGATACAAAGCTTCAAGCTCGCGCGTGAGCTGGGCTTTGACAACATAAACATGGACCTCATCATGGGACTTCCCGAGGAGTCACTCGATGATGTAAGGCACACAATGGAGCTGGTGAAGGAACTGGCACCTGACAACGTCACTATCCACTCACTCGCAGTAAAGCGAGCTGCAAGACTCACCATCTTCAAAGACCGCTACAGAGATATGCAGATGGTCAACACCCAGGAGCATATGGATCTCTGCGCAGCCTACTGTAAGCAGATGGGGCTTGAGCCATACTACCTCTACAGGCAGAAGGGCATGGCAGGCAACATGGAAAACGTTGGCTATGCGGCAAAGGGTAAGGCCGGTGTATACAACATATTGATAATGGAGGAAAAGCAGACCATCGTGGCCTGCGGAGCCGGAGCAAGCACCAAGCGCGTCTGGCCTATACCAAATCCGGATGGCACACACCGCATCGACAGATGTGAGAATGTCAAGGATGTAGGGCAGTATATCGCAAGGATTGATGAGATGATAGAGAGGAAGCAGAGGCTGTTTGAGGAAAAATAGGCAGCATGACATATAATAATGTATAATTATGGGTGCTGTAATACTATAGCGGTTAGCGAATGTGTCAAAAATTATAAAGAAAACCTAATATTCATTGACAAAGAATTAAAAATGGGTGAAAATATATTATTGAAAACCCTGATTAGATACAGAAAAAGATACAAATAACCGAATAAAACATACGTAAAACAGAATAGGCTAAAATAATTCGGGGGGGGTACAAAGGTACCTCCCCTAGAACAGGTATAAAGGAAAATAAAAGATACCATAAGGAGAATTTGGAAAGAATGTACAGAAAGAAAGGCAGAGGATGGACAAAGCATATAGACTTTATGCTTATAGATATCGCATGCATTGTTATAGCATTTTTTATTTCATATGTGATACGCTTCGGCTTTAATAACCCATATGTGGACAAGGACTACCGTATACTGGGTGTAGCATTTCTTCTGATAGATTTCTTTGTGGAGATAATGGCAGACTCATTCAAGAATGTCCTAAAGAGAGGATATCTGGATGAGCTTATATCGACCTGCAAGCACGCAATGCTTGTATTTCTGGTGACAGCGCTATTTCTGTTCACTACACAGATGGCTGATATATATTCGCGATTATCATTTTATATCATGTTTCCAATCTATGTGACAATATCATATGTGGCAAGAATTGCACTCAAGAGCTTCCTTAAGAAAAAGGGCTTCGGAACATCTAAGAAATCACTGCTTGTCATAGCACCGGATGCCATGCTTCGTGATACACTGCGCACAGTGGAGAAAAGCTGCATAGGCTATACAAAGATAGTAGCAGCTTCACTGGATACAGACATGAAGGGCAAGACTATATGCAGCATACCGATAGTTGCAAACCACGATGGCATAGTGGACTATGCGTGCGATGAGTGGGTGGATGAGGTGCTCATACCGCCGTGCAGCGAGGATGAATATCCGGAGAAAATGGCAGATATATTCCTGGAGATGGGAATAGCAGTACATACAGGAATAGCCAAAAACGGCACAGCCCAGGGTGGCTATAAGCAGATAGAAAAGATAGGCGACTACACAGTAGTCACATCGAGCGTGAACTATGCAAATACCAGCGCGCTTCTGGTAAAGAGGGGCATGGATATAGTCGGAGGAATGGTGGGGTGCCTGTTCACACTTATCATCATGATATTTGTGGGACCGGCGATATACATAGCATCGCCGGGACCGATATTCTTCTCACAGGAGAGAATCGGCAGAAACGGCAGGAAGTTCAAGATGTATAAATTCCGCAGCATGTATATGGATGCCGAGGAGCGAAAGAAGGAGCTTGCGGCACAGAATAAAGTGGGCGACGGAATGATGTTCAAGATGGACTTCGACCCGAGAATAATAGGCAATAAGGTGCTGCCAAACGGAAAAAAGAAAACCGGAATTGGACAGTTTATCAGGAAAACAAGTCTGGATGAATTCCCACAATTCTTCAATATACTAATAGGAGATATGAGCCTGGTGGGCACCAGGCCACCGACACTCGATGAGTGGGAAAAGTATGAGCCGCATCACAGAGCTAGAATGTCATTCAGACCGGGACTGACCGGACTGTGGCAGGTGAGTGGCAGGAGCAATATCACGGACTTTGAGGAAGTGGTAAAGCTGGATACACAGTATATTGGGGAGTGGAGTGTTAAGGGGGATATGAAGATAATATTCAAGACGTTTGTAGGAGTTTTGAAAAACGATGGAGCAGTGTAAGAGACGTGAATAGACGAAAGAGTAAGCATAAAGAAAAACTCAATATTGCTATGTTTGGGCAAAAAAGAATTCCATCAAGAGAAGGTGGAGTTGAAATAGTAGTCGAAGAACTTTGCACAAGGATGGTTGCACAAGGACATAACGTAACCTGCTATAACAGAGGTGGACATCATGTGAGCGGTTCTGAGTTTGATTCAAAACGGCTTAAAGAATATAAAGGAATTAACCTGAAAACAGTTACAACAATAGAAAAAAAAGGGCTTGCGGCTGTTTCATCCTCTTTTTTTGCAGCATTATGTTGTGCTTTTGGAAAATATGATGTTGTACATATTCATGCAGAGGGACCGGCATTTTTTGCTTGGATACCAAAACTGCTTGGTAAAAAAGTGATTGTCACAATACATGGTTTGGATTGGCAGCGTGAAAAATGGAAAGCAGGATTCGGAGCAAAGTTCATCCGGCAGGGCGAACGGAACGCAGTAAAGTATGCGGATGAGATAATCGTATTGAGTAAAGGTGTACAGGATTACTTCGAGAAAACATATGGAAGAAAAACAGTGTTTATTCCGAATGGGGTGAATAGACCCAAAAAACAAAAAGCTGAACTAATTACAGAAAAATATGGTTTGGAAAAAGATTCTTACATATTGTTTTTAGGACGATTAGTTCCGGAAAAAGGAATCAAATATTTAATAGAAGCATTTAAACAGGTTGATACAGATAAAGAATTGGTTATTGCTGGTGGCAGTTCGGATACAAGTGAATTTGAAAATGAAATAAAAGAACTTGCTAAAGAAGATAAACGAATTTTATTTACTGGATTTGTTCAAGGACAAGAGTTAGAAGAGTTGTATAGCAATGCATATGTGTATGTACTTCCATCTGACTTAGAGGGGATGCCTTTAAGTTTGTTAGAGGCAATGAGCTATGGAAATTGTTGCTTGGTATCGGACATACCTGAGTGTGTTGATGTGGTTGAAGATAAAGCACTTATATTTCAAAAATCAGATGTAAATAGCTTATATACAAAACTCGTTGATATATGTTGTAATTCTTCGAAGGTGAAATTATTTAAACGTACAGCAGAGGAATTTGTTTGTAATAAATATAGCTGGAATAAAATTGTAAAAGATACTTGTTACTTATACAGATAAAAATAAAAAAGGTTGGAAATAAAATGTCAGAAAAAAAATTAAATGGAACAGTCATAGTAACTTATAGATGTAATGCTCGCTGTAGCATGTGCAATAGATATAAAGCACCTTCAAAACCGGATGAGGAAATCAGCATTGAAACTATAAAAAAACTTCCTAAGATGTATTTTACAAACATTACAGGGGGCGAACCTTTCATAAGAACTGATTTGAAGGATATTGTAAGAGAATTATATAAGAAAAGTGATCGAATAGTTATATCTACTAATGGATTTTTTACAGACCGAATTGTGGATTTAGCAAAAGAATTTCCTCAAATTGGTATAAGAATATCTATTGAAGGACTTGAAAAAACAAATAATGAGATTCGTGGCTTGGAAAATGGATTTCAGAGAGGATATGGTACGTTAAAGAAATTACGTGAAATGGGAATGAAGGATGTAGGCTTTGGAATGACTGTCCAGGATAAAAATGCTCCGGATCTTGTTCCTTTATATGAGCTTTCTAATGAAATGGGAATGGAGTTTGCTACGGCAAGTCTACATAATAGTTTTTATTTTGTTGAGGCGAAAAATATTATAAATGATCGTCCGATGGTTGCAAAGAATTTTGAAAATCTTGTTAATGAACTGTTGAAGAGTAATAGTCCGAAGAAATGGTTTAGAGCATATTTTAATCACGGACTTATTAATTATATATATGGACAGAAAAGATTATTGCCATGTGATATGAGTTTTGACACATTCTTTATTGATCCTTATGGAGATGTTATGCCATGTAATGGAACAAAAGATAAAGAGGTTATGGGAAATCTTAATAATCAATCATGGGATGAATTATGGAATAGTGTGGAAGCAGAGAATGTTAGAAAAAAAGTACGTTGTTGTGATAGAGATTGTTGGATGATAGGCTCAGTTTCTCCGGCTATGCACAAATATATTTGGAAACCGGCTTGGTGGGTATTTACGCATAAAGTTAAGAGTGTTTTTGGTGGAAAGTATTCTATGTATGAGAACAAAATATGTAGAGAATACCGTGATGGTAAAGTGACAAAAGATGAATTAGATAACTGCAGTACTTGTGATAAGAATTGCGTTGTTAATAATGGATTAAGTGAAGCTAGTAAGGCACAGCTGGTTGGAAAAACAGGTGAAGAAATAGTTGATGCAGATATAAAAGAGCAGATGAAGGAATAACATTATGAATAATTCTATTGTAGCTACAATTGTTATCTATAATAAAAGCATTGAAAATTCAATTACATGTAAAAATATTTTAAGTTTTAATGAAGATTCAATTGAAATTTTAATAGTTGATAATAGCACATCAAACTATGGCAATAAAACATATTGTGAAAAGAAAAACATTAAATATATATCAATGGGTGGAAATCAGGGATTATCAAAAGCATACAATGCTGCGATTGATTTATCTAAAGATAAAGATGTTATTATTTTGTTTGATGATGATACTGATGTTACAAAACAATATTTTGAACAGTTACAGATTGCTTTGGATTCTAATCCAGATGTTGATATATTTGCACCAATTATCTATGGTCAGGATGGTGTAATCTATTCACCAAACAGATACAATTTTATGAGGAGCCAATATATTCAGAAAATCAGTCAAGAAATTCCACAAGAAGAATTTAATGCTATTGCAAGTTGCCTGGCTATTCGAATGCGTGTGTTTCAAAATTATAGGTTTAATGAAAAACTGTTTGTGGATCAGGTGGATCAGAATTTTTTTTATGATCAAAGACAAAAGAATAAGAAATTTATGAAGCTAAATGTAGAAATAAAGCAAAATTTCTACCAAAGAGGTTTGAAGCTTTCGGCAGAATCAGGATGGAAGAGGCTAAGATTACGTATTATTGATATTATGAGACAAACTAGAATAATAGGTGGTATTAAAGTTAGATTTTTAGGCTTTTTAAAATGTTGCGGTTTAGGGTTGCAGATTGGTAAAAAGTGCAAATCATATTCTGTACCATTTAAATCATTAGTTTTAGCTATAAGACTTGTATTTGTCGATGAATAAGTAATAAGTAAAGTGTATATATTGAATTTGTGTAAATTATAGGTGGAAAAATAGATTTGAGCTACTTTGCATTATATATATGTTAAGTCATGGGAGAAAAAATGGTAACAAAAATTAAAAAAAATGAAATATTATTTTATTTGTCCTATATAATATTGTACATTTCATTGTTTATTGGTGATGTTTATAATATCGGTGGTTTGGATATTCTAGCGAGATATTTACGTATTTGTTCATATATATTGATTGCTATTTCATGCTTTAATTTGAGGTTTGTGAAAAAAGAATTTCTCCAGATGATGGTTATTTTTATGATTACATTGCTTTATGCAATGAAAACAGGAGATTTATATTGGAGCATTCTGATTTTGCTTATTTACAATTCAAAAAAAATTAATATAGAGAGTGTTTATAGAATAAGTTTAAGAATAATAATAATTGGAATCATTAGTGTGTTATTTTTATGTTTGATTGGAATTTTGCCAGATATTTTAACTTCGCGTGATACGTTAGAGCAAATAGATTATAACAGACATTCGTTGGGATTTTACCATAGTAATGTATTTCCATTGTTGATTTTTTATTTGGAGGTCTATTATATTTGCATTGTAAAAGAAAGAGTACGCGATAGTGTGATAGTGTTATTTATGATTTTTTCGGTGATGGTAAATGTTTTTTGCCGTTCAAGAAATGCAATTATTATATCATTGCTCTTATCTGTATTTGTTATACTTGCAAAGAAAAAGGAAAATGGTGAGAATAAGGTATTATATCATGCAACGGTTTTAAGTATTCCAGTTATGTCGATTTTTTCATTTTCAATGATGTTTTTGTTATTAAGAGGAGGAATTTGGAATACAATTGATACTTTTTTTTCGGGAAGATTCAGACTTGCTATATTTAAGATGAGAAGAATTGGATTTCATTTTATAAATGTTATGAGTAATGAAAATTTTATAAACGATAATATTACTTATGCTAATGGACAAAATTTGAGTACAGTTGTTCTGGATAATGGTTATCTATATATAATATTAAGATATGGGATGTTAGTTCTATTTTTTTATTTCTTTATTGCGTATCTTTTGGCCCAAAAAAATAAAAAAAATATATGTATACTAGGAACTATAGTGATGGTTTTTATAGCAAACTTTGTCGATAACGATTTAGTCGATTACTCGTTCCTCCCGTTTATACTTTGGGCTTTTAATGATTTTGGAACTAATAAAGTTATAAAAAATTTAAGAGTAAAATTTGAAAAAATAAAGGAAGATAAATGAAAACAGTAATAATAGTTATCTCAACATATAACGGTGCTAGACAAATAGAACGACAGTTAGATTCAATCTTTGCACAGATTGGAGTAGATGTTCGAGTTTTAGTGAGAGATGATTGTAGCAAAGATAATACAGTTGAAGTTGTGCAAAAATACGTACAAAGACATCCAAATAACAGAATTGAGATTATTAAAGGAGAAAACGTTGGTTATGCGAAAAGTTTTTGGCTCGGTCTTTCGATGTGTAATGATGCAGATTACTATGCGTTTGCAGATCAGGATGATGTTTGGAAACCTAATAAGTTGATTAAGTGTATTGATGCAATGCAGAACGAAAATAATGTTCCACAGTTGGCGTATTGTAAAATGCAACGTAGTGATATAAAACTGAATCGGCTGGATGAACAGGTTGAAATTCTTAAACCTGAGCAATTAACAAAAAAACTTACATTAATTAAAACGTACAATTATGGTGCAGCAACAGTCATAAATAAGAGTGCAAAAGAACTGGTTTGTAGAGTTTGGCCTGAGGTTGATGACTTGCCTCATGATATGTGGATTGGAACGTTATGTTTTTGGTTTGGAAAAGTATATTATGTAGATGAAGAACTTTACTATTGGATTAGATATGATACTAGTGTTACTGGCGAGGGAACAAAAGAAACTGCGATTCAGTATAGATTGAAAAAAACGTTACAAAAGAAGTCGTACCCTAACATTAGTACAGCAATGTTAGAGTTTTATAGTGATATTTTGAAGCCAAGTGATCAGGCATTTTTGAATAAAGTAAGCGATTATAAAAATGTATTTAAAGATAAAATGTCCCTTTTGTTTGATCCGAGTTTCAAAAGGTTGACGGTCGCTGGAACAGTAGCATTAAAACTAGGTATCTTATTGAATTGGTATTAATGGAGGATAAAATGGAGCAGAAAGTATCAATTATTGTTCCTGTATACAATGTAGAAAAATATTTGAAACGATGTGTTGATTCAATTATTGAACAAAGTTATAAGAATCTAGAAATTATCTTAATAGATGATGGATCGAAAGATAATTCGTTTTCAATTTGCAAGGAATATGAGTCAAAAGATTCTAGAGTCCGAATATTTCATAAAGAAAACGAAGGACTTGGATTAACACGAAACTATGGTATAGAAAAATCTACTGGTGAGTATATTACTTTTGTTGATTCGGATGACTATTTAACATTGGATGCAGTTGAAACTATGGTGGAAAAAGCGGCTGTAACAAATGCAGATGTAGTAGTAGCCAATATGTTTTACAAAGACAAAGAAATGAAGGTTATGATTGAAGAACGATTATATGAGGGGGATGACATAAAAAATATTATAATCAATCATATGATGGGAGATTGCGGTAAAAAAAAGGATGCATTTTCATATACGGCAACTGCCAAATTATTTAAGAAAGAACTATTTATTAAAAATAATTTAAGGTTTCCATCTGAGAGAAAACTTATATGGGAAGATTTAGCATTTAGTGTAGATGTGTATCCAAAGTGTGAAAAGGTTTATATATTTCATAAAGCAATATACTATTATTGCTTTAACGAAGGGTCATTGACACATACATACAAACCCAATAAGTTGAATCTTGTTATGGAATTATATCATTATATGGAAAAAAAAATTCAGATATTAAACTTGCCAATTGAGGCACAATATCGCTTAGACACAAATTTTATAGGACATATTCGTACTTGTATTAAACTTGAAGTATTTTATAAAGATAAAAATAGCTATGGAACAGCAATTCTAAATATAAGAAAAATTTGTTCCAGAAAAGATGTTCAAACGTTAATAAGAAGCTATCCTAGAAATTCTTTTAATAAGTTACAATATATTTACAATTTTGCGATGGAACATATGTGGATAAATGCAGTTTATTTCCTTACCTGGCTTCAAAATAAAAAGAAAAAAATTGAGTAAACAATGGAGAATACAAGAAAAATATATTTCAAAGACAAGAGAAAATTTTTAAAGTCTGCGATACTTAAAGAACATGAATGGTATTTATATTGCTTTCAGAAAAAATTGCGAGCAGAAGAAAAAGCAACAGATATTGTTTCAAGGTTTATATATCGATTGAGTAAAAATAGACTTGGGGCAAAATTAGGAATTTATATACCAGCAGGTGTTTTTGACAAAGGACTACATATTTGGCATTATGGTAATATTATTGTAAATGCAGAATCAAAAGTTGGTAAAAATTGTATGTTGCATGGTGATAACTGTATTGGAAATAATGGAAAAACAGAAGGATGCCCTATTATTGGAGATAACGTTGATATTGGAACGGGAGCAAAAATACTAGGTAATATTCAGATTGCAAATGGAGTCAAAATTGGTGCAGGTGCAGTTGTTGTAAAAAGTTGTCTGACAGAAAATGCTACTATTGTTGGAATTCCAGCTAAAGAGATTGATAGAAAATAATTGGAGAGTAGAAATGAGCAATACACCTAAAATTTCTGTAATTATGAGTGCATATAACGAGTCGTTTGATGAACTGAGTAGAAGTATTGACTCCATTATTAATCAAACATATCAGAATATTGAATTTATAATTGTTAGTGATAATCCGGAAAACAAAGATATAAAGACGGCAGTTCAAGTAGCAAATGACCAAAGAATAAAATTTATTGAAAATAAAGAAAATGTTGGACTGGTTCAAAGTTTAAACAGAGCAATTAGTGAGGCGACGGGATCCTTTATTGCACGAATGGATGCTGATGATGTTAGCAGAAAAACACGCTTGAAAGATGAACTACAATATATGCAGCAAAATAATTTGGATATTGTTGGATCTTTTATTGAAATAATAGATGAGAAAGGTGTTGTTCAAAAGGAGACAATGCGTTTTCCAGTTACAGCAGCTCATGTCAAGTTATTTATGCGATGGGGAAACTGTTTGGCACATCCTACATGGATGGTGAAATTAAAGGTCTATCAAGAATTAAATGGTTATAGGAATGTTCCTCGTTGTGAAGATTACGATTTTATACTTCGTGCAATGGCTCATGGCTACAAAGTTGGAAATATTCCTAAAGTTGAATTGAGTTATAGGATACGCCAGAGTGGTATATCAAAATCAAATGAAGCAGAGCAATTTCTTATGAGAGATTATCTTGCTCAAAATATGAAGCAGATTGATTCAATTACTGAAGAGTCCATTTTAAAGTTTCTTAACTCCGAAGAATTTCATAGGAGATTGGGACTGATTTCACACTACAAAGATGAGAAGCGAATAATAAAAAATACTATTGGCATTAAGAAATTTATAATGGTCGTAAAGATTTCAAAAAATCGATTCTTTTGGAAAGATATTGTTGAGAAAACAACTCTATTATTAAGAGAACGAGTATAATTGAAAGTTTTGAGGCATATTATTTGGATAAATTTGTCTTGTTATATGATGATGGAAAATATGGTTATTCATCAAAAAGAGATGGAATTCCGGAGGATGATAAACTTCCCAAAGTGGTGGTTAATTTAACTACAAATGAAGTAGTATCACACAGATAAATAATATGATATGAGAGGATTAAGATGGATAGACTTTTATTGTTAATGCCTAGATTTATGGATTATGAGAAGAGCCTTAAAGAAAACTTGAATAGAAAATATGAGGTTTGCTGGTTGGACAGTGATAAATTTGACCGTGAAATATTAGATAAGTTTTGTAAATGTAATAAAATTCGATGGGGGATTAGACATTTATTTAGAAAGTGTTTTAATTATGACTTGGAGAAGGCAGAAGCATTTTTCTTAGAAAACGAACTTGGCAAAATATGTCTTGAAAAGAATTATTTCTCAGTTGTTTTTTGTATTAATGGACCTTATTTATCAGATGAGTTTTATAAAAAGGTAAGAATGTTAAATCCGAATGCAAGATATATATATTATGCATGGGACGATGTTAGTAATTTGATTAAAAAAAATCATATTAGATATTTTGATGAAGTTTATTCATATAACATAATTGAATGTAAAAAAAATAAGTGGAATTACCTACCTGTTTTTGTTCAAGAATCGGGTGTAGGGCATAGTAAAGAAGACAAATATGATATTGTATTTATTGGCTCTTTAAATGATGATAGAAGAAAAATTGCTGATGATTTGTACGAAAAGTATTCGTCGAGTTATAGATTATTTATTTATTTGTATGATAAAAAAAATGTTGGAGGAAGATTTTGTCATAATTCACCACTTACAAATAAACAATATATTAGTATTATGAGAGAATCCAAAGCAATTTTGGATGTTCCACAGATATGTCAAAAAGGTCCAACTACACGGGCATTTGATGCGTTATTGACAGAAACAAAGGTTATTACAGTTAATAAATATATGAAATATTATCCTGTTTATTCAGATAATATGATAATCGTGGATAGGGATAATATCAATATACCAGATAATTTTATGGCTAAAGAATATGTAATAAATAGCTATCACTCATTGTCAATTGATATGTGGATAAAAAAGATTGGATTATAGATTGTAGGGAGGATAATAATATAATGAAGATATTAGTTATCAATTGTCATTGTGATAATAGAGGAGATGAAGCCGCTATTCATGCAATGGTAGATGAATTAAATAAATTATATACAAATTTGAGCATTACACTAGCAATACGAGGAATTGGAACACGATATCCTAATATGCCTAGTAACGTCAAGATGATACGCCAATTTTGTCCTGGATCTTTTAAATCAAAAATTGCACATAATATTGCACTTATCACGAAAGGAACGTTAGCATTATCACATAATGAAAGAATACTTGTAAATGAGATAAAAGATTCTGATATAGTAGTGCATGCGCCTGGAGGACCAAGTATTGGAGATTTATATTATGATGATGAACCATCATATCTATCGATATTTGATTTAATAATATCTATGAATAAGAAATATATGTTTTATGCTCCATCTATGGGCCCTTTTAAAGATGAAAAGAGAAATATGTGGAGAAAAAAGATACTCTGTAAAGCAACAGCTATTGTTGTAAGAGATCCTATTTCATATAGTTATGTCAATAATTTTGTCCCAGAGAAAAAACCAATATTAACATTGGATTCTGCGTTGCAGCATGATATAGATTTGACATCGAATAAAGTTAAACTAGATAAATATAAAGAATTATGTAGTTTTATAAAAAACCACAAAAAATGTATCGGTGTGACAATTACAGATTTGAGTTGGCATCCTAAATATTCAAATAATGAAATTAAGATAAAAATTAAAGAAACTTTCACAAATGTATTAAAGAATTTTGTACAAAATGGTTACGGAATTGTTTTTATTCCGCAATTGTATGGATTAGGAAATGATTATAATTTAATGAAAGAGTATTGTTTTGACGAGGACAATTATTTTGTTATTTGTTCTGATGACGAAAAATATGATACATATTTTCAACAATATGTTATTGGATGTATGTATGCTGTTATTGGAATGAGATATCATAGTAATATTTTCTCAGCAAAAATGGGGACGCCATTTATTTCTATTTCATATGAACAAAAAATGCAAGGGTTTATGAAAAAAATGGAATTAGATAGGTATTGTATTTCTTTGGACAAGCTTTCAGATGAGGAATTAAAAAAGAAATTTTCGATTTTAACTGATAACTATGATGAATATAAAAAATATTTGATTTCAGTTCATGACAAAATGAAAAAAGAATCTTATGAGACAACTAATATTTTAAAAGATATTTTATTATAAAATACAATTTATTAAAATAGATATAATAATATAGGTAAAAATAGATATGAACAAAACAAAAAATGCTATGCGAAATATAATATTTGGTATGGGTTTAAGAATATATCAAATTATTGTGCCGTTTTTGATGAGAACAGCAATGATATACTTAATGAGTGTAGAATATTTAGGATTGAATAGCCTATTTACTTCAATTTTACAGGTGTTAAATTTAGCTGAGTTAGGTGTAGGATCTGCAATGGTGTATAGTATGTATAAGCCTATTGTTGATAAAGACACATCTACTATTTGTGCATTATTAAATCTTTATAAGTTGTATTATAGATTTGTAGGATTAGTAATTGCAGTTATAGGTTTATTGCTGACTCCGTTTATACCAAAACTAATTAGTGGTGAAGTCCCAAATAATATTAATATTTATATTTTATATTTATTTAATCTTGCTGCGACAGTTTTGACATATTGGCTTTTTGCATATAAAAATTCATTACTACAAGCACATCAAAGAACTGACATTGTAAGTAAAGTTACTTTTTTTACTACAACAATTCAGTATGTGCTGCAGCTTTTTGTATTATGGTGTTTTCATAATTATTATTATTATGTCATTGTAATGTTAGTTACACAAATATTGAACAACTTAATTGTTGCTTTTTTAGCAAATAAAATGTATCCAGAATATAGAGCTAAAGGAAAACTAGCACCAAAAATTGTGAAAAGTATTAATCAACGAATTAAAGATTTATTTACAGCAAAATTGGGAGCTACAATTGTTAATTCAGCAGACACAGTAGTTATTTCAGCTTTTTTGGGGTTGACTATATTAGCAATGTATCAGAATTATTATTTTATAATGTCTTCTGTTATGGGAATATTAACCATAATTTTTAGTTCATGTTTAGCTGGTATAGGAAATAGTATGATTACAGAAACCATTGATAAGAATTATAATGATTTCAGAATAATTACTTTTCTAATTAATTGGATAGTAACAATATGTATGAGTTGTTTTGGATGTCTTTACCAACCTTTTATCATTTTGTGGGTAGGAAAGAAATATACATTTGATACTTTAGTTGTTGCAATGTTATGTGTTTATTTTTACTTTGTAATAATGCAACAGATAATTGGAATGTATAAAGATGCAGCTGGAATATGGCATCAAGATAGATTCAGACCGCTTGTTGCGGCTTTAGTGAATTTAACGTTGAATTTAATATTAGTTAGATGGTGGGGAATATATGCTATTATCTTGTCAACACTTATTAGTTATATAGTGGTAGCAATACCTTGGATGATAAGCAATGTTTTTAAATATGTATTTAAAAGAGATTGGCGAAAATATACTGTTGATATGATATTTTACTTTTTTTGTGCATGTATAATTTCTGTTGTTTGTTTTGTTATTTGCAATTTTATTACATCTAGAATAGGTGATTTTTGGAAGTTAGTTATTAATGCCTTGTTATGTGTGATTATCTCGAATGTTTTACTTTTTATTATATTTAGAAAAAATATCTATTTTAAACAGATGTTAGATTTAATTGATAGAATTACAAAAAGAAGGTTTAATAGAATTTTAAATATTTTTAGATAATAATTTTATTATTAGGAGGCTTTTATAATGATAGATTCTATAATAAAAGATAGATGTACGGGATGTGAGGGATGTGCTTCGGTCTGTCCTACTAAATGTATAGATATGGTACAGAATTATGAGGGCTTTTTTATGCCTCAAGTTAATTCAAATAAATGTGTTAATTGTAAAATGTGCATTAATATATGCCCGGTTATTAATTATGACAAAAATCATAGGAATATTGTGGACAAAAAAACTGCGTATGCCTTTAAATCAAATAATGATGAATTTAGAAGAATATGCTCTTCAGGAGCTGTATTTCTATCTCTTGCAACTTATTTTATTGAACACGATGGCATTGTATATGGTGCTTCATTTGATGGAAGCTATAATGTTATTCATAAATCGGCTACATCAACAAGTGAAGTGATTGAATTGGCAGGTTCTAAATATGTACAAAGTAGAATAAATGATATATATCTTGAAATCAAAAATAAGCTTGAACAAGAAAAAAAAGTTATTTTTTTTGGCACAACTTGTCAAGTTGAGGGATTACGTGCTTATTTAGGAAAAAATTATAATTTTTTATATTGTGTTGATTTGATATGTATGGGAATACCTTCTCCGTTGGCTTGGGATAAATATTTGGATACATATTATAAACGCTCTGAAATAAAAAAGATTAATTTTAAGGACAAAAGTTTGGGGTGGCACAAATTCAGCTTTTTATTGGAAAAAAATAATGGTACAAGTATTTCGATTCCGGGGTTTGATAATACATATATGCAATGTATGTTTAAAGGATTTTCTATAAGAAAATCATGCTTTGATTGTTGCTTTAAAAGTGAAAGTAAGATAGCGGATATAACAATAGCTGATTGTTGGGGCTGTGAAAATTATATATCAGAGTTAGATGATAATAAAGGTCTTTCAATGGTAATTTGCCATTCAAATAAAAGTGATGAATTAATAGGGATTTTAAAAGAAATGGGAATAGTAGAAAGATTTGAATATAGCAATGTTTTAAAATATAACTCAAATTATAATAATTCTACAACCACAAAGAAGGGAAGAAATATTTTTTATAAATTATTGTATATTTATCCGGTATTGGCATTTGGTGTTATGGGGAAAAATCCTCAAAATAGTTTTTTAAGAAAAGTATGTAGTAAAATAAGATCGGCAATAGGAGATTAAAAAAATGACAAAAATACTTATTTTAGGCGGTTCGGGGATATTAAGCTTAGATGTGTTAAATGAAGGATTGCGTAGATCATATGATATAACCTGTATTACAAGAGGTATTAGGGATTATAGATTACCAAGAGGAGTGAATATTATTCACGGTGATGTTAACAAATTAGATGGTGTAGTAGATGGGTTGGATAATAATTATGATGCAATATTTGATTTTTTGTCGTTTGATGTTAAAGGACTGAAGTATAAACTTGATTATTTGGCTACAAAATGTAAACAGTATTTCTTTGTTTCTTCATCTGTTGCATATAGTTTTGAAGATGAGGTTATTACTGAGAATACAAAACTAGGAAATGAATATTGGGACTATGGAAGCAATAAAGTTAAATGTGAACAGTTCTTGCGGGATAACTACAAAAAATATGGAATTATATTTACTATTATAAGACCATATATTACATATGGTAAAACAAGAATACCTTTTGGAATTATACCAGTTAATGGAGAGTATTGGTCTCTTGCAAATAGAATTATAAATGATAAGCCTATATTGTTGTGGGACAATGGCAAAGCAAAATGTACATTAACAAATACAGTTGATTTTGCCAAGGCATATATGGATTTAGTAAATAATCCAAAAGCATATAATGAAGCATTTCATATTACATCAGGTGAAGTCTTGACATGGAACGAAGTATTACAGTATGTTGGAAAGGAATTGAAAAAAAAGCCTATAGTATTTTCTGCTTCAACAGATGATATTATTAAAGTTTTACCTGAATATTCAGGGGTTTTATTGGGAGATAAAGCAAGAGACAGAATATTTGACAATAGCAAAATCGTGGATGCGGCACCAGACTTTAGAAATTTTAAGCCGTTTGCGGTTGGAATAGCAGAGACTATAAAAAATTATGAGAGTAACCCACGAGAAAGAACCATTGATTATGAATGGGATGGAAGGATTGATTGGGCTATTAATAAGCTAGCAAAGAAACAAGGCATAAAATTGGATAAATTAAAATTAAGATTTAGATCTTCGGAGAAGGTTGTGTCTTTTAAAGACAAAATCTCGTATTATTGTGGCAGATATCCAACATTAGGTAGATTTTGTAATTATATACGTAAGGGATTATCTTTTTTTAAAAAAATTTTACGATATTTTAAAAAAAAATGTCCAGATAGGATAAAACGTATAGTCCTGAGAAAACCGGAGAGTGATTTGAATATGGCATTTCACTATTTAGGAAATAATTGCAAATTATGTAATTGTGACTTTGGTAATGACTTGAAACTTATTTCCATAGGTAATAATGTTGTTATAGAGGATAATACAAAGTTTATTAATTATAGACCGACAGCAGAATTTTTTGATGGTATAATTGATAATGGAGAGAATCAGAAGTTAAGAAATTTAGGACCAATTGATATTGCGGATAATGTTTATATTTGTTCAAATGTCATATTATATCCAAATGTTAAAATTGGTAAAAATTGCTTAATATTAGATGGTAGTGTTATAACCACTTCAATTGAAGAAAATTCAGTTGTTATGGGAAATCCTGCACGGGTAATTGCGAAGATAGATGATTGGTATTTAAATATAAAAAATATTAATTTAAAGTATCCTTGGTATAATAAGAATATAAGTCATGATGAGATTGTTCGACAAAGAGAACAATATTTTTTCGAGGGAAAGCAACATGAATATTAAAAAATTATTTACAACAAATTTCTATAAAAATAATAATAGAGAATATAAGGAGAGAATAAAAAAGGATTATTTGATTAATCAAGAGTTTAGAGGTGGGGTATTAACTAAAGAATTTTTACATGGATATGAATGGAAATATATAAATTTATATCGAAAATTTCAAGCGAATCAAGATAATATTTGGGGAAAATATTATCGATGGAAAATGAAGAAGCTGGAAAATAAGACAGGTTTTAGTTTTGAGGATAATATTACAATAGGAGATGGTCTTATAATAGGACACTGGGGAAAAATCGTTATTAACGGTCAAGTGCAGTTTGGAAATCAAATGTTTATAACACATGGTGTAACTGTGGGGAGAGACATTAGGGGGAAAAGAGCAGGTGTTCCAAAATTTGGAGATAGGGTGTGTATACGTACAAATTCAACAATTGTAGGTGGAATACAGATTGGAAATGATGTTTTAATAGCTCCTAATACATTTGTTAATTTTGATGTTCCAGATCATTCGATTGTTATTGGAAATCCTGCAAAAATCCATCATAGAGACAATGCAACGGAAGGACATATTCCTAATATAGCTTTCTAAAAAAGTAAGTAGTATATTTGGAATCTGATGAATATTTAAGTATATAGTACTATAAAATTATAAAATATATTTTAATGGGGGCAACTAATGAGAAAAAGTAAATTTATTATTGAAAAATTGATTGCAAGCCTTATTCTGTGTGGTTGTTTATTAGTGGAATCAACTGCACTGGTTAGTGCTAGCGAGTGTGAATTGTATGGTGTTCAGACTTTACATCTTGTCAGTCAACCTATTAACTGCAGCGTATCAGTAGGAAGCCAGGCAAGCTTTACGGTAAAGGCAGAGGGAACCGGACTTAAATACCAGTGGCAGGTAAAATTCCCTAACGAGAGCTGGAAGAATTCAGGCTCAACAACAGCAACAACGGCAACATACAGCTTCACGACAGAGGGAAAGCATAACGGAATGCTTGTTCGCTGCATAGTAAAGGATGCAAGTGGAAATAGCATAATAAGCTCTGAAGTAAAGGCGAATATAATATCTGTTGAGGATTGGGAGCTTCCAATTATGTAATTTAATATTAAAATCAAAATAGAACTTTATACGAGTAATCAAACTTTTTGTGGGGTTGCCAAAGTTTATGAGGGTCAGTCGTGAGGGGCTGGCCCTTTTAGAATGCCAGTTTTTGAGGGGTTGAGGGTTTGGTTTGAGGGAGTGTGAGGGGAATTTGTAAACGTCAAACCACCCGCCTTGGATAACTAGCATTTTTGTGAGACACTCTAAAAAACACGAAAAAACTAATAGTTTTTTAGAGGAGGTAAACTATCATGGATTCACTCACCCATAATGTAAGGCGTGCTAACTGGTTAAATATTATAAATCAATGTCAGGAACGACCTGCAAACGTAACCGTCCGACAATGGCTGAAACACCAACGCAGGTGATAGCAGACAGCGACCACCATAACAGCAAGTGTTATATGTGGGTGCACCGTTCCGGAGAGTTTTATACCAGGCGTCCAATCGTGATATATGAATACCAGAAAGGTCGCAATCATCAAAAACCTCTGGATTTTTACAAAGATTATAAAGGAATCCTTGTAACGGATAGTTTGCAGCAATACCATTTGGTCGACAAAAAGCTTGCAGACGTAACAAACGCAAACTGTTGGGCGCATGCAAGGCGTGATTTTGCGGATGCGGTTAAGGCTGCAGATAAAAAAGATCCATCGTCTGTAAGACAATCGGCTGCATACCAGGCTTTGCAGAAGATCGCCGAGTTTTATAATGCTGATACCGGGTTAAAAGGGCTCTCATCAAAGGAACGTCTTCAAAAACGGCAGGAACTGATCAAGCCGATGGTTGAAGAATTTTTTGCGTGGGTAAAACAGCAGGTAAGCGATTGTACAGTACCTCCAAAATCAAAAACAGGACAGGGACTTAATTTCGTAATCAATCAGGAAAAATACCTAAGGGTATTTCTCGAAGATGGTGATATTCCACAATACTGCAAAAGGAGCCTCTGCCAGCGCAATGGTATATAGAATTTCTGAAACCGCAAAGCTGAATAATCTGCGACCGTATTATTACTTTAAATATATCCTTACAGAGTTGCCTAAACTCTGTGATGAAAGAGGAAATATAGATCCTACAAAATTGGATTATCTCATGCCATGGTCAGAAAGCCTTCCGGATGAATGCCGGAAACCACGCCGCTCATAATAGGCGGCGTTGATTTTAACAACCTGCGTATGATTTAACGTTTACGTTTGAGTAGTTAATTAGTGGTTGAATAAGTAAAGTCAGGGTGGACATGAGTTCACTCTGTTTTTTATATAAAATTTATATTTTACTTTCATATTATTGTAAATAGTGGTAATCTGTTATTAGTACTAAAGGCGTATGATATTGTATTTTTAAAGGAGCGTTGATATGACAAAACATGTATTAAAGAGAATGATAGGAGTTGTCCTTTGCTTATGTCTATTGCTTCAATTACTGCCCCAGGCTCAAAATGTACTTGCAGCATCTAGTAAGGTTGAGACGGCGCTTGACTGGGCACAGAAAATTGCAGATGATAATAGTCATGGGTATTCACAACAACATAGAAATGGACCAGATTATGATTGTTCTTCATATGTGAGTACTGCACTTGTAAAAGCCGGATTAAATGATAATGGTAGTCTTACAACTTATACTATGAAGAAGTATTTGTGCTCAAAAGGATTTACATGGATTCCTTGGAGCTCAATTGGAGGTCAGAGTGGTTTAAAAAGAGGTGATATTCTATTAGATGAAGATACACATACGGAATTCTATATTGGAAATGGAAAGATGATTGGAGCCCATAGGGATTATGGATATCCAGCAACGGGAGATCAAACTGGAAAAGAAATATCTGTTCAAAATTTTTATAATAATCAATATGGTATTTCATGGAACGGAGTATTACGATATGAGGAAACAAATCCCCCAACCTATTCAAATTTCTGGGTAGACCATTACCTATTTGATTTGTCTGAGACGGTATCATTCACGGCTGTGGCATCGGGAGCAGACAATTATGCAATAGGAATTGACAAGAACGGTGTTGGTCGTGTTGTGACAGAAGGCTGCGGAAGTACGTATACTATTTCAGCTGACAGGCTTGGAGCAGGAGAGTATTCAGCTTATATGACGGTTGCAAATAGTGCGGGATATGTTGATACATACAGGGTATATTTTGTTGTAGCTGAAAAATGTAATTTTGGAGATAAATTTTCAGCAAGGATTAAGAACATAGGAACCGGATGCTATATTACAAACAAAGATAGCAAAATCGTTGGAACCACTGAGAGTGGATATAATAATCAGATATGGTTTTTTAATAAGTATTCAGATGGTTCATATACCATAATGAGTCAGCTAGATGGACTCATGATGGATGTTTCGTATATTGATGATCCACCAGCAGGAGCTGATGTGCATGCATGGGAGTCAACAGGAAAGTGGAATCAAAGGTTTAATATATATTATCTGGATGATGCATTTTATATCCGACCGGCAAATACCAAAACTCTTGTCGTGGATATGGGAGCAGGAGAGCCATATAATGTGGCATGCTACAACCTTTCAAGGAATGCTGGACAGCAGAAATACAGGTTTGACATGGTTGGCATGGGCGATTATATTCCATACGGACTGGGAGATGAATTTTATGCACAGCTCAGATGTCAGGGAACAAATTTATATGTAACAAATCAAAGTGGTAATGTAGCAGGCACTGCGGCAACAGCTGATGATAGTCAAATATGGAAATTTATGAGACAGTCAAATGGAGCCTACGTTATTCAGAATACATTGGATGGTTCATATATAGATGTAGAAAATTCAAATGATGCCAATAAGACCAATTTCCTTTCGTATAATGAATATACGGGCAACAGGAATCAGCAGTTCTATTTCTATGAAATGGACAATGCTTTTTATATAAAACCTTTAATCAGTAATACCAGGGTAATGGATATGCAGTCAACTGCTCCATACAATGTGGCACTATGGGATAAGGGAAACGACTGGGGACCACAAAAGTTTGATGTGATAAAAGTCAGCCATAGTGATGACAACATGAGTAAACCGGTTGAGACGTCGTATTTTAAAGGACATAAATATGAGCTCTATAATGAATCAATGACCTGGGAGTCGGCTAAGCTCTTTTGCGAGAAAAAGGGAGGACATCTTGTTACTATTTCAGATGAGAAAGAGAATGAATTTGTTAATGGCATGAGATGCCGTAACCTTTCAACCGATTACCAGCAGAGTATATGGCTTGGAGGTTCTGATACAGCAAATGAGGGAACATGGTCTTGGATTACAGGAGAAGCGTTTACGTACAATAACTGGGAACCAAATGAGCCTAATGGTGGAACCACACAGAATTATCTTCAGATGTATTCATCAGGTAACTGGGATGATGTGCAGAATGAGACTGGCAGATTTGTGGTATGTGAATATGATTCGGTACAACCAAAGCTGACACCTGTTGCCAGTTCGCTCAGTCTGAGTGATAATATTGGATTTAATATTTACATGCAGATATCCGATGATGTGCTGAGTGATGATGGTGCATTGATGATTATTACAAATTCGGATGGAAATGTAATTAAGAAGCCGATTTCATCATATGAGACAACAACATATCAAGACAAATCAGTAAAAAAGATAGTTAGTATGGTACCTGCAGCAAAGATGTCTGGAAAGCTTTCATTTAAAATTTTAAAATCAGATGGCACAGAAAGCAGTACTTATATATGTTCAGTTATGGATTACGCAAATGAAATGATTAAGAAAGCCGATACTGATGCTGAGTGTAAAAAGGCACTTCCTCTCGTAAAGACAATGCTGAACTATGGAGCCTACTCTCAGATATATTTCGGTGAGGACAAAACTAATCTTGCAAATGCCATATTAAAAGATGACAATACTGCAACGATAAAGAGTGAGGATATAATAAAATCTATTACATACAGTGAGCAGGGGCTTTTTAGCAATAAAGATTTAGGGTATATGGGCTCATCACTTATATGTGAATCAGATACCTCATTAAAGCTGTATTTTAACAATAAGAATAAGCTAACAGAGAAGCAGATAAAGGGTAGATATGATATCAGCACACTTGACAAAAACAAGCATGATTATGATACCGGTGTTGACGGAAGCATTTTCTGGATAAAGATAAAAGGCATAAAACCGGCAGAGCTTGGTAATGTATATGGAGTAAACCTGGTATCTGATGATGGTTCAGTTATTGTGGAGACAAGTCCATATGTGTATGTGAAAAAGGCATTGGAGTCTGGTGATAGCAGGTTGCAGAATCTGTGCAAAGCAATGTGGGCTTATGGACAGGCTGCAAGGGAGTATGAAATGTAGTGTTCAAGAAAGGAATTGCTTATGAAGAGAATATTTAGTGTATTAATGTCAATAGTGATTGTTTTGAGCTGCGTTGTATTTATTATGCCACCAAATATAGTGTTGGCTGCAAATAATGCTGACGATATAGTTTCTATTGCAAGAGGAGAATTAGGAAGTACAAATTATAGTAAATATTATGGTGGAAATAAAGGTGCTTGGTGTGCAGATTTTGTCTCATGGTGTGCTCAGCAGGCTGGGGTTGACAGTATAGCCAAGAGTTCTTCTTGTTACAATATGTATATCGGTATGAAGAATAATGGTTGCCAAGAAGTTAGTTCTCCTCAAAAGGGGGATATTGTATTTTTCTATTGTACAAAATGCAGTTCGACAGCTGGAAAATGGTGTCATGTTGGAATTATGGAGGATTCCAAATACTCTATTGAAGGTAACAGATGGAGTAATGGCGTATCAAAGGTAGAAAGAGGAAACTCATATTCTCATAATGGAGATTTAGGTTATAAGCACAGAGATGGAATTGTTAGAAAATATTTGAGGCCTAAATATAGTGTTCCAAATCCCCCAACCTATTCCAATTTCTGGATAGATGGTAATTTTTACGATTTATCAGAAACGATTACATTTAATGTTACTGCATCAGGAGCAGATAGATTTGCTATAGGAATAGACAAAATCGGTGGTGCACGTGTTGTAACGGAAGGTTGCGGAAGTACATATTCTATATCTGCGAACAGGCTGGGAACAGGAAATTATTCTGCATATATGAGTGTTGCTAACAGCGCCGGGTATGTTGACACTTATAGGGTAGGGTTTATTGTTGCAGAAAAAAATAAGTATCTAGATATAGGAAACAATTTAATAGCAAACATCATTAAAGTAGATTCCTGGAGTCATGTGGTTAACAAGAATTCGAATGCCTGCATAGGGAATGAAGTAGGAAATGCAAATGAATACTGGTTTTTTCAAAGGCAGGATGATGGTTCATACACTATCAGGTCAATGGAAGATGGAAAATACTTGGATGTTTCAGAAGCAGGCAATAGAGATGGTTTAAATGTGTATTGTTATGATTATACAGGGGCAGATAATCAGAGGTGGTTTATTAAGCAAGGAACCAATGGATTAATTCTTGTGCCTAAATGTGCTATAAACTCATGCCTGGATATATCTAATGGAGGTTCCGCGGTGGATACAAATGCACAGTTGTGGACACAGGCTGGTGTAGCAGCGCAGGAATTTAGCATATATAACCATCCAGAAGTACCAGATTTTATCAGATGTGGAGATAATTTTATCGCTAACATTATTAAAGTAGATACATGGAGTTCTATGGTAAACAACAACTCTAATGCTGAAATAGGTAAGGAAGAGGGAAATGCAAACGAGTATTATGAATTCACAAGACAGAGTGATGGTGCATATATAATTAAATCACTTGAAGATGGAAAATATCTCGATGTTTCTGATGGTGGAAATAAAAATGGTCAGAATGTGGGCTTTAGCGATTATACAGGAGAAAATAACCAAAGATGGTATATAAAGAATGGCTCTAGTGGAAAAATATTAATTCCTAAAAACGCAACAGGATCGTGTCTAGATATATCTAATAATGGCTCAGCAGTAGGAACAAATGCACAAATATGGGCTCAGGCGGGAGTGGCAGCCCAGGAATTTAGTATATATACACAGTCGAAAATTCCAAACTTCATTAATTTTGGAGATGATTTTTATGCAAATATAATCAAAGCAAGTACATGGAGTACTCTTGTAAACAAAAATCCTAATTTGGAAGTTGGTGGAGAGGGTGAAGCAGAAGGAAGCGATATATGGCATTTCAGACGAATGAAAGATGGTACATATACCATACAGTCTCTATTTGATGGAAAATATCTTGATGTTGAGAAATTTAGCGATCAAAAAGGAGCTAACGTATATTGCTATGATTATACAGGTGATAGTAATCAGAGATGGTATTTGACATTGGGAAAAAATGGAAAGGTCTTAATTCCAAAGAATGCTACTGGATTATGTTTAGATGTTTCTAATGATGGTTCGGATGCTGGTACAAATGCACAGCTATGGGAGCCAAACGGAACAACTGCTCAGGAGTTTAATGTTTATAAAGAGGACACGATAAAGCTAGGCACGGCAAATGTTACTTTATCAAATAACAACTATATATATGATGGCAAAGAGAAGAAACCGGATGTAACAGTAAAATATGGATATGCTACGTTACAACAAGGGACAGATTATACGGTGGAGTATTCAAATAACGTAAAAGCAGGTACAGCTACCGTTACAATAAAAGGCACCGGAATATATTCAGGTACAGTTTCTAAAAACTTTGAAATAAAGGAAGCTTTATATACTGTGTATGGATATCAGGTTGCTATCAAGGGAAATTTTGATTTGAAATATTATATTGATTTGTCAAAAGAAGCTGCAAATGATACCGATGCGTATATTGAGTTTAAAGTCGGTGATAGAATACAAAAGGTAAAACAGCGAGAAACATCTAATGGGCATTATGTTTATACATGTGAAGTGCCTGTAGCTCAGATTGGTGACAAAGTTACGGCAACACTACATTATAAGGATAAATCATATGCTCTGACGCAGTATTCGGTCAAAGATTATCTAAATACAATAGTTCAAAACAAAGATAAAAAAGAAGAGTATGGAAAGGCTGCAGATATTGCATCAGCTATACTGAATTATGGGGCAAGGGCACAGATATATTTTGGATATAAGACAGATTCATTAGTTAACAGTGCTTTACCGGATGCTGAGATAAAAAAAGTGGATTCGATTTTGGCACAGGATATTAAGAATGCTATAACCAATAAGGAAAGCGGCAACCTTGAAAACAATGATTTCAAATACTATGGAGCTTCATTAGTATGCAAGTCAGATACAGGAATGAAACTGTATTTTGAAAATAAAAATAGCCTTTCTCTTAAAGAGATTGATAAGAAATATGATATTTCGGTTAAAGATTGTAAGAAGCAGATCAGTAAATCCATAAACGGAAATATGATTTGTATTACTATTAATGACTTAAATGCTACTGAACTGGATGATAATTTTGTGGTGCAGATAACGAATAAGCAAAACAGCAGTCAGAGTATGTCTGTTTCAACAAGCCCATATATTTATATAAAGAAATCTATGGATTCAGGAAATGCAAAGCTTATAAATCTCAGCAAAGCGATGTATTGGTATAATCAGAAGGCTATGGAGTATTCAATGATGGAAAATAGATAAGTTTTATAATTATCTTTTCGAATTAATAGATTTAAGGAATACAGTTGCAGCAATTGCTTGGGAAATTGAATAATAACACGAGGAGATAGAGAACGGCAATGTTCTCTATCTTAATTTATATTGCATTGAACAAATAAAAATAGTAATATAGAACTATAAGAAAAGAACTATATAAAAATGGATGTTATTCTAAGTCAATTTTGATAATATGAGGAGGACCAAAAATATGAAAAGAAAATTTAAAGTTTTATCTGTTATATTGGCAATGACATTATTTATTACGTCTTATTGTATATTTCGTTGCAAATGAACCGCTTGCACGGAGACTGAGCCAATGTAATATTTTGTTAATCATCAGACTTCTGCCTGTTGATTATATACCAACTGAATAATTAATCTACGGATTCATCAGGAATGGAGATTCCATGATCTACAAGTAATTGCTCCAGCTGAGCAACACGTTTTCGTAGAGAAGTCAACCCCAGCTGATTGCAATGGCATAATTCATCGGCTTCCTCAAGCTCATACCGCGTGACCTGATAATCAGTCCATTTGAGATACTGATGGTTAGTTGTAAAATTTCTGGAAGTTCACATGTCTGCTATTTTTTCTAAGACTGTAAAATGAAGGCGTGTACTCAATAGAATATAGAATTTTACAAAAAATGTAAAATAACGACAAAAAACATTGACTATTGAGGGGACTATATGATATTCTAAGAATAGAAATAGAAAAGGATCACGTTTGACGTGACCCTAATCTAAATTCATATAAAATTTGTTTGCATCTTATTTTACTATGAATTTTTTTAGTTGTCAAATGTGCGCCTTTTCTGTTTTTAGTATTAGTAGAAAGGAGAATTTGTGTTATGAAAAATTCAAAGCAGACATCAGCTAGAGCTGCCAGCGCAGCATCAGCTGTACTTCGTGATGGCAGGACAAGTGCAAAGTCAAAAACTGCCGCTGGAAGTGCATTAGCGCAGCGTCCGTCCAAGAAGACAAAATAAGTAAAAGCCTCCCAAATAGGGAGGCTTTTATAGGAGAAAATATTATGAGATATTCTATAAAAGCATTTATAAAGGAAAAAAATGAAACGGTTTCAAATGTTGCAAGTAAATTACAATTGTCACGTCCGACCTTTGATACATATATAGCTGCATATGAGAGTGGTTTAAAAATTACTAAAGGAAGATATCAAAAAATATTTGACAGTTTGTTTTCTGATTATTACATATCATCAGATGTATTTAAAGAAAGATTGGAATTGTATCATGAACTGTTAAAATCAGAAAAGAAAAATGAACCAATAGAATATTTATCTAAAAGAGCAGATCGTACATCAATGCTTATGAATGAAATTCGTGATAATATTAGATATAATGGCTTGGATAATGATTTATACAAATTTATTAATCTTGTAATTACAAATTATTCAGAAGATATATTTTATAATTTGGTACAGTTTTTTTTGATTTTGTATGGTAAAAAAGATATGTCTCATGTTACAGATTTTCAGACTGCTTATTTTTCTGAATTATACTGTGCATTAAGTGAAATTGATCATAATGAAATAACATTTAATCTTAAAGATTGGGAGAAATATAAAAAAATAAGCAGAGACGCATATCTTAGAGAACAATTAAGATACATGGAAATAGAAAAAGAAAATATAATGCAGAAACAAGAAGAAATAAGGAGGCAAATATATGAGAATACAATTACATGGATATAGTTATGGGATAGAGAATGTAGAGAAGCACAATATATCTGTTTCAAGATTAACAAATGAAAAGCTTCATTTGTTAGAGATAAGATTGAATATTGATAATGATGAAGTCCAGAATTTCAAAAAACTGTTCAATGATTGCAATAATGGAGATTTAGTGATTATTGATCAGGATCCTGAAATTGATAATCATAGGTTTAAAGGTAAGATTTGTAGTAGTTCTTCTAGTAATATGGTGGATTATAATACTTTTATTATTGAACTTGAGGAATGCAACAATAAATCTATCGATACAATAGAAATTGAGGGAATGTGTTTAAAACCATATGAGATATCTCAGAAAATTTCCAAAAATGCAGTTATAATAAATGCAAAGGTTAATGTAGATTCAGAACAATTCAATATTATTAATAAATTGAATATAAGAGAGGAACGGTACTTTAATGTAAAACGTCTTGGAGTAGATGATGGATCACTTCAAATGCGTTTCGGACGGAATTTATGGAGTGAAAAAGATGGAAACATTAAAATGGCACTGGTATTAGTTGAGAAAGAGTATGATAATACAAGTGATAATTATCATGGCTTCTCTGAGCCGGAGCTTTCAATAGCAATTAAGCAGATTAAACAGCTCCGAGCGATAAATGTTCGACTATTAGATATATTAAAAGAGAATAACCTTATTTCTAAAGAGCAAAAGGAAGCTATTGAAACGGAATTGACAAAGGAAGAACTAAAAAAGGAGAGTTATATATATAATCAGGTCGATGATATTGATGAATGGTGGTAGAGGTGAAAATAAGTAGAATGCATCGCAAATGTAATCTTAATTGCGACAATGAAATGAGCAGTTGGCGGACAAAATTAGCGTTGAATTTGGATAATACGAGGAGAGAAAATACATGGCAAATGCAGTCGCGGTAAGAAGTTATGGAGATCAATATCAGGCATTGGTATTTTGGAAATATGCATTAGATATGTTGAAAAAAGATAGTGATATAGAAAATATTGGTTATGAATATGATGAAATTAAATCCTTTGATGATGTTGTGATTTTTTATAAAAGGGATCAAAAATTTCGGGATACTACTATAAATAGAGCATATATTCAGGTGAAATTCCACATGAAACAGAACAACGAATTTACAATGGACAATCTATTAGATCCATCCTTTATTGATGCTAAAAGTGTCTCTTTTTTACAAAAGGTTGTAAATGCTTATCGAAAGGATAAAGAACAATATTCTAAAAGTGTTTATATGATATATTCGACATGGACAATTCAACATACAGATATATTGAATGAACTGATAAGTAATGTAGATAATACATTTGATTTACATAAAATAACAGAAGGTAAAACGGCCCGTTCTAGAATGTATAATTTAAGAAAAAAATTATGTACAAAGCTTTCTGTAAATGAAGAGGAATTGATGGAGGTATTGAGACAACTTAAAATAAAAGCAGGACAACCAGGTTTTGAAGATTTAAAAGAAAATATAAATAAACAGCTAACATTTTGTGGATTAAAATCATGGCATAATAGTAAAAATACATTTCCGTATTGTGATTTGATACATAGCTTAAATTGTCGAGATATAAATTTAGTAGGTAGAGAAGAATTGAGTACCTTTTTAAAAAATGAAGAGTTATTTGAGACAAAACAAACGGAAGATACCGTTGCAATAAAAAGTTTTGTAAAGCAGACCGAATGGTTAGTTGACTGGACTAAGAATATCTGTGATTTAACGGGTATTGTTGATAAACGTAATCTTAAGGAAGGATATTCTTGGGAAGACGCTTTCAAAACGTTGGAGAAATTTGTGCGTGAGAAAATGAAGAAAGATAGTGAGTATCAAATTGCACTGGATACTTCATTATCTATTTCATTTACTATTGGGCGAATTTTAAATCCAAAGGCGGGAATAAAAGTAATTCCTATCCAGAAGACTATAGATGGTCAAAGTGAATGGGATAGAGTAAATAATTCTCAGAAAAGGCAGAAAATGTTTTTGGTTCAGAAAGATATTTTGAATTCCGATGCAAGTGATATGGTAATTACGATAGGCATTACCCATGATATTAATGCGGATGTGAAGGAGTTTATAGACAATAGCAAATTGAATATTGGAATTTATGAAGATTTTCTACTTGAAGATTATGGAACAGATGCAGTTAAAGATGGAAACCATGCATGGGCATTGGCAAAACAGATAAATAATGAGATTGGGAAAAGAACAGGAAAGTTAAAAAGGGGAACATTACATATTTTTATTGCTGGACCGAATTCTGTAATGTTTTATTTAGGAATGCAGTCAATTATGTATGGTAAGGTACAATTATATGAATACGATGGAACACCAGCACAAGAATATGGTGGTTCATATTATCCAACAATTTTATTTCCACAGAAAGGAGAATTTTAATGGCACAAAAAATGACAACATATTTTAATGATTTCCTTAAGAATATAAGATTAACTGAAAATCAGGTGAATGAGTTAAAATCAGCGCATACAACGCTTCGAACAAGATTGGCTGCAGATGAGGATTTAAAAGATATAATAGTGACAACATTTTTGCAAGGCAGCTATCGACGTGCAACAGCTGTGAAACCGAAAATGGGAAAACGTTCAGATGTAGATATTGTTGTAGTAACTAAATTAGACAAAGAGACGGTTACACCAGAAGAAGCCCTGGATATCTTTGAACCATTTTTAAAGAAATATTATGATGGAAAGTACAGAAAGCAGGGAAGATCATGGGGAATAGAAATGACGCATGTGGATTTAGATGTGGTTCCAACATCGGCTCCATCTTTAGCAGAGCAAGGTTTATTAGAGAATATGGCAGTTCTTTCGGATGATGATTTGGAAGAGATGAATGATAAGGCAGAGAAACTTGAAAAAAGCTATTCTTCAAATTTGTGGAATCTTGCATTTACAGAGTTAACTAATGCTGATGAAAATGCAGACTGGAAAAATGAACCATTATTTATACCAGATAGAGAAGCTGAATTTTGGGATAAAACACATCCATTGGAACAGATAAGATGGACTCAGGAAAAAAATGCAAAGTGCAATAAACATTATGTTAATGTAGTGAAATGCATAAAATGGTGGAGAAAAGAGAAGTATCCAGATGTAAAACATCCGAAAAGCTATCCATTGGAGCATTTTGTAGGGGATTGCTGTCCTGATGACATCGATTCTGTTGCGGAGGGGATTGTTTTGACTTTGGAAAAAATTGTTTCGGATTATCCGACAAAACCTGTTTTGGAAGACAGAGGGGTTTCAGAACATGATGTTTTTGGTAGGTTATCTGATGAAGATTATGAAGCTTTTTATAATGATGTCTGTGGTGCGGCAATTACAGCAAGAAATGCATATGAGGCAGAAACAGTAGCACAAAGTGCCGCTTTATGGAGAGAATTATTCGGAAATAAATTTCCAGAGGCTAAGTCGAAAGAGGCTGTGTTTACTAAAAGAGAATCTGCAAGTACGAATTTAAGTGGAGGAAGATTTGCTTGAAAACTCCAAATCAATATTTATTAGAGGCTAGAAGATGCGTTGATGAATTTCAGCAAATAGAGTTGTTGACAGATTTGAATTGGGATGAAGTAGAGCATCTATGGTATTTATCTATTAGAATATGTAATACAAATGAGGAAAGAAGTGTTTTTTTAAATTCCGTATGGTATGTAACATTTGAAGATATATTTCCAGCAGGAAAAATTAAAATATTCCCTGCTGTGAATGGTGGAATAATAGATACTTTCTATCATCAATCTAATAATGGGGTAATATCTGAAAATGGTTTATGGAGGAGAGGTGATGTATGTCTTAAAGACCCCTTAGAATATATGGCTGATATTAATAAAGAGCCTTCGAATTTCATGGATAGAATTTACTGGAATATAAAAAGATTATTGGAGTGGGTTGATAAAGCGGAAAAGAATTGTTTAGTTACCAATAAAGATAGATTTGAACTTCCGGATATAAGGGAATCATATAATATAGATATTATTTTTAATGAAGATGAAATTTCATATATGCAATGGGAGGATTCTGGTGCAAAATCTGGAATTGTTAAATTGAAATATGGGGGTAATAGACAATATTTCGTTGAGACATTTTGGAGTTTAAAAAATAATATATGTGTTAAAAATAAATGGGGTGGTTATGTTAATGGACTAAATGATGATTCTATAACTGGAATATGGATTATTTTAGACAAAATTCCAGTAATTAATATATGGCAGGTCCCAAATACAATCGCAGAATTAAAAAATATTTTGGAGCAGAATGGAATATCTTGGGAAAAAGATATTATGCAACTTTTTGATAGAATTAGGGATGGAAAACGTCATCCGTTTTTGATCGGTTTTCCGATACCGGAAAAATTTTTTGGTGAAAATAGAAATTATCATTGGTGGTCTTGGGTACTTCCAGTATTGTCCTATGGAAATAAAGTTCATAAAGGATTTCGAGTAGCTAAGAAAGGATGGCATTTAAGAGATTACGATTTATTAAATAAAGTAAAAAAATTAGAATGGAGTTATTCACATAACTGGAATCAGAGGCAAATTTTGAATAGAGGTATGTTTGAAAGAGATGTAGTTAAGAAAAAGTATGCCATAATTGGAGCAGGAGCAATTGGGGCTATGATATCTGAATTGCTGGTTCGTTCTGGTATTTATAGATTATTGATTATAGATGGAGATATTATATCAGTAGGAAATCTTTCAAGGCATACGTTGACAATTAAAGATACAAATCATGCTAAAGTAATCGGATTAAAAAAACATCTGGAATCTATTAATAGTCATGTTCATGTAGAGATAGTTAACGAGTATCTGTCGTATAATAATTTAGATATTTTAACATCGTGCGATGTTATTATTGACTGTACAGCTAAAGATATCGTTATAGATGTGTTGTCAAAGATTAAAGTGGAAAAAACTATATTTTCTGTTTCTGTTGGTTTTAAAGCAGAAAGATTATATTTTGTATATTATAAAGGAAAAGAGTTCAATGAAACTATGTTCAGTCAACAAATAGTGGAATTAATTGAAAAAGATAAGCAGAAAATGGATATTGAACAATTACCATGGGATGGGGTTGGATGTTGGAATCCGGTCTTTCCTGCTATGGAATATGATATGTACATGGCTGCAAGTATAGCAGTAGAGATGATAACGAAGTTAATAAACAATTGCTCTAAGCGTATATATACATGCGTTTTTGAAAAGAAATACGATAGGGATGGGATGCTTATTGGATATGAAAAAATATGTAAATGAAGAATTAGATTCAAAAATTTATATAGAAAATAATGTATATAAAAGGCTTTTGATGATACAAAAAGAAAGAGTTAAGTTAGAGACAGGTGGAATTATTATAGGATATTATGATGAAGATTGCAGAAATGCAATTATAACAGAATGTACAAATCCGCCAAAGGATTCTATAGCTACAAGGAAATGTTTCTTAAGAGGAGTAAAAGGATTAAAAAGTTTGTTGAAAAAGAAATGGAATGAAAAAAATGAGTACTACTTAGGGGAATGGCATTTACATCCAGGAGCATCTCCCCAACCAAGTATAACAGATATTTTTCAAATGAAAAAAATAGAGCATAATCCTAAATTTAATTGCCAGGAACCAATTTTACTGATCGTAGGAGAAAAATATAATAATTTTGAAATCAGTCTGATATTATTCAAAAATAATAAACAGTATTTCTATATAGAATCAGAACCATAAGTTTTTTAGAACAATGATATTTATAATAAAACACATTATGAGAAGCTAATGCTGGATAGGCTTAAAAGAGAGATCAATTTTGGATTCATGGGAGTTACATATTCGTAGTGATATGAAAATTCGATATAATATGAATACACAAGAATTAGATGTTCATTATTCAGAACAAGATAAACGAAGGATGTGGATTTTTAAGAAGGTGAAGGGCATGAGTCCGAGTGAGTATAGGGAAAAGTGGTAAAATATAAATTGTTTTTTAAATACAAATCCGCTATACTATAAGCATGGTATAGCGGTTTTTACTGCAATCTGAAGAGTTATTGTGAGGTAGGGATATGAAGCTTGATTCGATAACATTACAAAATTTTAAGGGAATAGACAATCTGGAAATAAAGCTTGATAATAAGACAACGGTTATTTTTGGTGTGAATGGAGTTGGCAAGTCAACAATCCTTCAGGCTATAGATTTATTATATGCTGATATCATTGCGAAGCTGATGGGAACGGTAAGAAGTAAGACAGCCAGATTCAATGAAGATTTTATTAGCTATGGAAAGTCTGCGGCCGGCATAAAGGCAGATTTCGATTTTGGGGATGGCGAAAGCATATATTATGAACGCACAATTGACAGGGCTAAAGGTGAAAAAAGAAATACAAGTGCTCTTAAAAAACTTACAGATAAGTTTCAATCGTTATATATACAAATGGGTTATGATGATGGCAATGGCAATTGGATAGAGGAATCGGATAATAAGAGTATGCCCATTTTTGTTAATTATGGAGTAAATAGAATTGTGCTTGATGTGCCGGTCAGGGCTCCTAAAGAGCAGTTTGTAAAACTGGATGCATTTGACAAAGCTATAGAAAGTACGATAGATTTTAGAAATTTATTTAAATGGTTCAGAAATCAGGAAGATATAGAGAATCAGATAAAGGTTAGAGATGATTCAAAATATGAAGATAAAAGCCTTACAGCTGTTAAAAAAGCAATGTTAGCTATGCTTGAGGGATTTGAGGACATTCGGATAGAGAGAAGACCTTTGGCAATGAAGGTCAATAAAAACGGCAAGTCTTTAAAGATAGATCAGTTATCGGATGGAGAAAAATGCACGATAGCTCTATTTGGGGATTTGGCAAGAAGAATGGCATTGGCAAATCCGGGTAAAGCTGTGAATCCTTTGGAAGGCTCAGGTGTTGTGCTCATTGATGAATTGGATTTGCATATGCATACATCGTGGCAACGAAAGGTATTGAATGTTTTAAGAGACACATTCCCCAATATCCAGTTTATTATTACTACACATTCTCCGCAGATTTTGGGTGAGATGGATGATTCTGTCAATTTATTGTATTTGTATAATGAAGATAATGAGATCCTATTTAAGACCTATGAATCCTTTGTGGGATGGGATGCAAATGTTATTTTAGAGGAAGTAATGAATACGTCTTCAGTTAATCAGGATATCAAGAGAATGATTGATGAGATGTACAAGTGTATTGAAGATAAGAAGTATGATGAAGCAGAGAAAATAGTGGATATATTGGATAAGAAAACAAATGGTTATGCTGATGGTATTTCTAAGGCAAGGATACTGATATCAAGGGGTAAAAGACGTGAAGCAAATTAATAAAAGCAGTGCGCCTCAATGGTTTGAACAATGGAAATCGGATTTTGTAGAAGTTAATAATAGGCAACCTCATTATAAAGCTGATTTCGCAGGCAATGATAGTGATGGAATTGAAAGAAGAAGAATGCTGCGCGAGGCTCTTATCAAGGAGCAGGGTAGAATATGCTGCTATTGTATGAGAAGAATTTACAACAATTCAGCTCATATTGAGCATTTCTTTCCGCAGGAGTCCTTTAGAGATATGGATTTAACATATGAAAACATGTTTGCATCATGCAATGGAGAGGCGACAATTATCTTAGATGATGAACATTGTGGGCACAGGAAGAATAACTGGTTTAGAGATGATATGCTCTCACCAACGGATGCTGAAGTAGAAAAGGTATTTAAATATTCAGCAAACGGCAAAATTAGTGCTGTTAGGAATCGTCCATCTTCTAATGTTGCTCAGGATATGATACATAATCTGGGACTTGACAGTTTTCATCTCGAAAGGGATCGTAAGCAGGCTATTCAGGCATCAGAGGTGTTTGATGATGAGGACTATACGGATGATGAGATTCGTAGTTTTATAGAATATTATTCAAATAAGAATAATGGTGAATATGAGCCTTATTGCAAAGCAATTGTTGATTGTTTGGAGGAGATGCTTTGATGGTTTTAAAGTGGTAGTGATAAAAACCAATATTGTGCTAATTTATGCAAATATTGTCGATTCCATTTTTAGATACGTCTGTTTAAAATATTATCGTATTATAAACAGACGTATTTTTATCTATTTTAAGAAAGTACGAATGAATTTACGAGTGTTTCTTATTTGGAATTTACAAGGGCTGGAGATATGTATTATATAGATACCACTTTAAACATAAAGTCAATCTTTGAGAGACCTGATATCCAGATTTCAGATGGCGCTGATTGTGAGTTTTTTATATAGTCAAATGAAGTATGTGGCCAAGGCATATACAAAAGGCAATGTTGATGCAGAGATTTTACTGAATTCATTGTACTGGGGCGAATATCAGAAACAACAAAAGGCATAGTTTTGCTTGTAAATTTCATATAGAAAGAGTACTATAGTTTTAGAAGACTATGCTATTTCAGCATTGATAGTAAAAATATATCTGATTATAAGTTTACAGTAGGAAATTAGATTTTAAAACCGGTTAAGAAAGATGGTAAATATTATGTTGATTTAACAGGAATATTACTAGCCGATTATTCTAAATCATTTACTATAAATGTAAATGGAAAAGCGTTTGTTACATGTAGCGTAAATGATTATTGTAATAAAGTGCTAAATTCAAAAAATAGTAGTAATAAATTGTCCGGTTTAGTGACTGCGATTTATGAATTAGGTACTGCATCAAAGTAATTAACTGGAAATTAAGGAATAAGGTTAAATGGAATTTAATAAGACAAAACCAATTGCGTTAGGAATAGCATTCACTCTCGCCCTAACACCGATTCACACAATTATATATGCAGACACTAATTCATATAGTGCATCAATAAATGTTCAGGCTGCACAGACAGAATATAAATCAGGATTTGTATTCACTAAGAGCAGCTACGCTTATAGAAAAGGTACTGATTTGACAGTATGTGTATCAAAGAGCAATCTTTCTGCAGCTTGTGATTCATATAAGCTGTTTTATATATCGGACGGAAGTGAGACGGCAATTGACCGGAACTCATATACAATCAGAGTTCTTGGGGATGCGGTATATTTTACTTTATCCACGAATTGGCTGAGCCAGTACAGCCCTCAGGATATTGATATTACTGCGATTGCTTACAATGGAACTGCTGAGGTATCTAAGACAAATGCTAAGCTTGTTTCTGAGGATGGCTTTGATATAGAATTTGCAGCCGGAACAGTGTGTGTCAATCAGACAGAAAATATCAGAACTAACGGACAAGGCGAACTGACACAGGATGCGCGGTCGCAGGCTGGCGGGAAAAAATACATATATGTAGTTGACTCAGTAATTTCTCAGGATGAAAGCATCATAAAAATATCCAATGCCGGTAATGAGTGGAAATATACCGGAATGAAGCCTGGAAAGACAAAACTCACAGTACGCTATCACTACTATTATGGTAAGGAAAAACGTACCGGTGAGAAAACTGCTGAGTATGAAGTGGTTCCTGCCACATATACACTCGATGAAGAATGTGGCAGCACAGGTATGCTTATAAACCGCGGCGCCTCATATACATGCAATCTTAGAACAAAGCAGATAACCTATGATAAGAGTGGCAAGGCTGTAAGTAAATATGTAGATAATGTTGCATATGAATGGTATATAAGTGAAAAAGAAGAAAATGTTGCGGTAAACATAGAACAGACTGTACAGAATAAGCTTAAAATAACACCGGCAAATGCCTCGGAATCAGGAGCTTTTTGTATAGGAATAAGAGCACTTGATGCTTCCGGTAATGTTTATTTTGAAGAAGAATCAATATGGTATCTGGTAACAGATGGACAGGCAGACGGAGATCATGGAGATTCATCAGAAACTGCAAATCCGGGAAATACCTCATCCGGAAGTCAAAATACAAACACAGGAAGCGAAAAGGTAAGTGTATCGAAGAGTCAGAGTATATCCTTATTGGAGAATCATAATATCGGTCTAAATATCTACTGGAAAATGACCGGCTCTACGTATGACATAGGAGACTGCATGGTCAAGTACACCTGTGAAGGTGACAGCGGAACACCACACTATGTGGCATTGAACCGGAGTCCGGTTGGTGATGGCGAATCATATTGCTCAAGAATTGATATAAGCGCAGTTGAGATGACCGAAAAAGTAAATTTACAGTTACTCTCTAATAGTGGAAAAGTGCTGGATACATTTTCAACATCAGTAGAGGATTATGCCAAGAGCTTATTGGCAAACAATACAAAAGAATATGCAGCATATAAGCCGGTGGTAAAAGCGATGTTGAATTATGGCGCTGCATCACAGCAGTATTTTGGATTTATGACATATGCATTAGCCAACAGAAGCCTTACGAATGCCGATAAGACGATACAACAAATTCCACAGGCAACGTTGAAGCAATATGCCGCCAATTCAAGTATCCGTCAATTTTCAATGAGTGGAATACTCTATTACGGATCGAGCCTTGTGGTGGGAGATGATGTAAAGCTCAGACACTATTTTAAGCTTGATTCCGGCAGAGATATATCAAATTATTCGTTTGCAACGTATGTGGGCGGAGATATGATAGACTATGCTACACCATGTCGTTCGAAAGATAAAGACATGTATTATATAGAAGTAACTTGTACAAACAGAAATTTCTTTTCTGGCATGAGGACGATAGTATCGAATGGAAATACAGAAACTATATTGGACTATCAGCCGATGAACTACATTGCAAAAGCATATGGCAGTTCAAAGCTAACCTCTGAATTGAAGACGTTGCTTGATGCAATGTATTGGTTTGAATATCAAAAAATTAAATAAATTGTTGCATAAAATATAGTACTAGAGTATAATTCCTGACTTTGAGAGTTGAGAGAAAATTCAGCTTGCTAAAAAGCATGCATATATAAAAGAAAATTATGAAAAGTGGAATTTTTTAGAGGCTTTTTCAGCGTCTGACGATTATAAGACAGAACCTATAGATTTCTATTTCGAATTTAAAAAGTCATCTACTTGCAGCTTGGCTGAATTGGTAAAAAATGAACATAGATATATATGCAATGATGGGTATATTAAAGAGCATTCAATTGATGATTTAAGCGAGTGCATTGTAGTGCACAACCGTAAGCAGGCTTTGAAAATATTTGCAAATATCAATAGAATATTTGATGATTATTTGAGCAAGGCTGGGCTTGAAGGAATTGAGAATTATCGGCAGTATTTTGAAATTAGTGTAAGAAGAGATGGAATGCCACAAGTATTTTTGCCATATAGTTGGACAAGTAAAGAGTATCTGATGAAGGAAGAATTCCTTCTTTAGTTATCTGATTTACAGAATCTTATTAACCAAGTAGTCTTGATTGACTACACCATAATTATACTAGGATATAGAAAATGAAATTTAAGTTTAACAAAAAAATGGTTAGCACAATAGTGATATTGATTTTTGGCGTAGCAATTACAGTTGCAGCACTGTCTGCAAAGAATATAGCGCTTGAAAATAAAACAAGTTTAGAAATAGCCACAGAGGCAGTATCAGCTACAGAGATGATATTGGATACAGAAAATACAGAGACTAGTAATGTGGAAAAGAATTCATCAGATTCCTCAAAAGACAAAGCAACAGTAGTCGATGATAAGGACAAATCTGGTGATACAAAGAATTCTGACGAAAGTTCAACAACTACAAAAAAAACGGGCAAAAGCTTGAAAGATACAAAGAGCTCATCAGAAAACACTTCAGACGATGTAAATAAAACAGGTGATAAGATTGATAAAAAATCTGAAATAAACAATTCAGGAATGAATAATAATAATGAACCGAAATCTGATAACGGAGCGATAGAGCTTCCAATTATACCGATTGACTAATGTGACGTCAGTTGTGGTTTTACCTACATTTGAAGAAGAAACGTAAGAGGAGTTAATACAATGGAGGAAGTCGAATGAAGACAAAAAAGTTTTTATCATTGGTGTTAAGTGCGGCTATGATATTAGGTGTGGCTGTTCCGGTGGCAGCAGAACCGGTGTCAGTAGGACAAGGCGTTGAAGCAGAACAACAGCCAATTGTAGAAAATAGCATTACAAGTGGATATATTCTGAGTGATTTGGATTATAATACACCGGTGTATGAACCGGATGAGGCGGTGCCGTATTCTGATGATTGGGGATATTCTGCAGATGAAACTATAGAGAGCATGTATCCGGCAAATGGAGTCAGCGATATCAAGGCGAAATATCCGTCTGTTCGTAATCAAAATCCACTTGGCACATGCTGGACATTTTCGTCAATAGGTCTTGCAGAGTTTGATCTGATTAATGATGGTGAGTTTGATAAAAGTATAGATCTTAGTGAACTGCATCTGGCATATTATGCATATAATTCGCTGCTAGATCCGCTTGGTGGAACAGTGGGGGACTATGCAAAGTACTATATGAATAATACAAGTGTTCAGTATGGTTATCTCAATCGTGGTGGCAACTATTTGATGGCGGCACGCAGAATGGGACAGTGGTGTGGTCCGGTAAGTGAGAGTGATGTACCATATAGTAAGGTGGCAAGCAACGGATATACAGCAAGCACTATTGATACTTTTCTTAATACAGGTTTATCAGATGAATATGCATATTCAAAGGATAAGGCACATCTGGAAAATACATACATGATTAATATCAAGGAAAATGCATCAGATGTGAAAAAAGCCATAAAAAAATATGGTGCAGTGGGAATTATGTATAGTCATAATGATACCGGATATCATTACATAAATAACAGTTATAATGATAAAACAGATAACAGAGCAGGTCATGCGGTAATGGCTGTTGGATGGGATGATAACTATTCTAAAGATAATTTCAGAGATGGTGTTAAACCTGAAAAAGATGGTGCATGGCTTATTCGTAATAGTTGGGGAGACGGAACCGGTTCATATTATAATCAGAGTTATTTCTGGATGTCATATGAAACGTTTTCTTTATCCGATACGGCTTGGGTGTTTGATTTTTCTGCTAATGATGGATATGATAATAACTATCAGGTTGATGGAGGATTAAATGTAGCCCATCAAAGCAGCTACAGGAAATTGGCCAATGTTTTTACTACTCAGACAAAACAGGGAGTATCTTCTGAGGACTTAAAAGCAGTTTCCCTGTCTATTACATCTAAAACAAATGTTAATTATACAATAGAGATTTATACAGATTTAAAGGATAAGACAAAGCCAACCAGCGGAACAAAGCAGGAGACTGCTACTACTACAGGGCAGACAATCTATGCCGGAGTATATACAATTCCACTTAAAGCAGCGGTTAATCTGAAGCCCGGGACAAGCTATTCGGTTGTAGTGACTACTGATATACCTGCCATTGACCTTGAGGCAGCGATGGTCGGTGATGTAAATTATAATAATGAAATGGTGTGGGAGAATCATGCGTCAAGTGATAATACGGCAAGCTATTATTTCTATGGTACAGGATTGGCATATTCCCACAGTTGGAATTATAAGAATGTGTATGGTAATTTCTGTATTAAAGCATTTACCGCCAATAATGTAGAAAAAGATTCTGAGAAGCTTGTTGGCAGAAGCCTTACTTTAAAAGATAATATTGATATGAACTACTATATGGAGCTTCCTGAAAGTATCAAATCAAACAGCAACGCATATATGGAGTTTACGGTGAATAATAGCCAGCCATATAAGGTCAGCGTAAACGATGCAATCCCTGTTGAGAAAAACGGAAAGGTTATATATAAGTTTGCATGTCCGCTAAATGCTGCACAGATGTCAGATACGGTTAAAGCTAAAATGGTGGTGGATGGTAATAGTGGAAATGAATACACTTACAGTGTAAAAGAATATGCCACCGAGCTCCTGTCAAAATCAAACGAGTATCCGGAAGAAACAATTAAGCTGGTGAAGGCACTCTTAAACTATGGAACCGCAGCGCAGAACTTCTTTAAATATAACGCTGATAAGCCGGCAAATGCTATTTTAAGCGATACCGATAAAATTGTCGCAGTAGCTGATTTTGCTGCATATAAGGCTGTTATTAAAACAGATAGTGCAAATAGTCAGAGTAATGGACTGACATATTACGGAAGCTCTCTGATATGTAAGTCTGAGATGACAGTAAGACATTATTTTATGGTGAACGAAGGCTGTGATATAAACAATTACAAGTTCAGCTATGTTAATGCATATGGCAATGAAGTCGGTCTGACACCTAAAAAGGCTTCAGATGGGGTGTATTGTGTAGATATAAACGGAATAATGGCACGCAACCTGAATAGTAATTATGCATGCAAAGTCACAGGAAAGAATAAGACCTGTATTTTCGAACTGGACTATGGTCCGTTCAGCTATTCACAGAAGGTCATTAATAGCGAAAATTCATCTGAGGAATTAAAAAATCTGGTGAACGCGCTATATTGGTATTGGTATTATGGATATAGAAATTAAAAAGACTGCATAATTAAAACCACCGCAGAATTTAACGCTTTAACTAAGCTAAATTCCTGCGGTGGTTTCTTTTGTGCTTATCTGCTTACAATGCTAATCACGGAAGACAAGACCGCCTTTCTGACATATGGGACAAAGTAATTCACTGCTATCTGATAAAAATATGCTGTCATTTTCTCTTAATAATGACAGTATGATGGTCTATGGCTGGACACTAAAGATTATAAATAATTGTATGTTACAGGGGAATCCGCTATACTAGATATAAGTGTAACGGATTATTTTAGTTCTGCAGAAAGAGATGCAGGGTGGTAGGTGAAAAATTATAGATTCGACTGAGATGAATTTTTATGCAATTTTACCACTTTACCGCATTAAAATTTAATGTTTTTTTTATAAAATATGCAAAATATGACAAAAAGTACTGGACAAAATGTCCTATATAAGGTAAAATGCATATATGCAATCAAGCAGCACATTTGAAGGTTGTGCAGATAGTATTGGGCATATTTTACGAATTGGAGGGATTTTTCATGAGAATATATAATGCTAAGGATTATGCAGATATGAGCAGAAAGGCTGCAAATATCATATCGGCACAGGTGATTATGAAGCCTAATTGTGTATTGGGACTGGCTACAGGCTCTACACCTGTCGGTTTATATAAGCAGCTCGTTGAGTGGTTCAAGAAGGGGGATTTGGACTTTTCAGAGGTTATGACGGTGAACCTTGATGAGTACAAGGGATTAAGCCGTGAGAATGATCAGAGCTACTATTATTTTATGCATCAGAATTTGTTTGATCATGTGAATATTCCGGTTGAGAATACTCACCTGCCAAACGGCATGGAACCGGATCCACAGAAGGAGTGCAAGCGTTATACAGAGCTGATTCAGTCTCTTGGCGGTGTTGATTTACAGCTTCTTGGTATCGGGCACAATGGTCATATCGGTTTTAATGAGCCGGGCGAGTCTTTTGACAAGCAGGTACACTGTGTGGATCTGACAGAGTCTACTATTGAGGCCAATAAGCGCTTCTTTGCATCGGCTGATGATGTTCCGAAGCAGGCTTATACAATGGGTATCAAGACCATCATGCAGGCTAAGAAGATTCTTATTATTGCAAGTGGTGAGGATAAGGCAGAGATTGTGCACAAGGCTTTCTTTGGACCGATTACACCACAGGTGCCGGCTTCTGTATTGCAGCTGCACAATGATGTTACGCTTGTAGCGGATGAGGCTGCACTGAGCAGGCTGTAGATGTTTTTTAGTTGAGAAGGTACATGTATATGTTAATAAAAAATGCAAGGGTATTTACAGAGGATGGCAGCTTTATGCAAGGTGATGTTGTCGTTAAGGATGGCCGTTTTGACAGTGTTTTGGAGAGAACAGCTGACACGGATGCGGCTGCTGACAGCACACAGCAGGAGATTATAGATGCATCAGGTCTTATCATGATACCGGGTCTTGTGGATATTCATTTTCATGGATGCAAGGGGGCTGATATGTGTGACGGCACCAAAGAGGCACTTGATGTGATTACAGCATACGAGGCTTCTATCGGAGTGACGAGCGTGTGTCCGGCTACTATGACCATTCAAAGGGATGAGCTTTTGAGTGTCATGAAAAATGCCGGTGATTATAATTATCATGGTGGTGCACATCTTGTAGGTATCAATATGGAGGGACCTTTTATCAGTCCTTCTAAAAAGGGCGCACAGGCGGCAGAGAATATCATGCGATGTGATTATGATTATTTCTGTGAGCTTCAGGATGCGGCCCATGGCTTGATAAAGCTTGTAGATATTGCTCCGGAAGAGCCGGGCGCGATTGATTTTATAGACAGGGTAAGAGGAAGTGTTGTGGTTTCAATAGCACACACAGCGGCTGATTATGACACCGCAGTAGAGGCTATTGAGCATGGTGCAAGCCATGCTACACATTTGTATAATGCGATGCCACCGCTTCATCACAGGAATCCGGGAGTTATCGGGGCTGTGAGAGATTCAGAAAAGTGTCATGCAGAGATCATTTGTGACGGAGTGCATATTCATCCGTCGGTTATCAGGGCAACATTTGCCATGTTTGGTGCGAAGCGCATGATTTTAATAAGTGACAGCATGAGAGCCACAGGGCTTGAGGATGGCGAGTATACACTCGGTGGACAGGCAGTGACGGTCAGAGGTTCGCTTGCCACACTCCATGATGGGACAATTGCAGGCTCGGCAACAAATCTGATGGATTGTATGCGTTTCACAGTAAGGCAGGCAGGTATTCCGCTTGAGGAGGCAATTATGTGTGCTACAGCCAATCCGGCTAAGGAGATTGGCATCTATGATGAAGCAGGCAGCATTTCTGCAGGAAAGAGAGCAGATTTTGTGCTTCTCAATGATGATTTGGATATTGTGAGTGTGTATATCGACGGAAAGGAGATATCATGTTAGGTTTTTTCAAGAATAAGTCAAAGGGAAAGGTGATCTGTTCTCCGTGCAACGGCAGAGTGGTTCCTATTACAGAGGTTCCGGATCCTACTTTTTCTGAGAAGATATTGGGAGACGGTGTGGCCGTGATTCCTTCTGAGGGCAGGTTTTACGCTCCGGCGGATGGTGAGGTGACAGCTGTATTTGATACGCTTCATGCTTTTACCATGACGACCACTCAGGGAGTCGAGTTGCTTTTGCACATTGGTCTGGATACAGTGATACTAAAGGGTGCTCCTTTTAAATCACATATTTCCGTTGGTGATCAGGTGAAGAAGGGTGACCTTTTGATGGAGGCTGACCTGGAGCAGATTAAGGCAGCAGATCTTAATGTCATTACTCCGGTTTTAATTGGCAACACTGCTGATTATAGTGAGATAAAGATACTCAAAGAGGGGAATGTATCCGCCGGTGATGAGATTTTAAGTCTCGCGTAGATTTGAATATAATTATATAATAATAACGAACTTTATTGGAGTATCTCCAGTTTAGTATACATAATGTAAAGGAGGGGAAATTTATGAAATTTCTTCAAAAACTGGGTAAAGCTTTAATGCTTCCCGTAGCAGTACTTCCTATCTGTGGTATCCTCATGGGTATTGGATATTATTTATGTCCTGCAACCATGCGGGGTGGTGACATCGAGGGTGTACGTAATTTAATAGGTCTGTTTTTAGTTAAAGCAGGGGGCGCTTTGATTGACAACATGGCCATCCTTTTTGTAATCGGCGTTGGTGTCGGTATGTCGGAAAAGAACGACGGTACCGGCGGTATTGCAGCTTTAGCTTCATGGCTGATGATGACAACACTCCTGTCTACAGACTTTGTTACAAAAATCATGCCATCTATCGCTGACAGCGCTACAAAGACACTTGCATTCGACAAGATTGCAAACCCATTTATCGGTATCTTAGCCGGTGTTATTGGTTCTTTGTGTTACAACAGATTTAAGGATACAAAGCTTCCTGACTGGCTGTCATTCTTCAGCGGCAAGCGTTGCGTAGCAATTATCGCAGGTGTTGTTTCAATCCTTGTATCTGTAGTATTACTGTTTGTATGGCCATTACTTTTCGGTGCTCTTGTAGCTATCGGTAAAGCAATCGTTGGTTTTGACGTAGTCGGCGCAGGTATCTATGCATTCCTGAACCGTCTGTTAATCCCTACAGGATTACACCACGCATTAAACAACGTATTCTGGTTCGATACTATCGGACTTGGAGACCTCTCTCATTTCTGGAATGGCGAGACATCAAAGGATGTTTCATGGAGCCTCGGAATGTACATGTCAGGTTTCTTCCCATGTATGATGTTTGGTATTCCTGGTGCAGCACTTGCCATGGTTAAGTGTGCAAAGCCTGCTAAGAAAAAGGCTGCCATCGGTATCCTTGCTTCTGCAGCTATCTGTGCATTCATCTGTGGTGTTACAGAGCCTTTCGAGTTTGCATTTATGTTCCTTGCTCCTGTTCTCTATGTGATTTATGCTTTACTTTATGGTATTTTCACAATGATTACAGTAGCTCTTGGATTTAGAGCAGGCTTCTCATTCTCAGCCGGCGCGATGGATTTATTATTCTCATCTTCACTTCCGGCTGCAGCAAAGACATGGCTCATCATTCCTCTTGGAATCGCAGCTTTTATCGTATTCTACATTGTATTCTATTTCGCTATCAAGAAATGGGATCTTAAGACCCCTGGTAGAGAGGACGATGATGTTGAGGCAGAGAAGAAGGCAGTGCTTTCTAACAATGACTACACAGCAGTAGCAAAGACTATTCTTGAGGGCTGCGGTGGCAAAGACAATATTGCAAGCATTGACAACTGCATCACAAGACTTAGACTTGAGGTTAAGGATATTACTCAGGTTGATGACAAGAAGATTAAATCTGCAGGTGTTGCAGGCGTTATGAAGCCTGGCAAGAATTCTGTTCAGGTTATTATCGGAACCAAGGTTCAGTTTGTTGCGGATGAGTTTTCTAAGCTTTGCGAGTAGATTTGGTCTGCAATATAGCAGTGCTGATTCACATTAGGTGATTCAAATAATTTCATAATACATGATTAAAAGCCACACCGGGTGTTATGCCTGGGGTGGCTTTTTTGAGTTCGGGCCGTAAGATCCGCCCGGCGGGGTGGGAATCCGCCTAGAAGAGAGTTACTGGTCACACTGTTAGGGGTGAACAGTAACAATGAGATGGATAGATGGAGAGAAGGAGAGTATTTGCTGTTGACATTTGATGGAAATTACCATTAAAATTATTGTTGAGAAGGTTACAGTAAAAGGAGTATGGTGTCAATGAAAAAGAAACCTAAAAGTATTAATGCGCTGATGGCATATATGCGAGATGAAAAAGGATTGAGTATTTCTGGAAGTAGTGATAAGAAAAAACTTAGATATATGGGTTATTTCCATGGATATAAAGGATATCGTTTTCATAATAATCCAGCGAATACATATGCATTCAATTCCTTTGATGAGGTGCAGGCAATCTATGACTTTGATATGGCGATTAAGACAATGTTTTATCCGGAGATAATGTTTTTGGAAACTGCATTTAAAAACTATGTTTTGGAAGTTATTTTGGAAGATGCTGAAAGTAAAAGATTTGCGAATATATATGCGAAATTGTTAACGGATTACAAAGCCTATCCGATAGGTAGTAATGATTATAAAAAAGCAATTAATAAAAGAATGAATCTTAGAAATAAAGTATATAGTCTTATTTCCCGAGATTATGGTAAGAGGTTTATAGTGAATCATTATTATGACAAGGATCAGCCGCTTCCTATATGGGCAATTTTTGAATTAATTAGTCTTGGTGAATTTGGTACATTTGTAGGTTGTCTTGACCAAAATACCAGGAAAAAAATTTCTAAGAGCGTAGGCATAAAGGTTGCTTATGACCGAGATGGTAAATTGTTACCATTGATCGTATATGCCTTAAAGGATTTAAGAAATGCTGTAGCACACAATAATACGATTTTTGATGCTAGATTTAAAACGGGTAAGGTAAGCTTGAGAATTGCTAAGTGTATAAGTGCAGAGACAGGAATTAATAATATTACATTTGAGTCTATTGTTGATTATGTGATTCTTATAAGCTTTATGATGAAACTATTAGAGTGTCAAAAGAAGAAAATTATGGCATTTATTCGTTTGTTTGAAAAGGACTGTGAAGAACTTAGGGGAAAAGTTTCTACGTCCATTTTCAACACAGTTGTGTATACAGATACCAGAACGAAGTTGAATTTATTGAAAAAGTATTTGTAGAGAATTCAAAAATATTTGTGGAAAATTCAAAAGTGCTATTGCATAAAAGTTTTCATTATGGCATAATATATTACAGAATTGCGGCGGACGTCTGCGGACTATGCCTAAGGGAGTTGGATGCGTCCGGCTTCCTTTTTAGTTTGCGCGCCATGGGCGCGCTCTAACGGGTGAAAGTCCCGAACACGCCCAGATAGTGGGAAGTGTATAGC